>NPIE01007322.1_pt1 | contig 68291 bp, 68 predicted proteins | sample 8637661 | NCBI WGS metagenome assembly NPIE01 (sample SAMN07420842, study PRJNA396082) | bioreactor metagenome | isolation source: sample BA12 brine-fed electro-methanogenic bioreactor BA | place: Japan: Kochi | collected 2016-12-09 | reverse complement strand
GAAATTCACGGATCAATCCAGAATCCCTATTCGATAAGGGAAAACGTGGCAAAGGCCCTCGGACTGAAACTCAGCCAGGTGCGTATTGTCCAGGGAACCATCGGCGGAAGTTTCGGGGGCAAGGATGAATCGGTCATGATGATGGCCGCACGCTGTGCGATTCTGGCCCTCAGGACAAACCGTCCCGTAAAAATGGTGCTTACCCGGGAAGAGTGCTTCAGCGAAAGCTGCAAGCGCCACGCCTATCTTTCCCACTACAAAATCGGGGTGAAGAAGGACGGTACCATTACCGCCATTCAGGACAACGTTTTCGTACAGGGCGGAGCCTACAACAACAAGGCCATGTTCACCAACTGGAGAGGATCGGTCCATGCGGCGGGAGCCTACTACTGCCCCCATGTGAAAACCGACATCGGCGGCATCTACACCAATACCATCTACGGCGGCGCTTACCGCGGCTTTTCCGCTCCCCAGCTGGTCTTTGCAAACGAGTCTCTCATGGACGAGGTTGCCGATGAACTGGGAATGGATCCGAAGGAGTTCCGTCTCAAAAACTGCCTGAAGGCCAATGACGAGATACCCACGGGACAGATTCTGAAACCCGGTCTGATTGAGGTACCCCTTTCGGATATGATCGAAGACACCTGTACGCGGGCAGGCTGGGACGAAAAACGGAAATCATTTGCCGAATACAATAAAACTTCCGGAGCGGTCAAGAGGGGAATCGGCATGTCCATTACCTTCCGCGGAACCGGGCTCGGGGGCGAGGGCATAGACACGGCAGGCGCTACCATTACCATAGACAAGGACGGAAGCGTCAACATTCAGAGCAACATGATCGAAATGGGCCAGGGAATGAGAACCGTCCATGCCCAGATTGCCGCCGAAGTTCTCGGCATAAGTCTGGACCGGATAACCTTCTCCACCAGCGACACGAGCATTACCATGGACGGCGGACCGACCGTGGCAAGCCGGGGAACCCTTGCGGGTGGAAAAGCGATGATGAATGCCGCCCAGAACCTGAAGGACCGCATGCTCAAGGTTGCAGCGGAGGACTGGAAGGTGGACCCGGCGGATCTGGAGACGGAGAACGATGTTATCTTCCACAAGAGCCGGAAGGAACTTGAAATAGGCTTTGATGATCTGGTGGTTCGCTGTCTTCAGGGCCTCGGAATCACCCTGAGCGCCCAGGGATGGCACACCCCCGGTCCCGAGCACCTCGACCACGCGACGGGACGGGGAAATGCCTATCCAAGCTATATTTACGGGGTTGCGGTCAGCGAAGTTTCGGTGGATACCGATACGGGCCTCATTACCGTGGACAAGGTGACCCTTTCCTATGAACTCGGACGGGCCATAAACCCCCAGCAGGTTGAAGGCCAGCTTATCGGCGGATTCATGCAGGGCCTCGGTTACAGCATCATGGAGGACATGGAGAGCCGGAAGGGTGTTCTGCTGACCAGAAACTTTGACGACTACATGATCCCGACTGCGGCGGATATCCCCGAATTCGATCTTAAACTCTACGAGGTTGACGATAATGTCGGCCCCTTCGGCGCCAAGGGGGTTGGAGAGATCGGAATCGAACTCGCCGCACCCAGCATAGCAAATGCCCTGAAGCACGCGGCCGGCAAGAGGGTACGGGAACTTCCCATAAACCTCGAACGGGTGCTTATCGGCCGGAATCTGACCAGGTAATCGAGGAGGATCTCAAGGTGCTTGATATAGAATTTTTGACAGCAAAAGACAAATCGGAAGCCATCGGGCTTCTGGAAACATACGGGCCGAAGGCGAAGGTAATTGCCGGCGGAACGGACCTCATGATAGAGATGCGTGCGAACCGCCTGCCCGGGGGAGCCTCGGTTCTTATCGACATAAGCAGGATAGCGGAACTTTCCTATATCCGGAAGGATAAGGGCATAATCCGCATCGGTGCGGGAACGACCCATGCCGATATTGCCGCGAGCGATCTCGTACGAAAGGAATCGCTCATTCTGCAGGATGCTTCGGTTACCGTCGGCTCTCCCCAGATCCGAAACCGGGCGACGATCGGCGGAAACATCGTTACCGCCGCCCAGTGCGCCGATACCGTTCCCGCCCTTATTGTGCTTGAGGCGACGGTGGTTCTCGAATCCAGAAGCGGCCGTCGGGAGGTGTCGATAAACGATTTCTTTCCGGGTCCGAAGAAGAGCGACGTACGGCCCGATGAGCTGGTCACGGAAATTTATTTTCCTTCCGTCGCCGACGGTTACGGAGCCTCCTACGAGAAGCTTATCCGCCGCAAGGCGGTGGCCAAGAGCCGGCTCAACTTTGCCGTTATCGCAAAGCAGGACGAATCGGGTATGATACGGGAACTCAGAGTTGCCATCGGTTCCGCTCTTCCCGCGACCGCACGCTTTCCGAAGGTGGAGGAGCTGCTTGTGGGCAAGCGCCCCGATGCGGAGCTGATAGCGGAAGCCGGAAAGGCGGCGGCCGAATACATGATTGAAAAGAGCGGTGTCCGCTGGTCGACCGACTACAAGAAACCGGTCGTTGAAAAGCTGACAGCCCGGAACATTGCCCGTGCCCTGGAGGTTAAGTAAGGTGGAACAGATTGCTGTAAAATTGCGTGTAAACGGAAGAGATTACTCACTCAAGGTGGCCCCCAATGCCCGCCTGCTTGATGTAATCCGTGAAGATATGGGGCTTACCGGAACCAAGGAAGGGTGCAGCATCGGCGAGTGCGGAGCATGTACCATTCTCATGAACGGAAAGAAGGTAAACTCCTGCATGGTTCTGGCCGGTCAGGCGGATGGTTCCGATATTCTGACCATCGAGGGCGTGAACGGCAGTGACGGAGAACTGCATCCCCTTCAGAAGGCCTTTATCGACGCCGGTGCGGTCCAGTGCGGTTTCTGCACCCCGGGAATGATCATGAGCGCCCTGGAGCTGCTTAACACCACCCTGGAGCCGTCGGAAAGGGAGATTAAAGAGGCGATAGCGGGGAACCTGTGCCGATGTACCGGCTACAAGCAGATAGTGGACGCAGTACAGCTTGCGGCCCGTAACATGCTCGGGGCAAAACACCGGCATTGAACCGGTATAAAGCCGGATTAACTGTTAATTCGCGAGGCGTAGCGGCTTCCATGAATATTTTTGATTACAAGGAGAGGACCTATGTACAACAACCTGAAAGGTAAACACCTGATTTCGACTCAGGACTGGACGCTCCCCGAACTGGAGCAGCTTCTCGCCGTGGCTAACCGTCTGAAACAGGAACGGCAGCTCGGCATTCCCCATCACGACCTGCTTCTGGCCAAGACCTTCTTCATGCTCTTTTTTGAAGAATCCACCAGGACCAGGAATGCCTTCGAGGCCGGTATTCATCAGCTCGGCGGACATGCGCACTTCCTTACCCCCAAGGCGACCCAGATCGATCACGGCGAAACCGCCAAGGACACCGTGAAAGTTCTCGAGCGCTACGGTGAAGGTCTCGGTATCCGCAAAACCTTCGGAACCGGAAATGCCTACATGCGGGAGATCGCCAAGTGGTCGAAAATTCCCGTTGTGAACATGCAGTGTGAGGATTACCACCCCACCCAGGTTCTCGCGGACATCATGACCATCAAAGAGAAGTTCGCCAACCAACTGCGAGGCCGCCGGATCTGCGTAAGCTGGACCAGCGCCCCCAACTACATCCGGCCCCTTTCCATGGCTCAGTCCCTCGTACTCGCCATGCCCCGGTTCGGACTCGACCTTACCCTCGCTCATCCGCCTGAGTTCAAGCTCCAGCCCGGCATCATGGAGGCCGCAAAGGCCAATGCCGAAGCTGCAGGTACCAAATTCGAGGTGGTTGACAGCATGGACGCGGCAGCCGAAGGCGCCGACATCATCTATGCCAAGGGATGGGGACCCATCGTCTACACCGAAGACGAGAAGGAAGGTCTGGCACTTATCGACAAGAATCCCGGCTGGGTGGTGGATCAGCGCCGCATGAACATGGCGAGCAAGGATGCCATCTACATGCACTGCATGCCCTACGACCGGGACATCGAAGTTACCAGCGAAGTGGTCGACGGACCCCAGTCCGTGGTGTTCGACGAAGCCGAGAACAGGCTTCACATCATGAAAGCGATCATGGCTGCGACCATGTAGTTTTCTTTAGGGGCCGGACCGGCACGATGCGGCCGGCCCTTTCTCTTTAAAGAATGGAGTTTGAAATGGCGGATAATGAATTTACGGTTAGCTTTACCATCAACGGAACGGAGAAGAGCCTGACGGTCCAGCGGAAATGGACGCTGCTCTATGTACTGCGGGAAGTCCTCGGACTTACGGGAACGAAATATGGCTGCGGGACCAATGACTGCGGCGCCTGCAAGGTGCTTGTTGACGGAAAGGCGGTGAACAGCTGTGTACTTCCCGCCAAAAATCTCGACGGAAAAAGCATCATCACCATAGAAGGCCTCCAGGAGGACGGAAGACTCAACGTGCTCCAGCAGGCTTTTGTGGATGCCGGGGCCATTCAGTGCGGTTTCTGCACCCCCGGTATGATCATATCCGCCACAGCCCTGCTTGAACTGAACCGCGACCCCTCGGAAGAGGAGATTCGCGAAGCCCTCTCCGGCAACCTCTGCCGCTGCACCGGTTACGTCAATATTGTGAAGGCCATACGATTGGCGGCCGACCGGATGACGGGAAAAATGACAGGTAAGACGGCGGCAGGCAGGAAGGAGGTTTCCAATGGCTGAACGATATAAAGAGATGAAGGCCTGGGAGAAAAGCGTCGCCGAAAAAGGCTTCAAGTACGTTGGCAAGCCCATCCCCAACCGCGAAGCGGAAATGAAGGCTGCCGGAGAAATACGGTATATTGATGATCTTCGCATGCCCGGTATGCTTCAGGCAAAGATCCTCTTTTCCCCCCATGCCCATGCACGGATAGTTTCGATCGATACAAGCAAAGCGGAAGCACTTCCAGGGGTCCGTGCTGTGGTTACCCACAAGGACGCTCCGAGAATTATCCACAACAGCGCCATGCGTTTTTACATGGACACCAGCCCCTTCGACATGCCCAAAACCGAGTATATCTTTGACGATACCGTCCGTTTTGTCGGGGACCGGGTTGCCGCCGTTGCGGCGGACGATGAGTTTATCGCCGCCGAAGCTGTAAAACTTATCGAGGTGGAGTACGAGATGCTTCCATCCGTCATTACCCTCGAAGATGCCATGAAGGAAGGAGCTCCGCAGGCTAACCCCTTCGGCATAGACGGAACCAATGTCTGCGGAGGGCGTCTTGCATACGGAAGCCACGACGAGGCAGAAGTGCTCAAGGCGATAGAAGATGCGGATTTTCAGTTTGAAGACACCTTCCGTCCCAGCAGGGTGCATCACGGCTACATGGAGCCGGTCGCCCACATTGCCCACTACACCCGGGACGGAAAACTTACCGTCTGGACCAGCGGACAGAACGTTTTCTGTTTCAGGGATGTGATAGCAACCGCCCTGGGCTTGAAGCAGAGCAAGGTGCGCGTCATCAAGACCGTCTGCGGCGGAGCCTTCGGGGGGAAGCTGGAGGTGATGCATGAGCCCGTGGCGGCTCTTCTTTCCATGAAGACCCTCCGGCCGGTAAAAATACGTCTGGACCGCAAAGAAACCTTTATGGCAAGCCGGACCCGCCATGAAGGTATCCTCACCATCCGCTCAGGGGTAAACAGGGACGGGAAAATAGTCGCTCAGCATGTCGCATCCAGCCTGAACACCGGAGCGTACGCCGGAAGCGGACCCAATACCGTCGGTGCCCAGTCGGGAAAGACCTTTATCCTCTACGGAGCGGAAAAGATGTTCTACTCCGGGGCGAGCTACTATACGAACACGCCGCTTGCCGGCGCAATGCGCGGATACGGATGTCCCCAGATAATGGTTACCCGGGAAACCCACACCGACAATATCGCACGCGGCCTGGGAATGGATCCCGCCGAACTGCGGCGAATGAATGTAATAAAGCCCCATCAGACGAACTGCATGGGCAACAATATGCACAATGCCCGCGGACTGGACTGCATCGAACGCGGAATTGAGCTGTTCGACTGGAAAAAACGGCGCAGTGCCGCAGAAGAGCAGCGCAAAGAGGCGGCCGCCTCGGGAAGCCCCCTGCGGCGCGGAGTGGCCATGGACATAGCCGTTCATGGTAACGGCTGGTACCCGGTCTATCAGGATGTGACTACCATTACCATCAGAATGAACAACGACGGTACCGCAACCCTGCTTACGGGAACCCACGACCTGGGAACCGGAGCACGGACGGTTCTCAGTCAGATAGCCGCCGAGATTCTTACCATTCCGCCGGGAGATTTCGAGGTAATAGAGGCGGATACGGATGTCACGCCCCTCGACCTCGGAGCTCAGGCAAGCCGTACCACCTATATCGGCGGAAACGCGGCAATAATGGCGGCACGGAACCTCCGCGGCCAGCTTATCGAAGAGGCCTCGGCCATCCTGAAGGTGGAAAAAGGGAGGCTGGAACTTGAAGAGTGCTTTGTGGTGGACCGGGAAAACCCTGAAACCAGGGTTTCCTTCGAGGCCATTGTAGCCTCCGCCCAGGACGGCAGCGCCGGAAACATGATGCGGGAGCTGACCGCTACCGAAACCTTCGAATCAACGGACTCTATCGACAGCTACGTGGCGGTCTTCTGCGAGGTGGAAGTAAACATGGAAAGCGGAGAAACCAAAGTACTCGACCTCCTGTCGGTCCACAACTCCGGAAAGGTGATCAACCCTGCCACCTACGAGGGCCAGGTACACGGCGGTATGCACATGGGACTGGGCTACGCCCTTTCGGAGGAGATGAAGATCGATCCCGAGACCGGCGTCCTCAAAAACGCGGTATTTAAAAAGTACCATATGTTCAAGGCTGCCGAGATGCCGCGGGTGGAGGTTGCCACCGTGGAAGATCCCGAAGAAGCAGGCCCCTTCGGTGCCAAGAGCATCGGCGAGTGCGCCACCGACGGCATAGCCGGAGCGGTGGTAAACGCGGTTTCCGAGGCCCTGGGCGGGGTGAAGCTCACGAAAATCCCCCTGGAGCCGGACTACCTGAAAGAGGTAATAGCCGGACTCTGAAAGTATTCCTGTGCAGTCCGGGGCCCTGCCGCACGCCGGCAGGGCCCTTTTACGATAGTCCCTCCAGAAGATGATCCCTGAGCGATTTAATGTCCATGGCTCCGGTAATGTGTCCCTTGTCTAAAAGCCTTAGCTGATTTTCCCTGTAGATACCCTTCTGCCGCTCATAGCGGATAAACTGGTCGTACCTGGCGAGCAGAGGGAATACTCGGTCATTCTTCTGTGCCGAGAAGGATTTCTCAAAGTTCAATACCCTTGTGAGGGCTGACGGGTTTTCGAATGCCCTGCGGGAAACCTGTTTCCGGTACACCGTTTCGAGGAACACATGATCCAGGGCCGCTCCGGCGAAGATGGGTCGGTATTCGTCCAGACTTGTGTAGATGGCAAAATGGAGGTTGCATATCCATCCCCCGAGGGAAATTCCGGAGACTACCGTTTTGCCGGATCCCTGTGACCGGAGCCATTGTCCAAGATCCTCGATGAGCCGTACCGACGATGCCACGAGAAAGGCAAATCGTTCCAGAGATCCGATTCCGTGGATATACTCCTTCATATTTCGGTTGAATGGAACCGAGAGGGCGATGAGATTAAACTCTGACCTCACCGATGCCGGCAGAATCTTTCGAATCCTTGCTGTGTAGTTGGTCTCGCCGCTTCCGTGGTGATAGATGAGCGTCGGCCTGTCGCCTCCGGCCCGGTGTATAAGCGAGTATCTGGCAATACCCTCCATCGATTTATAGCGGACCGGAATCCGGTACTCCCCGTTGCGTGTCGGATTGGTAAACTCCATATCCAGACGCCCGGCAATGTCCGTGATGGGGGCACTGTCAGCCCCTTCACGGAAAAAGCGGACTCTCTCTCCATAGAGACTTCCCGGACACATTAAAAGGTTGTCTATTGTTTCATGAATATTCATCTGTACTTCCCCTGGAAAGTTCTCAGCTGTTCCGCTTCCGGTTTTCGATGACCACTTCCTGAAGGGCTGTAAAAATGACCTGTCCTCCGGCCAGAGCTGTCAGGGCCGGGCGCCTGACTCTGCCGGTCCTCCGGCATTCCCGCACCCTGCGGTGATGTTCAACTCTGCTGCGGATTCGCTCTCCCCTCAAACCCGCCATGCAGCCGATATCAGTACTGTTTTCAAACATACTATTCCTCCGTTACTTTGTAAATCTGATGCTACGATAACGGAAAGTTCAGGAGTGGGTACATACGAATTTATGCTTAACCAGGCACTGTTCGGATACGTGTTTATACGTATTTGAAGTGCGGCCCGGACCGTAGAGGGTTATCCTTTCGCGGGCAGACGCTTATCAGGGTAGAACAGATTCCTCCGGGGACGTACTATGGTGGGATGGAAAAAGAAGCCGAACTGCTGTACAGCGAAGCCCAGAAAAAAACAGGCCGCCGATATTTTCTCTCTTTTGCTCTCGTAAATACCATTGCCTTCAATTTCCTCGCGGGCCATGTAATCCTCCTCTTTTTTATCCGTCTGGAAGCAAACAATACCATCCTCGGCACCGTATCGTCCTTCGTCTTTCTCTCCTATTTTTTCATGCCCTTCGGGAAGCTGCTGGCCCACCGGTGGGGAGTGGTGAAGGTTTTTGCGCGGTTCTGGCTCGCCCGTTTTGTTTCCATCATTCCCCTTATCTTTGTTCCCGTCTTTGCCGACGGCAACCGGCCCGCGGCGGTATGGATTTCCCTTCTTACATTTCTTGTATTCCAGACCCTGAGGGGGTTCGGCATTGTAGGCTACAGTCCGGTCATGAGGGAGCTGAGTGCGGGTGAGGACCGGGGGCGCTTTATGGGGCAGAGCCGCCTTCTGATGGATCTGGGGATGATGTTTACAAGCCTCGCGGTGGCGTTGCTGCTGCGGGGAGATCCCCCGATAGAGCGCTTCCGGATCTTTTTTACCGCCGGGGTTGTAACCGGAGCCGCCGGTTCCCTCTTTCTGTTTCGTATTCCCGAGCCCCCGTCGATGCTGACCCTGCGGCCGGTGCCTCTTTTTTCATCCCTCCGTGAAATCTTCAACGACAGGGTTCTCCGGCGCTTTTTTACTGCACTCTTTCTGCTTACAGCCTCCCTGGGTATTGTGTATCCTTTTCTTGTTATCCACGCAAAGCGTGTCTACCTTTTCAGCGATAACAGGACCATTCTGCTTACCATCGCGGGGGGAGCGGGTTCCATAGCAGGGAGTCTTTTAAGCCGTCACTTTACGGACCGCTACGGTTCCAAACCGCTGATGCACTTCTTTGTTCTGCAGATTCTTCTGGTGGCCGTTGCGGTGGTGCTGATGCCGACAGTTTTTGCGGCAAACCGCCCCCTCTTTCTCGGTATCTATCTTTCTCTGCTTTTTTTTGCCGGCACGATGGGCTATTTTACGATTCAGCATATTGCCCAGGTATACCTGTTCGGCATTCTCAGTTCCCGTCAGCAGCTGAATATCGGTATTCTCTACTTCCTTGCCCAGGGTATCGCCGGTATGGCGGGCGGTGCCCTCGGGGGAATGCTGGCCGATCTCCTTGAAGCGGCAGCAGGCCTTGATGCGGCATTGAGTCACCGTATTATTTTCGGCCTCGCCGGGCTGCTCTCCCTTATCGGCCTCTCCCTTGTGCGGAACTGGAGGGAGCCGAAGGCATGGAGTTTCCGAGGCTCCCTCAGGGATGTGGCGGGAGAGATGTTCCGGAAAGGTCTGTGGTGGGGCAGGGCCCCGAGGTGACGCGACTGCTTCAGGATGGGCTTCGGCGTACAATCTCCGCCCCGTATGGCTCCAGCTCCAGGCTCTTAAGGTGCACCTCCGGGGCTCCCTCTGCGGGCGGGAACGGCTCGACGGGTTGATCGAACTCCACCCGTGAAGGTTCACCGGAAAAATTCAGGAGAAAAAGATACTCGACACCCGTTTCCTCCGTTCTTTTCTTTACCGAGACGGCGGGGCTTCGGAAGCTTATTCCTTCGTGGCTGCTTTCCAGACCGGCCTCTCCGCTTATGGAGCGGTACAGCCGGTCCAGGGCATCCGCATCCACCCTTCCGGCGAGATACCAGGCGCTTCCCTTTCCCCAATGATTGCGTGTTACCGCCGGTCTGCTGTGGCCCATTCCTCCTTCGAAGACGGAAAGAATCTCTGCTCTGCAGTTCTCTCTGATAATGTCCTGATAGTCGGCGACGGGAGAAGAGGTTCCTTTGATAGATACTGCTTCTCCGGGATAGAGGGCATCACACTCCTCCACCTCCAGTCCCAGCACTTCGGAGAGAGGTCCCGGGGCGAAGCTTTCGTGGCAGAGATCATGTTCATCGACATAACCGCTCTGGTAGGAGCAGAAAAGCATTCCTCCCCCGGCGACGAAGGACGCAAGCCTCGATGCCGTCTCCCGGGGAAGAAGATAGAGCATGGGTGCAACAATCAGTCTGTATCTGTTCAGCACGGACTCCTCTTCATCTCCTGAAAGGATGTCAGTCTGAATGCCGAGATTCCACAGAGCGTAATGATGCTTTTTAAGGGTTTCCAGGTATGCCTTGCCTGCACCGTTTACCGTTCCCATGCTCTCATCCAGAGCCCACCAGTTTTCCCAGTTAAACAGAATGGCCGCCTTTGCCGGATAAAGGGATTCGGCTGCCGCGCTTATAGTGCCGAGAAGTGCTCCAAGTCCGGAGCATTCCCGGAAAACGCGCGTATCTGATCCTCCATCGTGACCGACCAGGGCACCGTGAAATTTCTCAAAGCTTCCTCTGCTCTTTCTCCACTGAAAGTACTGGACGGAGTTCGCCCCGTGGGCTACTGCATTAAGGGCGGAGAGTCTTATCATCCCAGGTTTTTTTATCTTGGAACGTTCTGCCCAGTTTACGTTCGCGGGGGTGCTCTCCATCAGAATAAACGGTCCGCCCGAAAGGGAGCGGTAAAAGTCGTGGAGAAAGGCCTCTTCCGCCGCCCTGCGGTAGTCGTCCACCGGTCCTGTTCCTCCCCCATAGGCGAATCCCGGCATATGCCAGGCCGGGTAGGAATCCCAGGAAGCGATGTCGACCACATCCCTGAATTTCCAGTAGTCGAGTCCGGGACCGAAACCCGGTTTTTCGACCACAGGAAGCATGTTGGTGGTAACCGGGAGGGTGCTGCCGCCGGCCCGGAGCGCCGCCACCTCATGGCTCATAAAATCGACCGTCATATGCGTAACAAATCGTTTCCAGTCAAGGACAAGAGCATGAGAGCCGGTTTCTCCATGAGGAACAGGTGAGTGTATCTCTTCCCAGCCGCTTATGGTGTGGGACCAGAAACTGTTCCACCACGCCCTGTTCAGCTCCTCCAGGCTGCCGTAACGCTCTTTCAGCCAGAGGCGGAAATTGGCCTGGCACAGTTCACAGTGGCATTCTCCGCCGTATTCGTTTGAGATATGCCAGAGCAGGACAGCGGGATGACTTCCGTATTGTTCCGAAAGCTTTCTGTTGATCAGGGCCGTTCTGTTCCGGTATACGGGTGATGAATAGCAGTGGTTGTGGCGGCCGCCGAAGAGGTTTCTCTTTCCGTCCGGAGCGACGCGAAGCACCTCCGGGTACCGCGCTGCGAGCCAGGAAGGGCGGGCAGCGGAAGGAGTGGCCAGGAAAATGGATATTCCCGCTCCATGCAGGCGTTCGACAACCTGGTCCATCCAGCCGAAGTCGAAGCGGTCCTCTTCGGGTTCAAGGCTGCTCCAGGCGAAAATACCCAGGGAGACAACCGTAACGCCCGCCTCTTTCATCAGGCTTATGTCATTCTTCAGTACTTCGGGCCGATCCAGCCACTGCTCCGGATTGTAGTCGCCGCCGAAGAGCAAAGTCCGGTAGAGTTTATTGATTTTCATATTCATTCTTTCAGGACTCCTGGCGCATGATTGAACAGATCTTCCCCTCTGTCAATCGGGACGATTCCGGGCGCCGTTTCCGGGCGCGAAAATAATTACTTTGCAGGTGAAACCCTCCCGGTTATAATGTTTTCCGGTTTTAAAGGAAAGGCGGCAGATGCTTAAGTCGGTACTGATTACAGGCATACTCTTTATCCTCATTATTTCCGGTCCGCTTCTTGTCGGAAGGAGCGAGACCGGAATAAGCCTTCATCCGGAGGCTCCGGTCCGTCTCTTCACCTCCATTATATCGGGTTTTGCCGATGGAAGCACCTTTGAGTACACGGCAAAAAGAACGGACTACAACATGGCGGATACCCTGCCGGCCTGCTTTATGCTCAGTTCCAGCTTTATCTTTCCGGCTGCCCTCATCAGCCTTTTTCTGGGGATAGCTCTAGGCATTACTCTCGCGTTCCGAAACGGACCGGTAATCGAAAGCGTTCTCAGCTTTTTTCACGTAATCCCCGATTTTCTTCTTGCGATCTTTCTTCAGCTCTTCTCCATAACGATGTATCAGACCTTCGGATTCCGCATCGCCCGTATTGCCTACCAGCATGCAGGCAAGCCGGCATATCTGCTGCCGATCCTGACCATGGTCATAAGTGCAACTGTTTTTGTAACACGTCTGGTGGAGGGCTATGCACGCAGGGTCAGGGAGCAGGAGTACATGCTCTACGCCGAGTCCCGCGGCCTGCCTCGCCGTTCCCTTATCGGAACTCATCTTCTGGTTCCGGTGCTGCACTATCTTAAGAACGACTTCGGAAGGCTTCTTGCTCTGCTCATGGGAAGTCTCTTTATTATTGAGCGGCTCTTTTCCATCCCGGGAGTCACGACTTTCCTTTTCGCTTACGCCTTCGACAGTGTCCATAATCCGGTCATGAATCAGTTCAATGTGGCATTCTGGGGCTTCTTTTCCTTAATGGTGATGTACTGGCTGATACACGGACTGCTTGTGCTTGTCATGAACACCCTGATTCTATGGAGGCAGCGATAGTGGCGGCTATGAGTTCGGGAAGCGGAAGGCGTCTCAGGCTTAACGGAGTTCTGGCGACGGGACTGCTTCTTATTATGCTTATGTCTATTCTCGCGCTGGCAGGTCCTGCCCTGGCGCTCTATCCAAGAGGGTACCAGGACAATTTTGTCTATGTGGAAACCGAAGAGGGGACGGAGATGTTCGTTTCACCCCTTGCTCCGATGCCGCTGTTCCCTTTCGGTTCCGATCCCTATGGAAAGGATATCTTCAGTCTCATGATGTACGGAGCACGGTACAGCACAGGTACCGTATGTGCGGTTTCTCTTCTGCGGATATTTCTGGCCTTTCTCTTTATCATACTATTCGACCGCTCCGGTAAACAGCGCAGGATCCGCAGACGGAAGACGCCCCTGTCAGGGCTCAATGCAATACCGCAGTTTATCATCATCTACTTTATTCTCTACAGCATCAATTTCAACTCACCCCTGTCGGTTCCCGTTCTGACCCTCCTTCAGTGGCTGCTTCTGGTTCTCTTCGGTTTTCCCGCTCTGGTTCCGCCGATGGCAGCGGAGGTGGAAAGTATCAGAAAGATGGAATTCATAAGCGCCGCAAGAAGTACCGGTGCGGGGCCGGGACATATTCTCTTCAGGCATATCCTTCCCCACATGAAGGAGAAGCTTCTGCTACTCTTCAGCCGGGAAACGGTGGAGGTCCTGAGCCTCATAGGGCAGCTCGGAATTTTTAATATCTTTATCGGAGGAACATACTTTACCCCTGCGCCGCCGCTCTTCCACAGTATAAGCAACGAGTGGGCGGGCCTTGTGGGGCAGTACCGCATGAAACTCCAGCCGGGAAGCTGGTGGATTCTGCTGTTTCCCCTGATCGGCTTTGTACTCCTTCTGCTCAGTTTCTACCTGGTAAGCCGCGGCCTTGAGAAGGCCGTACGGGAGCGCTACCGGAGGGTTTAATTCTCCGGCAGCCCTTCGACCGATTTGCTCTGAGGGAGCATGTAGCCGGATTCCCGGGCGCAGTCTTCACCAAGAATACGGAAGGATGCTTCAAGGGCTTTAAAAAGACCGGAAGCGGTCCCGGTGATAAGTCCTGCGGCGAGAGATGCCTGAGCCGCCTTGCTTTCCAGGAGTTGCTCCAGCGTTTCGATTACCAGAGGATCTTTTGTCTTCGGTTTCGGGTAGTTCTCCATCACCAGGTAGATGGCATGGGAGGGGCAGGCATCCACGCAGAGCCGGCATCCGTCCAGGCACTTTTCGCGGTCAATCTGACCGGTTTCGGTATCCGTGGCACCTGTGGGACAGACGAAGAGACAGAGACAGTCCTTTGTGCAGAGTGAAATATTTCTCGATGCGTACATGTGCCGCTCCTTACGCTGTTTTCGTGAATCGTGATGCCGGCGCCTTGCAGACCGGACAGATGTCCGGAACTTCGGTCCCCAGGTAAATGAAACCGCAAGCCTGGCAGACGAAGATCTCCTTGCCCTCGAGAAGCGCCTCACCCTGTTTCATAAAACGGTCAATCAGTGATTTCTGGATTTTGGCCACCTTCTCTCCCCACCTGAGAGCACGTAGAGCGCCGCGGTCACCGCATTTTTCGGCTGCGGCGGTGGCTGCCGGAATGCCTTCCTCAAGATCTTTACGGATACGTTCGGCGAGTTCCGCCGGACCTCCGGCAAGGGCATCCTGTTTTGAACGGAAATTCAGGGACCGCTCGGCATATATTCCGGAACGGTTTTCATCCTGCTGCTTTTCCGCGGCCTTTGCCAGATTACTGTAGATTATGGAAAGACTCATGCTGCTCTTATTTTTCATGCCTTCCTCCCTGCCGGGAATGATAATCGAAGGCGGCGGTAAGAGCAAATTTGCTGTTTTTCCGCTTGTCTTTCACAAAGGTATATACCAGAATTACGGCGCGGCCGGAGCGATTGATTATAATACAGGAAAGGACACAAGAGAGGAGTAATTATAATGTCACTGGAAATTTTTGAGGCGGATCTTGAATCAGTCGAACATCAGAACGCTGTGATAGAGCTGCTTAACCTTTACGCAATGGATCTTCAGGGCTATGAACGCAGCCTGCCTGATGCGGTTCTGGGAGAGCTGATTCCGGAGATGAAAAAGATTCCGACGGCCATCGTTTTTCTTGCCCGGCTTGACGGCGAATATGCGGGAATGGCCATCTGCTTTATCGGTTTTTCCACCTTCTATGCCCGTCCTCTCATCAACATCCACGATTTTACGGTCAGGAAGGAATACAGGGGGAAGGGGATCGGAGGTAAACTGGTTGCGGCGGTGGAAAAGAGGGCGCGGGAAATCCGGGCCTGCAAGCTTACCCTGGAGGTGCAGGAAAAAAACACTTCCGCCATCCGCTTATATGAAAAGTGCGGCTTCGAACGGGCCATTCTGGATGAGTCGGAGGGGCAGGCGCTTTTTCTTTCCAGATACCTGACTTCCGAACAGGCAGGAGTCAGCCCTCGAGAAACCTGGTAAGGGTCTCCACCACCAGGGCATGATCATCTTCCTGGGGAAGACCCGAAACGGTAATTGTGCCGATAATGCCGACTCCTGCAACATGGATGGGAAAGGAGCCTCCGAAGGGGGCGAACTCTTCCGGTGAAACCAGGTATTTTTCCTGGAGAGTTTTCCCTTCATGCTTGAGAAGCAGACCCATATAATAGGAGCTGTGACCAAAACGGTTGACCAGGCGTTTTTTTCGGATAATCCACTGATCGTTGTCGGGCTGGGCGCCTTTGCAGCTGCAGTGGAAAAGCACCCGGTCCTTGGTGGAAATATCAATTGCTATTGCAAGCCCGGCTTCCGCGGCTTTCCCGGTAAAGAGAAGCCCCAGCCGCAGGGCGTCATCCTCGTTAAACTGACGGAACCGCAGTTCCTCTTCCTGTTTCAACAGTGCCGCAAGGGCAGCTTTTTCTGAATGTGCCATACCATGAGTATAGGCATCGCCTTCGGGATGTGCAAGCGGGCTCCTTTGCTCAGGGCAGGAAGACTTTCTGCATGAACACATTCTGCATAACAAAAAGCAGAATCCAGCAGAGAGTCGCCGCCAGGACGGGGGTGGCAATCCATCCCAGCACTATGGTTCTCAGGAGCCTGAGGTTCAGGTTCCGTCCTCCCTTGGCAAGACTGATGCCGATGACCGATCCCACCGCAGCCTGGGATTGTGAAACCGGAAAGAGCGGAAAGGAGGGAAGCCCCATGGTATCAAGGTAGTCCTTGAGACCCTGGGAGGCAAAGAGAAAGAGCACCGTGGCGGTGGAGAGGATAACAATAAACGCTGCAATCGGGGAAAGCCTGAAGAGCTTGTTGCCCACGGTCAGCATCACCTTTCTGGAGTAGGTTGCGACGCCCACGCCGGCGGCAAGTCCACCCAGCATAAAAAGCTGCTGAACGCCCGTAAAGGTAAAACTGCCTATGCTGATATCCGAAAAAGGGGAGGCCGGTACAAATACGCCGACCACGTTTGCCATGTTGTTGGCCCCAAGGCTGTAGGCTCCGAAGGCCCCGGCAATCATGAGGGCGTTCCGGGTATAGTTATCAAGCCGTATCAGGTGAATGGGAAAGCGGTTTAATAGCCATTTGACCATAAAGAACAGAATGAAAGCAATGAGGGCTCCCAGAACGGGACCCGAAACCCAGGTGGCTACAATTTTTGAGAGAACATCGGGATCGGTAGGACGTCCGGAAAAAATGTTCCAGCCGATTATGGCTCCCACGATGGCCTGGGTGGTCGATACCGGGAGTCCCGCCCTGGTCATCACCATCACCGTGAAAGCGGCGCAGAGGGAGACCGTAAAGGCGCCGGGAAGGGCGTTGACCGCTCCCAGCCGGCCCAGACCGAGGGCCGCACCGCTGCCGCTTACCACCGCTCCTATGGTAATAAAAATAACGGATATCACGGCCGCGGTACGGAAGCGGATCATCCTGGTCCCGACGGCGGTTCCGAAAATATTGGCTGCATCGTTGGCACCCAGGGACCAGCCCATGTAGAGGCCGCTGCTTAGAAAGAAAAGAGCACCCATTACCGCACCACAGCTTAAAGGGTCCGCTTGATGGCGGAGATTGCTAGACGTTCGGCTACCGCTTCGGCTTCGTCGGCCAGGAGGGAGATGCGTTCGGCGAAGAAACGCATATGGACCCGCTTGCTGAACTCTTCAATATCCGGTGCATCGAAGGCTTTGCGTTTCAGCCGGTCCTCAATCTCGTCCGCCTGGTGTTCCCAGAAATGGACCTTGTCCAGATGTTCGGTAACCCGGTAAAGTTCGGTAAAGAAGGCTCGGATGGCAAGGGTAAGTTCCTGCACCGCCTTCAGCGATGTCTCGGTAAGCTCACGGAAGTCCTCCACAAGAAAGGGAAAAATCTCCGGCTTTTCGGTGCTGAAATAGCCGGCCACGCGTTTGGCGACATCGGCGATATTGTCGGTGGTTTCCAGAAGTCCCAGAACATCTCCCCGCGAGTCGGGAATAAGCATTTCCGTATAGAGACGGCGCTTTATCTGCCGTCTGAGTCCGTCGGCGGCCTTCTCCATCTCATCAATCCCTTTCGCCTTTTCGGAAAAAAGCTCCATGTCTCCATCAAGGTATTTTTTGATGGCCTCTCCGAGCAGCATGGCACTTTCGTCGATCCATGAGAGAAACTGCTCGATATCCATCTCCAGAGATTTTGTTCGTGATGAGAAAATTCCGGTGCTTCTGTCTTTTCCGACCATCCCTTTTCCTGCCTTGTGTAAAAACGGTTCTAAACATCATAGAACAGGGATTGGGGAGCTGCAAGCGGAGTTTGAAATTTACCGTACCTGAGAAGCTTCGTCGGCACTGTCCGGGAGGGTCTCAAAGTGCCTGATCGCCCTGTGTTTTATAAATGTGTCCACACTCCGGTGGGCGTTCAGATTCTCCTTCGGGATAAAACCGCCCGCCATGTGATTGTGCCCTCCGCCGAAACCGCATCCCTCCACAATGGCACGGACCAGATCGTTGGCCTTCACCGCTCCGGAGATGCTTCTGGTGGAGAGCTTGATTCCCTGAGGCCGGGTAGAGTAGGCCACTACCACATTGACACCGGCTACGGAGACAACGATATCGCTGGCCGCCCCCAGGAGCGAGTCGTTCACGCTGGTTAGCTTGAGGAAACCGATCTCATCGTAAATTTCGACCGTCTTGAAGGCGTCGGCATAGAGATTCAGATCCGTAAGGCTTATCTCGTTTCCCCGCAGTTCGTTTATCAGACTGATGTCGCAGAAGCCGTAGAGCCTGTAGAACATCTCAATATCAAGGCTTGCGGCTCCCCTCGTCAGGTTGTCCGTATCCATGAAGATGCCGTACAAAAGAGCTGTCGCAATTCTCGGCGGCAGGTCAATTCCGTTTTCGAAGGCGTAGTCCGCAATTATCGCGGCGCAGCTTCCCGCCCAGGGGCGGACATCTTCGAAACGGTAGCCCTTGTTGCCCAGGTATTCATGGTGGTCTATAACGGCTACCTCATCGGTATCCAGATCGGTAATGTTGGATCCGCCCTTCTGGACGTCGACAAGAACCGCCCAGTCCTCCTCGCCAAGGGTGTGCGCATCGGCAGCCCGGACAAGCTCTCCCTTGAAAACTTCCAGCATTTTCAGGGAGTTGGCCTTCTCTATTTCGCGGTCGTAGACAATGACTGATTCTATGCCCCGCTGCGCGAGAAGATACTGCAGGCCGAGAGCGGAGGCTATGGCATCGGGATCGGGCACATTGTGAGGCTGAAGAAACACCTCGTCGGGAGCCTGCCTGAGAAGTTCACACAGAATATCAAGTCTGTTTGCGTCTTTCATGTGCTAAAGCATAGCCCGATTTTGCTCAGGTGCAAGAAAAACTTTTCGTTGTCGGCTCTTTGATGTCTACTGACAGGCGGGGATTGCTCTATTAAAACCGGAACAGGCTGTTTTCGGTAAAATAGTAGTCCTCAATCCGGGAAAGCTGATCTTTCAGCTTGACGTAATGGTCGGTTTCCCAGTCCGCAAGGTAGAGGAGGAAATCGGAAAGCTCTTTGTTATCGGCTTTGGAGGCAAAATCGCGGTAAAATTTGGCCGATTCCGCTTCAAGTTTCATACCGATCGAGAGCGTTGAGATTTCAAAGTGCTTCTCTTTGATGGTATCTTTGAACTCCTTGCTGAAGATGGGGCTTTCGGCATCATCAAAGCTTTCCAGCTTTTTGAGTTCCGGGATCCTGAGCGGTTCTGAAAGAGAATAGCTTTTAGCCAGAGCCTGCAGGGCTTTCAGGTGGGAATCTTCCTCTTCCGACAGGTTCCTGAACACCTTTTTCGCCTTTTTATCCTTCGTTTTTTCGGAAGCCGAAAGATAGAGCTCCCTTCCTTCCAGTTCGCCCCTTATTGCGACCTTGAAAACTTCCAATAGTTCCATACTGCCTCCCTGTAATATTCTGGATATAACTTCTATATATAATTAAGGTAGATACTGGTTCTCTGAAAGTCAATTTTCCTGAACCGGAAATTTCGCCTTGACAGAAAGCTCGTGACAGGTTACTTTGCAATACAAAGTAACTTGCGTATGCAAAGTGAGGTTTCGAATGGATGAACAAAAACGGATTCTGGAAGATGTCCGGATAATAAAAAGCACCCTGGACAGTGAGGAGGCCCGGCTGCTGCTTCCTCCCTGGGCATATTTTTCCTGGGCGCTGGTTGTGGCGGCTGGTACGGCCCTCAGCTATCTTCTCTACCGGGGAATGGGTTTTTCCGGAATTCAGCTTGCCCTGACCGTATGGGTCCCGGCGATTATTATCGGGGGAAGTTTCGAGATGGTGGGCTGGCTCTCCTGGCTGAAGAAGGAAGAGCTTGTGCTGCGGACGGACTGGATGCAGAGAATGCTCCTCAGTTTCTGCGGAGTAGTGGTGGGGCTGATGGCGCTCGGTTTCTCCCTTTCCGCCTCGGGTTCGGGACTTGCGGGCTTCTTCGTCATATCCCTGTCCATCTGCTTCATGACCCTCGGAAGCTATTCCTGGAAAGAGGTCTTCTATGAAGCCTATCTTCTGCTCTTTATCGGGGTGCTGATGCTGCTCTTTGCCAATGAAGGGGCTGCCGCCTCTCTTGCCGCAGGCTTCATCTGCAGTGCGGGATTTGCGGCGGCGGGGATACATCTGAAGATTCTGGCAAGACGGTATGATGGATAATCTGTATACCCGCTTCGACTCGGTATTCTTCGAGAAGACACGGCTGAGCCTTATGACCCTTCTTTTCCAGAGGGAGATGGTAACCTTCAACATTCTTAAAAAGAAGATGGAGCTGAGCGACGGGGCCCTCTATACCCACCTGGAAAAACTGATAATGGCGGGTTATGCGGAAAAACATAAAGAGGTGGCGGGTATGACCGTTCAGACCGTCTACTCGCTCACCGCCGAGGGTAAACGCATTTTCCTTGAATATATTGATTTTCTGAAAACCATGGTTACCGCAATGGAGGTGGAACATGAATAAAATCGTGCTTTTCTCGGCTCTCCTGCTCTTCTCGTTTCTTATCCCGATGGCAGCCGAACCGGATGCCGGGACCATCCTCTCGGAGATGGAACATACTCTGTACCCGGACAACTATTACATGAGGATGAAGATGAGCACCAGCGGCGGGAGCGGCCGTGACCGGGAGATGGATTTTGAGAGCTGGTACCGCAAAGGGACCGGAACCTATATGGAAATCCTCTCTCCCGCGCGATCGAAGGGGACCCGATTCCTGGAGAAGGACGGTGCTCTCTGGATGTTTGTTCCCCGCTCCAACAGCCGAACGCCCGTGCGTCTTCCGGCGGGTGATTCATTCCAGGGAAGCGCCTTCAGCAATGATGATGTAAGCAGTTCCAGCTATTCCGACGATTACACCCCAACGCTTATCGGCCGGGAAGAGGTGGACCATCCCGAGCTCGGTAAGGTCCAATGCCATGTGCTGGAGCTTTCTCCGCTCCATCGGGAAGCCGCCTATGGGAGGATCAAAGCATGGGTTAGCGTCGACGGCTCCATTCCTCTCAGGATGGATTATTTTGTCCGGTCGGGGCTTCGCTCAAAGCAGATGCATCTATCGGATATCCGTCAGGCTGCGGGAAGGAGGCGCCCGATGATCATGACCATGGAAAACCTGGACGAATCGGGCCGGCAGTCCGTTGTGGAAATCCTCAGTCTGGCGGAGCGGGAGGACATACCTGACAGAACCTTTACCAGGGGGTATCTGACGAGATGAGAACGATGAGACCGTTTCTGCTGCTTCTCTTCTTTCTTGTCGGCACGGTCCCGGCGGTGCGGGCAGACTACTCGCTCTTCGGTGACGCAGCTCTGCGCGGGGTGGTCTCCGATCCGGGAACCGGCGATTCCTTCCTTTCGGAATCACTTCTGGTAAACGGCGATCATACCATCGCCTTTTCCTGGGGGGAGGCCCGTCTTCGTCATTCCCTGGAGCTTGTCTCCGCTCCTGCCTCTTCCGGGGGAGCGTGGGAGGAACTCGTCCACTCGGTCTACCAGGCTGATATTGCCTGGTATCCTGCCGATTCCCTGACCATCAAGTCGGGGCGGCACCAGCTGGGCTGGGGGATGGGCTACGCTTTTTTTCCGACCGACACATTCCATCCCGAACGGGACCCGGAAGGGTCTGTACGCGGCTTTGACGGTGCAAGCCTTTCCTGGATAGCAGCTCCGGACTGGACCCTGACCGGGGCGCTGCGAATAGATGAAGCGGTGCAGTACGGGGGAGCGGACTGGTGGAGCGAATTCCGCTATGCCCTCTATCTGAACGGGTATCTCGGCGGCGTCGAGGCGGCTATGAGCGGTGTCTGGCAAGCCGGAGAAGTTCCGGACCCCGGAGCCGGTATCTCCTTTCAGCTTCTGGGTTCGGTGATCAGCGCCGAGGCGGCTGTCGATGCTTTTTCGGCGGGGATCGAACGCTCCTTTCATGGCGAGCGTCTTTCTCTGGTCGTCCTTGCCGAATACCTGTGGGATGACGGAGAACACCGTCTTTACCCGATGCTTTCCATCGAACTGGACGGGGCATTCGGGACCGATCATTCCGCCCTGATAGACCCGGCAGATGGATCGGGGGAATACAGTCATTCCATCTGGTGGTCCAACAGGGATGGGCTTGAGCTTTCAGCGGAAGCCGGCTGGGGCCTCGGTGAGCTGTACGGCGGAGCCTGGTCGGCGGCTCTCCAGGCAAAAATATATTTCTGAGGAGGAGAGGATGGCGCTTATAGAGGTAAAGGATCTTACAAAGATCTACAAGCTGGGAAAAACCGAAATACATGCCCTGAGAGGGGTAAGCTTCCCGGTGGAAGCCGGAGAATTTCTCTCCATTGCCGGTCCTTCCGGATGCGGCAAGACCACGCTTCTGAATATAATCGGCTGTATAGACCGGCCCAGCGGAGGATCGGTCGTTCTCGACGGCGTTCCTGTCGATCACCTTTCGGAAAACGAAGAGGCGGATACAAGGCTTGAAAAAATCGGCTTTATCTTCCAATCCTTCAATCTTATACCGGTGCTCGACGTACGGGAGAATATCGCCTTTCCCATGATGCTTGCCCGGGTTCCGCGGAGGGAGAGAAAGGAGCGTGCCGATTACCTGACCGATCTGGTGGGCCTCTCCGATTTTGCCGCTCACCGGCCAGATGAGCTCTCCGGGGGGCAGCGGCAGCGGGTTGCCATAGCCCGTGCCCTGGCCAACAGTCCGAGGCTTATAATCGCGGATGAGCCGACGGCAAACCTCGACAGCGAAACCAGCGCCATGGTCCTTTCGGCGATGAAGGAACTGAATGAGAATGAGAAGGTCACCTTCATTTTTTCCACCCACGATCCAGATGTCATGAAATTCGCCGGAAGAAAGCTGAAGCTGAAGGACGGAAAGCTCTCCGGGGAGGAGGAGTGATGTTTCTGAAACTGGCGGTATTCAATCTGCACCGTCACATAAAGCGGACCCTCCTCATCATTTTTGCCGTGGCAATGTCGGTTATGGTGATGGAGCTTGTGGCAGGCATGTTTGAAGGCTTCCGGGACGGTTTTTTCCGGAACCTTTCGGACGGGGGCGGCCATGTTGTCATTAACGCTTCGGGCTGGGAAGATCGCCTGGATCCCTATTCCATTGACTACCGCATACCTTCATGGCAGGAAGTGGTCCGGACGCTTGAAGAGGTTCCCGGATCCGACGGGATCGAAGCGCAATTAAGCTTCGGAGCGCTTCTTCTGACGGGGGATGAGAATGTTGCGGTAAGCGGTTCCGGAATCGATCCCGGGGGAAACCTGTACCGTAATGTCAGGGACGGGATTGTCGCCGGAAGTTTCCTTGAAGGTGATGAGGATATTGTCATCGGGAAGGGCCTTGCGGAACTGATGGAGCTTGAAACCGGCTTCCGCGTCAATCTGCTTGTGGAGGACTCCACGGGCAGTCCCTTCTACCTGGAATACCGGGTGGCGGGGCTGTTCAGGACCGGCTCGGAGAGTTTCGATGCATCGCACATTTTTATAAGCCACCGCGCCGCTGAGGAACTTCTGTACATGAATGATGAGACCGTCTCTATCCGCGTACGACTGAGTGATCCGGAGTCTGCCGAATCATGGAGGGAGCAGGCTCTTTCGGCTCTTGAACAGGATGGGAGGAATACCGAAGACTTTCTTGTGCGGACCTGGCGGGAAACTCAGGGCAGTACCGCATCGATCCTGGAAATGATGGATGTGATGGTGCTCTTCATCGATCTCCTGGTGGTTATCGTTGTCGCTTCGGTCATTACCAACGCAATTCTTATGAATGTATTTGAACGGATAGGAGAGTTCGGCACCATGCGGGCCATTGGCATGCGGAAAAGCGGGCTTGTGGGCATGGTGCTTCTCGAAGGAACAATTCAGGGACTTATCGGAAGTCTTTTCGGTCTCGCCGTGAGCATTCCCGTTGTGCGCTATTTAACCGTTCATGGTGTGGACTGGGGTGATATGACAAAAATACTGGGAACAGGAACATCGCTCTGGTATTTCGGCTACGATCCGCTGAACAGCCTGATCAATCTGACCGCGGGAACCGCGATAGCGCTTACCGGATCACTCTATGCCGCCGTAAGCGCGGCACGGATGCCTGTTCTTGATAACCTTAAGCAGGTATAGGGGAAACCATGGATCTATTAAAAACAGCCTGGAGAAATATATCGAGAAACCGGCGGCGCAGCACCCTCAATGTGATCAGCCTTACGGTTGGTATTGCCATTCTCATTATCGCCGTCGGATGGATCCGTGGATATTTTACCACCCTCTATACGGGAATGATGAATTTCGATACCGGTCAGCTGCAGGTGCTTCATGAGGAGTACCTGGATAAAGAGCAGAAACTTCCCCTGGACCTGCAGGTTAAGGATTATGATGAAACAGTGCGTCTGATACGGGAAGAGAAGTGGGTCCGGGAGGCTTCCGGGAGAATCGATTTCGCCCTGCGTATCGGGAACGGGACGGATACCATACCGGCCCTGGGCCGTGCCGTCGATCCCCTGCATGAAAAGCAGATTACGGTTCTGGATGAATACCTTACCGGCGGGACTTACCTGGAACCCGGCGATAGCGGGGTGCTCCTCGGTGCGGGGCTGGCCGATAAACTGGGAGTATCCGCGGGCGACACGGTGTACCTTCGGGTCCGGGACCGTTACAACGCACCGAATCTGACCGCGGCGGCGGTACGGGGAATATTCAGGCTGGGCTATCCTGTAATGGATGAGAATCTGGTGCTTACCGGACTTCACGCGTCCATGGAATTTTTGCGGACCGAAGGCGGTGTTACCAGAATTGTAATAGCTTCCGATGGTTCCCTCTCTCCGCAGCAGGCCGTGGAAGGACTGAACGGGCGCCTTGACTCACCGCTTCGCGCATACCCCTGGACCCGTTTTGCCGAGACTCTTGTTTCGGCGGTAAAGGCGGACAGCGGAAGCTTCTTTTTTCTGATGGTGATTCTTACGATCCTGATTTTCCTCAACATCCTTAATTCCATGTCCATGACGGTACGCGAGCGGGGAAGGGAGATCGGTACCATGCGCGCCATCGGTATGAGGAAAACGGAACTGAAGCGGCTGCTCTTTTATGAAAGCCTCTGCATCTCCTCCATCGCCCTTGTAATCGGACTTGCACTGGCGGGGATTACGGCTTTTTATCTCCAGACTGTGGGCTTTGATTTTACCGAAGCCCTTCCCCGGGATATGCCCATTCCCTTCGGCGAGCGCTTCAGGGCTGACTACCGGTGGTACGATTTTGCCGGGGGTGCACTCTTTTCGATAGTCACGGCGGTGCTGGGCACCTTGATCCCTGCCCGCAGAGCGGCTAAGTTGTCGGTGGTGGAAACAATGAGGATGAGCGGAATCTGAAGCCGGAGGAAGTAAAAGTGAGAAAAGGTGATCTTGTCTGGGGGCTCGTTCTGGCGGTGATAAGCGCTTTCCTGATAATACCGGCCGGCAATTCGCTTTATCTTTTATCAGTTGCCGCTTATCCGTATTTAACGGGTTTTGTGAAGTTTTCCGTTCTTGCAACGATGGGAGAGCTCCTTACTCTCAGGATCATCTCCGGCAGCTGGCGCAGGCCCCGGGGGCTGGCGGCAAAGGCGCTTGTCTGGGGTATCTTCGGCCTTATGATAAGCTTTATGTTCCGCTTTTATCCTGCGGGGGTTTCTGCCCTGACGGGGAGGGACAGCGGCTTTGTGTTCGCTTTTCTGAGCAGTACCGTAATGAACCTGACCTTCGGTCCGGTCTTTATGGCCGCCCACAGGGTGACCGATACCTGCATAGATGGATTCTTTCTGGAACGCCGGTGCCGGCTTTCCTCCAGATTAGGCGAAATAGACTGGGCGGGTTTTATCAGGTTTGTGGCAGGACGGACCATTCCCTTTTTCTGGATACCCGTACATACCATCTCTTTTCTGTTGCCGGTAGAGTACCGGGTTCTTTCCGCAGCTTTTCTCTCCATCGCGCTGGGGGCAATCCTTGCATATGGCCGGAGAAGAAGCAGCGGAGCCTAGTCTTTCCTTTTATTCCGCAGCACCGATGCGCTTCCGGATTTTTCATTTCGGTGATTATGCTGTATAGTGTGATGCATGAAAAATCCGGAAATTACACCGGCGGTCAGATCCGCCATGGTCGGAAACAGCAATGTCTACCTTCTCAGCCGGGCGAATCGCCATATCCTCGTGGATACAGGAGCGCCGGGAGGTTTCCCCAGACTCAGGAAAACTCTTGAAAAATGGGCTGTCTGTTTTGAGGATATTGGGCTTATCGTAATTACCCATGCTCATTACGACCATACCGGCAGCACCTACGAAATGGCCGCACTTACTTCGGCACCTGTCGTTGCCCATGAAAACGCCGTTTCACGGCTTACGGCCGGAGAGATTACCGTACCCGCGGGAATTACTCCTTACGGCCGATTTATCAGCAGACTCGGCCGGGTCCTGGCCGAGCGAAAACCGGATATGGCCCGTTATCATCCAGTAGTTCCTTCGGTCATTGTTTCCGACAGGCTCGACCTCTCTCCATACGGCTTTGACGGGGAAATTCTCTACACCCCCGGGCATACGGATGATTCCATTTCCGTCGTTCTGGCCGACGGAAACTGCTGTACCGGCGACTGCTGTTTCAATATGCCCCCCTTTCCCTGGACTTCGGTAGTTCCACCGCTTGCCGATTATCCGGGTCAGCTTGAGGAGAGCCTGGTCCGGCTGCTCGAGGCAGGTGCTGTACGCCTCTATCCCGGCCACGGTCCTGTATTTAAGGCTGACAGGCTGGAGAAGAGTCTGGAGCGGGGAATTTTCCGCGCCTGAGCCCTGACAGATCGTTAATACCTCCTTAACTTTGCCTTTACACGACCCGGTTTTTGGCTTATCTTTTATCTCTGAATGTAGAAAAAACTACAAACAGACATATATAAGTAGTAGATAAATCATCAAGGAGGGTCGGAATGTTTTCCAGCATAATTACGGGAGCAGCGATATATGATGGAACCGGAGGTCCTTCCGTCGAGGCGGACGTGGCAGTCCGCAGCGGAAGGATAGCGGGAATCGGTACTTACGGCAGCCGGGAAGGGGAAAGGGTAATTGATGGACGCGGCAAGGTTCTGGCTCCGGGCTTTATCGATACGCACAGTCATTCGGACCTGGGAATGTTTCTCTCCCCATTTGAACCGAATAAACTGGGTCAGGGCGTAAGCACCGAGTTCGCGGGTAACTGCGGATTTTCACTCTTTCCGGTGACCGAAGAGGGCAGACCGGCGGTTGACAGGATGCTGGAACTCTACGGCAGGAAAATGCGACTGCCCTGGAACAGCACTGAGGAATATTTTTCGGCGGTAAGGAGCAGCGGAACAGGCTTCAATTATCTGCCATTGGTGGGGCATGGAATGCTCCGCCTCAATACGATGGGCTTTTCCGCGGAACCTGCCGGGGCGGGGGCGCTCGACGCAATGACCGCACTTCTGGCCGAAGCTATGGAGTCCGGAGCCTGGGGATTTTCCACCGGCCTCGCTTATATGCCCGGCTGCTTTGCCGGGAAAGAAGAACTTTTGCGCCTGGCCAAAACAGCAGCCCGTTATGGAGGTGTCTTCACAAGCCACATACGCAATCAGGGAGCTGATCTGCTTGCATCCATCGATGAGGTTATTTCTATTGCACGGGAGAGCGGAGTGCGGCTGATAATAAGCCATCTTAAGGCATACGGACTCAGGCAGTGGGGCATGGCGGAAAGAGCGCTTGAAAAGATTGATGCAGCCCGGTCCGAAGGAGTGGAAGTACTCGCCGATTTCTATCCCTATGACTCGTCGGAATCCACTCTGCTCTACGAGTTTCCGGAAGACTCCAAGGCAGGAGGGGTATCCGAACTGGTCCGTCGTCTGGATGAGCCTGCCGAACGGGCAGCAATCCGAAAAGAGATAGAGAACAGAGGCGAGCTGAGCTGGGACCGGATTATCCTCTCCGAGCTGTACAGTGAGGAGTTCCGTCCGTATCAGGGGATGACCGTAGCTGCGATAGCGGAAGCGACGGGCCGAAGCTGCTTCGACACGGCTGCGGATCTTGTCTGCCGGGAAGGAGCCAGGGCGAAAACAATCTGCCGCCTCATGAGTGAAGAAGATCTGGATGCAATCGCCCGGTCCACCTTCACGGTGGTGGGCTCGGACGGATATGCTCTCGAGGAGGGGGTTCCATTTTCCGGACATCCCAGGAACTGGGGAGCATTTCCTCATTTCTACCGGCGATGGGTGATTGAAAAGAAAGCGATTACTCCGGAAGCGGCAATCAGAAAGATGAGCGGTATGACTGCGGACTTTCTCGGCCTTAAGGAGCGCGGTATGATCCGTGAGGGAGCCGCAGCTGACCTTGTGCTCTTCGATCCTGAGCGGATAGGAAGTCCGGCGGATTACAGCAGACCTGATGTTCCCGCGGAAGGAATAGATATGGTCATGGTCAACGGTACTGTCCGTCTGGAAGGCGGGATTCATATAAAGAAAAAAGCGGGATCGGTCATCCTGCGAAGTGAGGTAGGGTAATGGAAGGTTATCGGGAGATTGCAAACGCGCCGGTTCTGTTTCATGCGGTAATCGGAATTGTCATCTTTGTTATGGTTCAGTCGCTGCTGTTTCTTATCATCGCCGTCAGGCGGGGAAGGGAAGCGGGCATATCAGGCACCGTCATGAAGAAGGCCTTCCGTGCGGGAATAAGTACGAGCATCATTCCTACCCTGCCGATCCTGATGGCTCTCATAGCCATAGCTCCCGTTCTTGGGCTTCCTGTTTCCTGGATGCGGCTGTCGGTTATCGGTTCGGCTCCCTACGAACTTATGGCCGCAGGAATCGGTGCAAAAGCGATGGGTGTCGGCAGTCTCGGTGGAGAGGGCTTTACCCTGGACGTGTTCATCAACGCGGTCTGGGTTATGTGCGCCGGCTCCTTCTGGGCGATAATGCTGGTAGCCCTTTTTTACCGCCGCCTTAAGAAGCGCTACAGTCTCAGGGCCGCCGGAGACCGCCGCTGGCAGGAGATCCTTACCAGCGCCTGTTTCATGGGGGTTTTCAGCCTGTTCATGGCGGATCCGATAACAAGCGGCGGTGTTCCGCTTGCGAGTTTCGCAGCCTCATCAGTTTTTATGCTCTTTTTCGTGTTTCTCATAGTACGGCTCGGTTTTGAAAAACTGCGTGAGTTTGCTCTTACCCTGAGCATGATCGGCGGAATGGTAATGAGTGTTGTCTGGAGTATGGTATGAACTACGAACGAATGAATCATCTGATAGGTAAAGTTACTCTCATATGCGGTTTCCTTCTTACATTTCTTCCCCTGCTTATTCTCCGGGTGCAGTTCGGTGCCGGTCCTCAGTGGAAGGCTCTTGCTCAGGCGGTCTTCTCCATTTCGGTTATCATGGCCCCGGTCTCGATTGTTGAGGTGCTTACCTTCACGGCCATGCTGGGTTCCGGAGCAATGTACATGTCCTACCTTACCGGCAATATCACCAATCTGAAAATTCCCAGTGCCGCCATGGCCCTGGATCTGTGCGGGGTGTCTCCGGTCAGTGAGGAGGGAGAAATCCTCTCCACCATCGCGATCGCCGGTTCGGTTATGGTGAGCGAGATCATTCTTGTTGCGGGGGTGCTCCTTGTTTCTCCCCTTTCCCGGCAGCTGCAGAATCCCCTCATCGCCCCTGCATTTGAGCATATACTTCCGGCCCTTTTCGGGGCCATCGGGACCTTCTATCTTCTCAAGGAATGGAAAGTGGCGGTTGCTCCCCTCCTGGCGGCTATCGGGATAAGCCTTGCGGGAGATTTTCCCACGGCCCTTACCATACCCCTCTGTGTCGGAATCTCCGTGGTTTCGGCGAGGGTTCTATACAGGAAAGGATACCTTAAGGCATGAGGATACGTGATCTCGGTTTTACACCCGGAATTCTGCCCCCGGGGGATACCAATTCCATCATCGACATATCGGGAGTCGGGGTCGGTCATGCGACCATCGCGGATGGAGAGGTCCAGAGCGGCGTTACCGCCCTGCTTCCCCACAGAGGCAATCTTTTCCGGGAAAAGGTGCCCGCCGCGGTGCACGTAATAAACGGATTCGGAAAGTCTGCGGGGCTTATGCAGATAGCGGAGCTCGGCAGCATAGAGACCCCCATCCTGCTGACCAATACCTTCGGGGTCGGTACTGCCAGCCAGGCGCTTATCAGAATGATGCTCAGGGATAATCCGGAAATAGGCAGGACCACTGGAAGCGTAAACCCCGTTGTATGCGAATGCTTTGATGGATATCTCAACGATATACGTTCTTTTCCGGTAAAGGAAGAACACTGCTTCGAGGCGCTCCGCAGGGCAGCGGAAGATGCGGGTCCGCCGGAAGAGGGCGCCGTCGGAGCGGGGAGGGGAATGAGCTGCTATGAACTGAAGGGAGGAATCGGCACCTCCTCCCGGCGTCTGTGCTGCGGCGCCGCTTCGTATACCCTTGCATCGCTGGTTCTCACCAATTTCGGAAAGCTGGAGGAGCTTGTTGTCTGCGGGCGGATGCTCGGCAGGGAGATCTCCGGCAGCGGCGTCCTTTCCCCGGGGGGCGGTCAGGACCACGGCGGATCGGTTATCGTCATTCTTGCCACCGATGCTCCTCTTCTGCCGCGTCAGCTAGGAAGGCTTGCCCGTCGTGCAGTAGCCGGACTTTCGCGGACCGGTTCGATAATAGCGGGAGGCAGCGGTGAACTTGTTATCGCCTTTTCCACCGCCCGGAGAATAGAGCATTTCCCTTCCCGGGATGTGCACAGCATGAGCATGCTTGATGAGACACTCCTCGATGTCCTGTTCGCCGGAGCGGTGGAGTCGGTAGAAGAATCGGTGCTTAACTCACTCGCTGCCGCGGTAAGCGTCCGGGGAATGGACGATCATGTGAGACACAGCCTTGCAGAGCTTATGGCGGAAGGAAAACTCAATTGACAATCCGCCCCGACCGGGATTATGATGGGAAACAGATGTGTATACATCTATATAACTAATCCAGATCCGAGGGGATACAGATATGAAAAGATTTTCCGGACAGAAGGCCATGATAACCGGTGCGGCCACCGGCATAGGGGAAGCCTGTGCGCTTCGCTTCGCGGAGGAGGGAGCGGATATCATCTGCGTCGATCTCAACGAAGAAGAAAACCGAAAGACCGCGGAGGCCTGCAAAGCGCTCGGAGTAAAGACTCTTGAAATTATCACCTCCGTTACCGAAAAAGAGGGCGCGAAAAAGGCGGTTGCCCGGGCCATGGAGCACTTCGGCAGGATCGATGTCCTCGTCTGCTCCGCGGGGCTGTATACGGGGGCTCCACTCGATGAGGTTTCCTATGATGAATGGACCAGGATCCTCGATATCAACCTGACCGGCACTTTTCTCTACAACCAGGCCGTTGCTCCCGTAATGATGAATCAGAAATCCGGATCCATAATCAATATCTCATCAATGGCAGGGAAAACCAGCTGGCCCGCGAGCGCCCAGTATTCCGCCAGCAAAAGCGGAGTAATCGGTCTGACACGATCGGTGGCGATGGAACTTGCCCCCTTCGGCGCAACCTGCAACGCTATCTGTCCCGGAAACACCATCACCGCAATGGTTAAGAGTGTGGCCGGCAAGGTCGGAGGCCGTGACGGGATGAGTGCACAGGAGTGGCTCGATATGCGTGCCAAAGACTGCCCCATGCAGCGTCTTGCCGAACCCTGGGAGATGGCGGGAGTTACCGCATTCCTGGCCTCACAGGACAGCAGATACATTACCGGACAGTCCATCTCCATCGACGGAGGAATGGTGCTGAGCTGAATTTGCAATTCCTCCGATCACGCTTATCCTTAAAGTATCAATTGCAGTGACGGACTGCGGGAGTACTTTATGGTAAAAAACCTTTTTGCGCTGTGCGCTGTTCTGTTTCTGATCGGAGGATGCAGCAGTATGAAAAACGATAATGCTGATGAAGGGGTATCGACGGGCGAACTTGCTCCCTGTCCGGAGAGCCCCAACTGTGTTTCATCCCTTGAAAATGAAGCATCTCATGCGATCCCGCCGATTGAATACCGGGGGATCGACCGAAACCAAGCGATGGAAACGATGCTTTCCGTTCTGGAAAATGAGAAACGCTGCAGAATTATCACGGTGGTCAAGGACGAGCCCGGCTACATTCATGCGGAATTCCGATCCTTTCTGTTCCGTTTTACCGATGATACGGAGTTCCTCTTTCCGGCCGATGAGAGTGTTATCCATGTAAGGTCGGCCTCCCGGGTCGGTTACTCGGACATGGGAGTAAACCGCAAACGCCTTGAACGCCTGCGGGAACGCTTTACGGCGCTTTCACCCTGATGTATTAATTTTACCTGCAATAGTCCCATAAAGATACGCGTGTCAGAAGTTCTTTAGAGTATGCTGCTGTATGAAATGGGGGCGGTCGTATTTATTAAGTTAACAGATTAAATGGAAAAAGCATAAAAATTACTATAAACTATAGATATTTCTCCTTTACACCAGATATATTCCGATTTATACTCTCATAAAGTTAACAGGATCATAAAACTAAATAAATATTTAACAAGTTAACTAAATAGATGTGATATGAGCAGGAGTTGGGAATGGCAGAAGTAACCATGCAGGATATTGCCGAGCGTGCCGGAGTTTCAAAAGCCTCAGTAAGCTATGTTCTGTCCGGTAAGCGTCGGCTCTCTGCAGAGGTTGAAAAGAGGATTCTTCAAGCGGTGAAGGAGCTTGATTACGCACCACATCAGGTGGCTCCGGTGCTTGGGAAAGTTGAAACCAGGGTTATTGGTTTTGGTATTTCCCTTGGTAAGGGGCGGATTGCGGAAGATCCGTATTACCTGAATCTGATAGAGGGAGCGATGGATTGTGCAGCCGAAGATGGATATCAGCTGGTCATTCACCGACTTAATCCTGAAGACGGTAATTCAAGAAAACTCTTTCTTGAGAGTTTGCGTTTTCTTGATGGAATGATTCTGTGTAATCCCCGAAAGGATCATATTTTTGAATCGGAAATGAGAAAGAGTGCTATTCCCTATGTGCTCAACGGTACCCCGGAAGATATCGATACCGAGTTTTTTGTGGATTCCGATATTAAGGCGATCGGCTTTCAGGCGGCGGAGCATCTGATCAGAAGCGGGTATCGAAACATCCTCTATATAAATCTTACAGAAGATATGATCCAGAGCAAGCACAGGCTTGAAGGCTTTCGACTGGCGCATGAGGACGCGGGGCTTGAATGGAAGGAGAGTAACCATCACTTCTGCGATGTCACCGTCAAAGACAGCTGTGATCTTATGATGAGAATCCTTGAGGATGATAAAACTGATTTTACCGCAGTGGTAACTTCGAATGAAATACAGGGGCGCGGAGTTATTAAAGCCCTGCACGAAAAGGGAATACCTATTCCCGATAAAATGGCTGTCATATCCATGGGCGGCAGCTGTCTCGCGGAAATCGGCCATCCTCAGCTGACAACCATTGACTTTTCTCCATACAGAGCGGGGTTCGAATCGGCACGCATGCTTATCGAGGTTATAACCCGCAAGAGACTGCGTCCCTCGCATCTTATTATCCCGGGTAAGCTGGTGGTCCGTGAGTCCACCTGGAAATAAATGAAAAAGGAGTATGTACTATGAGAAAAATTGGAATTCTGTTATGTCTTATGACGGCATTTGTTCTCTCCGTCCATGCAGGCGGTTCGCAGGAAAAGGCGGACGAAGGTACCGTAACTCTCACCGTATGGGATTTTAAATATGGTGAAGAGATTACGGGTGCCGCCTTCAAGACCATGGACGAAATGTTCATGGCGGAAAATCCCGGTATCGTAATAGAGCATGTTGCCCAGCCGGAATCGAACTATTATGAGCTTCTGCTTTCCGCCTTTGTGGCCGAAAGTGATGTGGATGTCGTTCTTCTGCATGCGGACAATCGTGCCTGGAATCTTGTGGATTATCTGGCAGTACTGGATGACTACATCCGGCCGGTAATGGACACCTATGCGTCCTCCGCTCTGAAAGCCGTTTCCGCATCGGGTTCTCCCGACTCGGATATCCGGATGCTGCCGCTTACAGCGCAGGGGGTGGGCTTTTACTACAATAAAGAGAACTTCGCAAAGGCCGGTCTCGACCCCGATAAGGCTCCCGTTTCATGGGATGAATTCCTTGCAGCCTGCGAAGCTTTGAGCGGAGCAGATATCGATCCTGTTGTTATGGGTAATCAGGGAAGTACTTTCGGTATAGATTTTATGTACCGGACAATTCTTGCAACCCTGTACGGTGGCGGGATTGAAGGATTTGCCGACGGGACCGCCAATTTTACCGATCCTGAATTCCTTACCGCTACAAGAATGATCAAGACTATTTTCGAACGTGCTTACGTAAATGTGGAAAACGGTTCAATTCCTTATTTCATGGATGCAATAAACATGTTCAAGTCGGGGCAGGGCGGTTTCTTCTGCGGTCTGACCTCGGATATCGCTCACTGGAAAGACTTTGGAGAGGCTCTGGGATATGAGAATGTCGGGTACTTTCCCGCACCGGTAAGTCCCCGGGCTTCCCATCCCGAGAGACAGGTTAATCAGGGCACCGGAATCGCTCTGGCTGCTGTCAGCTACAGTCCCGAACTCGAAGCTGCGAAGAAATATATAAGCTACTACACCTCCGGAGATGCAGGAAAGGTCTTTATGGAGGCTTCGGGCGCTATTGTTCCCAATTCCACAATTCCGGTGGACAGCGATAACCGCATGCTGACAGATATCCTGGAGAGAATGAATAATAATGCGGCCGGCGATTTTATGACAAAGGTGCCCGGCGGTATGGTGTCCGATTTTTATAATTTCAGCTTCCTTTATTTTATAGCTGATGAAATGACCGAGGAAAACTTCATAAACAGAGTTCAGAAAGCCTATGAGGACAACCTGAACTACTGATAAAAACGTGTTTCCGCTTCGGAGCCTTGTTCTCCGGGGCGGAACACGATTAAGCATAATATATGTTAAGGATTATTCTCATGAGTGGAAAACAGAAATCAGTCTACCGGCAGGAAGAAAAGGACGGGTGGCTCCTTGTTGCTCCGCTTTTGCTGCTGCTGATGCTTTTTATTTTCTATCCCGTTGTCTCAAATTTCTACTACAGCTTCACCCGCTGGAACGGAATCGGAACTCCCCAATGGGCAGGTCTTTCCAACTACAGAAGAATGCTGGCGGATGAAAAATTTCTGGATTCCCTGAAGAATCTCTTCGTTCTGGTTCTTTATATCCCTCTGGGAGTGTTTTTCCCTCTTCTCTTTTCCGCTTTCATGCGGGACGGAATACGGGGATGGAAAACATACCGTGCGGTGCTCTATCTTCCCAGCATACTTGGGCCGGTGCTTCTCGGAACCCTGTTTTCTATCATGCTGAGTCAGGTTGGGCCGTTTATCGACATGCTGGGCAGGCTGGGAGTGGAAAACGCGAGGGAAATTCATCTCCTGGGACGAAGCCGTTCTGCAATCCATACAATGTCTTTTCTCTTTGTGGTATGGATGCGGATGGGTTTCGGCTGCATCTATTTTCTTGCTGCCATGAGCAATATCGATGATACCCTCTACGACGCCGCAACCATAGATGGAGCGGGCTGGTGGAAGAAATTTTATCATGTCACCGTTCCTGGAATATCATTCGCCATTCAGTTCTTTACAGTCCTCGCATTCATCGAGGTTTTCGCCAGAATGTACGGTCTCATCTATACCCTGACGGGAGGAGGCCCCGGCTATGCGACCTACACCCTTGAATTTGGTGTGTACATGATCAGTTTCAAGGCTCTGCAGAAGGGGTATGCGGCATCCTGGTCGGTTGTTCTCTTTCTTCTCTGTGCGATTATCGCCTTTATACAGATAAGGCTGCTTAAAAAAGGGGAAGAATAATGAAGGTGCGAAAGACATATCGCGGCATCAGTCTTGTTTTTGTGTATCTGGTAATGACCGTTTTTTCTCTGCTGACCCTCTATCCTCTGTATTTCTCACTCATTTCCAGTTTCAAGACCGGTGGTGAGTATACGCAAAATCTTCTGAGCATTCCCAGGGATTTCAGTCTGGCTAATTACGCGAAGGTGCTGATCGACATGAATATGCTTCAGTATCTGGCCAATACGGTGCTTCTGGTCTCAATGGGCCTGCTGCTGTATCTGTTTCTGTGCACCTCCGCAGGTTTTGCCTTCGGCAGGCTCCGGTTCAGGGGCCGGCTGGCAATGTTTACCATGGTGCTTTTTCTTCAGATTTTTCCGCAGATGGTTATTGCCGGACAGGTGTATCAGCTTGCGGCAAAGATGCACCTTCTGAATACCTATATCGGGATCGTTCTTATCTGGGTCGCCTATTTTGCTCCCTTTGGAACTTACATTATGACAACCTACTATACCGGGGTTCCGAGAGAACTGATTGAATCGGCACGGATAGACGGGGCAGGGGTGTACCAGCAGCTTTTCCTTATTTTTCTGCCTATTGCACGTCCCATGCTTGGTACCATCGGTATTGTGGGAGGGCTTGCCATGTGGAACGAGCTGCCGTTCTCAATGCTCATCCTTCAGAAGGCGGGAATGAGAACCATGACACTGGGTATTGCTCTCATGAAAGGGGAATTCGGACTTCCTGTTCCCGTTCTCAGTGCTGCCGTTCTGGTCTCCGCGGCAATCCCTCTGTTCCTGTACCTTGTTTTTCAGAATTTTGTGACCATGGGAGCCACTGCCGGTTCCGTAAAGGGTTGAGGATAGACAGATGAAACAGTCAAACGATTTTGCTCATGATATGCTGGACCTGGACTGTGACCCAGGCAAGCTGCTCTACTATGCCGCCCGGGATGTAAAAGTGCGGGAAGAGTCGGGATCCATCCTGCTGGAGCTCTCATTTATACCGATCAGGCATGATGGTGTTTTTATCAATGCGGGAGACAGGGAACCTGAAAGCCGGGAATTTCAGCTTTTATCTTATGGCGAGAATATTCTGCGGTTCGGTTCCAGGGAGATGCTTTCGGTTCCCGATTCTGAAAGCCCGATGCTCAGCATAAGCGGGGGAGCGGTTCGTGAGCCGCTTCGCCTCTCCTTTCCGGAGGAGGGCCTTACGGAGTTTATTGACAATCGCGGCCGGGTCAGGGGACGGCTTAATGTAAAGCCGCATTCAATTGCCTACTGGAGCGATCTGCAGCCGCCATCCGATCCGATGCTGCAGCTGGAACTTTTTCCGGATGGCGGGACCCCGGTCCGTTTTATGAGCTACGATCAGTTTTTTCCGGGAAAGCTGGATTCAGTCTCCCTGGCTTATACCCGGAATACCTCCGGGAAAAGCGATGCCCTTTTTTCATTCCATGCTCATGGAGACGAATGTTTCTACGGAACCGGTGAGCGTTTTTCCAGGATTGATCTTTCCGGACGAACCGTAACGCTTGAGAATACGGATAGCCTTGGAAATAACAGCCGTAAGGCTTACAAGAATGTTCCCTTCTATCTTTCAAGCAGGGGGTACGGGCTTTTTATTCACACATCCAGGCATCTCAGACTTTCCTTTGCCGATATTTCGATAAGAGCGGTACAGGGTCTGATCGAAGGCGGGGACATTGACCTCTTTCTGACAGGAGGAGGTACACCGGAGAAGGTTCTTTATAATTATCGATGCCTGACCGGATTCTCGCCCGCCGTGCCTCTCTGGAGCCTTGGAACCTGGATGAGCCGCATGACCTATGTATCCTCGGAGGAGGTCGAATCCATTGCCGAAAGAATGCGGCAGGAAGAATATCCCTGCGATGTTATTCACCTGGATACGGGCTATTTCGAAAGAGACTGGATATGTGAATGGTCCTTCTCTGCCGAGCGCTTCCCCGATGCCGGTAAGTTTTTGAAGAGACTTAAGGAGAAGGGGTTTTATACCAGTGTCTGGCAGACTCCAAATATTGGAAAGGAGAACAAGCTCTATAAAGAGGCTTCTGAGAATGGTTTTCTGGGCTGGCCGGTCGAGGCAGGGCCGAATTCAGACGCTCCCCGTTCGGATTTTTCCGGACAGGATATGGGTGGGCAGATCGATTTTTCCAATCCCGAGGCTGTAAGCTGGTATAAGGAGCTTCTGCGCGGTCTGCTGGACTTGGGAGTGGACTGCATAAAGACCGATTTCGGCGAAAAACTGGACCTTGGTGCACATTACCGGGGACTTCCGGCAGAGGTGCTCCATAATCTTTACTCGCTCCTCTATCAGAGGGCTGCATTTGAATTGAGCGGTCGGTATGCGGAGCACCCGCTTATCTGGGCTAGAGCCGGCTGGGCCGGCGGCCAGCGCTACCCCGTACACTGGGCCGGGGACACGGCGGCAACCTGGGATGGTATGGCCGCATCTCTCCGGGGTGGTATTCAGCTTGGCCTGTCGGGTTATTCATTCTGGGGGCACGATGTCGCGGGCTTTCATGGACTTCCGGATTTCATGAACTCGAGACCCGATGAAAACCTCTATCTTCGATGGACTCAGTTTGGTGTTTTTACATCCCATATGCGGTATCACGGTACAAGTGCGAGAGAACCCTGGGAGTACCCCGGCGTCTCGGCCCTGGTCAGGTCCTGGCTGAGGCTTCGCTATGCGCTCATCCCCTGCATAATGAGGGAAATTCTTCATTGTACACGAAGCGGAAGATCAATGATTTCGCCGCTTTTTCTCGACTATCAGGAGGATCGGACGGTGTACCATCTCGATGATCAGTATCTGTTCGGTCGTTTTTTTCTCGTCGCACCTGTCATGAATGAGAATGGTGTGAGGGATGTATATCTGCCGAAGGGTGAGTGGATCAATTTCTTTACCGGAGAGCGGCTTACGGGTCCTCTCTGGACCGGTCGCCGTACATGGCCGGAAGAGCAGATGCCTGTGTTTGCTAAAGCAGGCAGCAGCATCCCCTGGTATCCCTTACCGGTTTTGAGTACATCTGAGATGGACCCCGGTCAGGAGGAAATATTGAGCCTTGACGACGATTTCAGGGGAATTCTTAACGGACCTATTGGCAGGCTTTGCGGTTTCAAGGCTGCGGAGGGAGGAAGATAATGTGGAAGAGTGATATTGAATCAAGCAGAAAGCGGTTTGAAGCGTTCTGGAAAAGAAAGGGTTTTCTCCTTTCAACCTGGGAGGCGCGCTTTCCTGCGGGCCGGCAGCTTGTGGACTGGGAAGCACCGCCGGTAACGGAAGATTTTGAGTATTACCATACGGATCCGGACTTTGTCGCCCGGCGCGAGGCTTATGTGCTGTCACGGTCGATTTTTCCAGCGGAAATGCTTCCCCTTGCATTCTGCGATCGGGGGACGGTATCCCTGGCGCCGATGCTGGGAGCACAGCAGCATTACAGCCGGGATACAATCTGGTATTCACACCGGGAAGATCTTCTTTCTCCCGAACAGGACCGCAGTCTCGTAATCTCCCACGATAATCCGTGGCTCTCGCGGCTCAGGGCCCTGGCGGAGGCGGGAGCCGGGAGTGCGGAGGGGCGGTACCTCTGCGGGCTGCCGGCTCTCTGCGGGGGCCTGGATGTGCTGGCCGAGCTGAGGGGCGCCGAAAATTTATGCATGGACCTTATTCTGAAACCGGACTGGGTCAAGAAAAAGCTGGACGAGATCGAGGAGACCGCGGCCGTCGCTTATGACGCATTATACCCGATATTGAAAGATGAAAAAGGCTGGAGCATTCAAGGATATTTTATGGCATGGGGCCCGGGAAAGACGGGGCTTAATCAGTGCGATTTTGCAGCCCTGATATCACCGGATATGTTCCGGGAGTTTGCTCTTCCCGTTATTTCGCGTTCCTGCCGGTTTCTGGATAACTCTATTTATCATGTGGACGGTCCGGCCGCTCTTGGTACAATTGAGCATCTGCTGGAAATACCCGAGCTGGACTGCATCGAATACACGCCGGGTCCGAAGGTCCCCCAGGGTGGTGATTCGGGGTGGTTTCCTTACTATCGCAGAATTCTTGATGCGGGCAAGTGCGTCCAGGTTGTGGAGATGGAAGCCTCGGAAGTAGTACCTCTTTTGGATGCCCTCGGTACAGATGGAATATATATGCTGGTCAATTTCGATTCCGAAAAAGAAATAGAGGCAACGCTTAAGGCCGTGGAGGCCTACCGCTGAGTTTCCGGGATATGAATTGTAAAGACAATGGTTGGACCGATTTCCCCGGAAACTTCGACCGACCAGCCGTGGCTCTCCACAATCGATTTGACCGAGGCCAGACCGAGACCGAAGCCGTCCCCCCTGCGCGAAGTGTCCCCGCGGAAGAAGGGATCGAAGATCCATTTCAGCATCTCCGGATCCGGTGCGCCATGCACCGAATTGGTGAAGCGGATCTGAATCTCGCCGCCCTCACGGCGGACCCGTATTCTCACGGGCTGTGTTTCATCCCCATGGATGAAGGCGTTGTGGAGCAGGTTCTCCAGGGCCCGGTGCAGGAGGTCAGGATCAAAAAGCAGCCGCGGATTTCCCGGCAGGTCAATTTCAAGCTCCATCGTTCTGCCGGTGAACGCGGCCTCCTCCTTTTCCAGGGCAAAGAAGTCCTCAAGAAAGGGGAGGAGCGGCAGATGCTCCATGCTGCTCTGAAAATCCCTGTTGGCCAGCCGGATATACTCCATCAGCCTGCCGATCCGGCTCTGCAGCAGTCCCGCCTTGTCGCCGATTATCCTTAGATAGCCGTTCCGGGTCTCATCATCTGCCGCAAGCCCCTCGAGGAGGGCGTCGGTATAGCCGGTAATGGAGGCAAGGGGAGTTTTCAGGTCGTGGCTTACCCCCATAAAAAAGCGGGTGCGCCGGTCGTACTCCTCCCTGACCCGCTCCCTCATTTTTTCGAAAGAGGCGGCGAGGGAGCCGAAGGTATCTCCCGGCAGAATATCGAGGGAGAAGTTCATGTCGCCATCGGCGATTTTTTTCGTGGCAATCTCGAAATAGCCGAGAGATGTACGGATTGACCGGATGGTGGATACCGAAAGAATCAGCATAAAAAGAAAGGGAATTGAAATAACCACCGTCAGCATGATGGGCGCGATTGCAGCGTTGCGCCGGCCGATAATGTAAACGCTCCAGGAGGCTGCCGCTGTTTCATCGGCAATCTTCGGATGGAGTACCATAAGCTGCTGAAATTGCTTTCCGGATTCGACCAGAACATCGGTCATGTTGCTTCCCGATACCGTGCGGCCTTCGCTGTCAAGAATCACCATGGCAAGGTTCGGGGGGAGCAAAGCAGCGGTGGAACGGAGCTCGTCCAGGCTCCTGCTCTCTTCGACGGCCCGGATAAGGGCGGCCGGATTCGGTATCTCTCCCCTGGCGGCACCTCCCAGAGGGGAGCTTAAAAGAACTGCGAGGATGAAGGCCGTAAGAAAGGGCACCAGAATGGATCCGGCCACCATGATGGAGAAGCGGCGTTTCAGATTCATGTCAGCATCTCCCGGTCGAAGAGATAGCCCCTGCCGTGGCGGGTAAGGATATAGCGGGGGCTTCGGTACTCTTCCTCGATCTTCTTCCTGAGTCTCTGGATGTAGACGGGGATGGCGGTTGTGTCCCCGTAGCGGTTGCCCCAGACCTCTTCGTAGAGCTCGTCCGAAGAGAAGGCTTTCCCCGCATTCTGCAGGAGAAAGCGGAGCACCTCGAACTCCTTCACCGAGAGGGTCACGATTGTCCCCTCCTTTTTAAGATGAAAGCCCTCCGGGTCGAGTTCCCAGGGACCGAAACGGAAGAGCTCCCTTGATGCCGGTTCCTCCCGGCCCCGCCGGAGGTGTGCCCGGACCCGCGCGGTGAGCACACGGGGGGCAAAGGGCTTGGTGACAAATTCGTCCGCGCCGATTCCGAGACCCATTATAATATCCTCGTCCGCCTCCCGGGCGGAGAGGATCATGACCGGAGTGTCGCGGCTCTTTCGGAACTTCTGCAGGAATTCAAATCCGTCCATTCCCGGAAGGTTGATATCCAGGATGACGAGGTCGAAGCTCTTTTCTTCAAGCAGAAGCAGGCCTTCTTCGGCGCTTCCAGCGGACCGGGAACTTATTCCTTCCCGGTCCAGATAGAGGGTAATCAACTGTGACAGTTCCTTTTCATCCTCGATAATAAGCACCGCGCCGGTCATCAGAACTTCGTACCTCCGAGGGAACATTCAAGGCTTACGCCCATTATAGTAACATCACCATAGTTGAAGGGAAAGGAAAGATCCAGACGCACATAGTCGTGGGCCTCCCAGGTTAAGGAGGGCTTCAGAATGCCCGAGTTTTCCCCGATGCTTCCCTTCCAGAACAGCGATGAAGATACGGTCTCGGTGATGGACAGGACACCCAGGGCGGCGGCATGAAAGGCCCCGTCATCGGCTCCCGTGTAATAGAGCTGTCCGGTAAGCGAGAGGGCCAGCTCCGATCCGTCGTGGTCCCAGCTGTATCGCTGTCCGACCGTCGCTTCGGGCCAGGGGTCCTGAATAAAGTCGTACTGCACCACCGCTTCGGCGAAAAGGTCCAGGTCCCACAGGGAGCCGGTCATGGTGACCATTCCCGCAGCGTTGCGGTCATGAAGGTAGTACCCTCCGAATCCGATCTCCGCCGCTCCTGCGACAAGCTCAAACCTGGAGGCAAGGGCAATGTCCGAAGGGACCGAGGCTTCTTCGGGGATAATACCGTAGAGGTAAAGGTTGTTTATTCCAGAGGCCATGTTCACCTTCAGTCCCACCGGGCCTTCAAGATCCACCTCCGGATCTTCCGGGTCTATCTCCGACAGGGACAGCAGGTCCGCAGGACTGAAGAAGTAGCCGACCCCCCACTTCATGGTCTGTTTTCCCGCCCGAAGAAAGAGGGAGTCCCGGATGGTAAATTCTGCAAAAAGTTCGTCCAGGTGGACAATATCCTCAAACCTGCGGCTTTCGTCCAGGGGGGTAAGGGGATCGTCTTCGGCGCTTACGAAGGGGGAGCTTATCCAGGACTCGCCGTAGACCCGGATGTTCGTGTCCGGCCGGGCGCTGAAGAAGAGGCGGGCTTCCAGGCTGTAGTCCAGATTCTCACTGATATCCTCCGCAAGGGGATCGTTATCCGTGTTCCAGTACCAGCTCCCGGTTGTGATGAAGCCGTAGCTGCCCCCTATCTCCACCCCGTCGCTGTTCGACAGCAGATCCTCATCCAGTACCTGCCCGCTCTCTTCGCTTTCGGTAATCAGTTCGCTCCCGGAGAATATCCCGAATAGTTCTTCCTCATCCGCGGCGTGGAGGGACGCTGAGGCAAGGGATAAGATAAGTATTCCGAGAAGTGCTCTTGTATTTCCAGGTTTCATCTTTTTCACCCTCCTTAATTGTTGACCCGTTCGACATAGGCCTTGGTAAAGACCGAGTCGGGAATAGTTCTGGTGGAGATGTCGGTGAGTGTGATGCTGGTCTTTTTCCCGGGGATCAGCTCATCGACAAATATCATGGTAGAGGCCAGGTAGGAGTTTTCTCCAACCCTGGCGTATGAGGGATAATAGCTTGTGCGAAGCAGCCGGCCCCCTGCGCTGTAGTCGGCGGTTTTGAGGATAAGCGGCTCCTCCTTCGCAACCCAGAGGGTCCTGGCGGGGTAGGTCACCTCGTTCCCCATCGCTTCGAGGTAGAGAATGTCCACCTGGTATTTCCCCAGACTGCCCTCTCCGGTCTTTACTACCCGGTAATCTTCCGCGAGGCTGGCTCTCTGGAAGTCAGAGTTGTTTGCCTCGCTGTCGGAAAAGCGGTCATTCATCGATGTATGGCTGAATTGCCGGCTCTCGGGGTCGTAGAACCAGAGGTTTTCATCAACCTGCAGATATCCCTGCCCCTTTTTTACCGCCGGTTCCTGAAAAAGCATAAGAAAGGTATTTTCTTTGTCTCTGCGGAACTGCTGTACCACATTTTTTTCGACTGCCGCTTCAGGATCTTCCACGATCATGGTCATCCGTGCGGAAAGATCGGTCTCATCGAAGTTTTTCATCTCGTCCAGGGTGGTGAGAAGCTCCTGGGCCCGGTCTGTTTCAATGGCGGGAAGCTGGGCTGTCCCGCTCAGCATAAGCAGCATCAGGATGGTGGTAAGGGTGATTTTTTTCATTGCATATTCTCCTTGGTCGTATGGTTTTTTCGTTTCATGAGCGCAGGGCGTCGGCCGGCTGAAGAGCGGCGGACTTTCGTGCGGGCAGCCACGCCGCCAGAAGGGAAATTGCGGTCAGCAGCACGGCAGCGGCCGCAATGGTGCCGAAGGATGGTGAGAGATGGATGTGTCCGTTCCTCAGAAGGAGGGAGAGTCTGTTTTCGCCGGAAAAGGTGATGAGGGAGACCGATCCTCCGACGGCAATGGCTCCTGCCGTTCCGGCGATAATTCCACGAATCGAAAGCATAAGGGATTCAAGAAGAAAGAGCCGGTGCACATCCTTCTGGAGAAGTCCGATGGCGCGCATGGTGCCGATCTCCCTGGTTCTCTCGATCATGATCATTCTGAAGGTGTTCATAAGGCCGACCATGGTTATCAGAAGAAGGCATACAAAGAGCCCGTAGCCCACCATGTTCAGGATGTCGACTATCTCGGTTACAAAGCTCAGGTAGTCGTTCAGATTCCGTACCGTAAACCGGGTTCCCTCCCAATCCTCCTCTTCCCCGTTTGAGAAAAAGGCGGCCATGGGACCGTGTCCCGCCGGTCCAAAACCCCCATCGTCGGCTTCCTCGACCTTGACCGGGGCAAGCCCGGCCAGGGTGCCTTCCATGGCGGTGGTAAGCCTTTCCATCTCTGAAATATCCTTAATCCGGATGGAAACCGACTGGTATTCCTCTTTTTCCAGTCCGATAAGGGGATTGAGGGCGGTTATATCCGCATAGGCGAGGCCGTTCAATCCCAGGCTCGCCCCGTCGGCGATAATGGCGGCAATGGTGAACTCTCCGACATTCGCCTGACCGGTAACGGTCCGGAAGCTGAAGAGAACCCGCTCGTTCAGGGCTGCTCCGATCTCCTCTATGACCGATTCCGACAGTATGAGGCCCTTATCCTGTCTTGCTGCCTCCAGGGAGCCTTCGAGCAGCTGGACCGAGGCAAGCATCTCGTGCTCCTTCTCCAGGTCTACCCCGTAGAGTGACCCTCCGGTCTTCTTTGAACCGAATATGAAGCTGCCGGTTACGCTGCTGCGCTTGTGGTATGCTTCGATGTTTTCCCCGAAACGGGAGAGAACGGCTTCCGGCGCGGCGGTATTCTCGATCCGCCCTCCGATCCTTCCGCTTTCCAGCTGGATCTCTCCCGAAATGTAAATCTCACCCCCGAGCATCGAGGAAAAACTTTCCTGTGATGTCTCGATAAGCCCGGCGGTAAAACTGCTTACGAGGATGATAATCATCATGCCGAATCCCATGGCGAGGGCGAGCAGGCTGCTGCGCCGTTTCTGCCTGTTTACATTTCTTGCAGCAATTTTCAACAGTTTCATCTCATTACTCCCGGTTCATCGCCTGGAGGGGCGAAATTTTCAGTGCGAGTGCGGCGGGATAGAGACTGGCCGCAACACCGACAATCGAGACCATCAGCAGGGAGCTTATTACCGCCGTAAGCGAGAGGGACGGTCTGAAGGTGCCGCTGCCGAGAAGCATCATAAGGAAGGGGTTCGAAGCCTCTATTCCGACGGCGCTTATTACCGCGAGAATGGCCGCACCGGCGATCATGCCCGCAAGTCCGAAGAAGAGCGAAATCATAAGCGTCTCCTGAAGAATCATGGAGCGGACAAATCCTTTCCGGGCTCCGATTGCCCGCATTGTTCCGATCTCCCCGAAACGCTCGGTCACGGAAATCACCAGGGTGTTCATGATGATGATAACCGCCACAACCGCTACAATGATGATAAGGCCGTTAAAAACCAGCTGCAGGGTTCGGGCCAGGGAGGCAGAAATACCGGCGCCGTCCACCCATTCCCATGCCCTTGCTTCGATTCCTTCGTTTTCGAACCAGCGGTTAAGATCTCTCACTATATCTGCGGTCCTGCCGGCATCTTCAATTTTAACCAGCAGGTAGCTCCATGCGTCCGGATCGGTCATGTTCAGACGGTCGCGAAGGGATGTGTCCCCGAGGATGGAGAGGAGCTCTTCTTCACCGAAGGCGCCGGAAGTGGCCGTATCTCCGCTTTCTTCGGAGAAGAGGGAGCCGGATCCGCCGAAGAGAGCACCCTCGTCAAAGCCCGCTTCCAGGGGTTCCGAAGCGTCCGGGCCTGCGTCCGCTTCCGCGGACAGCCCGTCTGACCCGGCGGCTGCCGTCATGCCGTTTATTATTCTCAAGTTTTCGGGGTCGATGAAGCTGATAAGGGCAAGGTCCGGGGAGCCCGTACCGTAGTCGTGAATCCCCCGTACCGTAACTTTCCGGACCTTCATGCCCGTGGAGCTGTTCATGCTGGTCAGAAGCAGCTGATCGCCGACTCCTATGGTTTCTCCCGCGGAATCGCTCAGCATCTCCGCCACCTTTACCGAGATGACGGTGCCTTCCTCTCCGGGCCGCAGGAAGGAGCCTTCGGTCAGCTTGACTCCATCGGGAAAGAGCTCCCGGTACGGTTCTGGGTCGACGCCGATTATCATCATTATTCCTTTACCCTTTTCGCCCCAGGAGATGCTCGCGATTCCGTTAAGCTGCCCGGCGGTCCCGACAGTCTCTTCGAGGGAGCGGATATGGCTTTCCACTGTGCGAAAGGAGGGGATGGAGAGGGCGCTGTTCTCCATCATTTCCGGGCTCAAGGTGAGCGAGGGCTTTTCCAGCCTGGATGAGGAGATAAAAAGGTTTCCAGTGTAGTTGTTTATGTAACTTTCCTCTATTCCGTCGCTTATCGAGTCCATGAAGCTGTTGCCCGCAACCAGTACCATCACGCCAAGAGCGAACAGAACCCCAATGATGAGGGTCTTTGTCTTATGTGCCCTCAGGTTTCTGAAGGCTATTCTGCCGCTTACGCTTTTCATAGGGTCCGCACCTTTTCCTCTCTGCGGTTCTCCACAATCAGACCGTCCTTCAGGCGGATTACATGGTCGGCGATGGAGACTATGTTCTGATCGTGGGTGGAGAAGATAAAGGTTGTGCCGAGATCCTTGTTCATCTTCTTCATAAGGATGATAATTTCCTCTCCCGTGGCGGAATCAAGGTTTGCCGTCGGTTCATCGGCCAGAACAATTCCAGGCCTGGTGGCAAGCGCACGGGCTATCGCGACCCGCTGCCGCTGCCCTCCCGAGAGTTCGCCGGGACGATGGTCTCTCCATTCTTCCAGCCCGACCATCCGTATAAGGTAGTCAATCCATTCCCGCCGTTCGCTTCCGCCCTCCCGGCTTTTTTTGTCCAGCAGCAGGGGGAACTCGATATTTTCATACACGTCCAGAACCGGAATAAGATTGAAGCTCTGGAAGATGAAACCAAGCACCTGATGCCGGAGCCGGGTTATTGCATCGTCTGAAAGTGAACCGGTTTCGGTTTCTTCGATATGGACACTGCCCTCCGAGGGGGTATCGATGCAGCCTATCAGATTCAAAATGGTGGATTTCCCGGAACCCGAGGGTCCCGCGATGGAGATGAAATCTCCCCGGGTAATTTCGAAGCTTACCCCCTTTACGGCGTGTACTTCGGTCTTCCCGAGGGGGTATCTCTTATGTACGTCCTGAACTCTTATTATTGCCATGGTGTGCTCCTTCCTCCGTGTATTCATGTTTTTTCTGATGTGAAGATACTCGGAGGAGGGGCCGGACTCCATAAACGGGGACTTACACGGGATAACAGTTTGTTATGAACCTCATCCTTGCCCTGCTCCCATTTTTCCAATAAGCTTGCGCCATGGCTATATCAATAGTTTCCTGGAATGTAAACGGAATACGGGCGGTTCATCAGAAGGGGCTTCTGCTGGACTATATGATGGCCGAAGGCGCCGATATTGTCTGCCTTCAGGAGACCAAGGCACGGCCGGACCAGCTGACCGAGGAGCTTATCGCTCCCGAAGGGTACAGTTCCTGGTTCAGTTCGGCGCGGAAGGCGGGATATTCGGGGACTGCGGTCTACAGCCGTATCAAACCTGTTTCGGTTTCGGAACTGGGCGTGGAGGAGTACGATGCCGAGGGAAGGACCCTGGTGGTCGAATATCCCGGTTTTACCCTTATTAACGGCTACTTTCCCAACAGTCAGAGCGAAGGGGCGCGGCTGGACTACAAGCTGGGCTACTGCGATGCGGTCCTGGGGCTCTGCGATTCTCTGGTCGCCGGCGGACGGAATGTGCTTATCTGCGGCGACTATAATATTGCGCACAAGCCGATAGATCTGGCCCGTCCGAAACAGAATGAGCAGAATCCCGGATATCTTCCGGAAGAGCGGGACTGGATGGGCCGGTTCCTGGATTCCGGCTACACCGATACCTTCCGGATGTTCAACGGGGAAGGGGGTAACTACACCTGGTGGTCCTACCGGACACGGGGAAGGGAGCGGAACATCGGCTGGAGGCTGGACTATTTCTGTGTAAACGAGGGTTTCTCCGGCAGGGTTCTGGCCTCGGAAATCCGCTCGGAGGTTACCGGCTCCGACCATTGTCCGGTGGTGCTGAACCTTGACGCCGGCTGATGAGTAAGGAGCTGTTTTCTGTTTTGTCCCGGGGCGAAATTGTTTTTTCCCTCCGATGGAGTATACTTTATTCATGAGCGCTCAGAAACTATCTATCAGTAAAATTTCTGTCCTGCTTCTGTTCCTGCTGTTCGGCACGCTTTTTTCACTTTATCCGGAAGATCTGGATACCTTATGGATTGTCAAAGAGAATACCGGATCCGTTTCAAGCCTGGAGCGGCTGGGGAATCCCGATTTTGCTCCTTCCGACTCTCTGTATCTCTATGTCAGGGTAGAAGACCTGATGGCAAGGTGGGGAGAGGGACAGGTAAAGTGGAAATACTATTATCAGAGTTCCAATGGCAAGCTTATCTGGTCTTCCCCTTTTAAGCCTGTGGGCCGTCCCGTCCCGGAGGAGCGATGGGTCTTCTCCGAGGTCGTAAGTATAACCCTTCCGGCCAACATTGCTGCGGGCAGGTATCGACTTGGTTTTACCCTTGTGGATGGTCATTCCCATACGGAATACCGGGGATGGGTCGATTTTTCCGTTGGGATGAGCTCTGAAAAGGCAGACCCTCCCGCAGCACCGGCCTCCAGGGTGCTTGACGCGGCAGCGCTTATCGAAGATGTTGAGCTTAGACTGCTTTCGGTCGGGAAGGATTCCTACGGAGTGAGTTTTAAATTTTCCGGAGTGAACAGGGGCAGCTCGGATCAGCGGCTCACTCTTTACCCTTACGGGAGCAGGATTATAGACTCAGAAGGAAACGAGTTTATCTTCAGTGAGGCAGGGGGGGGCGGTTCTCTCGCGGAAGGCGTTCTGTTTCCTCCGGATGCGCCGGTAAGCGCGGAACTCTATTTTGAACGCCCCGCTCTGGATGCCGATGCCATCGCTTTTCTTTTTCTGAGTTTTTACGATACCGAGGATGTGTTTGAACTCCGGTCGCTTTCCGTTCCCTGGCCCTGAGGTCTGTCTTTGTCAGTTCTCCCGTTCCTTGCGGTGATAACGGTGGCCCAGTTCAACATACTCCCGTGCGTTTTCCCTGATGCCGTTGATCTCTTCGGCGGTGAGGCTGCGTACAGCCTTGGCAGGACTGCCGATAATAAGAGAGCGCGGCGGAAACTCCTTGTTCTGAGTTACCAGGGAGCCTGCTCCCACGATGCTTTCCCTGCCGATAAGCGCGCCGTCGAGAACTATTGCCCCCATTCCGATCAGACAGTCGTCTTCGATGGTGCATGCGTGAATAATGGCTGCGTGGCCTATGGTAACCCCTTTACCTATAAGCGCGGGGCTGTCATGGCCTACATGGATGACCGAATTGTCCTGAACATTGCTGCCTTCACCTATTATCACAGGGGCGATATCTCCGCGTATGGAGACGTTGAACCATACTGAAGCATCCCGTCCGATCTTGACGGTTCCTGCAATATCGGCACTCTCCGCTATGAACGCGCAATCCCGGGTTTCGGGGTAGTTTCCTTCATAATCATATATCATTGGATTCCTCTCCTCTTCATGATACTATAATGAGCTTATGCAATACAAGGTGACAGGAAAACAGGAAAACTCCCGCATGTGTCTGGTATGCGGGACCGAGAATCTCTTCGGTCTGAAGGCACGCTTCTATTCCCTGGAGGACGGATCGCTTGCTGCGGTTTTTATTCCCGGCGAAGAGCATCAGAGCTACCCGGGAAGGCTTCACGGCGGAATAGCGGCTTCCGTACTGGATGAAACCATAGGCAGGGCTGTTGCTGTTGGAGCCGGCGGAACAGTATGGGGCGTAACGGTCGAACTGACCACACGATACCGGAAACCGGTTCCTCTCGGGGTCGAGCTTCGCGCCGTGGCCAGAATTATTGCGGACCGGGGGCGGCTCTTTGAGGGCAGCGGCGAGCTTCTGCTTCCGGACGGGAGTGTTGCCGTTGAAGCCCGGGGGAGATATCTTAAAATGAGCCTTGAGTCCATTACCGGAGAAGGACTCGAGAATGATCTCGACTGGAGAGTGCTTGGGGAAGAAAGCGATCCGGAGCACTTCGATGTTCCGGATAGAACTGGTTAAAAACCGATTATTAAGGAGTTTGATATGTTTGTTTCTCATGAACGCGACGTTGAAAAAAAAGTTTTAAATAGTGAAGAGCTGAAAGGGGTAAGCAAACAGGTGCTTATCGGTCCCGCACAGGGATGGGAAAACCATGTAATGCGCCAGTTCCATCTGGAGGCAGGAGGGTTTACTCCCCGTCACCGGCATGACTGGCCTCATATCAATTATGTTACCGGCGGAAGCGGAACCCTCTTTTTTGCAGGAAAGGAAGAGGCGATCGAAAAGGGAAGCATTGCCTATGTTCCATCGGGTACGGAGCATCAGTTCCGCGCCGACCGGGGCGAATCCGTCTCTTTTATCTGCATTGTCCCTGTGGAGGGAGAAGGCTGATACAAAAAACACCATTTTTATGCAAGTTAAAAATTGACAGGAGAGATTAATGAAGGTACAATCGGTTGAAACCATTTTCAAAAACGTTTTCAAAGGGGTTTTGTATGGACATGCGAACTGAGACAGGCGCAGATCGAGGTTCTGTAACCATAAAAACCGTCGCCAGACAGTCGGGGGTTTCTATTTCAACGGTAAGCAGAGTACTGAACAATCCCGAAAGCGTAACCTACGATAAACGGGTAAGGGTTCTTGAAGCCATAGAAAGCCTCAAGTATGTTCCCAATCCCGTCGCCAGGGCTCTTGGAAACAGAAAATCAGGTTCTATTGCCATTGTCGTCCCCACCATCCTCAATCCCTTTATGAGCGAGGTTATGAGGGGTGTTATCGAGGTGCTCGATGAGGACAGTTATGACGCCCTCCTCTTCGATACCAACGAGCAGTTTGACCGGGAGCGATTATTTATGGAGCTTCTTCCCCGCAAAATGATAGACGGGGCCATTTTTATTGGAGCTTCCGGACGGGAGCTTGATTTTGATTCTCTTTCCGACAAGATGCCTGTTGCTCTTATAGCCCGCTCCGAACTGCCCGATCAGGTGGACAGTTTTATCGCCGATGAAAAGCAGGGAATGCTGAGACTGGTTGAACACCTGCATCAGCTCGGGCACAGGGAGATAGGCCATATCGGCGGTGCCTTCGGAAGCACCGATGCAATGCGCCGTTTCGCTTTCTTTAAGGATGCCCTTGAGGAGCTTGATCTTGAGTGGAATCCCGAATACGACGCATTTACGGACTGGTATATAAAGGGCGGGTATGAGGCGATGCTGAAACTGCTCAAAAAGCCGCGGCGACCCTCCGCCATAATATGTGCAACCGACCTGATCGCCCTGGGAGCACTCGGAGCCGCCCATGAAGCGGGCGTTTCGGTGCCCGGCGATCTATCTGTCACCGGTTTTGACAACGCCCCAAGCAGCCCTTACCTTGTGCCGGCCCTTACCACCCTGAAATATCCGAACTACCGGCTAGGACGACTGGCTGCACGGGCCGTTCTGCGGAGAATGAATACCGGAAGCATTAAGACGCTTCGGAAGGTCATTCCCCTGGAACTGATAGAACGAAAATCCACGGCTGTCGTGCCGTCCGGAGATACATAAGTACGGGAATACACAGTTAAAGGAGCATAAGGGAACATGTCCAGGCTTATTACTTTTGATTTTCCAGCTGAACGCGTAAAATTGAGTCTCTGTTACCGGAATGAGAAAGAGCTTGAGGAGATTGCATCCTCGTCTCCCGATCCTGCGGTGCTGCCGAAGGTGCGGGAGGTGTATGATGATATGCGCTTCCCCGCAGCTCCGGCTGAACGGCCCTATGTCATGAGTTCCATCGTCCTGTCCAGTGACGGGAAAATGGCTTTTTCGGATATGCCGGCCGGTCCCGTCATCGCCAAAAACAATTTTTTTGATCCCGACGGCGCCCTCGCCGATTTCTGGGTACTCAACGCCATGCGGGCCTGCTGCGATGCCATTATCCTCGGAGCAAGGACCCTTCAGACCGAGGAGCACAATACAAGCCACATTTTTGATCCCGAACTGGCCGCCCAGAGGGTGGAGTATCTCGGAAAGCCGGTGCATCCGATGAACATTGTCGTTTCCTTCGATGCATCCGATATTCCCCTGGATCATCTTATCTTCAATATTGATGAGGAAGAGCAGTTTCCCGTAGCCATTGCCACCGGTCCCGACGGGGCGGCCCTGCTTCGGAAAAAGTTCGGCCGGAAGCTTGTCGAGATCGGTCCCTTCGGGGATGAATCCGCGGTTACCCGGGAAGCAGGTGCCGAAGCGGCCAGGGCGCTTTCATCCCTCAATGGAGCTGTCCCGCTGTTTATTACCGGCAGCGGAAGCATGCCCGATAGCCGGGCGCTTCTTAAGCTCCTCCGGTTCGCGGGAATGGAAAGGCTCCTGATCGAATCGCCCAGCTACACAAGTGCCCTCATGAAGCAGGGAATGATGGACGAGTTCTTCATCAATTACTCTATGGTTTTTGCCGGTGGAACCATAACTCCCAATGCGGCGGGCCCCTTCGGATTCGAGAACCATCCCCACGCGCGTCTTCTGACCCTTGCAACCCATACCTCAAGTTTTATGTATACGCGGCAGAAGCTCTATTACGGGGTCGGTGCCGAAGTGGATTTGAGCACATACAAATACTAGCATGGTAATGGAAAGGAGCATGATACGTTGAAGCAGATAGATTTACTGGTCAAGAACGCAGAATATATTGTCACCATGGACAGGGAACGGAGGATGATCCGGAACGGTGCCCTTGCGGTCGACGGCGGTCTTGTCCTGGAAGCGGGAAAAACAGATGACCTTTCGGGACGCTACAAGGCGGTCCGTACCATTGATGCGAAAGGAAAATTTCTCTTTCCCGGTTTTATTACCACCCATACCCACCTCTTTCAGACCCTTCTGAAGGGGCTGGGAAGGGATAAAACCCTCTTTGACTGGCTGAACAGCTCGGTCAGGGTCGCACTGCATAACTTCGATGAGGAGTCCATGTACTGGGGAGCGATGACCGGTCTGACCGAAGCGTTGAGAACAGGAACCACTACGGTAACCGATTTCCAGTACTGTCATTCCCGGCCGGGGCTGGACCGTCCCGTACTTGACGCCTATGAAAAACTGGGTATACGCGGGGTGCTGAGCAAGAGTCATACCGACGTATCCGCCTTCCCTTCGGAGATAGCCTGCCCCTGGGTGGAAAGCGAAGAAGAGTTTTTCCGCGACACCGACGATCTGTGCAGCGAGTTCGAAAATCATCCGACCATCGGCATGTCCATCGCTCCCGGAATAATCTGGGACCTTACCAGGCGGGGATATCAGCTTACCAGGGAGCTTGCGGACAAGTGGAAAATTCCCATAACCATGCACCTTGTGGAAACCGAAGACGATGACCAGTACGCCCGTCAGACCTACGGCATGAGCGCCATCGACCTTCTTGAGGAAACCGGAGTACTCGGTCCCGATTTCGTATCGGTTCACAGCGTACATATGACCGACTACGACATAGAGCGCTTTAAAAAATACGGGGTAACGGTAAGCCATTGTCCCGTCTCAAATATGATCCTTGCCTCCGGGGCTGCTCCCGTGCCGAGGTTCCTTGAAGAGGGTATTCCCGTCAGTCTTGCCGCCGACGGAGCAGCAAGCAACGATACCCAGGATATGCTTGAAGTTCTGAAAATGACCGCTCTGCAGCACAAGCTTGTAACGCGGAACGCGGCGGTTGTCAGTGCCGCCGAGGTCCTGGAAATGGCGACTCTGGGCGGAGCGAGGGCACTCATGATGGAAAAAGAGATCGGGAGTCTGGAAGCGGGTAAGAAAGCTGACTTTTTTATCTATAATCCCCTTAATGCCCGTTCAATACCGGTCCACGATCCGGTTTCAACCCTGGTCTATTCTTCGGCGCAGCCGAATGTTGAAACCACCGTTGTCGGCGGCAAGGTGCTGCTCGATGAGGGACGTCTGGTAAGCGCGGATGAGGAGGAGATGCTCAGAGAGACCCAGCGTGTCGCCGCCTCTCTTGTGGAACGGTCGGGTCTCGGCAATGTCCAGTGGGGACAGGATGTAAAGGTGGGAACGGATGGCTGGTGATTACGATATTATCATAATTGGAGCCGGACCCGGAGGCTATGTCGCCGCCGAGCGCGCCGGTGCCGCGGGGAAAAAGACCCTTCTCATTGAAAAGGGACATCTTGGCGGAGTCTGTCTCAACGAAGGCTGTATCCCGACAAAAACCCTGCTCAATTCGGCAAAGCACTACTTTCACTCCCTTCATTCCGGGGATATCGGGGTTCACGTTGACTCCGCACGCTTTGAGCTTTCCGAAGCGATGGCCTGGAAGGAAAAGGTGATTGATACAAACCGCAAGGGTATTGCCTTCATGATGAAGAAATACAAGGTTGATGTGGTGCAGGGCGAAGCCCGTTTTCTGGACCGCAGCACCATTGCCGTGGGAGATGAACAATATACCGCCCGCACAATTATAGTGGCGACCGGTTCCTCTCCCTTTATTCCTCCCATTCCCGGAGCCGACGGTCCGAAGGTAGTTACCAGTACGGAGCTGCTTTCCCTGGAAACGCTGCCCGGGAGCCTGACCGTTGTCGGAGGAGGGGTTATCGGCCTCGAGTTCGCCTCCTTTTTTTCCATGCTCGGGGTAGAGGTACATGTAGTCGAGATGCTCGATGAAGTTGTTCCCTTCATGGAACCGGAGCTTGCCAAAAACCTCCAGCGTGCCATGAAACAGGTCAAGTTTCATCTCGGGGCGAAGGTCACCTCCATCGATACGGACGGTACTGTTCATTTTGAGGAGAAGGGTAAGGAGCAGAGTCTCGCCTCCGGACTGGTTCTTATGGCCGTGGGACGCCGTCCCAACATTGACGGACTCGGTCTCAAGGAAGCGGGCATTCGAACCGGACGGGGGGGGATTCTTGTCAACGATATGCTCCAGGCGACGGCTCCCGGGGTCTGGGCCATCGGAGATGTCATAGGCAAGAGTCTCTTCGCGCACTCCGCAAGCAGAATGGGCGAGATGGTGGTGGACCGGATCTGCGGCGGTGTCGACGATATCGACTGGAATGCGATTCCCTGGGCGGTCTATACCTGGCCTGAGGCTGCCGCATGCGGCATGACCGAGGCGCAGGCGAAGGAGGCAGGATTCGAAGTGGCCTCCGGAACGGTGCACATGAGAATAAACGCCCGTTTTCTTGCTGAAAACGGTACCACTCCGGGAATGGTAAAGATTGTGGCAGATAAAGACGGAGGAGCCATTCTGGGAATCCATCTTCTGGGAGGCGTCTGCAGCGAGATGGTGCACAGTGCGGCTCTCATGATACAGGGCGGAATGACCCTGCGGGACGTGGCAAAAACGGTATTTCCCCATCCGAGCGTTTCGGAAGTAATCCGGGAAGCGGTTCTGTCCATTCTTGAGAAGGAAGAGCATTCATGAGCATGGAAAAGGGGCGTCTGTCCGTCATCTTCAAGCGGGAGCTTCTCACCATGTACGTGACGGGCTTTCTGCAGCTCTCCACCGTTATGATAAGCTTTACCCTTATTCCGCTGTACATCCGTGAAGCGGGAGGCGGCAGCTTCGATGTGGGAGTTCAGACCACCCTTTTTACCCTCTTTTCGGTTATATTCCGTCTCTTCCTCGGACCAATGGCGGACAGAAGGGGAAGAAAGCTTTCCCTGATTATCGGTTCGGTGGTCTTTGCGACCACTCCCGTGGGAATCTGGTTCAGCCCCTCCCTCGGTATCATGGCGCTGGTACGGATATATCAGGCAATCGGAATGGCCACTTTCCTTTCCGCCGCAACAAGCTACGTTGCCGACCATGCACCGCCGGAGTACCGCGGTACCAGCATCGGTCTGTACCGGACCGCCGTAACCCTTTCGGTCATGGTCTCTCCGGCTCTTGGAATGATGCTGATAAACCGCTTTGGATACGACGCCTTTTTCATTTACATGACGGGACTTGGAAGCCTGGGAACGGTGCTGGCCTTCACTCTGCCCGGGAAAATCGGCGAGCGTTCGAATGCGAAGGATATCGGAATAAAGGAACTCTTTACCCTTTTCCGTATCCCTGCACTGAGGGGGACCTACGGTGGAATATTCTCTCTCAGCATGGCCGTCGGCATACTGCTTACGTATCTTACCGGTTACGCCTATTCCTTCGGTGGAATCAGGAACCCTGCCTTTTATTTTACCATTCATGCCGGAGCAGGAGCCCTGGGATCTTCCCTGCTCGGTTCGCTCTCGGACCGTTACGGACGGGACCGGCTGCTTCCTCCTGTCGTTCTGGCTTTGTCGGCGGGAAGCTTTGCCCTGGTTTTTATGGATCGCAGCCCTCTCTTTTTTTACTACCTCTCCGCGGCGCTGACCGGCATCGGTTTTGCAGGAGGCCTTGCCCTTATGGTGGCCAAGGTTGTCGACAGTGTGCCGACCCGTATGAGAGCCTCTGCCCTTGCCTTTCAGGAAAGCGCCATCGACGGGGGTAATGCGCTCGGGATATTTCTCTTCGGAGCGGCGCTTTCTTTCTACAGTTACACGGTACTCTTTGCCGCCGTGGGGCTGTTTGTTCTGATGATCCCGGCGGCAGGATGTATTGCGGCCGGAGTGAAAAAAAGAGGTATTGTCCGGGGATGAAGTCCGGACGGGAGATCCTGTCCGTATTTTTTCCCTGCACAACGCCTGGCGAAAAGAATGGCAGAAGCGTTTTAAACGTTAACTGTCACAGGTGATTCACCTGCCGGAACCTGCAGTTTCGTTGAAGCTGCAGCCGGGAGACCTGCCGCCGGAACCAGAAGACAGGAGGAGACTTATGAAATTCAAAGGAAAAGTCGCAATCATCACAGGCGCAGGTCAGGGACTTGGAGCCGCGTACGCAAAGGATTTTGCTTCCGAGGGAGCATCGGTTGTTCTGGCGGATGTGAATGAGCAGACCGTAAAGAACGTGGCAGCCGAAATTGAGAAGGCCGGAGGTACGGCACTTCCCGTGGTCTGTGATGTGAGAAACGAGGATGCGGTGAACGCCATGGTCGCGAAATGCGTCGAAGCGTACGGTACCGTGGACATTCTTATCAATAATGCCGCGATTCATCGCGGTCACCAGATAATTGATACCCCCAAGGCCGAATGGGACCTCCAGATCGAGGTCAACCTTACCGGTACCTTTCTCTGCAGCAAGGCGGTTCTTCCCATCATGATGAAGAAGCGCTACGGAAAGATCGTGAATATCGCCTCCGCGGGAGCGAAGATTTATTTCCCCGGCTTCGGCGCCTATGCGGCGAGCAAGGGCGGAATCATCAGCCTGAACAAGGCCCTCCACGAAGAGGCCAAAGAGTACGACATCAATGTAAATACCCTCTACCTTGGGATGATAAATACCGAGTACACAAGGGAGCGGATCGGAAAAGATCCCGCGGTAACCATCAAGCTTGAGGATATGATGCAGGTTGATGAGGTTTCAAGGGTTGTAAAGTTTTTCGCCTCCGATGACGCATCCCCGATAATGGGCGCGGATATCGAAGTCTACGGAAAAAAGGCGTAAGGAATAAGGAAACGGAGGAAAATATGGCATTATCCAAAGAACGGCTTCTTGAGCTCTACTACGATATGGTCTCCATCCGGAGATTTGAAGAGGAAGTTGAAAAATATTCAAAGAACGGTACCATTCCCGGCTTTATCCATCTCTCCATCGGGCAGGAAGCAGCCCAGGCGGGAGTAGTGGGTGCGCTGAAGAAGACCGACTATAAATTCCCCGACCATCGTGGACACGGGGCTATCTGTCTCTGCGGAACTGAAAAGAAACAGGTTATGGCGGAGATTTTCGGAAAGGTGACCGGAATAAACCGGGGCAGGGGAGGTTCGATGCACATCAACGACCTCAGATACCGGAACATGGGATTCAACGGAATCCAGGGTTCCACAGTGGTGACCAGTCTGGGAACCGCTTTTGCCTCCATGTACAACAAGACCGATGATGTAACGGCGGTTTTTATGGGAGACGGAACCCTCGGTGAGGGCAGCTGTCACGAAAGCATTAACATGGCAGCAACCTGGAAGCTTCCCCTGATCTATGTGCTTATCAACAACCAGTACGCCATAAGTACCCACTACACCGAAAGCCATCCCCAGCAGCAGCTTGCACAGTGGGCCGACGGATACGGCGTTCCCAACGAGATAGTGGACGGAAATGATATTGAAGCGGTTGTCGAAGCAACCGAGCGGGCAGCCGAGCGTGCCCGAAGGGGTGAAGGTCCCACTCTTCTCGAACTCATGACCTACCGCTGGCAGGGCCATTTTGCCGGTGATCCCGCTGCCTACCGGCCCGACGAAGAGGTCGCCGAGTGGCTTGCAAGATGTCCGCTCAAGCTTGCGCGCGAAGCACTTGCAAAGAAACACAAGGTAAGCGAGAAGAAACTGAAGGAAATAGAGGCGAAGGCGGAAGAGGAAATAGCCGAAGCGGTTGTCTTTTCCGTTGAAAGTCCATGGCCCGAGAAGGAAGAGGCCCTTAATCACGTCTATGTAGATTATAAGGTGGAGGCGAGACACTAAAATGGCACGTAAAATAACGTTCTCAAAAGCAATAAACGAAGCGCTGCATCAGGAGATGGAGCGCGATGAAAAGGTCTTCATTCTCGGAGAGGATGTTGCAAAGATGGGCGGAGATTTCGGCATTACCGCCGGAATCTGGCACAAGTGGCCCGACCGTGCCTGGGATACCGCCCTTTCAGAGCAGGCCATTATCGGTCTCTCCGTCGGTGCGGGTGTCTGCGGACTGCGTCCCGTTGCGGAGCTTATGTTCGCGGATTTTGCAGGAGTCTGCTACGACCAGCTGGTGAACAATGCGGCCAAAATCAACTTCATGTACAACGGTCAGGCTCATGCCCAGATGACCGTCCGGGCGGTAACCGGAAGCGGAATCCGCTGTGCATACCATCACTCCCAGAGCATCGAACCGTGGTTCATGAATATTCCCGGTCTGGTTATCGTTGCGCCCGGAAGCCCCTACGAGGCAAAGGGCCTTCTTATTTCCGCGATAAGAAACAATAACCCCGTAATCTATCTGGAGCATAAAAAGCTCTACAATATGAAAGGCGAGGTTCCCGAGGAGCCCTATGAAATCCCCCTGTTTCAGGCGGAAGTGGAGCGGGAAGGAAAGGATATTACCATCGTTTCTACCATGGAATACCTGAAGCTTGCCCATAAAGCGGCGGACGAGATGGAAAAGGAAGGGGTCAGCTGTGAGATTATAGATCCCCGGACCGTGTTCCCCCTGGACAAGAAAACCATCATCGAATCGGTGGCAAAGACCGGACGTCTGGTGATCGTGCAGGAGGGCCCCCGGTTCATGGGCGCCGCAGCCGAAATAAGCGCCATGGTGGCGGAAGATCTTTTTGAGTATCTGGCTGCCCCGGTAAAGCGGGTAACCTGCCTGGATACCCCCGTGGCATTCAGCCCGGCTCAGGAGGATTTCTACAACGCAAGCGCGGACGATGTTGTCGGCGCCTGCAGAGAGGTAATGTCCTTCTAAGGAGGCATATAAATATGGCTGTAATAGTAGAAATGCCGCGGTACGGCGGCACCATGGAAGAAGGCACAATCGCCGGCTGGATGGTCTCCGAGGGAGAGAGCGTCGAAAAGGGTCAGGTGATATGTGAGATTGAAATAGAGAAACTTACCAACGAGCTGGAGGCGGCTGCCTCGGGTGTTCTGCGGAAAATACTGTGCCCCGAAGGGGAAAGCAGGAAATGCGGTGAACCCATAGCTATAATTGCAGCTGCCGACGAGGACATTTCGTCCCTCGGCGGCGGTTCCACTGAATCCGCATCGGCACCGGCGCCGGCTCCGTCTCCGGAGAAAAGCGCAGCGGCCTCCGCTCCCGCTCCCGCTCCCGCGGCTGCTCCGGTAGCCGCCCCGGGCCCGGCCCCCGTCTCCGGAGATGTGAAAATAACGCCGAAGGCAAGGAAACTTGCCGAAGAGATGGGTGTTGATTTCGGCTCTCTCCGCGGTACGGGCATTCACGGAATGATAACCAGGGAAGATATCCGTCTTGCGGCGGGATCGGGAGCGGCTGCTCCCGTCCGAACAGCCCCATCACTCTCGGCCCCGGCGGCGGCAGGCATGTCAGCCCCCGCTCCGGCACCGGAGCACAAGCCTGTTTACGCCGACGCGGAAGGGGTAAAGATGGGAAGTGTCCGCAAGGTGACAAGCCGGCGGATGATGGAGAGCATGCACTCCAGCGCCCAGACTTCCATTTTTATGGATGCGGATCTTACAGAGCTGGTGGGCCGCTACGGCAAGGCGCGTTCCGCCTATGAGTCGGAAGGCTGCAAGCTCAGCTATACCGCCATCGTGCTGAAGGCTGTGAGCAGGGCCCTGGCCGCGCACCCGATAATCCGCACCGTAATGACCGGTCCGGATACGATTGCGACGCTGACCGGGCACAACATCGGAATAGCGGTGGACGCCGATTCCGGACTTATTGTTCCCGTTATGAAGCAGGTTGACCGTCGTGACCTCAAGAGTGTCTGCAGGGAACTGACCGTTCTCGCCGACAAGGCGAAGGCGGGAACCCTGAGCTCCGATGATATGAGCGGCGGCACGTTTACCATAAGTAATGTCGGTATGCTGGGTGTAAAGTACTTTACTCCCATTCTCAACGCACCGGAGAGCGCAATTCTGGGAGTGGGGACCCTCACTCAGGAACCGAAGATTGTAGACGGAGGCTTTCAGGCGCGGTGGATACTTGCCCTGAGTCTTACCTATGATCACCGGATTGTGGACGGCGCTCCGGCGGCGCGTTTTCTGGCCGATGTGCGGGATGCCATCGCGGGGATGGATGTATGATCAGCATTAACGAACGGGTAATGGGAATGGTCCGTTATCTCATTGAGAATGATGAAGCCCTTGGATGCAGATATTATCGTCTGAAAAACGGGGCTCATGTGATCGATATGGGAATTGATACAGAGGGCGGCTGGGAGGCTGCCCGTCTGTTCACCGAAATAAACATGGCGGGTCTGGGCACCTGTTCCTACACCGATTATCCGTTGGACGAAGATTTGAGCGTACCGGCGGTCCAGGTATTTATCGATAATCCGGAACTCGCCTGTCTGGTCAGCCAGATAGCGGGACTCAAGCTGGTGGACGGCGAGTATGCGGCCATCGGATCGGGACCTGCGCGAGCTCTCGCCGCTGCGGCGGATGATCACTGTTTCGAACTGACAAGCTATCGGGATATACATCATCGGGCGGTTCTCGGACTGCAGATGACTCATCAGCCAGATGATAAACTGGCGCAGACAGCAGCCGATGCCTGCGGAGTGAAGCCTGAAGATCTCTATCTTCTTGTTCACGCCAGCACCAGCATTGTCGCCTCCGTTCAGGTTTCTGCCAGGATAGTCGAACAGACCATAAACAAAATGATCCGAAAGGGCTTTGACCTTTCCGGGATTGTCATGGCACGGGGACTCTGCATTGTGGCACCGCCTGTGGATGATGAGCTTGCCGCAATGGGGAAGATAAACGACTGCCTTCTCTACGGGGGAAAATCATCCTTCTATGTGCGCAGCAGTGATGAAGAGATTCAGCGTGTGCTGCCTCAGCTGGTGACCGAAAGTGCCGCCGATTACGGAAAACTTTTTGTCGATCTTTTTGAAGAAGCGGGAAGAAACTTTTATAATATGGATCTGGATATACATTCGCCTGCACAGGTGCAGATTCACAACATGAGCAGCGGCCGGATGTTTACGGCGGGAAGGATACGAAAAGACATTATGAAGAAAAGTCTTTTCGGTCTCTAGCAGGGGTCAGGAGAAAATGATGATTTATACGGCGGTTTCTGAAAACGTTACCAAATTTAGCGAACTTTCGGTTGACAGCTGAAAAATGTGCCGTATAATAGAACAAACTTGCTTATCTATACATCTATATGTGTAGGTGTGCAAGTAAAAACCAGAATCTTGGCAGCCTGAGGCTGCTGAAAAAAATCCGGTCCAATTACCGGATAAAAGGAGAGAATTGTATGAAGAGAAGCAAATTTCTTGTGGCGATGATGATCCTCGCGGTCATGTTTACCGGCGTTCTGTTTGCCGGAGGTCAGCAGGATGGTGCAGCTGAAGCACCCGCATCGGATGCACCCGTGCAGCTGAAGGCCGCCATGCTCATGTCCGGCCCCATCAATGACGGAGGCTGGAACACTTCCGCTTACGAAGGTCTTACCAGACTTCGGGACGAACTCGGTTTCGAGATTGCCTACACCGAACTGGTTCCCCAGGCGGAACAGAAATCGATCCTCAGAAACTACGCCCGCCGCGGCTACGATCTGGTTATCGGTCATGGTTTTGAGTTTGGCGATTCCATTCTTGAAGTTGCCGAAGAGTTCCCCGATGTAAACTTCTACCAGGTCGGCGGTGATATACAGGCTGCCAACGCCGGTTCCGGAGTTTTCGGACTTGGAGAACTGTCCTACCTTGCAGGAAAGCTCGCTGCAAAGTTCACCAAAACCGATAAAATCGGATTTGTGGGCGCCATGGAGATCCCGACCATTCTGGCGGAGATCGATATGATGAAAAAGACCATCGCGGAATACAATCCCGGTGCAAGTTTTACCATTGCATATACCGGAAGCTGGACTGATGTAAATAAGGGAAAAGAGGCTGCTCTTGCCCAGATCTCAAACGGTGTTGATGTCATTATAGCCATCGGCGATGCATGTGATGTTGGAGCAATCCAGGCTGCAAAAGAAAAGGGCGGTTACGTTATCGGCTGGTCCGGAGACTTCAACAGTCTGGCACCGAATGTCGTTCTTACCTCCATGGTTCAGAGCGTTCCCGATCTTGTTCTTGCTCAGGGCGAAATGATCAAGGCCGGCACCTGGAAGGGCGAAGCAAAGGTCTGGGGTGTTCAGGAAGGTGTTGAGTTCCCCGGAACCTGGTCACCTGAAGTTCCCGCAGATCTGAAAGCCGAGATAATGGCAGACTACGAAGCCATGAAAGCGGGTACACTGGACAAGCGGAGCAACTAAGTCCCGGTTCGGACATTTTTCAAGATATCATTTGGAGAGGGCAGGATGCTTTTGAGCATTCTGCCTTCACAAATGCAACCAACATGAAATAAAGGACGGGGAATGTGGCACCAATATTAGAGATTAATAATCTTACAAAGCGGTTTTCCCGCGTATTGGCAAATGACAATGTATCATTGACGGTTGAAAAAGGCGAAGTCCGTGCCCTCCTCGGGGAAAACGGAGCCGGGAAATCAACTCTCATGAGTTGCCTGTATGGACTGTACGGAATGGATGCGGGAGAAATCCTCATCGATGGAAAGCCGGTCTATATTGGCAATTGTGATGATGCAATACGCCTGGGAATCGGAATGGTAAATCAGCACTTCATGCTGGTTCAGAAACTGACTGTTACCGAAAATGTAATTCTCGGTCTCAATACCGGAAAAGGACCCTGGGTTGATTACAAAGGGGCCGCAAAAAGGATCCAGGAGCTTTCGGACCGATATAATTTCTGCATAAATCCAAATTCCATAATTGAAGACCTGCCCGTGGGACTGCAGCAGCGTGTTGAAATTCTGAAGATACTGTATCGTCATTCCAATATCATGATTTTTGATGAACCGACCGCTGTTCTCACGCCGAACGAGGTTCTGGAATTTTTCGAAATAATAAAGATGTTCAGGGAAGAAGGGAGAACCATTCTTTTCATCACCCATAAGCTGAACGAAGTAATGACCATCTGTGACTCGGTTACGGTTCTGCGTGATGCCCGGGTAGTCGGCAACGTAAAGACTGAAGAGACCAGTGAAGCAGAACTGGCGAAGATGATGGTCGGCCGGGAAGTCTTTCTCAAGGAAGCGGAACCCACGAAAAAAACCGGCGAAGTCGTTCTGAAGGTCAATGATCTTCACGTGGCGGGAGCCGTGGGGGTAGAGGCGGTTAAAGGTCTCTCTTTTGAGATAAAAAGCGGCGAAATACTCGGAATAGCCGGAGTCGACGGAAATGGTCAGCTGGAACTGGGAAATGCTCTTACCGGGCTTGCGAAAGTTACCGGAGGAACCATTGAAGTTCTTGGACAGGATACGACAAACTGGACCACATCCCGACTCCATAAACTCGGTTTGTCCCACATACCGCCGGACAGGCATAAAACAGGTTTGATACTCGATTATCCGGTACAGGACAACATGGTTGTCAAAGAGATCTCCAGTCCCGTTTTTTCGAAGTACGGTTTTCTTAAAAAGCGTGATATCCGGGTGCATGCACAAAAGCTTATCAAGTCCTACGATGTACGGGGCTGTGTACCGGATACCTTTGCGAAACAGCTTTCCGGCGGAAATCAGCAGAAGGTCGTTGTGGCACGGGAGTTCGAGCAGAAACCAAAGCTTATTATAGCGGTACAGCCGACACGCGGACTTGATATTTCGGCTATCGAGTTTGTCCGGGGGGAGCTTATCAAGCAGCGTGACAGCGGTGCGGCCATTCTCCTTATTTCCACGGAACTTGAAGAGATAATATCCCTTTCCGACCGGATTGAGGTTATCTATGAGGGTGAGTTTACCGGAGAGCTTGAGGGGCACAATGTCGATCCCCTGGAGATCGGTCTGCAGATGGCAGGCCGAAAGAGTCCCGGATCCTGCGAAGAGACGGAGTAAGAGATGAAGAACAAGATAATTGAACAAATCAGCTGGCCTTCGCTCCGGAAAGTACTGATTCCCGTTTTCGGGGTTCTTGTGGGAATGATAGTCGGATCGATGGTTATCGTTAATAAAGACAGATCACTTTTTACGGTGATGGGACACCTTTTTTACGGGGCCTTCGGTAACTGGAACAACTTTTCCGAGAGCATGGTATACGCCATCCCTCTCGGCTTTACCGGACTGGCAATCGCCTTCAGCTACAGCGCCGGGATTTTCAATATCGGTGCGGAGGGACAGCTTCAGCTTGCAGCACTGGCAACTGCAGTGGTTGCAACCAGCGGCATCCTTGCCGAAAGTCCGTTCCTTCTGCCTCTTGTCCTGATTGCGGGAATGGCTATGGGGGCTCTCTGGGCGCTTCTGCCCGGACTGCTTAAGGCATATAAAGGTTTCAACGAAATTGTCGTTACCATGCTGCTCAACTATATAGCAATTCTCCTGGTCGGCTTTTTTCTGCAGGGGCCGCTAAAGGCCGAAGGTGCCTACTATCCTCAGACCGAGATATTTCCGGCCGCGGCAAGACTGCAGAAGCTGATTCAGGGCTACACCCTTCACCAGGGTTTCTGGATATTTCTCTTCATGGTCTGCGTGGTATGGGTCATATTGTACAAGACAACCTTCGGATTCAGGATTCGCGCAGTGGGATTCAACCCGGAAGGGGCTCTTTACGGCGGCATAGACTACAAGAAGATCCTGGTTCTTTCCATGGTGGTCTCGGGTGCCCTTGCAGGCCTCGCAGGATCGGTTGAAATAGTCGGAGTCCACAGAAGGCTCATGGAAGGCTTTTCTCCCGGTTACGGATATGACGCCATAGCGGTTGCCCTTCTGGCAAACCTTAACCCGGTTGGAATCATATTTTCATCTTTCTTTTTCGGGGCTCTTCGAAACGCCGCCAGCGGGCTGCAGATCGATTTCGGCATCCCCGTCTCCTTTATCTACATCATACAGGCGCTCGCAATCATCTTCGTGGTTTCCTCCCAGGGAATGCCCAGAATTATCAGGAAGCTGAAGAGGAGGTTCCAGAATGTTCAGTGACGTACTTCATATGGTTTTCTCCCAGGATTTTCTCGCTTCAAGTATCCGTCTTGCAACCCCGCTGCTTATTGCGGCGATGGGAGGCATCTTTTCGGAACGGAGCGGGGTTCTGTTTCTGGGGCTTGAAGGTTTTATGCTCCTGGGAGCCTTTTTCGGTTTTCTGGGCAGTTACTATTTCGGTGCTCTTGAGGGAATACTTATTGCGGTCGCTTTTAACATGCTGATTGCCATGATCTACGCCTTCTGCACGGTTACCCTGGCGGTCAACCAGGTAGTGGTAAGTGTATCCATTAATATTCTGGCCATAGGTGTCACCGGTGCCTTCTTCAGGGTGCTTTTTGGAGCGCATACCCACCAGCTTATGGGGGAGCGGTTAATGGCGATAGAAATTCCGCTGCTTTCCTCATTACCGGTGATAGGAGCCTTCTTCAGACAGACTCCCTTCACTTATCTGGGATATATTTTAATTCCCCTGGTGTACATTATTTTCTTTAAAACCAACTGGGGACTGAAGATACGAGCTGTCGGCGAGAACCCCAGGGCAGCGGAGACAATGGGAGTGAACGTACATAAAATAAGGTACATTTCCATCCTGTGGGCTTCAGCATTTGCCGCTATCGGAGGAGCCAGCCAGACCATTGGTGACCTGGGACTGTTTATCGACAATATGATAGCCGGAAAAGGATTTATCGCTTTTGCCGCGGTAATCCTCGGACGGTTCAATCCCCTTTTTACCGCGCTGACGGTATTCTTCTTCGGTATTGTCGATGCTTTTCAGTTGAACCTGCAGGCTCTGGGAAGCACCATTCCGTACCAGTTCCCGCTCATGCTGCCCTACCTGCTTACCCTTATTGCATTTCTCATAGCCGGTTCGGGACTTGCACCGAAAGCATGGGGAACACCTTACATTCTTGAAGATTAAGCTTTCATTGCAGTCTGTGTATCTGCAGGGTTCTCTCTGCGGGCACACAGGCTTTGTTTGTTGCAGAAAGCGTTTTGTGAAGATTATTCGATACATATATTGACTTAAATAGTCAAAATTGCACTTTTCAAATCAAAGATGCCGTGATACCATATTTTTAGATAAACGATTAACATGGCAGGAGCAGAAAAGAAGCGTTTACGGCAGTATGTGAAGAATGTCCGGTCGTATAAAGACTTGCTCTTTTTCTTTTCAAACAGCCGGGGTCATGGTAGAATAGCTTTGAAACCGTTTTCAACAACGCTTTCAATCTGGTTTCGGTGTAATGCCCGGAACTGAAACAAGAGGGAGGGAGTGCATGGTTAAAATTCTGGGAATTTGCGGAAGCCCCCGAAAAGCGGCGACCGAATATACATTGGAACAGGCTCTGGAAGCTGCTGCATCGGTGGAGGGAGTAGAAACGGAGATGATAAAGCTGCGCGGAAGGAAGCTCGGCTTCTGTATTCACTGCGACCGCTGCGTAAAAGAAGGTACCAACTACTGCCTTGTTCATCCCGATGATGATATGAGGGAACTCTACGACACTTTTTATCAGGCCGACGGCTATATTATTGCTTCCCCGGTCTACGAAATGAACATAACGGCCCAGCTGGTGACGTTTCTCAACCGCTTCCGGCCCACCTATACCATTCTCAAGAAAGAACCGGATTATTTCAGGTTCAAGGTCGGCGGTGCCATTGCCGTGGGGGGAACCCGAAACGGGGGACAGGAGCGGGCGATCAGCGCCATCCACGGTTTTTTTCATACCCAGGGGATGACCCTCATAAGCGGCGGCCTTGGGGTCTATGCGGGGGCATCTGTCTGGAGTCAGGACAAAAAAGCGGCCGGGGCCGAGGCGGATACCATCGGAATGGAGAATGCACGTAAACTCGGAAAACGGCTGGCGGAGACCGCGGTACGAATCAAGGGAAACGGCTGATCAAAAGCAGGAGGAGCTGTAAGAGTGAAAGCGGTAGAGCTTAGCAACATCTGCAAGGACTTCGGGGATGTGTCGGCAAATCAGGGGGTCTGCTTCGAACTTGAAGAGGGGGAAATACACGCTCTTCTGGGAGAAAACGGCGCCGGAAAAACCACCCTGATGAACATCCTCTACGGA
>NPIE01000307.1_pt2 | contig 68389 bp, 64 predicted proteins | sample 8637661 | NCBI WGS metagenome assembly NPIE01 (sample SAMN07420842, study PRJNA396082) | bioreactor metagenome | isolation source: sample BA12 brine-fed electro-methanogenic bioreactor BA | place: Japan: Kochi | collected 2016-12-09 | reverse complement strand
AAAACCGGGGATTACCTGTCCTGCACCGACTTCAAACTCGAGTGGCTCACGCTCAAGTGACGTGTCAAAGACCTCACCATCGAGAAGTGTGCCAGTATAGTGGATCCGAACAACGTCTCCAATTGCTGCTGCTTCTGTCATACCTGAAGGCGTAAGGGTCGATATTATAAGTAAGAATCGGTCTTTGCACCCCACCACAGAAAGAGAGAGTAGATAACAAATGAATGCAATTCTCTCACTATGGAGAAGAATCCTCAGCAGATACAGCATTTAACCGCCCAGGATTTTCGGGAAAATCCCTTCAATCTGGTGATCCTCCCGCTCGGATCGCTCGAGAGCCACGGCAGCCACCTCCCCTTCGCAACCGACGCCTATACTGCTGCCATCCTCGCAGAAGAAGTAGCAAAGCAGATACCGGGGGCAGCCGTCCTCCCGGTCATTCCCTATGGGGTATCCGAACACTACCGCGACTTTCCCTTCACCGTCTCGCTCAGGTTCGAAACAGAGATTGCTATCATCGGGGATATTCTTGAATCCCTCCACCGGGAAGGAATCAGGCACGTCTTCATCTTAAACGGCCATGACGGCAACATCGCCCCGATCGAGATCGCATCGAGAAAAATAAAAGTCGCTCATCCCGGGATGAAGATCGCCTCCCTCGGTGCATGGTGGGAGTCGATCACCCCCCTCCTTCCTGATGGATTCTTCGAGGTCTGGGAGGGCCTTGGCCATGGCGGCGAAGGAGAGACATCCATCAGCCTCGCACTCTTTGGAGAGCTCTGCCGGATGGAACATGCAGCAGGACGGGTTCCGGATCTCCCGGAGTTCGGCGAGATCAAATGGCTCTTTTCGGAGATAACCGATACCGGAACAACCGGGGATCCGACGAAAGGAAGCAGAGAAAAGGGGCTTCTGATGAAGAAGGTACTGGTGGATGCAATTGTTGCAATGGTAAAAGAACTCAATGCAACAGACTGGAAGTACGGCTACAAACCCTGAACTCAGATCGGGATCTTCGGGTTCAGGAGCACCTCATCATCGCACCCATGCAGTGAGACGGCAGCCAGCGCACCAATCACTCCACGGCCACCGGCGATCCTGATCCCTGATCCTTCAGCAACTGACTTCGCCTCCTCAGGAGCAATGCGATCAGATCTCGCTTTTGCCCCATAGGCAAGAAGCCCGGCAGGCCGGGAGAGGCCGACCTTCACCGCAATCCCCCAGTGCGGGGATGACGATTCTCCGGCAATAAACGAGGTTGCCTGATCGATGATACCCGGTATCAGGTGCTCTTCGGCTGCACATTCGATCAGGCTGCATGAATTGCCTGCCGTCTTCTCGGCAATTGCAGGCGAGAGCATCGCGACATGATGAGCTATCGGCATCACGCCATCCATCCTTCCGATATGCTGGAGAAGGGCATAGGCGAGTGCAAATGTCGCACCACTCCCTTCCGAATCGGTATCATCGATCCCGATCGCAACCAGCCTGAGCGCCTTTGTATAGACATCCCCTTCGACGATATTGCCATTCCGGCGGGTATGCACCGCCTGCACACCGCGCGCACGTGACATCATCTCGGTCAGAGAGTATGAAGGACCGCCAAACGACCGGATCGTCTGGATGATCTGATCCCCTTCCTTTTGGATCGCAACAACACTCACTGCGGGGAGAGGAGAGAGGCCGACATCCGCAGACGCATCTCCAAAACGACCACGCTCACGGAGGAGGGTTCCATCCCTCCTGACAGAGGAGAGGGCGCCGCCGGCACGCCCGTGATGATGACGGCAGAAGGCGGCGCAGCCCGAGCTCATGCACTCATGATAGATCTCAACGAGATCCTCATCATAGGTCGTAAAAATCCGTTTGCAGAGGGTTCTGGGGAGAGCAGTCCGGGCAATATAGCGTGCCGGCTCCCTCCCTCTTCCGGGAGCATCAAGAAGAATACATTCCTCCTGAACAAGACGGTTCGTCCAGTCCTGTGCGGTTGTCCTCGGGATACCGATCCGGCGGGAGATCTGCGCAACCGTAAAAGAACCTTCATCCTGCGTAATTCGACGCATCAGGGAGAGGATTTTATTCCTCTTGTCAAGCACCCCGGTCATATGCATCCCTGATGTAATTGAGATCGGCGAGGATCGCACTGGCGGTCGGGTACGGCCCGGCACCCTTTCCCATGAAGGTTACCGGCCCTGCCAGATCGCAACTGACCGAGATCGCATTTAGTGTCCCGTCCACGACAAGCGGGTGGTCGAGCGGGATCACACGGGGTGAAACACGCACCTGGTTTTTTGCAGGCAGAATCTCGCCGATCAGCCGGATCGTTGCACCTTCAGCCTCTGCAAGGCTCAGGGCTTCGAGCGTAATCGAATCAATCCCGGTGATCGCAACATCTGAGAGCCTGATATCCATCCCAAGAACCGTATTTGCCAGGATCACGAGCTTGATCGCAGCATCGATCCCTTTTACATCATAGGTCGGATCCGCCTCGGCATACCCGAGATCGCGGGCCTCCTGAAGCGCCTGCGGATAGGTGAGACCCTCATCCCGCATTCTGGTGAGGATATAGTTGCAGGTTCCGTTTAAGATGCCGTGGAGCGACAGGATCGTATTGCCGGCAAGCCCCTGACTGAGTCCTGAGACGATCGGCACCGCACCGGCAACGGTCGCTTCGTACCCGAGCATCACCCCATGCTGGTCGGCAAGCTCCTTCAGCTCATGGTAGGCACAGGCGATCGGCCCCTTATTCGAGGTGACGACATGTTTTCCCATGGCAAGAGCTGATCGGATCGTCGAGAGGGCAGGCTCTCCGGTATCTGCATTTGTGGGCGAGACCTCGACAAGGATATCAAATGCACCTGAGGAGAGGATATCAGCAATACCAGTATCCGCATCCCCACAGAGCCCCGTCTCCTTCTTCCGGGCAAGCAGACCGGATATATCAAGCCCGTCTGCATTCATGCAGGCAGATCGGGAATCTGCAACAGCAGTCACAGTACATCCGCTCTCTGATTCGTCAAGCACCCTGGCAAGCCCCTGCCCGACTGCCCCGAACCCGATGATCGCAATCCTCATTCAACACCCTCCAGAGGCTCAAGGATCAGAATATCCTTCTGTGCTGCGACTTCACGGAGGATCCTGACTGCATGGAGCATATCCTCGGGAGAAACCGCACGGAGCGTAATCTTGGCAGTCGATGGCTCATCGATTGCGGGCATCACCATATGCAGCTCAGAGACCTCGGCAAACCCCGTCTGGTCGATGCGGTCAACCGTATCGGTGAGATCGGTATGCATCAGATGTCCGATCATGATCAGCGACTGTTTCTGCAGAAGCCGGTGTTTGCCGATCCGAACAACCCCGCACCCCCGTTCACGGAGGGTTTCGATCAGGGCATCAAGCTTCTTTTCCGCGAGCTCAAGGACGATATCAACTTTCAGGGTGTTCTCGGCAGTCGTCTGGTCACGCTGGTGGATGATCGTAATGATATTCCCACCGATATCCGAGATCGGTTTTAATGCCCCGAGCAGCTGGCCCGGAGTATCCTTCAACTCTAGCTTCATCGAGATCCGCAACGCCCATTCCACCTTGTCGTTGTACTAGTCGTCTGCTGGTGATAAGAAGGATTCGGAGATCAAAAAAGAGTTATTTCTTTGAGCCCGGTGCACCGATGACGATCGGAAGGGATTCTGCTATCTCTCCGAGCAGCTCACCGGGGATACCCATCACCATCTCACCATCGGCAATACCCGAGAACTTCCGCGACCCGTCGCAGCCAAGTGAGATATTCGGCTTTCCACTCATGTACACTGTGGCAGTGGCATCAGAACAGACCGACTGGATCCCTGACATCTCCGAATAGATCCTGCCGCCCATCCGGAACAGAATACTCTGTGCCAGCTTCAGCATCGATCGCGGCTCGGCAACGATCAGCACCACATGGGGAGTAAAGAGTGTCGATTCCAGTGGGCAATATAACGTCGCATAGGTATCGCCTGGGGGGAGATGTGGGACATTCTGGATAGTCCGGCGGCAGGCAGCCCAGCTTTCGTACTTTCCAAGGGCGTAATAGAACTCGCCGGATTTGAGAGACGGGGTTATTTCACGGAGCCCAAGTGCCCAGGCGCCGCCCATACAGTTGTGCTTGTCGGCGGTTGCATAGAAACACTTCCCTTCATTCCGGGCGATCGAGACCATCTGGCAGTGCCTCATTACCTCGGGTGCCTTTTCCATCCCCTCGGGGATCTGCTTTTCAGATCCTACCAGCTTGATGGCAACCGGGGAACCTTTCAGGCCGAGTTCTTCTTTCAGCAATGCAGATATCGCAGCAAAATCCAGATCGGTTCGCATCTCATCCATATCATTCACACTCCGTTATTTTCTACAAGAGCCTATTCATCCATTCAACGATAAACCTGATGATCAGAGGCGTCTCAGTTTCTGCTCCACCTTCTCAAAGAAGGTCCGTTCGCTTTTGACAAAGAGTGCCGGCTCAGCTGATCGCGACACGGTAATCGATCCCGAGAGGCCAAGCGGCTCCACCTCAACCCCGTCGATGACCAGGTTGGCGGGTTTTGTACTCTCGAGGCGGATCTCGATCTTCCGGTCTGTTGAGATGATATGGGGGCGGGATGAGAGCATGTACGGTGCGAGCGGAACAACGAGCACCCCGTCGATCCAGGGATCGACGATCGGACCCCCACCACTCATCGCGTAGGCTGTTGAGCCGGTCGGTGTGCTGAGGATGATCCCATCGGCCCGGAATGTCTCGGCAACATCTCCATCGATGACCATCGAGAACCGGAGCATCTTCGCAGGCCGTGAGGTGACGATCAACGCCTCGTTGAGTGCATCGCCGACCAGGCCGTGATCGCCCTCAAAAGCAAGCCGCATCCTCTTCTCCACAGGAAAACCGGGTTTGAGGGCGGTGAGGAACTCGAGTGCATGACCCCGCTCGAGATCTGCAAGGAACCCGACTTCCCCCCAGTTGATACCGATCACCGGAAGCTGTGTCTGCATCCTTGCAACAGCCCTGAGGACGGTGCCGTCCCCCCCGACCGCAACCACAAGATCCGCCCGGCCCGGCAGATCCTCAAAAGAGATGCCACCGTCCCGCTTCAGGGCATCAGCAGTATCGTGTTCAAAGAGCACTGTATGTCCGGCGATCCGGAGGTCATCTGCAAGCGAGCCTGCAAAGGCGATCGCTTCATCGCGATCAATCCGTGAGACGATAAAATACCGCATTCTTCACCTGAGATATTCGATTACTTTCCGGTGGATCACCGCATTCGTTGCTACCATGCACCGCCCGGCAGAGACATCATCGGGGAAATTCACCCCGCCACCATCCGGTGCCGATACTACCCCTCCGGCTTCTGTGCAGATGAGCATTCCGGCGGCGGCATCAATGATCCTCAGAGTATTCCGAAGATCGATAAATCCGTCAATCCTGCCACAGGCAACATAACAGAGTTCAAGGGCTGATGCACCAAAGAGACGCCATCGCCGAATTTCGCTGCCAAGCCGGATGATACTGGCAGGATCAAATTTCTTCCCGTACAGGCTCATCGCACTTGTATGCAATGACGAGACATTCGAGACGCACATCGGCATTCCATTTTGGAATGCACCGCCACCACGAAGAGCATAGAACTCCTCTCCCGAGGCGAGATCCATCACATACCCCTCGCGTATCTCCCCATTCAGACCATAGGCAAGCGAGATCGCATAGAAAGGGATACCTGCAACGGCATTATAGGTGCCGTCGATCGGATCGAGGTAGATCGTCCCCTCGTCTCCGGCCAGATCAACAAGACCTGCTTCCTCGCTGAAGACCCTCCGGCAGATGCCTGACTTCCTGAGATGATCGAGCACAAGCGACTCTGCAACAGCATCAATAACCTCGGTCGGAGTATGATCCGCACCCATCCCGATCTCCACTCCAGCCTGCTCGGTACCGACGAGATCACGGATCTCCGCACGGAGCGGGATGGAGAGTTCCTGGCATGTGGTAAGGAAGGGGGTTTCATTCATTATTGCGGTGTCTTTATGTTCTTTTGATTCAATAAATTACTCCTGCGAGAAAAGATCATGAAAGAACAGACAGAAGTTGGGAAACTCAAAGAAGGTCGCTACATGGTTATTGATGATGAACCATGCAAGATTCAGAGCATCGCTACCTCAAAGCCCGGCAAGCACGGTTCCGCAAAGGCACGGATCGATGCAGTTGGCATCTTTGATGGCATGAAACGCTCTTTTGTGTCACCGGTCGGAGCAAAAATCTATGCCCCGATCGTTGAACGGAAGAGCGCCCAGGTCATCTCCATCGCCGCAAATACCGTCTCTTTCATGGATATGAAAGAATATACAAACTTCGAGCTGAACGTCACAGATGAGCAGCTGAAGCATATCGAGCCCGGCAAAGAGATGCCCTATATCGAGTCACTCGGTAAACGCAAGCTTGACCTCTGAATATGCAATCCTTTTCAAATTCTCTTTTTGCCGATGCCGAAGCCTCGTATGATGATGCCCGGTATGTGATATTTGGCGTCCCCTATGACGGAACAACCTCATACAAACCCGGCACCCGTGCCGCACCCGGCGCCATTCGGGCCATATCATACAATTTCGAGCCATACGTGCCGGAGTACGGATTCGAGCTCAGCGATATCCCCTTCACTGATCTCGGAGATCTCTACCCTGAAGTGGATCCGGAGACCGTCGTGGCGCAGGTTGAGGATACCGTCTCCATGATCCTCGGAGACGGAAAAGTACCGGTGATGCTCGGCGGCGAGCACTCCATCACCATCGGTGCCGTGCGCGCTGCCATGCCGAAATGGTATGTCGTCTGTGATGCCCACCTCGATTTCCAGAATGAATACCGGGGATCCCTCTATAACCATGACTGTGTCTCAGCACGGGTCCGCGATCTCGGCATTCAGAATATCATCATCATCGGTGCGCGGAGCGGATCAAAAGAGGAGTTTGAGGAAGCGGCACACCACCGGATCTATACCGCAGACGAGATCCATGAGCGGGGTATCAACGCTATCCTTGGCGAGGTGAAAGCCGCCATCGGTGGAGATGAGATCTATCTCTCGATCGATGCGGATGCCATCGACTCATGCCTGACGCCGGGTCTCGGGACACCGGACCCCTTCGGGATCACTCACTGGGATCTCCGATCCGTGATCCGGGCCCTTGCCGGTCAGGCAGTGGCATTCGACTATGTCGAGGTGCTCCCAAATGATTCAGAGCAGACCGCTGCCGTTGCTGCAAAGATGATCCGTGAATTCATCGGCAGCCGCGAGCATGCGATGAAACAAGAGAGATGAAGAGCAGATGAGACGAACCCTGATGAGAAACAGATCAGCCATTCCGGAAATGAATGGAAAAGTTTTGAACGGGTTCGAATCAAGACCTTTTTATCCTTAAGATTCCTTGTAAGAGTGGTGTCTTGTGAGTTTACGAGACTGGATTATTCCAAACGATCATGTCTTCTTTGATATCTTCGAGCAGCTCGCAGATACAACAACAGAAGCTGCCCGTCTCCTTGTTGACCTTGTTGACGACTATACCAATGTCGAACTGAAGGTCAAAGAGATCAAGAATTATGAACATCAGGGTGATGCCCTTGCTCACCGGGCATATGCTGAGCTGAACCGGAGCTTTATCACCCCCCTTGAGCCCGAGGAGATATCACGGCTGACAACAGCACTGGATGACATGCTGGATTTTGTTGACGGAACCGCCAGGAAGATGCTCACCTACGGGATTCTGGAGACAGATCCTTACATGAGGGAGTTTGCAAAGATCATCTATCTCCAGTCCAGAGAGGTGGCAGTGGCAGTACGGGAGGTTCGGAATCTCAAAAAGCCTGAGAATCTCGAGATGAAATGCATCGAGATCAACAGGCTTGAGAACCTGGCCGATGATGTGCTTGCCCACGCAATAACCGATCTCTTCAACAGTAATGATGCGATCAGGATCATCAAGCTGAAAGGGATCTACGAGAGTCTTGAAGAGGCAACCGATAAGAGCGAGGACGCAGCAAATGTCCTTGCAGATATAGCAATCCGTCATTCGTGATTTTCTATGGAGTTTCTTATCATTGCGGGGATCGGACTTGCCCTCCTCTTTAACTTTGTAAATGGCTTAAACGATGCGGCAAACTCCATTGCCACCGTCATCGCCACCAAGGTGCTCACCCCGCTCCAGGCAGTCGGGCTTGCCGCTTTTTTTAATCTCGTCGGTCCGTTCCTCTTCTCAACTGCCATTGCAAAGACGATAGGAAAAGGGATCGTCGATCCCGCAATACTCACTCCTTTTGTCCTTGTCACCGGTCTTGTCGGGTCGGTCTTCTGGGTCTTCTTCTGTTCTCATTTTGGCATACCGGTTTCAAGCAGCCATTCCCTTGTCGGAGGGATCATGGGTGCCGGTATCGGGGCGGCAGGCTTCTTTGCGGTGATCTGGCCCGACTGGGAGACGATCATCCTGATGCTCGAGATCGCCCTCTTCGGGGCAGGTGCGGGAGCGTTGATATTTGGGGCACTCGCGTATTATGCAGGAGATAAAAAACCGATCTATTTTGGCCTTGGTGCGATCATCGGGATCGCGATCATCATACCGATCTCCATGTTCCTCGACATCATTGAGATCAAGGGTATCCTGGCCATCGTCTTATTCATCGTCGTCTCCCCGACACTTGGATTCATCGCCGCCTATGCGTTCGCCGCCTTTATCATGCGCTATTTAAGCAACGCCAGCAGGCCACAGCGTATGAACTATATCTTCAGAAAACTCCAGATCGTCTCGGCATCCTTCCACGCCATCGGGCATGGGAGCAATGATGCACAGAACGCGATGGGTATCATCACCGCCATACTCTTCGCCGGAGGCTTAATAACAGTCTTTGAGGTGCCGCTCTGGGTGATATTTGCCTCCTGTGCCGCAATATCGCTTGGTACGCTCCTTGGAGGATGGCGTGTCATCGATAAGCTGGCAAACAGGATCACCAGGATCACCCCCTACCAGGGCTTCTCTGCATCCACATCCGGCGGTCTTGTCCTCTCCGCAATGACGATGCTCGGCATCCCGGTCTCGACAACCCATGCAATGAGCGGGGCAATCATGGGTGTCGGCACCACTCAGGGGTCAGCTGCTGTGCGGTGGGGAGTGGTGCGGGAGATCATCATCGCCTGGATCATCACAATACCCGCAGCGGCTCTCGTCTCCTTCTGCTTCTTTGCTATCGTTTCACCTTTCTTCCTGTAAGCAGACAAAACGGCAGAGGTCCCGGATCACGCAGGCGCCACACTGCGGCTTTCTGGCAGGGCAGACCTCCCGCCCATGCCGGATCAGCAGGTAGGTGATCCCGCCCCAATGGGAACGGGGAAAGATCGCAATCAGATCCTGCTCGATTTTATCAGGGTTTGCCGAGTCTGAGAACCCGATCCGCTGTGCAAGGCGGCGGACATGCGTATCGACGGCGATTCCCTCATCGATCCCAAAGGAATGGTTTAAGACGATATTTGCGGTCTTCCTCCCGACACCCGGGATCGTCAGAAGCTCTTCCATCGTAGACGGTACAGTGCCATCGAACCGCTCTACGAGTGCCCTCGCCGCACCGGTGATATGCCGGGCTTTTGCATGGTAAAAACCAGTTCTGTGGATGATTCTCTCCACCTCCTCCAGATCCGCATATGCAAGCGATTCCGGAGTCGGGAACCGTGCAAAGAGAGAGGGGGCTACCAGATTCACGGTGGCGTCGGTCGTCTGGGCAGAGAGGATCGTCAGGATCAGGCACTCGTAGGGATCCTGAAAGTGCAGAAAATGGGTCTCCGTATGAGGATAGCGATCATTCAGCCGTGAATAGATCAGAAAAGCGGTATTTGAGTCCATCTCAAATGGGGTAGCGCAGATTCGAACTGCGGTCAAAGCGTCCCAAACGCTCTAGGATGGACCAGGCTACCCTACTACCCCGTGACCTTACTAAATTGAGGGTCTATCTAAAAAAGGGTATCGTTTTATCCGCATCTCAGAGGGGGAGGACGGAATCCGGCTTCTCTGCAACAAGAGTACCGTTGAATACCCCCTCTTTGAGCGCAGTTACGATATCGCCGGGTTTTCTCCCATCCATCACGATGAAGGGGATGCCACTCCGCTCAACGATCTTGGCTGCCACCAGATCGACGATCATGTTCGATCCCGCGCCCATCCGCTCCTTCATGATGATCCCGATCAGATCAGCCGGGGTGATCATCGAGAACCGCTCTGCCGAGGCGTCCTTCCTCGGATCTGCCGAGTAGATCGCATCAACAGCCGTTGCATTCACCAGCAGATCTGCTCCGACCTCCTCTGCAAGAACCGCTGAGACTGCATCGGTCGTCTGGCCGGGGGTCACTCCTCCCATGACGACGATCCGGCCGTGAAGCGCTGCCTGCTTCGCCTCACGGTAGGTTGCCGGGACAGTTGGATAGGCGGCATCACCGAGTGCGGAGATCAGGAGAAACGCATTGATCCGCGTCACCATGATGCCAAGTTCGTCTGCGGTGCCCTCATCAATTCCGAGGCTCCGGCAGACCGAAATGTACCGGCGTGCCTCACCTCCCCCTCCACAGACGCAGAAGACGGAATAGTCCTGTTGAATCTCCCGGAGCACGGCTACCCATGCACTGAGATTATTCGACTCAAGTGTGGGTACAAGAACCGACCCGCCGACCGAGATAACTACCTTCTTCATGGTACCTTAATCATTTCATCATGGATCACATATAATGCCGTGTTTCACAGAGTGGAAAGAGATCAAAACGGGGTGAATGAGGAGAGATGAAGGAAGCACGATTGTGGATCCGGGAAGATGAAGCGATACGCTGTGGCCTCTGCCCGCACGGATGCCTGATCCGGGAGGGAAAAGAGGGTATCTGCGGGGTTCGCGGGAACCGGGACGGAAAACTCTATGCGCTGACCTATGGGAAGGTCGTCTCAGCAGCACTCGATCCGATCGAGAAGAAGCCGCTCTTCCATTTTCTCCCCGGCACCACCACCTATTCGCTTGGCGGAATCGGCTGTACCTTCCGGTGCCGGCACTGCCAGAACTGGGAGATATCGCAGGCGAAGATCGAGGATCTGCCGTTCCGGCAGATTGGGCCTGAAGAGGGAGTCCGGCAGGCAGAGCGATCCGGTGCCGCGAGCATCACCTGGACCTATAATGAGCCGACGATCTGGCATGAGTATGCCCTGGATATGGGGAGGATCGCACAAGAACACGATCTGAAGACGATATATGTCACGAACGGCTACATCACCGAAGAGGCACTGAACGAACTCTCCCCGATGCTCTCTGCCTTCCGTGTGGATCTCAAGGCATTCAATGATGATTTCTACAAGAAGATCTGCGGGGGCCGCCTCCAGCCGGTGCTGGATGCCACAATCCGCGCACATGAACTCGGTATGCATATCGAGACGGTAACACTGGTGATCCCCGGCGTGAATGACGATCCCGGTGAGATCGACTCCCTGATCCGCTGGGTGATCGAGCACCTGGGGCCGGAGACTCCGATGCATTTCACCCGGTACCATCCCGATTACCGGATGAGCGATCCCCCCGCCACACCGCTTGCCACTCTTGAGCGGATCTACCATCGGGCACGGGAACTTGGGCTTGAGTATCCCTATCTCGGGAATATTCCTGGGTCATCGTACGAAGATACCCGGTGTCCGTCCTGTGGTCTTGATCTGATCCGAAGGAGAGGGTTTTCTACAAAGATAGCAGGGCTTGACGGAGACCGGTGTAGCGGCTGCGGTAAACAGATACCGCTTCTGCTCAGATGACCCCAGAACCCCGGTTCCTCGTGGACCGGATGCTCGGCACTCTCACCCGGTACCTCCGGCTCCTCGGCTATGATACCGCACGTGCTGATACCCTTCCCCCCGGCAACCCAAAGGAAGATACAGAACTCCTCCTGTGGGCAGAACGGGAGGGCAGGATCCTCCTCACCCGGGACCGTGAGCTTGCCGGACGGGCCGGGGATCGGGGGATCTATATCAGAGAAAAAGAGATCCTCGATCAGCTCGCATACCTGAAAGACCGGGGGCAGATCGACCTCTCGGTCCGGCTGATCCGCTGCTCGATCTGTAACAGCCTCCTTGAGGATGCGCCCGAAGAGGAGATACGGGTGGCGGACTATGCACCAGCCGAAGAAAGGGACCTCACCTTCCGCTGGTGCCCCTCATGCAGGCGGCTCTACTGGATGGGATCCCATACCGATAATATCCTCTGGCGGATAGAAGCGCTCAATCAGCGATCCGAAAAGGCCCCCTGATTCTCCCAGTACTCGTACTCGGACTTCCAGGCGTCCTTGTTGAAGCGAACGAGCTCGATCATCCGCTCCCGCCGGATCCGGTGCTCCTCTTCCTGATCGGGATACCGCCGCTGCTCCTGGATGGCAGCGGCGAGATCGGCCCCGAGTGCTGTTGCAGCCGGGATTTTCGCATTCACTGCACCGGGATCGCCCCTGGTATTCACGCCGACCGATCCGACCGTGGTGCCACCAAGCATCCGGATCACGCCGTTCTGGTACTCCGCAACCTCCTCAGCCAGAGCTCCCCCGGCAGTTGAGAGGCTGCACCCGTACGTTCCGGAGAGCCGCTGGCAATGCACGGCATCGGCAAGGCGATCGAAGAAGGTCTTCAGCTGTGCAGTCACCGAGTTGATATAGACGGGGGAGGAGAAGATGATCCCGTCTGCATTCAGGAACTGATAGTAGAGAGCCTCGAAATCGTCATCAAGGACACAGTCACCAGTGATGTAACAGCTCCCACATGCGTTGCAGTACCCGATATCCAGCTCACAGATATCAACCACGGTGGTTGTGGCACCGGCTTTTTCCGCACCTTCGCAGGCGGCAAGGAGAAGTTGTCTGGTCGAGCTCTGGGATCCCCTCGGGCTCCCGTTGAATGCAAGGATCTTCATGAAAGAGATTCCGGTTCTCGGGATTTATACATTCCTACAAGTAAACTATTTAAACATAAGATGGAAGTGTACTACCAATATGAGTGCCACCATCCTTCCCTTCGGAGATGCACTTGAAGATGGCATTCTGATCACAGATGGGGATGCGATCACCTATACAAACGATGCATTCAGGAGGATCGCCGGAGAGGGGATCGGCGATACCCCCGATCCGCTGAGCCTCTTTCTATCGATCCTCAGAGAGAACAGAATCGAGGATCAGGCGATTATTGCAGAGGTGAAAGATGCTCTCATCTCAAAGATTCCGCTCAAAGGAAAGGAGATCCAGCTGCAATCGCCATCCGGCGAGCGGCAGTGGTATGAACTCTCCGCGAGGGAGATCGAGGGCGGGCAGACACTCTGGGTTCTCAGGGGGATCACCCGCTGGAAGAAAACGGAGGCGAGGCTCAGGGAGAACGAGGAGAAGTACCGCCTCCTCTTCCATGGGGGCAATGACGGGATAGTGGTCTATACCATCAGCAGAACAGGCGAGCCCGAGGCATTCATCGAGGTGAATGATATCGCCTGCGAGCGGCTTGGGTACTCGCGGGACGAGCTCCTCTCCCGATCTCCGCTTGATATCGTCCCGCCGGAACGGGTGGGAGAGATCCTGAGAGAGGTGAAGAAGCTGCGTGTCTCTGATCAGATCCTCTTTGAGACCGAACAGGTCAGATCTGATGGATCGCGCTGCCCGGTCGAGATCAATGCCCACAGGATGATGCTTCGTGAGAGGATGGTGATCGTCTCCATCTCACGGGACATAACCGAGCGGAGACGGAACTTCGGGATCAAGCAGACGGCATACCGCCAGATCGAGGAGAATATCGAGCAGTTCGCCATCCTCGGCGATCATATCCGAAACCCGCTCACCGTCATCCTCGGGTATGCAGGGTGCGGGGATGAGGCGATTGCAGAAGAGATCCGGGTACATGTTGAGATCATCCGGGGCTACCTCGACCAGCTGGATCAGGGATGGATCGAGTCAGAGAAGGTGAGATCGTTTTTACGGCGTCACTACCGTTGACAGCATCTCTATACCTATTACCCCCCATGATCAACAGGTACAATCACTGATGAAAGACCTCATTGTTCGTGGAGCACGGGAGCATAACCTGAAGGATATCACCGTCATCCTCCCCCGTGACCAGCTGATCGTCATCACCGGCGTCTCAGGTTCAGGGAAGTCCACGCTTGCCTTTGATACCATCTATGCCGAAGGGCAGCGGCGGTATGTCGAATCACTCTCGGCATATGCCCGCCAGTTCCTTGGCCAGATGAATAAGCCCGATGTCGATGCGATCGAAGGGCTCTCCCCCGCAATATCGATAGAACAGAAGACGACCTCGAAGAACCCGAGGAGCACCGTCGGGACGGTCACCGAGATCTATGACTATCTCAGGCTCCTCTTCGCACGGGTCGGGGTGCCGCACTGCCCCGAACACGGCATTGCGATCGAGTCCAGATCCCCCCAGCAGATTGCAGATGCGATCGGAGCACGGGGGAATGAGATGGTCACCATCCTGGCACCGATCATCAGGCAGAAGAAGGGAACCTATGCAAAGATCATACACGATCTCGATGCTGAAGGATTCTCCCGTGTCAGGGTGGATGGGATCATCCACAGAACCGACGAGGAGATCCCGCTTGAGCGATATGTGAAGCATGACATCGAGATCGTCATCGACCGGCTCGATCCGGCCGAGACCTCCCGGCTTGCCGAGGCATGCGAGACCGCGGTGAAGCGATCAGGCGGGCTTGTGATCGCGGTCTTTGAGGATGGATCTGATGAGACCTATTCGGCGAATATGGCATGCCCGGTCTGCGGCTTCTCGGTTGAGGAGCTTCAGCCCCGGTTCTTCTCATTCAACAGCCCGTTTGGGGCCTGCGAGACCTGTAATGGACTTGGATTTCAGATGCGGTTTGATCCCGATCTGATCATCCCTGATAAGGACCAGAGCATCGCAGATGGTGCGGTGGCATTGTACCGGAACTACCTCGATGGGTACCGGATGCAGTATCTTGGTTCTGTTGCCGAACATGCCGGGTACTCGATCCATACCCCTATCCGGGACTTAACCAAAGAACAGCTCCATACGCTGCTCTATGGTTCCGACGACCAGATCCGCTTCTCGATGAAGATGAAACGGTGGGATGCCGAATGGTCACATAAAGGCGCCTGGGAAGGGCTGATCCCCCAGTCCGAACGGCTGTACCGGGAGACGAAGTCCGAGTACCGGCGGGAGGAGATGGAGAAGTTCATGCGGGTCACCCCCTGCCCATCCTGCGGCGGATTGCGTCTGAAGAAGGAGGTGCTCGCGGTAAAGATTCATGGATACTCGATTGCGGATGTGACCGACCTCTCAGTTGGAAAAGCACTCGCCTTCTTCACTGATCTCCCCCTCACGCCGAAGGAGGAGGAGATTGCACGGCAGGTGAAGAAGGAGATCCGATCCCGCCTCCTCTTCCTCGAACGGGTGGGACTGTCATACCTGACCCTCTCCAGAAACGCAGGCACCCTCTCAGGCGGCGAAGCGCAGCGGATCCGGCTTGCCACCCAGATCGGATCGAACCTGATGGGCGTCCTCTATGTGCTGGACGAGCCCTCGATCGGCCTCCACCAGCGGGACAACAACCGTTTAATCGAGACCTTAAAACACCTCCGCGATCTCGGCAATACCGTCCTCGTCGTCGAGCATGATGAAGATACGATCCGGCATGCAGACTATATCGTGGATATGGGGCCGGGGGCGGGGATCCACGGCGGCGATATCATCGCACATGGATCCCTTGATGATATCATCACAGCAGAAGACTCCCTCACCGGCCAGTACCTCTCCGGCAGGATCACGATCCCGGTACCGGCAAAGCGCAGGCTGAAAGGCCCCGGGATCAGGATCACCGGCTGCACCGAGCATAACCTGAAGGATATCAACTGCGAGATCCCAATCGGCCTCTTCACTGTTATCACCGGGGTCTCGGGATCAGGCAAATCGACCCTCATCTACGAAACCCTGTATCCGGCGCTGATGAACAGGATCCACAGCTCCCGGAAGGATACCGGCGCCTTTCGATCCCTCACGGCAGATGAGGAGATCGACAAGGTGATCGTGATCGATCAGAGCCCGATCGGGAGGACTCCCCGATCGAATCCCGCCACCTACACAAAGGTCTTTGATGAGATCCGGAAGATCTTTGCCGAGACGAAAGAGGCGAAGGTCCGGGGATACAAGCCGGGGCGGTTCTCCTTCAATGTGAAAGGGGGGCGGTGCGAGGCATGCCAGGGTGACGGCACCATCAAGATCGAGATGCATTTCCTCCCCGATGTCTTCGTCGAATGCGAGGAGTGTAAGGGAGAGCGGTACAACCGGGAGACGCTGGAGGTCCGGTACCGGGGGAAGACGATTGCGGATGTACTCGCAATGAGTGTCGAGGAGGCACGGGATCTCTTTGAGAACATCCCCGCAATCAGGCAGAAGCTCGAGACCCTCTGCCGGGTGGGGCTTGGGTACATCAAGCTCGGGCAGAGTGCCACCACCCTCTCCGGCGGCGAGGCGCAGCGGATCAAGATCACCCGCGAACTTGCAAAACGGGCAACCGGAAAGACCCTCTACCTCCTGGATGAGCCGACAACCGGCCTCCATTTCCACGATGTCAGCAAGCTGATCTCGGTACTTGACGATCTTGTAGAGAAGGGGAACACGGTTGTTGTGATCGAGCATAACCTCGATGTGATCAAGTCCGCAGACCATATCATCGATCTCGGGCCGGAAGGCGGCGATGGCGGCGGGGAGATCATCGCCGCAGGAACCCCTGAAGAGATCGCATCAGTCCCAAAAAGCCATACCGGCCGGTTCCTCAGTCCCTTACTTGAACAATGATCGATACCACCCATATTCCTGGGGAGCCGGGTTCATACCTCTTTCTGGATGAATCCGGCACCGTCATCTATGTCGGCAAGGCAAAGAACCTCAGGAAGCGGGTGCAGAGCTATTTTACGAAGAAGGAACTGGATCCAAAGACCGCAGTGCTGGTTGACTCGATCAGATCCATTGATTTCATTGCAACAGCAACCGAGACAGAAGCCCTCATTTTAGAGAACACGCTGATCAAGCGGTACCAGCCGAAGTACAATATCGACCTGAAGGACGCGAAGAGCTATGCCTTCATCCATATCTCCGGGGATCAATTTCCCCGGATCGGGATTGCCAGAAGGACGGGGACGGAAGGGAGGTACTTCGGCCCCTTCGTCTCGGCCCGTGAACGGGATCGGCTGCTTGCCATGGTGAAGAAGATCTTCGGCCTCCGTTCATGCAGGCGGCTCCCAAAGCGTGCCTGCCTCCGCTATCATATCAACACCTGTCCGGCACCCTGCATCGGGGAGATCTCTGAAGAGGCATATGCAGAACGGGTCAGGCAGGCTGGGGAGGTCCTGAAAGGAAGGACCAAAGAGCTGATCACCGAACTGAAAGCCGGGATGGAGCGGCTCTCTGCGAACTGTGAGTATGAGTCAGCAATAACAATCCGGGAGACGATCGCTGCCCTCGAACACCTTTCCGGGCGGAGGATGGCTGCCCGGAGATATGCGAGCGAAGGGGATGTGATCCAGTATCGGATCACCGGTGGCGAGGTCTTCCTCCTCCTCTTCCACCAGAGGAACGGGACACTGGTCGAAAAAGAGGAGTTCCGGTTCAATGAGACGCCCGGATTCCTCTCCGAGTTCCTTGTCCAGTACTATAGCGATCACGAGGTGCCGGGTGAAGTGATCCTCCCGGAGACGGTGGACGATGCGATCGCCGGGTACCTTGCAGCGCTCCGGGGAAAGAATGTCGCCATCACCGTCCCGAAGCAGGGGGCAAAACGGGAACTTCTCGAGCTGGCTGCAAAGAATGTCGATCTCACCTGGTTCTCAGGGAGCGAACGGGTGAAGGCGCTTCGGCGGGCACTCCGGCTTGCTGCTGATCCCGAGGTGATCGAGTGTTTTGACATCTCCCACCTCTCCGGCACGGCCGCCGTCGGGGGTATGGTCAGGTTCGTCGGCGGAAAGCCGGATAAACGGGGGTACCGGCGGTTCTCCCTGAAGAGTGCCATTGGAGGGGATGATCCCGGATCGATCCGGGAGGTGGTTTCGCGGCGGTACTCCCGGCTGATCGCAGAAGACGGGGAGATGCCGGATCTGATCGTGATCGATGGGGGGAAAGCCCAGCTCTCGGCCGCATATGCCGAGCTGAATAAGCTCGATCTCGATATACCGGTGATTGCATTAGCAAAACGGGAAGAGGAGATCTATCTCCCGAAACTCCCCTACCCCCTCCCGGTGCCTGCTGACGATCCCGCCTCCCTCCTCATCCAGGAGATCCGGGACGAGGCACACCGGTTCGCCATCAGCTATAACAGAATCAAGCGAAGAAAGAAGGTGATCCCATGAACTTCACCCTCCACGCGGACTTCAAACCGGCAGGTTCCCAGCCCGATGCTATAAAAGGCTTAACCACCGGGTTCTCTGAGGGGATGGCAAAACAGACCCTCCTCGGGGTGACGGGCTCGGGGAAGACCTTCACGATCGCAAACCTGATTGCAGAGCTTGGGATGCCCACCCTCGTCCTTGCGCATAACAAGACGCTGGCAGCACAGCTCTATAATGAATTTCAGGACTTCTTCCCTGAGAACCGGGTCGAGTACTTCGTCTCCTACTATGACTACTACCAGCCGGAATCCTATCTCCCGAGAAAAGACCAGTACATCGAGAAAGATGCGGATATCAACCCGAAGATCGAGCAGATGCGCCTCTCGGCAACCGCCTCCCTCCTCTCACGGAACGATACCATCATCATCTCCTCGGTCTCCTGCATCTATGGTCTTGGAAACCCCGAGCATTTCCAAAACCTCGGATTTGAACTCCGGTGTGGTGAGAAGGCAAAGCAGCGGGAGATCATCGAACGGCTCGTTGAGATCCAGTTCGAGCGAAACGACACCGAGCTGATGCCGGGGAGGTTCCGGGTGCGGGGCGATACCATTGAGATCATCCCCGGCTACTTCAACGATATCATCAGGATCGAGCTTTTCGGCGACACCGTCGACCGGATCTCCGAGATCGAGAAGACGAGCGGACGGCGGCTCTCCACGATGGATTACTTCCATATCTACCCCGCCCGCCATTTCGTCACCCCGGAAGACGAGCGGAAACGGGCGGTTGCATCGATCCGGGCCGAGCTTGACGAGGTGCTCCCGACCCTTGGGATGATCGAGGCGCACCGGCTCCGCCAGCGTACCCTCTTTGATATCGAGATGATCGAGGAGACCGGGAGCTGCAAGGGGATCGAGAACTATTCCCGCCATTTTGACGGGAGATCTGCGGGCGAGAAGCCGTACTGCCTCCTCGACTATTTCCCCGGTGATTTCCTGCTGATCATTGATGAGAGCCACCAGACCCTGCCGCAGGTGCGGGGAATGTTCAATGGCGATTATGCACGGAAGAAGAACCTAGTCGAGTACGGGTTCCGCCTCCCAAGCGCCTTTGATAACCGCCCCCTGAAGTTCCATGAGTTTGAAGGATACATGAAACAAGTCGTCTTCGTCTCGGCAACCCCCGGAAGCTACGAGGCAGAGCATGCCGAACAGGTCGTCGAGCAGATCATCAGGCCGACCGGCCTCGTGGACCCGGTGGTGGAGGTCAGGCCGATTGACGGGCAGACCCAGGATCTTGAGAGGGAGATCCTCCGCACCATTGATCAGGGGGATCGGGTGCTTGTGACCACCCTCACAAAGAAACTGGCAGAGGAGTTCACGGATTACCTGATCGGGCGGGGGATTAAGACCCGGTACCTCCATTCCGAGATCATCACGCTTGAGAGGACCGAGATCATCAGGCAGCTCAGGCTTGGCACCTTCGATGTGCTGGTCGGGATCAACCTGCTCCGGGAGGGGCTTGACATCCCCGAGGTCGGGTTCGTTGGTATCCTTGATGCAGACAAGGAAGGGTTCCTGAGAAATGAAAAGAGCCTGATCCAGACGATCGGACGGGCGGCACGGAATGCAAACTCGCGTGTCGTCCTCTATGCAGACAAAATGACTGACTCGATAAAGCGGGCGCTTGCCGAGACCGAACGGAGGAGGCGGCTCCAGATCGCCTTCAATGAAGAGCACGGGATTGTGCCAGAGACGATCAGAAAGCCGATCCGGGAGAAGGAGGTTGAGGGTGCTCTGCTTGCAGAGATCCCGCAGGATGAGCTCCCGAACCTGATCATCCAGCTCGAATCGGATATGCGTGCCGCTGCCGAGTCACTTGATTTTGAACACGCAATCGAGCTCAGGGAGCAGATCAGGAAGGCAAAAGAGAAGATGGAATAATCCGGCTATTCGCCGGAATAGGTATCACTCTTCTTTTCGCTCTCTTCTTCGGGGATGATGATTGCGGCGAGGATATAGAGGAGTATTCCCCCGCCACTGGTAAAGAGCGTGGCAACAGCCCATCCGAGCCTGACAAGAGAGGGATCCCACCCATAGTATTCTGCAATCCCTCCGCATACGCCAGCCAGGAGCTGGTTTGTCTTTGACCGTGTCAGACGCTTCTCTTCAGCCATTGGTATCTATGAGTGGTTGTTTCTCCCTCATCTAGTTTCTCACCCATGTGGGAGATCTCAAAACCAGATGTACTGATTGATTCAGGAAAAAATCACCTGAGAGGATGAATACCATCCCATCTGGCATACCCGATATCTATCAGCCGGTACTCTCTGGCATCGGGGTTCTCAAAGTCATTGAATAGATCCCAGTCTTTCCTGAGCTGTTCGTTCGCATAGGCAACCGCTTCTCCGAATTCAAAGTCCCCGATCATCGTCGTCTCCAGAGCCGTAAGATCATCCGGGGTGAGGAGTGGAAGGCCTTGTGGATTATCGTATCCGGGTGCAATCGCCGGGCTCGGATCATGCTTCCATGCCATATAGGCATGGGTGGGAGTCAGGACAATGTAGGAGTGGATCCTCATCGCCTCAAGCGCTGAGGCAAAGAGGACGGAACCATCGACGCAGTTTGCGGATGTTGAACGGAGTGATTCTTCTGGTGTGTTCACCCGCTGGACATGCCCCAGTGACGCGAAGCTTGCCGTCATATCGAGGTACCTGACATCATAGGTATATTTGAGGGCATTATAGACGGCTTTCGCGTGAAGGCCGGTATGAATATACCATGCCTCCCCGGGAAGGTCCCCGAACTGGTACCCGGCAAGGGTCCGGGAGAGGGCGAGGGTTTCGTACATCGGATCATAGGCGGGATCCACATACTCCTTTGATGAAACGAGCAGTTCACGGACAGCGGGTGCCTGCGGGGTCACAAAGACGGCGATATAGTCGTTCGTATCGATGGTGCCGCCCTCGCCATCTGAGAGCTCCCAGACCATCGTGTCCATCGGGTAGACCTCAATCGTGGCAGTACCCTCTTCAATAGTCTGCCAGGAATCCCCGTCCCATTCCTGGAGGAGCCAGGCGAGATTGAAGAGGGTGGTGGTCGTGATCGCCCGAACCTTCTCTTCATTCAGGACAATCATCACATCGAGATCGACCGTCTCACCCGGAGGGATCGCGACAGTCGTGATGGCCTTTGAGCTGTACTCGTCATACCAGGCAGATGCCCTGATAATCCGGTCATCAGTGCCATAGTTATGGAGGGTGAAGGAGATATCAGAGATCCCCTGCGAGTAAAAACTCGTATGGAAGGCGAGCGGGTAGGGTTCGCGGATAGCGATCTGTTCGGCTTCTTCTTCTCCAAAGTCACCGATGGCTGTGCAGCCCAGAGTGAGCGCAAAGAGAGCAATCAGAGCAAGGGAAAGGATGCGATGCATAATCACTATTGCACAAAGGCAGTAATAGCATTGACGAAGCCGATCGCGGCCTTCATTTTGGGGAGGAAAAAGGGTAAAAGAAGAGAGGGGATGGAATCATCCCGATGCTTATCCGACCATTACCTCAAGGGTGAATGTTTCGGCAGGCTCGCCATCTGCTTCCCAGGGCCGGATGTACTTTCCTTCAACCATGTACGTGCCGGGAGTTGTTGCCTCAACATTCCAGACATGCGTGCCGGGGGCGCCCATCAGTTCGGTATCAGGGGCGATGAACTCGTCAGTTACCAGGGTGAGCCCTTCAGGGATGGTCATATCCCAGGAGTACCCGGTCGTCGGATTCTCGGCAAGCGTGATCGTAAACTGCATTCCCGGCTCAAGGGCGATTCCGCCGCCATCATTTGTCTCGTCAACTTCGAGTACCCGTGGAGACTCAGCCTCAACCACAATCGTCAGGGAGAATGTTTCTGCCGGCTCGGCATCTGTCTCCCAGGGGCGGATGTACTTCCCAGAAACCACGTAGGTACCGGGAGTGGCTGCCTCAAAGAGCCAGACATGCGTGCCGGGGGCTCCTGCAAGTTCTGTATCCGGGGCGATGAATTCATCCCTCTTCAGGGTAAGCCCTTCGGGAACGGTCATATCCCAGGAGTATCCGGTCGTCGGGTTCTCGGCAAGCGTGATCCGGATTATCTCACCGGACTCGAAGGTATACGTTCCTCCATCATTTGTTGCATCAAACATATGGAGCGATTCCGGCGGTGCCGGGGTTACCGGCGGTGCTTCTGGCTGTTCAGTCACGCAACCCGCTGTGAAGAGCAGGGCGGTGGCTATCAGCAGAATAAAAAGACCTTTTCGGATCATCAGTTCACACCATAACAAAAAATGTCATGGGATGGTATAACCTTGCTGGTCAAAACGAGTTATTTTTCGGCAACAGGAAGTATTTCAAAGGTGCAACAGGAATCCCCGGCTGCATAGCACTGCCGCTCGACTGCTTCCATCGGTCTGCCAGCTTGCCGGGAGAAGAGAACAGAGAGGAGGCCCGAATCGAAAGAACATGCGGGTTTGCCGAGAGAAGGTAGATCGACGCATTCAAAACAGTCATAGACTGAGAACCGGATCGGATCCTGCGTCAGATTTTCGATTCTGCCAAGATGGTGCTGATCCCAGAAACTGGCAAGATTTGTACAGAAATCGTTCATATTTGTAGCTGCAATCGCAGGATAAACAGCGTCCCCAACCGTTTCACCGGTTCGTTTCAGGAGCGGATCGATTGAGATCCCCTCCATCAGGAGCGAGACACGGATTGTCCGATAGACGAGCTTGTAGAATGTAAACGGATCAACTCCCCCATCCCTGTACCCGGAGGCATAGATACCGATCTCATCTGAGATCCGATCCCCGGGCAAGAGTTCGCCGATGAAGTGGGAGGTTAAAAAGAAGTATTTTTTCCGCTCATCCTCCTCACCGGGGCGGGAACTGAGGATCCCCTCATCAACAAGGGCGGAGAGATGTGCGGAGATAGTCGATTTTGCACGCCCGGAAGATGAGACGATTGCGTCAAAACTCATCTCACCACCTTCCAGAAGGTGAAGAATATGACGCCGCACAGGATTGTGAACGACACGTACCCCGCCTGTGGTTCCAAACAATGATAGATCCGATCGCCCCATATCCCTCATAATTACTCCAATAGTATAGAAGAACCCAATCGATGATATATTGTTCGCTTGATTGTGAATAATCGAACATCTCTTATACTTCTAAAGACATCTCTCCTCTATGGTGCAGATCTATTCGGTTCAGGAGGGCAGGCTCATCGATATGGAGCCGGTGGAGAGGACAGAGAGCGAATGGAAGGCAGTTCTTGATCCACTCACCTTTGAGGTGGCACGGAGGAGGGGAACCGAGCCGCCATTTACCGGAAGGTATCACAACTGCCATACAGATGGCGTGTATACCTGTGCCTGTTGCGGAACCGATCTCTTCCTATCAGAAGACAAGTTCGATTCAGGCACCGGCTGGCCGAGTTTCACGAAAGTCGTCTCAGAGCAGAATATCACAATCCAGGAGGATCATTCAGGCGGGATGATCAGGGACGAAGTCCTCTGCGCCCTCTGCGGGGCACACCTCGGCCATGTCTTCAATGACGGCCCGCCCCCGGCCGGTCTCCGGTTCTGCATGAACTCGGCCGCTCTCAAACTGAAAACAAAATAGTCTGGATATATATAGGAGAAATGAATAACTTTATGTGGATACCTCATGTCTGCTCTACCAGGATACAGAGAACTGGCACTTGCATTCGTAGCAGACAACTTCTTTTTCTTCTTTAGATAGGGAGACCGCCTTATTTTTCGGTCTCCCGTGCAGTTGCTGAGGTACCGGAGGTTATCATCATGTTTGGTATTCCTGATCCCTACATCTGGATTGCATATCTGCTTGCGATTGGGTTCGCAGGTGCGTGTGTACTGTATGGTCTGTTGAACTGGAACAATGGAGACGCAGAACATGGCAGTTGACGTGCTGACGCTCTCGATAGTGGTCGCGATTTATCTGCTGATGATCGTCGGCGTCGGGTACTATGGGTACAAGAAGACGAAGGTCGCCGAGGACTACATGGTCGCCGGGAGAAATACCCATCCGGCTGTCATCGCACTCTCCTATGGAGCGACCTTCATCTCCACAGCAGCGATCGTCGGGTTCGGCGGTGTCGCAGCAAACCTCGGGATGGGGCTGATCTGGCTCACGGTCTTAAATATCGGGGTCGGTATCTTCATCGCGTTCGTCTTCTTCGGAAAGAAGATCCGCGAGACCGGGAAACGGCTCTCTGCGTACACCTTCCCTGACCTGATGGGAAAGAGCTACAATTCACCGTTCCTTCAGTACGTGAGTGGTATCATCATCATCCTCTCGATGCCGATCTATACTGCCGCTATCCTGATCGGCGGGGCACGGTTCATCGAGGTCACGCTTGCCATCCCCTATGAGACCGCGCTCATCGGGTTTGCCGTAATCGTTGGTTTGTATGTCGTCTTCGGAGGGCTGATTGCGGTGATGCACACCGATGCAATACAGGGCGCCATCATGCTCATCGGCATGAGCGCTCTTTTACTCCTGACCTATGTCCATCTGGGCGGGATCACTGTTGCGCATACCGCACTGACGAATATGGCGGATCTCGTCCCGGCGGGTCTTGCCGCAGCCGGGCATAACGGGTGGACGGCCATGCCGACCTTCGGATCACCGATCTGGATGACACTCATCACCACAATGGTGCTCGGTGTTGGTATCGGGGTGCTTGCCCAGCCACAGCTGATCGTCAGGTTCATGACGGCAAAAGATGACAAATCCCTGCACCGGGCCACCCTGATCGGGGGTCCCTTCATCCTGATGATGACCGGTGTTGCATTCACCGTCGGCGCACTGACAAATGTCTACTTCTACCAGAAGGGTGGAGAGCTCGCGATCACTGCCGCAGGCGGGAATGTCGATTCGATCATCCCGCTCTACATCACACAGTCAATGCCGGATATCTTCGTCATCATATTCATGCTAACGCTCCTCTGTGCCGCTATGTCGACCCTGAGCTCACTCTATCACACAATGGGAACAGCACTTGCCTGTGATGTCTGGGGACGGGGACGCGAATGTGCACTCTCGCTTGCTGCCAACAAGCGGGGCATCCTGATCATGATGGTCGTCTCTATCCTGGTTGCCTTCCTGCTTCCCGGCAGTATCATCGCACGGGCAACCGTCATCTTCATGGGACTCTGTGCATCAGCATTCCTGCCCGCATTCGTAAACGGGATCACCGCAAAATCACCCTGTGTCATCGGTGCAAAGGCATCGCTTCTGGCCGGAGCACTGGTCTGGTTCATCTGGACCGTCTTTGTGCATGCAGCCGAATCAAGCGTTCTTGGACTATCCCAGTTCATCTTCGGGGTGCCGTCAGTCCTCAGCCAGCCATGGAGTGCCTGCAATCCGCTGGTGATTGCCCTCCCGGCATCTATCATCGTGATGGTTCTCTTCCAGATCCGCCACAACCGCAGGATGGCCTGACCATCCTCTTTTTACCGGTGGTAAGGCTCTCCCCTGATGATCCGAAATCCCCGGTAGATCTGTTCGAGGAGAAGAAGGCGGGCCATCGTATGGGTAAAGGTCATCTGAGAGAGGGAGAGGAGGAGATCGGCACGGGCTTTGACCTCTGCCGAGAGCCCGTCTGCTCCCCCGATACAAAAAGCGATATCGCCTCTGCCGGAGATCTCGTGGGTTCGGAGAAGATCGGCAAATGCCTCACTTTCCATGCCTTTTCCCGCAGGATCGAGGGCAATAAAAAGAGCTGGATCTTTTGCTGCTGCGAGGAGAGCAGCACCCTCTTTTCTGAGAGCGGGTGCCATCTCCCCGGCTGAAGAGTATTTCTGGTCCGGCACCTCAATGACGGTGATGGCTGCATAGGGGGAGAGACGGCGGATGAGATCCGCGATCCCCTCCTTCTGCCAGTTCTCCTTCACCTTCCCAACAGCAATGATCCTGATCTGCATAGGTCAGAGATCGGGATCGATTTCAAGGGCGCGTGAGAGGCAGCTCAGTGCCTCCTTCCGCTCACCGATACTGTCATAGATCCGTGATTTCTGGTACCAGGCAAGTGCATGCTCAGGATCTTCCTCTGTGACGTGGTCAAGGCACGACATCGCCTGCTCCTTCTTCCCCACATAGTTCAGGACGAGACCTTTGCAGTACCAGGCATTGATCTCGTTCTGGGAGAGATCGATCGCCCGATCATAGGATTTCAGGGCATCATTATACCGGCCGAGGGCAACCATGATCGAACCCCGTGCACTCCAGAGGGGACCGTTCTTCGAATCGATGGAGAGGGCTTTCTCGTACCAGTCGACCGCATCGCCGAACTGCCCGAGCCGCTCTGCAATGGATCCTCTTCTGATGAGTGCAGCCATATCATCGGGGTGATCCTCAAGGATCGCATCGTACTGACGGGCGGCTTCACGATACTTGCCAAGATGCGTGAGGAGGGATGCCATCGAATACATCGTTGACGATCCGGTCGGCTCCTCTTTCAAAAGCTGTGAATAGATATCGACTGCTTCATGGTACCGACCCGCAGATTCGAGGGCAGATGCATATCCCCGGCTGAGCTGGTGATCGTCCTGTCTCACCCTGAGGGCACGAGAGTAGCTGTCGATCGCCTCTTCATAGCGCCCCATCCTGAGGAAAAGGTTTGCAGAGAACCTGAGATATTCGATATTGTCGGGATCTTCTGCAAGGAGGGTCTCAATCTGGCTGAGGGTCCGTTCATCTTCACCGAGAAGAGAGAGCACCCGTGCCTGGGCAAATGAGGCTCCCGGAAGCTGTGCGGCTTTTTTGTATGCCTTCTCCGCCAGCTTCAGATCCCCGACCGATTCTGCAAGGCCACCGAGTTCAAACCAGGTCGCGAGATCGTGATCCTCCTGCCGGAGGTATTCAGAGAGAGCATCACATGCCTCGCTCCACTTTCCTGAGAGCATCAGCGAGCGTGCCCGTCCCCGGTAGACATCCGGCGGGGCATTGCCGGTTGCGATGGCACGATCATATGCCCGGACCGCATGTGCATATTCGGAATCGGCGGTCAATGCATCACCCATGGCACGCCAGATACGGGGATCATCGGGATGCACTTCCCCGGCATGTTTGAGGTTGCTGATCGCCTCTTTCTGCGCATCAACCTTCATGAGTGCGTCAGTTGCTGCCATCAGGAGAACCGGATCATCCGGTGTCTCGGAGAGGGCCTTCCGGTAGGCATCTGCCGCTTCTTCAGATCGCCCAAGTTGCGTCATCAGCTCGCCGAGCCGCCGGTTGACCATCGGAATATTCGGGTGTTGCCGGGCAATCGACTGGCAGATCTCTGCTGCATCATCCAGCCGCCCGAGCCGTGAGAGTACACCTCCCATTGCGATAAGGAGTGCGGGGCTCTCCGCACCCTGGTTCATTGCTTCCTGGTACGCATCGCCTGCCAGCTGATCCCGGCCCATGTGCTCGTACGCGGTTGCCCTCGTGCACCAGCCCCCGATATCTTCTGGATGGCGTTCACAGAATTGCCCGAGGACTGCTTCTGCCCCGGCGTATTCACCAGTTGCATTCAGGAGAGAGCCGAGGCGGTACTCTGCATCGGGGATGGCATCCCTGATCTTCTGGTAATGGGCAATGGCGGCATGGTATTTTCCGATATGTTCAGCTGCCATTCCGGCGAGATAGAGGGCGGTCGGATCATCGGGGTGAGAGGAGAGATAGCTCTCGAAGTGCGGGAGTGCATCCTGGTACCGGCCGGACCGGATGAGTGACTCGGCTGCAAGCGAGAGTGAGAGATCAGATTCGGATTTTCTGAAGGCTTCTGCTGCTTCTGCATACCGCGACCGCTGCATCAGGATGCTGCCGGAAAGGGCATGGAGATGGAGTGATTTTGGATCGACGGAGAGGGCGGCGTTTAAGTCTGAGAGTGCAGGATCAGCCCGACCCGCACGCCAGAATGCATCTGCCCGTCCGATCAGTGCAGAGGGATTCTGTGGGTTGAATGAGAGGGATTCGGTGAAGGCATCGACTGCTTCGTCATACTGTCCTTCCGCCGAGAGGATCTCCGCATGCATAAGGGCAAGTCCTCCGGTTTCACCTGAGATCTCTTTCAGGTGGGAAAGGAGAGTGCCGGCATACCCGAGATCGCCCATTCTGTATGCAAGGGTTGCGGCCTGGAGGATAGCTCCTGCATGCTCCGGGTCCACGTCCAGAAGATGCTTCAGCTCCTCTGTTGCCTCTTCCATTCTTCCGGCTGCTTCAAGGGCAGAGGATCGGATCATCCCGACAGATGGAGTCTGGCGGAGGTTTTCGGGGAGGTTTTCAAGGAGAGAGAGGGCTCCCCGTGCATCGCCGGTGAGGGAGAGGAGTTCGGAACGAAGCTGAATTGCCTGCCAGTCTGTTGGTGAGAGGTCGATGAGCGCTTTGAGATCCTCTGCAGCAGCGGTATATGAGCCGAGTGCAGTCTGCGCCTCAGCCCTGCGTCGGAGTGCCCGGATATCCTCGGGATCTTCCGAGAGGATCTGACCGAAGATATCAGATGCCTCCCGGTATCTCCGGTTCTTCATCAGGATTTCAGCATACAGACGCCTTGATTGGGAGAATGCCTGCGGATCGCCCCTGACCACTTCCAGGTGCTGCATTGCAGCAGGATAATTCCCCAGTGCAGCCTCTGCCTCGGCAGATATCAGCTGTATCTGCACCGTCTTCTTCTCCTCAGGCGGGAGACGGTTGATCATCTTCAGTGCGTCTTCGTACTGCCCGACACCTGCGAGGGAGCGGACCTGCAGACCGATCAGGACGATGTTTTTTGTATCGATCTCGATCGGCTCGTGTGCGGTGCCACTCTGATCAAATGATCTCCCAAAGAGGCTCATCTCACCATCACTCGTCACCCAGGCAACTTTCTTTGTGCCGTCGGGGTGCTGCATCCTCCGGAAGCTCTCAAGTGCCTCCTTATAGCGGCCAAGGCTCATCATCGCAAGCCCCCGGCGGTACCAGCCGTTTGCATTGGCAGGGTCGTGCTTTAAGAGGTGGTCAAAGCATTCTGCTGCCCGTTTCACCCGCCCAAGCCGTTCAGCAGTGACACCGAGGAGGTACCATGCCGGGTAGAAATCCGGGTTTTTTGTGACGATCTTCTCAAAGCCATTGTATGCTTCATCATACTGGCCTGCCATGAAGAGGCAGTGGGATCGTGCAACGCCAGCGGCGCTGTCATCTGTTACCCCCCGCATCACCTCGGCATAGGATGCGGCGGCGGCGGCGTAGTCACCGTTCGATTCCTCGATCCGGGCCCGTGCGTACCAGGTGCCGGGGTCTTCGGCATTGAGTGCAAGGGCTTCCCGGTATGCGGCGAGTGCCCCTTTCAGATCACCGGTTCCTTCGAGTGCCCGGCCTTTTGTGGCATGCATCTCAGCGGGTTTATATCCAAGAGAGAGTGCTGATCCAATGGCGGCAAGGGCCTCGGTATACTTTCCAAGCCGCATCAGGAGATTGATTCGCCATGCAATGATTACTTTATCTTCCGGAGATTCGGAGAGGATATCGTTCAATACCTGCTCAGCTTCTTCATACCGGCCGAGTGCCTCGAGCCACTCGGCTTTCCAGAGAAGTGTATCCCGGCGTTTCACGTCAGACGCGGGGAGGCGGTCAAGGCTTGCGACAGCCTCTGCAAACTTCCCGCACCGGGCATAGAGGCCTGCCATTGCGATCCAGACAGCAGGGTCAGTGGGAGAGAGTTCGGTTGCCTTCAAGAACGCTTCCAGTGCAGGGGTGGTGTTGCCGAGGTACCGCTCCCCGGATCCGATCAGGTACCATGCCTGGGCATTCCCCGGTTCGATATCGACCGCACGCCTGCATTGCCGTACTGCATCCTCAACCTTCCCCTTCTCAAAGAGCGCCTCGGCCTTCTGGATGAATGGAGCAGCAGATTCACTTTTCCCAAGAATATTTCCAAAGAGATCCATCATTATCCACTCTATCAATAGAGGTTGCTCTTCAAGAAGAAGGGTGTTGTGATCAATCTGCAGGTAATGGAGATTACAGGTGGCTCTACTCACTATGTGGTTAACCAGGAAGACCAGGAAGATCGGATCGGGTCTGCGGTGGGGGTAGAAAAAAGGAGATTATCTTCTCCTGACGACGAAGAAGGCAGCCAGGAGGGCGGCAAAGACGGCAAAGAGCGGGAAGGGTGCCGGGGTCGCCTGTGGCAGGGGGCTGAGTGTCGGTGCGAGATCCAGTGTCTCGCCGCTGGCAATTGATACCGTGCCGCTCCAGGGGGCGTATCCCGTGAGTGAGATAGTGACCTGGTGGGGGCCGGTTGCGATATCAGGAATGGTAACCGGGGAGATGCCATAGAACCGATCACCGATGTTCACATTTGCCCCTGCAGGGATTGAGGTGACCCGGAGCGAGCCGGTTGCTTCCGGGAGCGGCGGCGGAGCTGGAGCTGTGGTAGCCGGTGCTCCCGGGGAGACGAGATCGGCAACGAGCACCTCGGTCTTGCCGGGATAGACGGTGACGGATCGCTTCCAGTTGTTGTATCCAGTCGGCCTCAGCTCAACGATCTGGAGGGCCGCGGTGAGCCCCGTGACAGTGCCGGGGGTGTTGATCCCGGTATTTGCTCCGTTGATGATGATCGGGTACCCTGAGGGGGAGGAGGTGACAGAGATGGATCCGGTCTTTGGGAGGGTGCGGGGGTTTGCATTGATGATCGTAGTTGTATCTTCCACAACCTCCACCCCCTCGGACCACGAATAGTATTTATCTGATTTGAGTTCGATTGCCCGGACGCCTGTACTGAGACCGGTCAGAATCGATGGAGTCACTCCTATGGGCATGCCATCCACTTTGATGGTCAGGCCGGAGGGAGCCCTGAGATCTATTGATCCCATCTCCGCCGATGCTGTTGGTTGTACCGCCGGGATTGAAAGTGTCACGGTGATCGTGTCATAGGCACACCCGGTGCATTTCTTAAGCAGACCGGCATGCTGCGGGGTGTCTGAGGCATAGATCGTATAGGTGCCGGCAGAGAGCCCGGATTTTCCGCTGATCCCCTGCGTAAACCAGGTATATTCCCACCTGCCTTCAGGCGTGACATAGGTTCGAACCATGTTCCCGGTCTCAACGAGCGCCTGCCTGTCATTGAGTGAGACGCCGTTTGGATTTGTGCCCGGACCGGTCATGAAGAGGTAGAGGACGCTGGTGTGATCAGCGGTTCCGGTGAGGGTGATGGAATCACCAAGCACGAGATCCACTGATGAAGGTACGGTAAACGATACTGCGGCTGATGCCGGAAGGGCAATGAGGGTAAGCCCGAGCAGAAGATAGATGATCCTTTTCATGTTGGTTTACACCGGCCTGATATCGATGATAACACCATAGGCATATGGCTTCCCTGGATCAAAGAGCCCGGCGGGGGAGCCCCGTTCCGGCACCTGTTCGTTGTGTGTGAGGATATTCTGTGAGTAAAGGCGGAGTGAGCGTGTCTTGTAGGGCAACCCTGAGTTTCTGACCTCAGCAGCAGTTGACGGTGCATATCCGGGTTCAAACCGATCGGTATTGTATGCGAAGAAGGTGAGCATCAGGGGGTAACCCTCTGTTGGGATTTGAGCCTGACCTCCCCGTGCATTCATCTCTGTAGTGAGATAGAGTGCATTATCCTGTGTCTGGGGAGTTGCCGAGAGCGTAACTGATGTGCCTGCCAGTTCAGGGGGGAGTACGATGACGGGCGATTCAACCGGGGCAACCGGCATCGGGGTCGGGGTTTGTGTGGGGATCTCCGGGGGTGCCTCTGTCTCTGATGTACAGCCGGAGAGAAACGGCAGCAGGATGCAGAGGAGAAGGAGGATGGCGATACGTTTCATGATAGATGGATGATCACACGGGGTTAAAAAAGGGTATCATAACAGAACCCGTGCCTTCCGGGATGCAGAAAGGACAGTATTTATTGCCTATTCATCCATTAGTAGATCATATGACGGATGAGGGTTACCCGACAGCGAACGTGCAGGGGAAAGAGATCCCCTACGATCCCGAGACGCTCCGGAGGATTAAGGAGCATCCCTGCTTCTCCGAGAACGCATGCCATGCATTCGGCAGGGCCCACCTTGCGGTTGCACCGAAATGCAATATCCAGTGTAATTACTGTATCCGGGATTTTGACTGCGTGAATGAGTCGCGTCCCGGCGTGGCAAGCGAGGTGCTCAGCCCCGGGGACGGGCTTGCCCGTGTCAGGGAAGTGATGGAGAAGTTTCCATACGTGAAGGTGATCGGGATCGCAGGCCCCGGCGAACCGCTTGCGAACCCTGAGACGCTTGAGACGATGCGGCTTCTGCATGAGGAGTTTCCCCACCTGATCCTCTGCCTGAGTACAAACGGCCTGATGCTCCCTGAGTATATCGACGAGCTGGTGAAGTACGAGGTCTATAACCTGACGGTGACCTTAAATGCAATCGATCCTGAGATCGGGGCAAAGATCTATTCGCATGTCACCTACAAGGGGAAGAAGTACGAAGGGGTGGAGGGCGCAAAGATCCTCCTTGAACAGCAGCTGAAAGGGATTCAGATGGCGGTTGAGCGGAAGATGATCGTGAAGATCAACACGGTCTACATTCCTGGGGTGAATGACGAGCATATCCCCGAGATTGCTAAGAAGGTCGGCGCAATGGGTGTCTATAACTTCAATATCATCCCCCTCATCCCGCAGTACAAGTTCGAAGGGGTCACCCCGCCGACACCGGCTATGAAGCGGGCGATGCATGATCGCTGCGCACCGTATGTGAAGCAGATGAAGCACTGTCAGCGGTGCCGGGCGGATGCGGTCGGGAAGCTCGGCAAGGATATGCAGTCCTGCCTTTCAAGCGGATGCGGCGGGAAGAAAGACGAATAACGCAAGAAAACATATCATAGTTTGAGGCGATGAGCAAAATTGTGCTTATTGACGAAGAGACCGGGCAGCGAGTCCGCCACCCGCTCCGGACCCTGAAAGAGGCGGACCAGCACCGCGAATGGTACGAGCGGATGACCGGCCGGAAGTTCCGTGTTCAGAAGATCTTCGGATCAGGGATCGGGGCTGAACGGATAGATGGGAAATAAGGTATCAGACCGACATTGAATGGGATGATCACCCCGATAATCTTCCAATACTTTTTCTGGATTGACGGCACATTCTAGTACGGCGCGAGGGTAGCCAAGCCAGGCCAACGGCGTCGGACTTAAGATCCGATCCCGCAGGGGTTCGCCGGTTCGAATCCGGCCTCTCGCATTTATCTGTGGCAACGCCGCTACTATGGAAATTGGTTGCCTTGAATAACCAAAAACCATTTTGTGAATGTTGTGGCATGCCCGGTGCGGGACATATCTCTGTATCTGTTTTATCGAGCATCCAGGCTCAAATATGAAGAGGAGCAGACAGTATCAGCAACCGGAAACCTCCTAGCTCCTCGCCACGGTCGGCGAGAAGCCTATAAGAGAATGCCCGTCGATGTAGTAGTCAACCACATACACCATGATCGAGAGCCAGAACATTGAATTCAAGGAGTCCTGGAAGGACGAGTATCTCAAGACCCTCTGTGCATTTGCAAATACAAACGGCGGGGTGCTCAAGATCGGTATCGATGATGCCGGGAGACCTGTCGGCGTCCATCAAGTAAAACGTCTCTTGCGGGAGTTGCCCAACAAAATCCGAAACAAACTTGGTATAACCCCCTCCGTTGTTGCTGAAACCTTTTCAGGAAACGAGATCATCAGCATCACGGTCTCCCCCTCCCCCGTCCCGATCTCATGTGACGGCCGGTACTATCAGCGTAGCGGAAGCAACACCTTCGATCTTGCCGGACAGGAACTCGTTCATTTTCTGATCCGTAAATCCGGGATTACCTGGGATACACTCACCGGCGACTACTCCATCGACGATATCGATCCCGAGACCATCAGAACCTTCGTTCGTCTGGCAAAGCGGTCAAAACGACTCGATGCTGCGGATGAAGAAGAGCCTGTGGAATCGATTCTACGCCGCCTGGAGCTTACTGTCAACGGCAAGTTGACCAATGCAGCTATTATGCTCTTCGGCAGAGACCCACAACGGTTCTTCATCAACACCACCACCCGCGTCGGTCGGTTCAAGGGGAGGGATATCATCATCGGGGATGGGGAGTTCTCCGGGAACCTCATCCAGCAGTTCACACGAGCGGAAGAGCGGGTGAAGAGTTTCATTGATATCCGATACGAGATCTCGGCGGATGCAATGGAGGAGTCCTTCCAGCGCAAGGAGATCTGGGACTACCCGCTCCTGGCAGTTCGTGAAGCGCTCCTCAACGCGCTTATCCACCGGGACTATTTTAATACCGATATCCAGACGCAGATCCGTGTCTACGACGACGCCATACGGTTCCACAATCCCGGATCGCTGCCGCAAGGGATCACGATCGAGATGCTCAAGACCGAGCATTACTCGTTCCTGCGAAACCCGCTCATAGCAAAGATATTCTATCTTGCAGGGTTTGTCGAACGGTATGGCTCTGGCATAGGGCGAATAGTGGATGCGCTTGCAGAGGCCGGGCTCCCGGAGCCCGAGTTTCTCAGTGACTCGTTTGGGTTCATCGTGCGCATGAGAAAGGATCTGCGGTTTACCGAAGACTCTCTGCGAGGGGCCGGTCTGAATGAGCGGCAGGTGAAGGCCATGTCGTTTGCCAGAGAAAACGGGGGTATAACTGCTATGGACTATGCATCGATTGTGCCGGAGGTATCGGAGAAGACCCGGTACCGTGATCTTCTCGATCTCGTCCATCGTGGCTTGCTGGAAGCATTAGGTGCGAAAAAGGGCAGAAAATACGTTTTAACCAGGCTACGTCCCGGGAAAGCCTGATGGATCGAGAGTACATCTTGCAAGATAACGGACATTTATCGGACATTATCGGACATCTTCTGTTTTTGGGGTGTCTGATATCTGGCGTGTTCACCTCACCCTCGCGTTCCCTTCCTGCACCAGCCGTGCATAGTACCCCTCGCAGACATTCAATTGCGCCTCTTGCGAGCAGTAGATGCCGGATAACCATAACGTGATCCGGCTTTCGTAATTTTCTGAGAATGCAGGAGAATATCCGTCCTTTCAATTCAGGTTTTGAGTTCTTCACCACAAACTTCATTGTTTATAGTGCAAAACAACAGCTCATATGTATATTTTTACGTCACCGCCATATGTCAGAGTATTTAACTTTGGTCAAACCATATGGAATCGAGGATGCATTTATGCCCGTTGCTGGAGAAGATACCAAATCCCTATTAAACGCCTGGAAGAAGACCAATGAACAAGAACTCAATAATACACTCAAAATCGACTATGGATTCTCTCAGGCTCTTTCCCGGTCACTGGTTCATCTGATGTATGAACATATCGAAACCAACTATGGTAATCTCCGGGGAGATGCACAGATCATCTATCATGCTGTAAGTGAACAAGAGCCACCAGGAAAGTCTCTTGACCAACTTCGTCTTGTTCCTGTATCTCTCACCATCTCTCACCCTGAAGATGCCGCAGTTCTCCGGGAGCAGGGCATTCCTGGGCTCCGGAAGCATAAGCTGCTTCGGTTTGCAAATGAAGCATATGATCAGGGTGGTCTTCTTATCCAGGAGGATCTCGCATTGCTCCTCACAACCAGTATTCGAACAATACAACGGGATATGCAGGAGATGCGTAACCAGGGTATTGTTGTACCAACTCGTGGCGAGATCCGGGATATCGGACCCACTGTATCTCATAAAACCAAAATCATTGAGCTCTATCTCAAAGGATACGAATACACCGAGATCGAACAGCGTACCCGTCATACAGGTGACTCTATTAAGCGGTATATTACTGGATTTTCGAAAGTCATTCTGCTCTCAGACAAGGGATATAACCACCTCCAGATCAGAGAGTTGACAAACTTCTCTGAGAAGGTTATTGACGAGTATCTGGGATTATATGCAACCTATAAAGAGCTAGGAGCTGATCGAATCGCCCAGATCACCACCTCATCCGGGAAAGATTTCGAGGCGAAAAAAGGGGGTCGGGGGGACAGCCTGTGACATCCGTCGCATCATCTCCTGGAAAGGGCATTCAGGGTGAGATTAAACATCTCCTTGAAGAGCAGTATTCGTTCGTTGGCGGCGACAGGGTGCAGAATATGCTAATCGAGGATCTGATCAGGATCTTCCAGCAGTATTCCCGGGATCCCTGGAATCTGGAGATGGGAGAAACTCTCTGGTTTGCTGTCCATATGGATGAAAAGCCCGGTCCCGGAAAGAAACTTGCACAGATGAGAGTTGTTCCCGTGATCCTCTCAGTGACTCACGAAGATGATAAAAAGTTGCGAACAAATGGCTATTCTGCTAAAGAGGTAAGAAGACATCGTGTTGCTCGAATGTTACGTGAAGCATATCACCAGAAAGGTGTGCTGACCCAGGCTGATGTTGCTGAGCTGATCGGGGTGAGCGCTGGAACGATTGGAAAGGATATCCGGGAATATCAGGCTGAACATGGGGTTATCCTGCCCTATCGTGGGACAATCCATGATATCGGTCCATCGCTCACGCATAAGAAAGTGATTGTCGAGAAGTTCCTCCAGAACATTCCAACACCCGATATTGCACGGATGACTCAGCACACTGAGGAGGCCTGTGACCGATATATCAAGTCATTCAAGAAGGTGAGGATGTTGTATGGGAAGATGAAACCGATGGAGATTGTACGAACGCTGGAAATGAGCGAGAGATTGGTTCAGGAATATATCCATCTTATTGAAGGGCAAGAAGATAAGAAGGAGGAAGTTAATCATGTTAGTTGAACAGATTTCAAGAGCCTCTGACATATGTCGTCATTTACAGAAGTGGAGAATATCTCATGAGAATCCTTTACATTTTTATTATTCTTGCGCTCGTCGCTCCGGCGATGGCAATCATGCTCACCCCGGAGAGTGCGGATGGTGCTGACACTGATATCGGGCTGAAAAAGGTTGCTTTATTCGGCAACGGGACACGATACGAGGCGGGATCGTATCACGTCGTCGTCCTCTCCGGCACCTACCGGGAGATGGGACAGCAGTTCGGCGCCCTGATGAAGGATGAACTCAGGGAAGAGTATGCCATGCTCCGCTCCCACTTCACGGCATCGGGATACACCCCCGAGGAAGTGAGTGAATATGCTCAAACAGCAACAGCACTCCAGGCGAAACGCATGAAGGAGATACGGGCAGGTATCGCAGAGAGCTCCGGTCTTTCCATTGATGAGGTCAATATTCTCTATCAGGGACCGATCGTCTACCTCACGACCTTTGGCGCGAAGGCAGGATGCTCGTTCATGGCAGTATGGGGGGACTACACCCCGGATGGTTCGTTAGTCCTCTCCCGGAACTACGATCTTCCCGACGTCTTCTCGGTATTCTACCCCTACTACACACTCACAATCTACAACCCAACGGACGGGAGCAATGGTGTCGCGACCTTCGGTCCGGCAGGGGCACGTCCCGAAACCCTGATGAACAGCGCCGGACTCTTCATCGCCGATGATAACGCTGCGGATTCGGGAGGCGAAATCACGATCTCCGGCAGACCTGACCTGATCGGGGAGTTCTTCCGGCTGATGCTCGACTACTCTGATATGGATGAACTTGACGCCGGGATCATGAGCACCCGTGCAGACACCGCATGGATCGTAAATGCGGCCGGGCCGAATCGTGCCTACTCCTATGAGGAGACGATATACGATATCAAGCGCCGCGAGGGATCTGGCGTGATTGCAGCCGCAAACCACTTTGTTGACCCGTCATGGAGGCTTGCGGCTCCACCTGCGGAACACTCGACCTCGCGGTATGCCAACCTGCTCCGCCTCGCTGAGGAGAACAGGGGTTCTATCGACGGGGAGCGGATGATCGAGATCCGCAACGTGCAGGTGGAGGACTGCGGCGCGACCTTCCGGCACAGCATGCTCGGGGGTATGCAGTACTCATCGGAACACCAGGTGGTCTATGTCCCGGAGGACCGAATGCTCTGGATGAAGGTCGTGGACCGGGACTGGCAGAAGGTGGACCTTGGAGATCTCTTCTCGGTATGATCTCACCGGGAGAGGAGTCTCTGAACATGCCGTGGCACCCCGTTCAGTCACCGGGTATGAAGAGAACATCCTGTGTATCTCAAACCCGAAGAATTCGGAGACAGGAGTTCCCCGTTTCCCTTTTGTAACACCCATCGGGAGGAGAAAGAGGATAGTACATCTCCGCAATTTACAGCGGGACCCGGATGTGCCGCACCTCCACTTTCAGATCGCGACCAATACCCCGTCAATATGAGGAAAAGAGAGATAGAAGCCTGATATTTCCAAATGACTGCCATTATATTACTTTGAAGGAATGAGCCGTGAGGTGAGGTCTGGTTTCTTTTCGGAGCACTACAATAACAACTCGAAATGTCGGGGCTATTGGAAGACATCCAAATCCTTATGTACAAAAGACAGGAAGGATATAATCCAATTATCACTTAATTAACTAAAAGGAGTTTGTACATTGGACATACCACGTATCTTTACTATTTCCGAAAGTGCCCACCGGATCCATAACCCGTTCACACCAGAAAATCTCGCCACTCTCGGCGCAGCGTTGCGACTGGAGCCGGGGGCTCGTCTGCTTGACCTCGGCAGCGGTTCGGGCGAGATGCTCTGCACCTGGGCACGCGATTTTGGAATCTGCGGCGTCGGCATCGATATGAGCCAGTTATTCACAGAGCAGGCGAAACTCCGTGCTGGAGAGCTCGGAGTCGCTGATCGTGTCGGGTTCATCCACGCCGACGCCGCCGGTTACGTCGCCGACGAAAAGGTCGATCTGGCAGCCTGTCTCGGCGCCACATGGATCGGCGGGGGTGTCGCCGGTACCATCAATCTTCTGGCACAGAGCCTCCGCTCCAAAGGAATCATCCTCATCGGTGAGCCCTACTGGCAGCAGGTACCACCAACAGAAGACATTGCCAGGGGATGCTTTGCCAGTTCTATCTCGGATTTTCTCAGGCTTCCGGAACTTCTCGCATCTTTTGACGATCTCGGCTACGATGTTGTGGAGATGGTGCTGGCGAACAAAGATGGCTGGGACAGGTACGAGGCAGCCAAGTGGCTCACCATGCGCCGATGGCTTGAAGCGAATCCCGACGACGACTTCGCAGAAGAGGTGAGAGCCACAATGACATCGGAACCAAAACGCTATGCCACGTACACACGTGAATACCTGGGATGGGGTGTGTTCGCGCTGATGGCACGGTGATGTGAGGGGCGGGAGAACGGCCGTTTCGGGAAGAGTATCCCGATTTCATCGAAGGGTATGAATGATATGACACGCCCATCCCCCTTCGGGATCAGGTGGTCACTCCTTCGCTCTGCCTGTCTCTATCCCGGTGCGGCTGCTGTCCCTCTTGCCCGAGATGCTCATCACAGCACCGATGTCCGGGTTAATCAGGCATACCGGGAAGTACCCGAATAACGATCTGTAGTCGATCTTCAGCATCCGGTGCCGGATGAGATCGATCTCGATCGTCTCTAAACTGCTCTTCATCTCCGGGGTCACGCCCTCATCCGCCGGCACGGTCTCGAGGGTTCTGATGGCCGGGAGGATCTCCTCCCGGATCGCCACGATCTTCGAGTTCAGGAGGGTTTCAGCGAGTTTTCTGCTGTATCTCCCCTGAAAATGTCGTACAGCAATCATCTGAGAAAGGAAGATCAGGACGAAGATCCCCACGTTGATGTGGATATCAGCTTCGGCGGAGGTGAAACTGCCGTAGGTTATTCCGGGGAGGACCACCGCCGCGATCAGAATTATTCCGGTGACGGTGATCAGGACAGCAGCGGTGAGTGCGAATTTCAGTCCCTTGCTCCAGGCCTCTTCATAATGCTCTTTGAATGTGGAATGGATGCCGAGGACTTCCGTGAAAAAGCCACTGGAATATGGCTTCACATGCACAACCGCGATATAGAAGACGATTAACGCAACCGACTGAACAGCGATGATGATGGAGGAGTAAGCCTCGAACTGGCCGAAGATTGCCCAGCCTGCGAGTGCAAAGACAGCGGAGAGGGTGAAGAGTATGAGAAAACCCGGAGCCAGCGGCTGGCAGTTTATGAAGAACAGGTTCCAGCCGAGTTCGTAGAGGTAGTTCCTCTTTCGGGAAAGCCCTTTGATCGTCTCGGTTGTCTCAGCGATACTGATGCTGCTTTTTCCCGAGGTCTCTTCGCCCTCGATCTCGTCCCGGCTCTTTCTCTCGCGATCTTTGAGTTCCCTGATGTACCCTACATACATCTTTAATTCTGCCATATCGGTCGGAAGCATGGTGAGGAAGGGATTTATCATCAGGAACGTGAAAGCCGCCATTATCCAGTACAGGTAGAACTTCCAGGTAAATGCAAACATGAGCCCAAGGTTGATTGCGAGCGCCGCCCCGAGGATGAGCGGCGTATATTTAAGGCTCCATTTCGTCTCGTCGAGGCGGTTCAAATCCTCTTCTACCGTGCTGCAGATCTCTTCCGCTTCAGCCCGGGATGATCTGAGATTCTGAAAAAATTCCTCAGGAGAGATCTCCGGGATATCTTCCTTATTGCGTCTTTTGAATTTGTTCAGGTAGGGAAGTTCCATCAGGGATGGTTTCGTTACGATTGGTAATATAAGTGCAGCTTTTGGACTAAGAGGGGGGGAAGGAGGGAGTGGCCGGGATCTCAGATTATTTTATTGCTTGTATCTTATATTGCCTATATCTATTTTGCCAGAAGATCAAGGGTCGCCTTGTGCTTCTTTATAAGCATATCGATAGCTTGCTTCTCATTCTTCCCCCCCTCCTCCTCCTCTTTTTCTTCAGCTATGATCCGGCTGATCAATGCATTGTTCATGCTCTCGATAGCCCGGATTATCGGCGAGGATGGATTGATTGAATACCGGGGAATCTTCCTATTGCTGGCATTGAGGATTCCCCATGCTACAAACTTCTTCACCACCCTGCCAGCCGTCACCCGGCTGACACCAACTTCTTCTGATAGTTCTGTGACATTGAATTCCATACCCTCAAGCGGCAACAGGAATTCAAGCAGCCGCAATTCACAGGTATTTCCAAAGACTCCTTCAAAGGGACGGGGCATATGCATCACGTTTTTTTTTCAAATCATCGTTATGTATGATATGGACTTCCACCCATAGCAGAGTGAAGTGATAACTTATTTTATCACATATGATAAAAATATTTTGCACTTAAGCGAAACGCTACAATAAGCCATCATCGGAGATGTAGCCGTGACATCTTAGCATAAAAATACCGGCACCCCCCGTTCTTTCTCGCTCAGTGCAGAAGGATATCCCCCGTGTACCGGTCGTTTGATGCGATAGGAAAGGTGGACCAGGCACTCATCGACACGAAAACTTCACAGGATGACTTTTCGGGCATTCAGTTTTGGGAAGAGTATCCCGATTTCATCGCATGGTATGACACTCCCATCCCACGTGAGGCGATGCTGCCGGACAACCATAATGTGATCCGGGTTTAGTAATTTTTTGAGGGGGGCTCGCGGGTTCGGGGCGGATCATTCAAATGCTTTTTTTCATGCCAATGCCTAAAGATTGCAAATCATTATAAAAACAGACTTCAAGAATCACTCTTGCCAAAGCAAACGGGAAATAGATCTTCGTGATACAATGAATAAGAAAGGCTCTCAAATCCATGATATCTCCAAATTAAACAATTTAGGGGTATGTGCCGATGATAACCCCTCTCTTGCCCGACTAATAATCTCCGGAGAATGGAGTTGTCAACAGGACGATGCAAAACAATTACTGGAGGACGTGATCAAAGCCTGGCCCAACAATCACAAGGTGAATTTTTTCATTACCGGCGGGGGATTCATTGATTTTCCGTGGCCTGAAATACTCTCATTCAAAAAATTCGATAATTACCATGCAGCTCCCGAAGTAATACAGGCCCTCTATAATACTGCTGAATCAACCATTCATAAAATTCTGGATAGGAGAACCAGAAGTGCATTATCCGATCGAACTGACTACATATCATTAGGCCTTGATTCATCGAACGAACAGGGTTATTCTGCTGAGCTGGTTGCACTCATTAATCTAACCAATGGGAGTATTCACTGGACGGGAAAATCATACCCAAACAGCAACCAGGAACGATCACTCATCCGGATACATGATTTATCAACACACTTTACGAATACAAAGCACGGCAAACTCATGATTCTGGGATGCCATGATCTTAAGATGTTCAGTAACAGGGGGCGGGCAAAATCGAAGAGTGAATGGAGGATAAATGCGATAAAAGAAATTGACAGGCTCCTGCTCACCGAGAAGCCAACAATAGTACTTCAACATCCCCACACTACAGACTCAATTCGAAGCTGGGGGACTGAGATCAAACAACTATGCTTTCAGGGGAGTTCTATTGAATCATTCCTCAGTTCCGGGAGATATCATAATTGGGGAGATCCACCCCGGTCGTCTCTCACTAATATCCTACAGGCTACAAAAATCGGAAGCACTATTGATTTTGTCTATGAATCAGATAAAAACTGGTGAAAATAGGATGGATTACCTCTCAGATTCATGGTGTGCTCTTCCATGGAGTGAATGGGTTCCCCTGAAAAATGAAAAGAATGAGCTCAGAAGGCTACCCACATCTTCAGGCGTTTATCGTATAAGGCCGATTGGAAAGGACTTTCTGGTATACATAGGTCAGACAGGGAGATCTCTCAGGGAAAGAATGGGGCAGCTCAGGGTATATACACGATCAGAATCTGAGATGCCATTCAATGATCCGCACACGGCAGCACCATCTCTCTGGGCATGGAAAGATGCAGAAGGGTGGGAGTTTGAATGTTCTGTGGCTCCCGTATCATTCGGAACCCTATCCCTACAAGATTCAAGGCAGATGAGAGAGGGGCTTGAATCATATCTGTTATGGAGATACAGATGTGAGAGGGGAGAGTCCACAACATGCAATTTCGGAAGATTTCATCCCCGGTATGTCAAATCTTTAAGCAGGAAGTCAGGAAAACGAGGGGGCAGCCTGTCGAACGGAAAGATGAATCCGTCCGGAGGCCCCTCACTGCCACCTCTCAATCCGGAGGGTGATCCTACAGACACTACCTGGATGGGGCTTGATTGGAGCGAGCCCATTCCACTCATTTCTGGTTGCGGAAGATCCCTTGAGAATAAACCCGGAATCTACAGGATCATTTCTGATGGTGAAATCGTCTATATCGGTCAATCCCTGAATCTGAAGTCACGGATTCAAAGTCACATACAAAAGAGCTGGGGCAATACTCCCAAAGTCTCAGTCCATATCACCAATGAACAGATAAGGGGTTATCAGCTTCATGAATGGGAAAATGACCTCATTGGAGGTTTCTTTTCTGAGTTTAAAAGGCCACCAAAATTCCAGTTTATAAATTCCGAATGATGAAGACCATGAAGAACATGAAGACGCTTGTCATTGTCCCATGTGGAAAAGCTAAGATATGGGATAGAAAATCGTCACTGGATTATGTGAGCGCAGAAGATGCCTATATAGGAACGTTCTTTTCATTAAACAAGGAGTATGCACGGACTTTTGGAGACCGCTGGATCATATTAAGTGCAAAATACGGATTCATCAACCCTGAAACACTCATCCAACAGTACGATGTATCCTTCAATAACACCCGCTCAAATCCTGTGTCAACTGATATTCTCAAAGAGCAGATACACCAACTCGAGCTGGCAGGTTTTGAACGTATAATCGGACTTGGCGGGGTGCAGTATCGTAATAGGATCTCCGAGAGTTTCGGTGAGTATCATATCGAGATCCTATTTCCTTTTGCGAATTGTCTGGGCATTGGAGAGATGCAAGGGGCGATAAAGCGAGCAATAGAGCAGAATTCCACTCATTCAGAGTGAGATGTTCTCCAGTCAAAATTCGATATGAAATTTGATGAAGAAATTCAAGGACGAAATTCAATAATGCTCCCGGATTTCCCTCATCTTTTCTTCAGCAATGATCTGACCAATCAAAGCATTGTTCACGCTCTCAAAAGCCCGGATTATCAGCGAGGACGAATTGATTGAATACCGGGGAATCTTCCTATTGCTGGCATTGAGGATTCCCCATGCTACAAACTTCTTCACCACCCTGCCAGCCGTCACCCGGCTAACACCAACTTCTTCTGACAGTTCTGTGACATTGAATTCCATACCCTCAAGCGGCAACAGGAATTCAAGCAGCCGCAATTCACAGGTATTTCCAAAGATAGTTTAGAAGAATTAATTAAGAATGAATTAAAAGTTAAGTTGAGATATTATGGAACAAGAGCAGTGGTATTGGTTATTAGATTTTCCTGATCTTGGAAGTGATCCTGTAGGTAATTTAATACAAGAAATGAATTCTGAGAATATTGAAAGAAGGTGGAAAGCTGCTTGGTTACTCGGTCATTTTAATGACAAAAGAGCCGTTGATTCTTTGATTGAGGGTTTAGAGTATTATCATGACGATCCGAAAAATGGAGAAGGCATTATAGAATTGAATATTGTTTCTGCATGGGCTTTGGGGAGATTAAAAGATGAAAAAGCAGTTGATGCACTGATAAGTTCATTATCAAATGAACATCCTGATATTAGATTTGTTTCAGCACATTCTCTTGCAGAAATTGGCGACATTAAAGCAATAGAACCTCTTAAGAAGGCTTTATTGATTGATGAATTTGGTATTTATTGGATTGCAGGCACCTATTATTCTGAAGGATCTGATAACCCTGCTGTCCATCATGTATTTGATTTCATTGATAAAAATGTGATTTTTAGCAATGATACCTCTCCAACAATTAATGCACTTATGAAATTTGGTATTCAAACGGAAGAGATTGAGGCAATTATGGATTCTAGACCAGAATAATCAATTAATTTTTAATTTACTATAATTATAGATTTAACGTTGTGTAAAACTCAGAACAACCACTCGGAAATTTGACAATAGGGGCAGCTGCGTTTCAATAGCGGTGAAAAAACGCTCATATACTTTGTAATCTCACTTTGCGAAACCCTTTTAAAATTACTACCTAATTATTGTTAAATACAATTTGAAGTAGAGGGTTATATTTTGAAAGCCGATAAAATTACATTAGCTCAACTGGAATCATTTCTCTTAAAATCCGCCGATATTCTCCGCGGAAAAATGGACGCTTCTGAATTTAAAGAGTTCATCTTCGGAATGCTCTTTTTAAAGCGCCTTTCAGATGAATTTAATTGTAAAAGAGACTACCTTAAGCACCATGAGTTCTCCCAATTCAAAAACAAACAACAAATATTAACCGAACTTTTAGAAGATAAAACATCATACGGCGAGACATTCTTCGTTCCCAAAAGGGCCCGCTGGCATGAGTCCTGGGTCGATGAAAACGGAGAGATGGTTCCGGCACTGAAGGACCTCAAGCATGATGTCGGCAATATGCTTAATAAGGCCATTGCAGCCATCGAAGATGAAAACGATGCCCTCGTTGGTGTTTTAAAGAATAACATAAATTTCAATGAGATAAAGGGCAAGACAAAAATTTCAGATCAGAAATGGAAAGAACTCCTTGATCATTTCAACCAGCCCGGATTCGTTCTCGTAAACGATAACTTTGAATTCCCTGACCTTCTTGGTGCTGCATATGAATATCTAATAAAATATTTCGCCGACAGTGCCGGAAAGAAAGGGGGAGAATTTTATACACCGTCCGAAGTCGTCCGCTTACTTGTGCAGCTTACAAAACCACAGGCGGGCAACACAGTTTATGATCCAACGGTAGGCTCCGGAGGCTTTTTAATCCAAGCCCATCAGTATATCGAAGAGCAGGGACAGAATGCCGACGACCTCGCACTGTATGGCCAGGACTCAAATGGAACAGTCTGGTCAATCTGCAACATGAATATGATACTCCACAATATCACCCGCTTTACTATCGAAAACGGCGATACACTCGAAGAACCCCTTATCCTTGAAAATGGACAGATTAAGAAGTTTGACCGGGTGCTTGCCAATCCTCCTTTCTCACAGAATTACAGCCGTGAGAATATCAAATTTCCAAATCGGTTCAGGGAGTGGGCACCTGAGACCGGCAAAAAAGCTGATCTCATGTTTGTGCAGCACATGCTGGCAAGCCTGAAGGGCAACGGCCATATGGCCACCGTTATGCCTCATGGTGTGCTATTCAGGGGAGGTAAGGAGAAACTTATCCGTGAAATCCTTATTAATGACGATGTCATTGAGGCGATTATCAGCCTTCCTCCCGGACTGTTCTATGGCACCGGAATTCCGGCCTGTGTGCTTGTCTGCAATAAGAACAAGCCTGATAGCATCCGCGATAAGATTCTCTTCATTAATGCAGACCGTGAATTTGCGGAAGGCAAAAACCAGAATAAGCTGCGCCCGGAGGATGTTGAGAAGATAGATTTTGTATTCACCAATAAGCGTGAAATTCCGAAGTACAGCAGGCTGGTGGACAAGTCTGAGATTGAAGAGAAGCATGATTATAATCTTAACATCCGGAGGTATGTGGATAATACTCCGGAGCCTGAGCCGGAGGATGTACAGGGTCATCTTATCGGCGGAATTCCGGAAAGCGAGGTTTTGGCCCGGAATGCTGACTTCTCAAAGTTCGGGGTGAAGAGTGAGGACTTCTTTACACCAAACCGGCCAGGTTATCTTGACTTTAAGGATATTGTGAAAGTTAAATCTGATATTAAGGGCATTATCGAGGCTGATCGTTCTGTGATTGATACACTTGCCAGGCATCAGGCAATGCTTGGTGAGTGGTGGACTATTGCCCGTGATGACTTCGCCGGCCTTGAGCTTTCCAATCACGGCGGCAGTAAAATTCCGGATGTCAGATACAATCTGCTCATATCACTCCGGGATAAGCTTGTCCCGCTTGGTGTGCTTGATGAGTTTAAGAGTGCTGGTGTTTTTGTGAACTGGTGGGATCAGATCCGTTATGATTTAAAGACGATTGTCTCCACGGGATGGAACCAGACATTAATTCCGGACGATTACATAATTTCCGAATTCTTCCGGGAGAATGCCGGTGCCATTGAAGACCTGGAAGGAAAGATAAGCGAGCTTCAGAGTGAACTGTCCGAGGCGGTGGAGTCTGCACAGGAAGTCTCAGGTTACGAACCGGAAGAAGGAGAGAGTGTCACTGCAACGGTGATAAAAAAGGCCCTTAAAGTTTTCATTGACGACCTGAAGGATTCAGCCGGAGATTCGGCTAAGAAAGAGCTGGCTGAGTTAAAGAAGCAGGACAGCATTATCAAGAATATTGAGACGAAGATTAAGGACTCTAAAGCCGGACGTAAGAAGAAAACTGAAGAGCTGCAGCTGTTGATTCAGCTAAAGCGGGTTGGTGCCGATGACCTGAAGGCTGAGAGTCTTGAACTCATCCGACAGGTTGATTCACAGATTGCAGGACTTGACCCGGAGAGTAAAGATGATAAGAAGAAGATGACCGCCCTGAAAAAAGACAGAACTGTACTTGAGGCCCGGATTAAAAAGGCTGATTCTCTTCTGGAAACCGCCGGCGGACAGCTTACAGACAATGAGACAAAGGCCCTTATCCTGAATAAAATCTACAACATCGCCGCCGCCGAACTTGAACGGTATCTTAACGCCGAGAAGCGCCTGTTAATTGCCGGCACTGAAAAACTCTGGGACAAATACGCCGTCAGCAGTCAGGAATTAAAGGCAGAGCATGAGACGACACTTGAAAAGCTCAACGGGTTTATGAAAGGTCTGGGGTATCTGGGATGAGTGCAATAAGTGATTGGCAGAAGGGCCAACTTGGAGAACTTTGTAGGATAGAAATAGGAGGTACCCCTTCCCGAAATAATCCTGATTATTGGGACGATGAAAAGAATTCAAATAACATCTGGGTTTCAATTAAAGATTTAAATAGAAAGATTATAAAATCTACATCCGAAAATATATCTGATATAGGAGTTATTCGTTCAAATGTTAAGCTTCAAAATCCAGGTACGGTATTACTGAGTTTTAAATTAAGCATTGGGCGTGTAGCAATAGCTGGATTACCTCTTTATACTAATGAAGCTATTGCAGGACTCCAATCTGATAAACTTGACCATGAATTTCTTTATCAAGGCCTTCAACAATGGGATCTATTACAAAATGTTGATCAGGCAATAAAAGGTGCAACATTAAATAAAGCAAAACTCAGAAAGATAGCTTTTGAATATCCAATTTTGAAACCAGAACAATCTAAAATCGCCGAAGTGCTCTCAACGGTGGATAAGGCAATTGAGCAGACGGAAGAGATGATCGCAAAGGAGCAGCGTATCAAGACCGGCCTGATGCAGGACCTTTTAACAAAGGGCATTGATGAAGACGGCAACCTCCGCTCTGAGGAGACCCATGAGTTTAAGGATTCCCCGTTAGGGATGATTCCGGTGGAGTGGGAAGTACATTCCTTTGGTGAGTGCGAATATTTTAATTTAGCAACTGGTGGGACACCTTCTACTAAAAGAAATGAATATTGGAATGGTGGCACAATTCCCTGGTTGTCATCTGGTGAAATTCATAAAAAAATAATTTATGATGCTGATACTTACATTTCAGAGTTAGGATATAAATGTTCAAATGCACGTTATTATCCTGTTAATTCAATACTTATTGCATTGGCTGGTCAAGGAAAAACAAGAGGTACTGTGGCAATTAATGAAATAAATGTTACATCCAATCAATCTATTGCAGCATTTTTACCAAATAAAGAACTTGTTTCTCCATATTATGTTTATTATTATTTAGATTCTAAATACGATTATTTACGTTCAGTTTCATCGGGGGCTGGTAGGGCTGGTTTAAGTTTAAAAGTACTTGCATCATTGAATATTGCATTGCCTAATTGCTTATGGGAACAGAATCTAATAGCAAACAAATTTAAGACTCTTGATGAGTTTATTCTAAAGAATACATGTCGATTAAAAAAATATAATTCTCAGAAAACCGCCCTCATGCAGGACCTCCTCACCGGAAAGGTGCGTGTTACTCCTCTGCTGAATAGTGATCATGAATACAATCCGGATGAAAATCAGGACAGTAATCCGGAGGGAGCAAGAGCATGAGCAACCATTTTTCTAAACCAAAATCGTTCTTTTCAAAAGGAGATGAGAAATAAATGAAAGCCCAGGATCTCCAGTTAACTCAGCTTCTCCAGGGAGCCAAGCAATTTATTATTCCGATTTTTCAGCGGACATACAGCTGGGAAATATGCCATTGTGAGCAGTTATGGCAGGACATTCTCCGGGTTGGTGCCGGTTCTGATCAGGATAGCCATTTCATCGGTTCGGCTGTGTATATTCCTGAACAGGAGACAAGTGCGGCAATCTCACGCTGGCTTGTCATAGACGGCCAGCAAAGAATTACAACAATTATTTTACTATTACTCAATCTCAAGGACCGGTTAATAAATGAGGGGCTGACAGAACCCGTGTCCGGGGAAGAGGTTGAGGATTATTATCTTCGAAACCGGTACGGAAAGGATGAACAAAAATACAAGATTCTACTGACAAAAACCGATAAAGAGACGCTGATAGCTTTGCTTGACGGAAAAGTTCAGCAGGAGCCTGTATCTCATCGTATAATTGAGAATTATAATTTTTTCAAAGATAAGATGCAGTCAGCCGATCTGAATGTTGTCTATCAGGGCATAAAAAGACTGATGATTGTTGATGTCCGTTTGCAACAGGGACTTGACAATCCTCAGATGATCTTTGAGAGCATGAACTCAACGGGTAAAGCCCTTACCCAGGCAGATCTCATCCGCAATTATGTTTTAATGGGCCTGCCACATGAAGATCAAACGAGACTATATAATGATTACTGGGCGCCAATAGAGGCGGATTTTGGAGCAGAAAGTTATAACAAACAATTTGATGAATTTGTGCGTTATTTCCTGGTCCTGCATACCGGCAGTTATCAGATTAAGCGGGATGAAGTATATCAGGAATTCAAAAGTTTCTCTCGTAAATATGAAGTTGAGGAGCTATTATCACTTCTAAAAAGATTTGCAGAATATTATTGCAACATCGCACTTGGGACCGAAAAAGACAAGGAATTGAATACAGTCTTTTATGATATTCGTGAACTCCGTGCTGATGTTTGCTACCCGTTACTGATGGAGTATTATAATGACTACCAAAAAGGACTCCTCAGTAAAAAAGAATTTGTAGAAGCTGTCCTTCTGGTTGAGAGTTATGTTTTCCGCCGTGCTGTTTGCGATGTTCCAACAAATTCGCTGCGTCAGACATTTGCCACATTCAGTAGAAAACTGAAAAAAGATCGCTACCTAGAAAGTATAAAGGCTGCTTTTTTACTACTGCCATCTTACCGCCGGTTCCCTAAAGATGAAGAATTTAAGAGACAGCTGAAGGTCAAAAATCTTTATAATTTTAACCGCAGGTCTTACTGGCTTAGACGTTTTGAAAACTACGGACGCAAAGAACGGGTGCAGGTTCAGGATTATACAATAGAGCATATAATGCCTCAAAATGAAATGCTGAATCAAAACTGGAAAGAAGCACTTGGAGAAGACTGGAAACGGATACACGAGCAGTATCTGCACACACTGGGGAATCTAACATTAACAGGTTACAACTCAGAATACAGTGATCGTTCATTTATTGAAAAGCGGGATATGAACGAGGGATTCAAATTCAGCCCTCTGATGTTAAATAAAGGGCTTGCTGAATGTGAAAACTGGAATGAGCAGGCAATAATAGACCGGGCTGACAAACTGACTGAAAGAGCAACCGAAATCTGGAAACTACCTGAAATAACAGAAGATCTTCTTGAAATATATCGGGCAGACGGAAAAGGTGAAAAAACAGAGTCCGAATATTCGATTGAAGATCATAAGTATTTGAGTGGAGGGCAAACTCTTGAACTATTCAATGAATTCCGAAAAAATGTCCTTGCTTTAGATGAATGCGTTCGAGAGGAGTTTCTTAAACTCTATGTGGCCTATAAAGCCGAGACAAACTTTGTTGACGTTATACCTCTATCTCGCAAACTCAGATTAAGTTTGAACATTGATTTTCCTGATATTGATGACCCCAGAGGAATCTGCAGGGATGTAACAGGAATAGGTCGATGGGGAAATGGAAACGTAGAAGTTAGCCTGGAAAATTTGGAGGATATTCCTTATGTAACTGGTTTGGTACAGCAGGCTCTTGAGCGACAACTTGGATCGGAGGAAATAGAGGGATGACTACAATAAATCAAACAAAACTGGATGAACGGAATCACGTAGAAAAACCGCTTCTCTCTCAGTTGCAGGGCCTTGGCTGGGAGATAATCGATCTTGCGGATGAGAAGGAGGAACACAAACAGGCACCGGCCGACACCTTCCGGGAAAACTTCACCGAGGTTGTTATGCTTCCCGTTCTCCGGGAACAGATCAAGATTATCAATCCCTGGATAGAAGAGGATCAGATAGATGAAGTCATCAGACAGCTTACAGCGAGTTTCCCCGGTAGCAACCTGATTGAAAACAACCGGCATGTCCTCCATCTTCTCCTTGAAAATACAAGCGTCAGTGAAAACCGGAAGACAGGAGAAAGAAACCCAACTGTCCACTTCATTGACTTTAAGAAAAAGGAAAACAACCGGTTCACAGCCGTCTGCCAGTTTAAGGTCCGCATTCTCGGCACAGAACACCACATTATCCCCGACATCGTGCTCTTCCTGAATGGAATTCCGGTTGTCGTCATCGAATGCAAATCTCCGAAGGTAAAAGATGCAATTCCGGAAGCCATCGACCAGATGCTCAGATACAGTGAACAAAGAGGTGCCAAAGGAGAAGGAAGTGCCACGCTTTTTTATTACAACCAGTTTATTGTAGCAACCTGCCGACAGGAGGCAAAATTTGGAACAATCTCCACACAAACCGAGAAATATTTCTACCGCTGGGCCGACCCATACCCACGAACATTAAACGAGCTGGATCACGGCTCCGGAAGTCCGAATGACCAGCAGCGCCTTGTTGCCGGAATGATAGATAAAGAAAACCTCCTATCCCTAATCAGAACCTTCACCCTGTTTTCCACTAACGACAAAGGACAGTTAATAAAAATTCTCGGCCGTTATCAACAGTTTCGTGCAGTAAAATTAGCTGTTAAGAGACTGCTTGAAGGCAAAAGTCCTCGTGAACGCAGTGGTATCATCTGGCACACACAGGGTTCCGGCAAATCCCTCACAATGATGTTCATGGTCAGGGAAATGTATCTCCACCCAGAGTTAGCCAGCTGGAAAGTTGTATTTGTAACTGACAGAACGCAACTCGAAGACCAGCTAAACGAAACCAGCAGAAATATCGGTTTTACTGTAAATGTGGCAAAAAACATCAACAATTTAAAAGACCTGCTTCGAACAGATACCTCTGACCTCGTTATGGCTATGATTCACAAATTCAGGGAAGCTGACCTTCAGGAAGCATTTCCTGAATTGAATACAAGCCCTAAAATTCTGGTAATGACAGACGAAGCCCATCGTTCGCAATATAAAATGCTTGCAGCAAATCTCGACAGGGCAATCCCAAATGCCGCAAAAATCGGCTATACCGGCACACCAATTGATAAAACGGAACGGGTATTCGGGGAATACATTGACAAATACACAATGAGGCAATCCATAGATGATGGTGTGACACTCGAAATTGTCTATGAAGGCCGGACACATAAGGCCGAAGTTCCTGACAGAGAAGCAATGGACTTTGAATTTGCTGATGTATTCAGTGATTATAACCTTCAGGAACGTCTGAATATCCTCGGGTATGGATCACGTAAAGCATACCTCGAAGCCGAATCCACAATACAGGCCAAAGCAAAGGATATGATCAATCACTACCTGACCCACGTATTCCCCAATGGCTATAAGGCACAGGTGGTTGCAACATCACGCGAAGCAGCAACACGATACAAGCCACAACTTGATTCAGCACTTGCTGAAAAAATCACTGAACTGGAAATATCTAATCCAAATGGATTGGATCTGGAACAAATAAAAAAACTGCAAACCGACGTAATAATTTCCGGAGATCACAATGACTTACCTCACCTGAAAGAATACTCCGATGAAACACGCCATGAACGCAGTATTAAGAGTTTTAAAATGCCATTCGGCAGAGAAAACGAAGGTATTACAGGCGACATGGGAATTCTGGTTGTCAATAACATGCTAATCACCGGATTTGACGCCCCGGTAGAACAGGTAATGTATCTTGACAAGGTGATAACGGATCATAATCTTCTGCAGGCCATTGCAAGAGTAAACAGAGTGGGAGGAGAATCAAAGGACAAAGGTTTCGTTATTGATTATGTAGGGATAGGCCACCACTTAAAGAAGGCTATCGACGCTTACGACGAACGCGAACAAAATGAAATTATAGATGCGCTCAGTTTCCCGGAAGAGGAGCTTCGAAACCTGGAAGAAAGTCATTCAAAAATCCTGAACCTCCTCAAACAATATGGACTATCAGACCTTACAGACCATGACGCTTTTTTCGATATTTTCTACGACGAAGACCTTCGGTTTGAATACATGGAGGCATTCAGGAATTTTACAAAATGCTTAAACCTCGTATTTCCATCAAAAGAAGCACTTGAATATTTGAGTGATTACAACTCCCTCTCAGAGATCAATGTTCTGGCAGGTAAGCATTTCCGTGACAGCCGCCTGAGTATGAAGGGAATTCCACCTAAACTGCGAGCACTAACCGATAAATATCTTGAATCAAGAGGAATCAATCAGAAAGTAAAACCAATTTCAATTCTCGATGAAGACTTCCAGAAAAATGTTGGTAAACGCAGCCGGACTAAAACCAAAGCTGCTGAAGTTGAACATGCGATCCGTCATCATATTGATATTGAACTCGACGACGACCCCGAACTTCAGGCTTCCTTTGCAGAAGCACTTGCACAGATATTTGAAGACTTCCGTGACAACTGGGAAAAGATCTATGAAGAACTGGAAAAATTGCGGGAACGCATAATTAACGCCAGTAAAGAAGAGACATATGGCCTTCACCGCAAAAAACAGATGCCATTCTTCCGGAACCTGAAAAAAGAGCTCTGTGATGATAAAAAACTGACAGATGGGGAGATCTCTATTCTCGTGGACATAACTCAAAATATTTACCTTATTATTGAACGCGAACTGAATCTCACTGGTTTTTGGGAAAGTATTTCGGCAAGAAACAGGCTGAAGGCTGAGATCCAGCGCACCATTTTAAAGCCCGAATATTCTCAAATACCCGACATTATTCAAAAACGTGCCAGTATTATCAGCCGCATAATGGAGATTGCTGAGAAAAACAACGATATAATTCTCTATTCAGAATGACAATGGAACCAGCCTATACAATTAGACGTTCACCCAAGCGTAAAAGACTGACAATTACAGTTGAAAGGGACAGGACCGTAGTTGTTCATGCACCCCAGTCAGCAACGGATGAAAAGATACGTGAAGTTGTTGAGTCAAAAAAGTACTGGATCTTTGAAAAAGTAAGGCATAAACAAAAGTACCAAGATTTGCCTCATCCCCCTGGCAAGGAGTTAGTTAACGGTGAATCAGCACTGTATCTTGGCCGCAATTATCAGATAGAGATCACAGACACTAATGAAAGTGAGATCCTGTTTGAACAGAAATTTTTAATTCCTGCATCTCTTTCATTTGAAAAGAAGACAGTTCTAAGAGGTTGGTATACTAAACGGGCAAACGAAAAAATCATCCCAAGAGTTCGCAATCATGCCAATGCGTTAGGCGTAGAATATGCGGACATTAAAATCGTGGATAACAAATATAGGTGGGGTTCCTGTACTCCGAAAGACAACCTGAATTTTAACTGGCGGTTAATTAAGGCCCCAATGTATGTTATTGATTATGTTATCATTCACGAACTGGCTCATCTGCTTGTAGAAAATCATACACCGGAGTTTTGGAATATTATACGGGCACAGTCTCCTAAAATGGAGAAGGCAAAACAATGGTTAATAGAAAATGGACAACTGCTTGAGGAGGAGATTTAAATTTACATATACATCATAAAACCTTCATAATCTCCCCGACATCATACCAATAAGAAACCTCCCGTGTCTTCCCTCTGATCAGGAGAGGCTTCATCGTAACTATCTCCATCGATTACAATAATTATTGATTGGAGATACTGATATATAGGTTAAATTTAAGTAGAATGAAAAAACCTATCTTCGGCAGTAAAATCGAGGGTCGGCAGTTAGCCGAATATTTGATTGATTTTGATATCGGGGTCTCAAAAGAAGCAGAATATGTGGTAAAAAAGATTGATTTCGACTATTTTGAGGGGAATTAGAGCGGAATTTGAGGTATCAATACAACAATTCCGGATATCCCTCAGAGGTATTTCTCCTCAATTATCCCCATTTCCCTCCTTTTCCCCCCATCCAACCTTAACCTCATCTCACCAAAACCCCCTCTCCCAAAAAAACCTTAGAGGGGGAAAAAGATCTCTTGTACTAGTACTGCTCACAACAATAACAAGATAACACCCGGATCGGAAAAAACACTCACACCCTGCCGCTCTTTCTTATATAACTGAAAAGCAAACAGAAGAGGCAGAAACAGAACAATAGATGGAACGTGGTTCTTTCCGGATGTTGGAGTGAAACCTCTTTCTCTACACGTCTCTAAATAACAATAATAACACGATATGGTGTGTTATCCGGCTGTTCCAGCCCCCCATACCCTTTTTCTTCGGGCGGCCGCGGCCCTCAGGCCGATACCGACAGAACCCGATGTATCGATATCAGGATGATAATTGAGCACCTGAAACATGTATGCCAGTAAAGAATTGTCACAGGAGGCAATGATTCGGAATTTCCGGATAGTTGACTTCTTCTGAGGACTATATTGTTGGAAACCCGGTAAATTGATGATCGGCAATGAAATCAATATCAGAGATATGCCTTCAGTCTCCAGATAAGGTAGAGCGGAATCTCCAGAACTTCACCATATTCATCTGAATGCCGTGCAATATTCCTGAAACTCGTCCGGACAGCAATACGGGGGCTGTATTTTTTTCGATACTCTGTAAGGCTTCTGGAACGGGTTCTTCTTGCTGATTTAACCTCAATCGGAATGACATCAATGCCTTTCTGGATGACATAATCAACCTCGGCTATTCCACCGGATTTCCAGAAAAAGGGCCGGTGGAAATCATTTGCAATCAGTTCTGTCAGGACAAAGTTTTCTGTTAATATCCCCCGCATATCGGCGGTCAGCGAAGAGGTATCAAAAACGACATCTGCCGGAAATCTGCTCATCCTGCGGAGAAGCCCAACATCGGAGAAATAGATCTTAAAATACGTTATATCACCATATGTTGTAATCGGAATGTATGGACGCTCAATTTTTTCGACCTTATAGATGAGCCCTGCTGAGATCAGCCATTGAAGGGAATCTTCGAGATCGCGTGCACGCATTCCCTGCTTTACATGGGAGAATATAAATTTCTGATTATCCTTTGCAAGCTGTGCGGGGATTGCATTCCAGATCAGGGTAAGTTTTGGATATTTGGATACAGACGCATATTTAACGAAATCCTTTTCATAATTACTGAGAATTTCACTTTGTATCGTTTCTACAAGCCCGATATCATAGTTTTGTATCCATGAGCTGACAACTTCGGGCATGCCTCCCGTGATCAGATATTCACGATATGCCTCTTCCAGTTTGCCGGTGAAGGCATCTCGCACCCCCTCATCCAAAGACAACCCATTCAGGTACTTGTAAAGGAGTTCCTCACCCTTTGCCAGGAGAAATTCCGAAAAATTAAGAGGATACATCGTAAGCATCTGCACCTTGCCAACAGGAAATGAGACGTTTTTTCCCATCTGTGCAACAGCCACTCCCAACAAGGAACCGGCAGCAGCAACATGAAGTTGTGGCAGATTTTCGCAGAAATATTTCAATGACGTTATTGCACGGGGACAGATCTGAATTTCATCGAATATGAGAAGGGTTGTACCGGGCTGGATGGCTTTATTTCTCAGAATGCCAAGATCCTTGATAATTCTTGAAACATTCAGGTCACCTTCGAATACCTTTTGCAGCCGCCCATCATATTCGAAGTTGAAATACGCAACATCGTTGAACTCTGACTCGCCAAAATGCTTTAATATCCAGGTCTTCCCGCACTGGCGAATTCCTTCAATGATCAGCGGTTTACGATCAAGACTCTCTTTCCATTTGAGTAAAGTATCGTACATGAATCGCTTCATGAAATGACCTTTGCACTTTTAAGTTTATAATATGTGTGTTCAGTACACATTTTTGCAACCTATTATGTGAGAGATGTACACACTTTCCTAACTTAACATCTGAAGAACCGGGATCTGAACGATCTCAAGGAATGATACCCAAACACCCGGCCTGCCTTTTTCTCTCACCACTCTCACATCCCCTCTTCCCGCCGGGAACATCCGCATTACAGCCTGCTGGACACCGATACATGAGTATACAGGAGTCCATCCAGGAAACCGGGTGCAAATCGGCGATGAACAGAGCATCGACGCAGGCGAACAACGGAAGATATAAGAAAAAGGTATTTTCCCAATCAGAGAAGAACAATAACAACGGAGAGAATGTATGAAGATAAAAACGATTACAGCAGCAACCCTCGTGCTTGCACTCTGTCTCCTCTTCACGTGCGGATGCACCACGACGACGGAGACAAACCAGCTGCCGGCAGTGACAGCGCCCACGGCCCTCTCGTATAATGATATCCCGGTTCAGTATGCCGAGGTGAACGGCATCACGCTCGGGTATCGTGAATTCGGGGCGGAAAACACCGAACCGCTTCTCATGCTTGTAGGCTTTGGCGAGACGATGAATACCTGGAATCCCACGTTCATCGGTATTCTTGCAGAAAACTTCCATGTGTATACCTATGACCACCGTGGCATGGGGGAGAGCACCGATGTCGACGCCCAATATACCATAGCACAGCTTGGAGACGATGCAGCAGGGCTGATGACCGCACTCGGGTACGACAGCATGAATATCTACGGCGTCTCGATGGGATCGACCGTTTCACAGCAACTGCTGATCGATCACCCGGAGAAGGTGAGAAAGGCCATCCTCTCCTCTGCCACGTACAGCGCTTCCATACCGGAGACCAGTCTGCTGCACCATTTACTCGAAACGACTGCGGCAGACCCGAATAAGCCTGCCGGCACCCGAAAGGAGGCCATGGCAAACCTCGCATGGGAGGGCAGTTATGACAGCCTCCCGGGGATTACAAACCACGTCATGCTCATCACCGGAACCGCTGACATCCTGACTCCGCCATCAGTCGCGATCGAGATGGCAGGCCAGATTGATGGATCATGGCTCATCCGTTTCAAAGATATCCCCCACGGAGGATCAAGGTATGCCCCCATCGAATACGGGACTATCACGACGACATTCCTGAAGCTGGACGAATCTCCTGAATATTCTATTCGGGACATTCTCAACTCCACCAAAAACGCAGAATAGAAATTCAGATCAAATACGTATTCAGACATCGACAGAAAGAACAAACTCCACTTCGCAATACACGGAAATACTGCTGCTGAACTGATAGTGAATCGTGCAAGATTTCAGGGTTATACAGGACAGGCTGTATGAAAGTGATTTTGATCAAATGATTCAGGAAGCAGAAATAAAAGCCCTTACGAAGAATCAAAAAAAAGCGCAGGAGAGAAGAGGAATCAGGAGTAAACACGATGATTCACCCCCAACAAAACATCATCCTGATCGGCATGCCGGGGGCCGGGAAGAGCACCGTCGGTGTCATCCTTGCAAAGACGCTCGGCATGCAGTTCATTGATAGCGATATCCTGATACAGCAGCGGACCGGGAGGAGACTCCAGGAGATCCTCGACACAGACGGCCCCGATGCATTCCGGCAGATCGAGGAGGAGACGATCCTCTCCCTCGCCGCGCAGGAGCAAAAAGGTCAATCTACCGGCCATTTTTCCGACTATGCGGTGATTGCAACCGGCGGGAGTGTCGTCTGGAGCAGGGCGGCGATGGAGCACCTGAAGACAACAGGCGTAATCGTGTACCTGGAAATCTCCTTTCCCGAGATGGAGAAGAGGATCAGAAACATCATCACACGGGGAATCGTCCTCCTTCCGGGCCAGACGCTCCGGACGATGTACGACAGCCGGGCCCCCCTCTACGAGCAGTATGCCGATATCACCATTGCATGTTCAGATAGGGATCTTGAGTCCGTGGTGAGCGGGATACTTGAGAGGGTATGAGTGAAGGGGAGCATCCGGACTCTGGATCATCCAAAGATCTGGATCAGGCAGGCAGATAGTTATTGGAGAGAAGACCATGAATATACTGATAGAACGAGGGACCAGATCAGCCATCAAATCATGTAGTCAGGTCAGGTACCTGATCAGCGGCTGCCGGTTGGGCAGGTCCTTTTCATAGATGGTGGGGTGAAGTGAGTGAATGTTCAAAACCAGATTATCGTTATAATCATCCTTGTCATCGCCTCTCTGGTTGTCGGACTCGGTTTTGCCACCCACACACTCATTCTCAACGATTTTGCCGATCTTGAGGAGAGCCATCTCGAAGATATGATGGAGAGAACCATCAGATCAATTGAGAAAGAACAGCAGTTCCTCTCTACAAGTGTTCTGGACTGGTCCGACTGGGATGACACCTACTGGTTTGTGCAGGGGATGGACCCGGACTATGTGCAGAAGAACCTTGATGAGTCGGTATTTGAATATTTTGAACTCAATGCAATGATCTTCACCGGACCGGATGGTGATGTGGTCTTTGCGCAGGGATTCGACCCGGATGAAGGTGAAGAGAGAGAGGTTCCCCCCCTGCTCTATACACTCCACGAGTCTCTTCTTGCAACCAGTGCCGAAGAGCTCTCCGGGATCATTGAAACAGAAGACGGGCTGATGATCGTTGCAGTACGGCCGATCCGTATGAGCTGGGGGGAGGGTCCTGCCATGGGCACTCTCCTCTTTGCACGTGCAATGGATGGGGGATGGATTGCGGATCTCTCGGATCTCACCGGGGTTCCAATCCAGATCACCGATACCCCGGAAGCGCCCCTTCCTGCTGTTGAACAATCTCTCGCCATTTCCAAGGATGGCGATACCATCACCGGATCAACCATACTATCCGATATTTTCGGAGAGCCGGTTATGGTGCTCTCGGTAACCCAGGAGCGGACAATCTACCAGAAGGGGATTCTCGCCTACCAGTCAGGGGTTATGGCAATCCTGGTCTTCTCGGCCATCACCGCCATCCTCTTCTACCTGCTCATAAACCATTTCTTCCTCAGGAGAATTACCCGGCTGAACCAGGAGGTACAGGAAATAACAAACAGCACCTCAACGTCTTCATCTGTTCCCGTCTACGGTGATGACGAGGTAGCAGAACTCGCAGCCTCAATAAACAGAATGCTTGAGTTCATGGAGAACGATCAGCAGGTGATCCGTGAAAGTGAAGAAAAATACCGCCTTATTGCAGAGAATACCGCAGATATCATCTATATATGCGATATGAATCTACATCTCCAATATATCAGTCCATCCGTTACGAAGGTGAAAGGGTTCACCATTGAGGAGGAGCTTGCCATGTCACTGGAAGAGAGGGTGACATCAGCCTCATATAAAGAGATAGTGGCGCTCTTTGAGAGGGAGATGGAAAAGGAAGCGTCAGGTTCTGCTGATCCGGACAGAACTGTCAGGTTCGAGAGCGAAGAGTACTGCAGCAATGGATCCACCATACTGTTTGAGAACTCTGTCCGGCTCCTGAGGAATAAAGAAGGCGAGCCGGTTTCGATTCTGGGTATCGGCCATGATATTACCGAGCGGAAAAGGGCAGAGGAGGCTCTCCAGCTCACAAACACAAAACTCCAGCTCCTCTCCTCCATCACCCGGCATGATATCCTGAACAAGGTGATGATTGCCAGAGGATACCTGGGGCTGGCAGAGGAGTTGCATGGCGAGAGCGTGCAGGCAGAGTACCTGATAGAGGCACAAAAAGCCACTGAAGCAATCCAGAAACTGATCGAATTCACGCGTGAGTACCAGCAGCTCGGGATACAAAGCCCCTCATGGAAGAGCCTCAGTGGCCTGATTGAATCAATCGATGACAGTGAACTTCCGATCGCCTGTGATTGTGCTCAAATCTCGATCTATGCAGACCCGATGATCGAGAGGGCCTTCTTCAACCTCTATGAGAACACACTCCGCCATGCAGAAGGGGCAACCCGTGTGCAGATCCGGTGTGAGGAGACCGATTCCGGCCTCATGATCACCTGGGAGGATGATGGCCCTGGCATCCCGGATAAGGAGAAGGAATTCATCTTCAAACGCGGATATGGCAAAAACACCGGATTTGGATTATTCCTTGTCCGGGAGATCCTCGACATCACCAAAATTACCATAATCGAGGATGGAATTGTTGGGGAAGGCGCACGATTCCGGATGCTGGTGCCGGAAGGCGGGTACCGGATCGGATAGAGAGCCGGAGTACGGCATTCATCGCAGGTAACCGACCGGCGATTCTTTATCGATAGGAGAAAATCCACAATCCTCCCATTCCAAAGCCCTTATATATAAATAAGAGACTTTTACCCATATGCGAATTGGAATACCATTTCCCGCAATCATCATCCTGGTGATTGCTCTGCTCGCTTCTGCGGGCTGTGTCTCCGATCAGCCGGTCTATCAGGAATCAAGTATCGGCGAGATGGAATATAACAAAGGGCTTGCCGAGTACGAAGCCGGAAACTATCGGGCCGCTGAAGCCGCATTTGAAGGATCGGCGGCCTGGTACTTTGCCAATGGATACCCGGAAGCCGGAATTACCTCGCGGAATGCGATGTTTTCCGCAATCAGAACCTATGGTGAGTTTTCACTGGATGAAACCGCTGCACGGGATATCCTCAGGGAGAAAGTGCCTGGCATCACCGATTCAGAGATAGATGCATGGCTTGCAGACGATGCCCAGACACTTGTCTCTGATGGCGAGACCCTCTACTTCTCAGATATCGCAAAGAACTACCTCTATGCCCACACTGACATCCTCCAGAAACAGGATAAAGGATTCACCTTTGCCTTTATGTCGCGGTATGCCCTTGCAGAGGATGTACATGCAGGCAGCCTGAAGGCAGAAGATCTCCCCTACAGGAACCCGATCCACTATGAAGGGACGATGCGGCTGGAGATCGCAGAAGCGGATCTCCCGGCAGGAGGCACCCTGAAGATCTGGTATCCGCACCCAATTGCAACAGATATCCAGCGTGATGTTGCAGTCACCAATATGGCATACCCGGAGTATATCGTGAATGGGCCGGATGTCAATCACGAGATCGGGATCATCTACTATGAAATACCAGTCGATGCACTACAAGGCGATCTGGTCATCACAGCGGATATCAAATTCACCTCCTATGAGGGGATCTTTGTGATCGATCCCGATAAGGTCGGCGAGTACGATACAACCGATCCGGAGTATATCCTCTATACCAGATCCGAGCGGAACATCGAGGTAAATGACGCGATCAGAAACAAAGCCCGTGAGATCGTCGGAGGCGAGACAAATCCCCACAAGCAGGCACAGATGATCTATGAGCATATCATCACCACCTACCCCTACAGCCATGTCCCGCATCTCTCGCTTGATGCAAAGACGCCAAAAGTCGCCGAATCGACCCATATGTTCACCACAGGCCGTGGCGACTGCGGCACCCAGAGCATGCTCTTCTCAGCATTCTGCCGCTCGATAGGCATTCCCGCCCGAGCCACCGGCGGGTACCAGATGATCCTCCAGAATGCGCCAAGCCCCCATTTCTGGGCTGAATACTACCTTCCGGAATACGGATGGGTGCCGGTTGATCCGACCGTTGCCGAGGGTGCCGACTGGTTCGATGTCCCTGAAGAGGACCGGATAGCCTATAAGAGATACTATGGAACCAACATCGATCCGACAAGGATGGTCATCCAGAAGAATGTCGATGCAAATGTTGAACCGGATTATCCAGACGATGCCGTGATCTTCAGGCTTGTCCGCCAGTATCCCGCGATTATAAGCGATATAGCAATGGAAGATATGGAGTTCATCGCAATGGGAGGATTCAAAATCGATCTTGTAGAGAAGAACTGAATAGCCACCCTTTTTTTTAGACTCTTCTCCAAATTTCTGATCACCAAAACTCCTGATCATCCGGGTTGCATCACGTAGAGAAGAGTGTGCCAAGCTTCTGGCAGCTGACATAAACAATAATCTGCTAAAAATGATCTATACGCCGGAATGCTCCCGGAGTATATGAATATGATGATACCACCTTCAGTAACAGCCTTTGTCCGGCTCCGGGTCACGCTTTTTCCACGGGATGAATCTCCCGGATAATTTTCCGCGAGAGGTAGCTGGCATACATATCAGGGTAAATGATCACCCCTGTATACTTCCCGTTCTCTTCCATAATCGAGAGAGACTCGCGGCGGTCCGCAATCAGCAACAATTGCATCGAAAAGTCGATCTCTTCATCATGATCATGGTGGAAGAGGGACGATTCAATATCATTCCCCCCCATATAGCATTTAATCGGTGCTGAACCGGCAAGTTCCCGGCTTGGAATCACAAGGTACACATACACCCGTTTTGCCGCCTGCGCCAGATCTCTGCCATATTTTTTCAGGAATTCTTCAGTTGTGCAGAGGATGATAATCTCGGATTTTGCCCGGCGAAGCATCATCCGGATTTGATTATCACGGGCATTTTCCGAGCAGAGCTTATATTTCTGGATGAGAGGTTCCGGGGTTTCAGTTTCAAGCTTTTTCAGGCATTGATAAACCTCTTCAAGCGAGATCTCTGATTCGCGTTTCAGGCGCTCGAAGATCCGGGTCACATCAACTGGCGAGTACCGCACCGGCGACTTCCCGGATGAGACGATAAAACCCTTCTGTACGAGAGAGGCGAGAGTTTCATAGATTCTCCCACGAGGAATTTTTGTCTTCTCATGTATTTCGCGGGCATTTGCCACCCGCAGAGCTGATACAACCAGATACACCTTCGCCTCGTATTCACTCATCCCGATTGCTTTTAACTGAATCAATAACGAGTCATCAATCATAATCGCAGTTACTGTATTGAGTAGCATTGTCCTTATATTTGGAGATTTGCAACCAGCTTAAGCATGATTTCTACACCCTACAAGCCTACGAAATGGACATTTTTGTTTCTCATGCTCTCTGCCATGATGATTCTCATGGGAGGTGCTGCCGTTGCGCCAGCACTCCCTTTGATAGGCGAGGCTTTTCCGGGTGCATCTGAAGCATCAATCACGTTCATTGTAACACTTCCTGCGCTTGCAATAGCCATCACCGGCATTCTCGTTGGCTATCTATCCGACAGGTTCGGTAAAATTTCAATCCTTGCTGCCTCCGTTGCGATATTCACAATTGCAGGCAGTTCGGGATTTTATCTCACATCTCTCTATGAGATACTTGTCGGGAGATTCATCCTTGGAATAGGCATAGCCGGTATCATCTGTACAACTTCCGCCCTGATCGTCTGTTATTATGATGGACTTGCCCGTACACGCGTTCTTGGATATCAGGCAGCCGCAATGGGTGTCGGAGTTCTGATTCTTGAGACAAGCGGCGGACTTCTTGCATCGGTATCCTGGCGTGCAACCTTCCTTATCTACCTGATCGGAGTCGTCATCTTTGCAGGTGTTCTCCTTACCATGAAAGAACCGGCACGACAGAACAATGAAGAGCAATCCCGACAAACCGTGGAGGCACGAAGGGAACTCACAGGGGAAACCTTCCCTCTCATTCCGCTGCTCTTCGGATATGCAGCCCTCTTTTTTGGGAATATGCTCTTCTTCCTGTTGCCAACCAGATTCCCCTTTTTAATGGCGAATATGGATACTGCAATGATACTGGGTGATAACAGCGCACTTCTCAGCGGTTTATTCCTTGGAGTCATGGGCTGCTCTTCTGCATTCATCGGACTCTTTTATGGGAGAATTGCCTATAAAGTCAGCTGGCATACCCTTCTTACCATTGCATTTGCCTTCTTTGGAGTCGGCTTATGCAGTCTTGGAGTTGCGAGCTCGCTTGTTTTTGTCGCAATTGCTGTCATCCTCGTTGGACTTGGCGAGGGGATTCTCATGCCAACCATCGTAAACCATATTGCAAGTATCACCCCAAAGCAGTTCCTTGGCAGAGCAATGGGTGGTTTCTCGGTATTTTTAAACCTCGGCCAGTTCATGTCGACATTTGCAATCATTCCGGTGATTGCCATTGTAGTAACCTATAGCAACCTCTTCCTTGCATTTGGAGTTGGGGCATTTGTACTTGCGCTGCCATTCCTTTTCACTTCAATCAGGAAAAGACCAGACCAGCCGCAGATGAGCCACAACTAATATTCTCCCTTCTCCTCTTTTTCCAGCCTATCCAGAAAAGCAACAAGGAAACAATGCCTCTCTTCGGCTATCTCTGTTGCAGTCTTCGTGTACATCCGATCCTTCAGCTTCAGCAGCCTCTCATGAAAGTGAGCGACAGGGATGAAGACTGCCATATCTGCCACCTTCACGGATGCCGATTCTCCGGCAGAGGCGGGTAACCCGTGCGGTATGATCGAATGCGTGAGAGTCGTATGCCTGAAAAAAAGGTCATGATGTATGCCAAAATCTTCTCCATCTCTTCATCCATGAGAGAGATCTGGAATTGAAGAGGGAAATGACCTTCATTTCTTCTGATTTTACCACTTTGACTTCAGGAATAGCCTAAGCGTCGCTCATACGCCGTGTGATCCAACCATTCAATGATCACCACAATTGTATCTCCATCACTTGCAACTGTATAGAGTAATCGCCAGGAGCGATTCAGATTATATTTCCAGAGATTTTTCAATGTTTTATTTCGGTTCTTATAACTCTTTGGAATCTGGGCTTTGGGAACTTGCACTCCACAGAAAGCATTCTCAGATAAAGCATCAAATGCATGCTCAAGGAGATTAAGCAACTCTCGGTCAGCGGATTTTGAGGACGTCTTCAATGAATTGAAGGAACTTTTAACCTTCTCATCGGCAAAAAATAGTTTTGCTTTCATCGAATCCGCAGATCTTCACGCACCATATAATACCGGGCGAGATCAGGATCGAAGATCCAGCAGACTTTGCCATTGGTATCAAGGGCGATCTTGTTTGATTCAATCAGATACTCGATTGCGGTTTTGAAGGTCTGGTACATCATTTTCCGTGGGAGAGATGACCAGAGAGCTCGCCGCCGGAACTCACCGCTATGCTCCTGAACAAACTCCTCGATCATCTGGATTGTATCAAGTGTAGGTGAGTGTGCCGAGGTACTCGCAGCTGACATAGAGAAAGATATGTCATATAAGTATATATAACCAAAGCTGAACGTGGCCTGAATCAGGAGTCACCCTTTCCACCACCTAATCCCCACCTTCCTCACGTTCAAGCACCTGAAGAAAATCAACAAGGAACCCATGCCTCTCTTCGGCTATCTCTGTTGCAGTCTTTGTATACATCCGGTCTTTCAGCTTCAGCAGCTTCTTATGGAAATGAGCGACCGCACCCACGATCCCGGTGCCATCCTCCCCCGCCTGCATGAAGGTCCGGGCGATGCCAACAGCACCCATCGCATCCAGCTTGTCGGCATCCGAGAGGATCTCCGCTTCCAGTGTCGCAGGCGCAATCCCCGAGCTGTACCGGTGGGCACGGATTGCGTGGCAGATTGAGTGAATCATATCACCGGGATACCCGATTGATCGGAGATACACCTCTGCCATCTCCGCCCCCTGCTCCTCATGGGGAATACCGGTCTCCTCCTCAAGAGGGCGGGCAATATCATGGAAAAGTGCAGCGGGGATGAGGACACCCATATCCACACCCTCACGGATACCGATAGTCCGGCAGAGGCGGGTGACCCGTGCGGTGTGGTCGAACCCGTGGGAGCCGGATGCGGGGAGTTGTGCCCGGACATAGTGCTGAATATCCTCAATCATGCCATCCATGGAGTATGGTTCACTGTATGGCGGGAAAAGGTTCACCTTTTGATCAACGGATGTGAAAAGAGGAGGAAAGGGATACTTTCTCCGCCGGTTGATCTGGCCCCGGATCTTCAACCAGCACTATGTAATCAGTTCTTTCTCAATCACCCGGATCGCACCCACCTTGATAGCGGCAACCACCTCCATGCCAGGAACAAGATCAAGATCTTCTGCCGAACGGCTCGTGATGAGGGCAATGATCGGAAAACCGGCATTGAGATGCACCTGGGTAAGGGGGCCGCCAAGAGGGATAACAGCAGTGATTGTTCCATTGAATCGATTGTGCGCTGAGCCTGCATGGTCATCACCAACATGGAGCGTCACATCGGCTGCCCGGAAGGCAATATCGACTGAACTACCGGGAGAAACATTTGAAACGGCAATAACAGTCACTCCTGCAATCTCGATTGAAGCAGGACTCGAGGTTCCGATTCCCACAACACCAGAGAGAATATTCTCCATACCAATAAAACGGGCAACAACAGAACTCTTTGGGGTTTCAAATACAGCATTAACCGGCCCCTCCTGCATCAGGACACCATCAATGATCACCGCACAACGATTTGCCATCCGAAGGATCTCTTCTCGTGCATGTGTCACCTGGACAATGGTGAGATTCTGATCCCGATGGATCCTGAGAAGATCAGCAATAATCTGTTCACGGGTGATTGGATCAAGTGCGGCGAATGGTTCGTCTAGCAACAGGATTTCTGGATCAGAGGCAAGAGCACGTGCAATCGCCACACGTTGCTGCTCTCCTCCACTCAGGGTTCCCGGATACCGGTTTCTCAGATGAGAGAT
>NPIE01002841.1_pt1 | contig 68396 bp, 53 predicted proteins | sample 8637661 | NCBI WGS metagenome assembly NPIE01 (sample SAMN07420842, study PRJNA396082) | bioreactor metagenome | isolation source: sample BA12 brine-fed electro-methanogenic bioreactor BA | place: Japan: Kochi | collected 2016-12-09 | reverse complement strand
CAGCGAGCGCAGCGAGCCTTAACCCCTCAACGTCTGAACGTCTGAACCTCTCAACGTCTGAACCTCTCAACGTCTGAACCTCTCAACCTTATATATGCATCTTAATCAATAATGATCTAAATTAATATTGTAATAAGGAGTAACGTATGAGAAAAGCAGGTCTTTTGATTCTCTTAATGCTTATGCTGTTCACCATCAGTTCCTGTATACCCGGAAACGGCACCTATACACCGTTTAAACCGGCCGGATTTTTTTGGGGCATATGGCATGGCTGGCTGGCACCTCTTTCACTGATTATCCAGTGGTTTGTACCGAAGATCGGAATTTATGAACCCTTTAATACCGGTTGGTGGTATGATTTTGGTTTCTATCTTGGAATTTTGGGTGGATTTGGCGGATTAAGTCTTACACGAAAGAAAAACAAGTTTGACTGATCATGAAATCTGATAATCAAATTTGCCGGATATTGGCAGAATTTGGTCTGCCGCCGGATTATGCGGATATAAGAGGATTGGTGCCTTATGCGGAAGCCAATGATTTAATAAATATTGGACTGAATCCATTCGGTATGCCGGTACATCTTGAACCTGAAGCAGGAAAGGCATGGTACAGAATGCATGAATCTGCAGCTGAAGATAAGATTATTCTTTATCCACTATCCGGATTCCGCAGCATTGCATTGCAGACAGAAATTATTCGAAATAAGTTAAATCAGGGCCGGACAATTGAGGATATTATGAAAGCAAATGCCCCGCCCGGGTACAGCCAGCATCATTCCGGAAAAGCTCTGGATATATGCACGGATTCGGTCAAAACCCCGGATGTCGCCTTTGAAAAAACTAAAGCGTTTAAATGGCTTATTACATATGCTTCCCTGTTTGGTTTTATCCTTTCTTATCCAAAAGATAATCCTTTTGGATTTATTTATGAACCCTGGCATTGGTATTACAATAAAAACGTGTAACGTAGCGATCCGATCTTTCTCTAATTATTAAAAATTTGAAAGGATCACAAATGAAATGCAACGTCGGTAAAACAGATAAAATCATTAGAATTATTCTTGGTCTGGTTATTATTGCTCTTGGATTTATTTATGAAACATGGTGGGGACTTGTCGGACTCATTCCTCTTGTCACCGGACTGGTTAATTGGTGTCCAATTTATCATGCATGCAAAATCAGTACAGCTGATAAAGAAAAAGACAAAGACACGGAATAAATTTCTTCATTAATCTCCTTACTCTCTAACCCGAAAGCCGGATATTTTTCTTAACCCGCTTTTTAATATTCTATATGTTTGGGATCTTTTTATTTAATTTATTTGGAAATATTTTTAAAAATAAAGGGCTGTCATGAAAAGAATTTCCTTCATAATACTTTTTTTAATAATAATTCCGGGACTCTATGGAGAAGAAGAATCTGAAATTCTGTGGGTCAATGCTGAAAATTTTCTTCGGTATGGTCAGGCAGATTCGGCTGACATACCGGGTTATGAACGGTTACCGGCTTTTTTTAAAGATTCTCTCAGGACTGATTTGTTACGTCTCGGTTCACACTCAAGCGGGTTGTCTATAGCATTTATAACCGATTCTCCGTTTATACGTGCAAAATGGAAGGTCCGTTATCAGACTAAATTGCCACATATGCCCCGAACATCTACGCAAGGCGTTGATCTTTATTCGGTTGATCTCTTGACGCGTAAATGGAATTACGTTGGTACCGGCAAATGGTGGGATGAGAATAACCCGGTTCATAATGCTGTTCTTATGGAAAATAGTGTTTATGAAAACAGAGTATACGTCTTATACCTTCCTCTTTATGATGCTGTTGATTCGGTCTTTATTGGAATACATCCAAAGGCAAAAATCACATCTGCAACAGTCTATGATCCCCGGGACTTACCAATACTGGTTTATGGAACATCCATAACACAGGGAGGATCAGCGAGCCGTCCCGGGATGGCTTATCCAGCTATCCTTTCCAGATATTTACATCGTGAAATTCTGAATTTCGGGTTCTCCGGCAATGGCCGGCTCGATCTGGAACTTGCCGATTATCTTGCAACCATACCTGCGTCACTTCTGGTTGTTGATGCCCTTCCAAATGTGTCTGCCGGCGATGTGGATACAAAATTGATTGCGTTTATTCTAAGGGTCAGAGAATCAAGTGATATTCCGATACTTATCGTACCAAATATTTCATACGGACATGAAGATGATAATTCAGAAACAGGTTCAGCCTTACGGCAAAAATATGAGGAATATTTAATAGCCAGAGCATTTATTAAAAAATCAGGTGTTAAAAACGTCACGTTTCTTCTGGAAAAACACATCCGTTTTTCCGATGATGACGGAAGCGTGGATGGTGTTCATCTGACCGATCTGGGTATGAAACGCCATGCGGATAGTTTATATCCGGTTGTTCGGAAATTGCTGAAATAATCTCAAACTGTACGAAAAATATATACAGTTATTGAAAGCGAATCTGTTTGAATACATTTTGATGTATTTTAAATTCTCATTCAAACTTTTGCAGGAGTTTCATGGATAAAATCGTTGTTAAATTTGGGGGTTCAAATCTTAAGACCGAATTGGATATTAATCGCTTAATACACATTTTAAGATCATACAACCAATCTGTTGTAGTCGTTGTCAGTGCATTTTATGGTGTGACAAATTTTCTTCAGGAACTGATCTGGAAAGTCCGGTATGACCATGATCCAATCCGGGCGGGACTTGATTTTATTCGCAATATGAAAAAAGAAGCCCTTATGAAAAATGTTCACAACGCAGGATCAAGGGAAAGAATTCTCAATCGCTTGGAAAAGCGGGTACATGAATTGGAACGGTACCTTTTGGGGATTCATTATATCGGAGATGTCCCCCGCTATACGGAAGATCTGATTTTGAGTTACGGCGAAAGACTCAGCTCCCTGATCCTGACTGAACTCCTGAATGAAAACGGATTGACAGCGGAAGAAAAACTTCCGGAAGATTTAATATTGAGGACAGTCGGAAGTTCTGGAAATGCTGTCGTTGATTTTGAAAATTCCCGGGTCCCTGAAAATGTTTCATTCGACAAAATAACAGTGATGCCGGGGTTTTACGGCATTTCTTCTGATAACAAAGTCACTCTTTTCGGAAGAGGAGGGAGCGATTATTCTGCGGCTGCTGTTGCGCGCTGTATTCATGCCGATTTCCTCGACATTTGGAAGGATGTGGACGGATTTATGAGTGGTGATCCAAAGTTGGTTCACCATGCAAAAAACTTAGATAAATTGACCTATACAGAAGCGGCTGAGCTGGCTTATTTCGGTGCTAAAATTCTGCATCCAAGAACGGTTGAACCCATAAGTCAAATGGGAATACCTATTCGTGTATTTGATGTTTCTTCACAAATCAATCTCAACCAACCCCGTACAATCATCAGTAAAGAAAGCCGTATTCATAAAACAGTAATTAAAAGCGTCACGTTTAGCGATGATTTTGGAATTCTTCAGTTAGAGGGGCCGGGAGTCGGAATGAAACCCGGTATTTTGGCTGTAGTAACTAGTGCTTTGGATAAAGCAGGAATTAATATAAAATCCGTCATAACAGCCCAGACATCAATAAATATTCTTTTAGCCCTGCAGGATCTTGAACCCTCGGCTCAGATTACGCGTACAATTCTTCCGGATATAGTCAGTAACCTGAAAACCATGGATCATCTGTCCCTGATCGCCGTAGTAGGCCAGGGTATTCTTGAAACACCCGGCGTTGCAGCCAGAATATTTGGCGCAGTAAGCCGTAAAAACATCAATGTCCGCATTATTTCTGTGGGTGCATCACCTGTCGCAGCTTATTTTATTGTTGAGAAAGATGCCCGTGATGATGCCGTTCGAACCATTCATGAGGAGTTTTTCGGATCCTAAAAACTCTTCAAGGTTCATGGCTCTTTTTAAAGACCTTTTATCAGATTTTCACACGAACAACTTTTATACGGATGCGCTTTTATGAATCAAAATGAATATTATGTGATTTTCTGTAACCGGTGAATCACTTTCCGGATGAGATAGCGTGGAAAAAAGCGTGTTATAAGGGTAATAGATTTGTTTTTTAGTCCCGGCAGTACAATGACTTTATTACGAACAAAACCCTTATATCCTTTACGGGCAACGGTTTGGGCACTTTGAGCTCCCATCTTAAATATAACGGATTCTTTCATCCCTGACACTTCACCAAATTTAGTCAACGTCGGTCCGGGAGCCAAACAGGTTACTGAAATTCCGAAAGGTTTTAATTCTTCGTGAAGGGCTTCAGAAAATGATAATACAAATGCTTTCGTTGCATAATATACCGCCATGTTTGGACCGGGCACAAAACCGGCTATCGATGCTACGTTTAAGATTCCGCCTGTTTTGTTTTTTATCATTTGAGGAATCAGCAATCGGGTTAGTGATACCAGGTTATTGACATTCAGCTGAATCATATTGAGCTGTTGATCAAGGTCTGCTTCATGAAAACTGTTCAGTAATCCATATCCTGCATTGTTAACCAAAACATCAATGACGAGATTCTTTTCCTTTAAAGCATTTACAAGGTGTAAAGGGGCATCCGGAAGGGATAAATCCCGAGGAATAATCAAAATTGAGCGATCGGGAAATTCTTTCAGCAAGTCTACTTTTAAATCCTGAAGTTTATCATGTGACCGGGCTGTTATGACAAGATTATAACCGTTCTTAATAAATAAATATGCCAGTTCTTTTCCGATGCCGTACGAGGATCCGGTTATAAGTGCTGTTTTTTGTGTATTCATGATGCGTCCTTATCTTTTGCCTTATGATTGATATCAGTCGTGATGGTTACGAAAGTGTTTTTGTTTGGTCAGGAACGGTTTGTTTATTTGAGATTGCTCATCTTTTGCATGGCTGCCTTTTTTTTTAACAAAGGGATTGAAAGCCATTAAAATAATGATGACTGCCAAAAAAAGAAAGGTGAGAAGAAAAAGTGTTAATAGACCCATTGAAGGAGAGTTGCGCAAATGAGTGCGGCATAGGTTCCCAATACATATCCGGCAATTCCCAGCATCACACCAACGGATGCCAATGCGGGATGAAAAGCTGAGGCAACAATGGGAGCACTGGCTGCGCCACCCACATTAGCCTGAGATCCAACCGCCATAAAGAAGAGGGGAGACCGGGTTAACTTCATAGCTCCAAGAAGAATCAGGACATGAAACAGAATCCATGTCAGTCCCATAGCAAAAAGATATGGATATTTAACGACTTCACGAAGATCAGCGTTTGCACCGATTACACCAATGAGCAAATACAGCATTACTGTTCCCAGTTTGGAAGCACCTACTCCTTCAAAACGTTTAAGAGATGTAAATGAAAATGTTACACCCAGGGTTGTGATAATTATGATTTTCCATGTAGAGTGAGATATAATGGTTCCTATCTCAGGCAGCAAATTGCCTGCCTGATAAGCCAGCCATGCACAACCGAAGGAAAGTGCCAGCATAATCATATAATCTGTTGTATTGGGGATCCGTGCTACAGATTTCTGGAAATTGATAATTTTATGTTTCAGTTCTTCAATAGCAGAATTATCTGCCTTCAGTTTTCTGTCAATTTTATCGCTTTCGCCGGCAAGATAGAGCAGAATGCCTGTCCAAATATTAGCAACTAATACATCAACAACAACCATCATTGCCAACATGGTTTCTGTGGCTTTTACAGATTGCCCGATAGCAATAAAATTGGCTCCGCCTCCAATCCAGCTTCCTGCCAGTGCTGCCATGCCTTTCCAAATATCCGGAGGGAGCTGGTGGCGGAAAATCCATAAACTGAGCGGACCGCCGATCACGATTCCCAGCGTACCCGAAAGAAACATGATCACTGCTTTTGGTCCCAGTTTTAAAATACCTTTGATATCTACGGCCAATGTAAGCAGCAAAAGACTTGCCGGCAGAACAAAAGTTTTGATAGAATTGTAAACCGGTGCACTGGTTGGTATGATATGTAATGTGGACAAGAGAGTTGGCAGAAAATAAGCAAATACCAGGGGAGGTACCACATTAAATAGCTTCCTTCCCCAGGTCGTGTAATCCTGAACTGTAAAAATAACGGCAGGAACAACCAGGAGGACTGCTAAAATTCCGAACGGATTCAATATCAGGACATTCTGCATGAGTTAACCTTTACATTTTTTAATAGTTTATTGAAGAACTGTTGGGCAGAATTTAACATGCTTCACCCTTTTAACCAAGGATACAGGAAATGTGTTTGATTTTCTTTAAAAAAAGATTACTATGAAACCTGCTGATTAATTATTCGTTCATAAACATTATCATTCATTACAAGGAGTTTTTCGATGGATTTACATCTTCGTGACAAAAAGGCGATTATTTTAGCCGGAACAAAAGGAATCGGCTTTGCTATTGCTGAGCAGCTTGCAGATGAAGGTGCCCGGGTTGCGATCGGGAGCAGAAATCTGGAAAACATTCATAAAGCCGAAAGAATTCTCATGACGAAAGGGGAAGTGATTGGTTTTCAAGTGGATTTATCCGGTGATTTTATAAATGAATTAGAGTGGGTATTCGAAAAACTGAAAGGGTTGGATATTCTTGTCGTGAATTGCGGCGGACCTGCCAAAGGAACATTTGAACAAGTGAATGATGAACAATGGCAGGAGGGGATTGATTCTACCTTATTTTCTGCCATTCGGGCAATTCGCTGGGCTTCCGAAAAGATGAAGAAAAATAAGACAGGAGGGCGAATTCTGGTTGTTACGAGCATGAGCGCCAAGCAACCGATACCGGATCTGGTGATCAGCAATGTCATCCGGAGCGGACTAACCTCAATGACAAAAACGCTGTCCCGTGAATTAGGACCTTATAATATTGCTATAAATAATATCCTTCCGGGTTATGTTGAAACCGACCGTCTTAAAACTCTGTCGGATAAACCGGAAATCAAAGAGGAATGGTTAAACAGGACAGCCTTGAAACGTTTCGCCGATCCTTCAGAATTGGGCAGAGTTGGTGCTTTTCTTTGTTCTGATGCAGCTTCATATATTACCGGCACCGATATTCTTGTAGATGGCGGGGCAGTTACTAGCAGCCGGTAGCCGGTCCAGTAGCCAGTAGCCGGTAGAGGGCAGTGGGCAGTCATCAGTGGGCAGTGGGCAGTCGGCAGTCGACAGTCGGCAGTCGTCAGTTGTCAGCATCAGTGGGCAGTGGGCAGTCGTCAGTTGTCAGTCATCAGTGGATAGTCAACAGGCAATCAGTCCTCTTGAGCTCATGAACCCTTGAACTCTTGAACCCATGAGCCCATGAACCCTTGAACTCTTGAACCCATGAGCCCATGAACCCTTGAACTCTTAAACAGCGAGCGAAGCGAGCCTCAACCTCTCAACCAAGGATGTTCGTATGACAAAAAAAACTAAAATTCTTTATGTTTGCTCCAATTGCAATGCAGAATATCCTAAATGGATGGGACAATGTTCGCGTTGCGGGGAATGGAATACACTGGAAGAGAGTATTCCTGCTCCTGAATCGGTCATAAAAAAACGGACTTCCGGTGCAGGAAAATCTGTTTTTCATAAGATCACTTACGGTGAAGATGCACGACGGTATAACACGGGGATTCCAGAACTGGACAGGGTTCTGGGGGGCGGCTTTTTGGAAGGAAGTATTATCCTCCTGGGAGGTGATCCGGGTATCGGGAAATCCACCCTGGCTCTCCAGTTTCTGAATGAACTGGTTAAGAAGCACCGCGTCCCGGCTGTTTATTTCAGCGGAGAGGAATCCATTCGGCAATTGGCATTAAGAGCGAAACGATTGAATATTGCAGATGAACAGTTTATGCTTAGCAATGATGTTGAACTGAATGCCGTTCTTAATGGTCTGGCAGAACTAAAACCCCGGTTTGTCATTATAGACTCCATTCAGACTATCTTTACGCGCGATGCCGAAGCTTTACCCGGTTCAATAACTCAGATACGGGAATGTTCAACAGCTTTGATGAGCTTTGGTAAACAGTTCAATATGACGATTATACTGATTGGTCATATTACAAAAACCGGCGGGATTGCCGGTCCAAAAATGCTGGAACACCTGGTTGATACAGTTCTGTACATGGAAGGAGACAGGAATAATTTTTTTCGGATACTTCGATCTGTTAAAAACCGTTTCGGCAGTACCAATGAGGTTGGTATCTTTGAAATGAAAACTGAAGGCCTGGAGTCGGTTGGAAATCCCAGTGATATTTTCCTTGGTGAACGGCGGGAAGGTGCAGCCGGTTCGGTTGTGGCATGCGGACTCGAAAGTACCCGCCCGCTTCTTGTGGAAGTTCAGGCATTGACTGCAAAAGCAGCTTTTGGTATGCCCCAGCGCAATGCAAACGGTATCGATAACCGCCGTCTTTCCATGCTTCTTGCAGTCGCTGAAAGACAATTGAACCTGACAACAAGTATGTATGATGTGTTCGTTAATGTAGTGGGCGGACTGAAATTCCCCGAACCTGCAATGGATCTGCCGGTTTTAATTGCCATGATCAGCAGCCTGAGAAATCAAAAAGCCCCCCAAAAAGCTGTCTTTACGGGTGAAGTAGGCCTAACAGGCGAGATCAGAAGCGTAAGTCATATTTTACGACGGGTTACCGAAGCCGAACGAATGGGTTTTGAGGAAATGTATCTGCCTCTTGCTTCCCAAAAAGCGTTGAAAAATGCCGGTCTGAAAATCACGTTAAATTATGTGAAAGATGTTCAGTCCCTTGTATCACAGATTTTTTTGTAAAATTTCGATTACGTTGTGAAAGGATAAATTTTGACTTTTGACTTATTGAAAACATCGGATAAATACCCGGCAAGGGCAGGACGATTTATAACAGATCACGGAGCGGTAGAAACACCGGTTTTTATGCCGGTTGGTACCCATGGAACCGTGAAAGCATTAACTAATGATGAACTCCTTAATGCATCTGCTCAAATTATTCTGGGAAATACATACCACCTCTATCTTCGTCCCGGTTTGGACGTTATGAACGAAGCGGGTGGTCTGCACCGGTTTATGAACTGGAACAACCCCATTTTGACCGATTCAGGAGGGTATCAGGTTTTTTCTCTTGCCCATATGCGGAAAATCGATGGAGATATAACGACCTTTCGTTCCCATATTGACGGGAGTCTTCATGAATTATCCCCGGCCCGATCCGTAGAAATTCAGAGGATTCTGGGAAGTGATATCATGATGGTTTTTGACGAGTGTACTCCCTATCCCTGTGACTATGAATATGCAAGAGTATCTCTGAACAGGACTCACCGGTGGGAACGTCTTTCAAAAGAAGCATTTGATCATTCACAATCTCTCTGGGGTCACAAACAATTCCTTTTTGCCATTATTCAGGGGTCGGTTTACGAAGATTTACGCATGGAGAGTGTAAAAGTATTAACTGATATGGGTTTTGACGGATATGCAATTGGCGGTCTTGCAGTAGGTGAACCCAAAGATATAATGTATGATCTTACACAAAAAGTCTGTGAGGTTTTGCCTGTCACAAAGCCCCGTTATCTTATGGGGGTTGGAAAACCGGAAGATATCATCCACTCAATTGCCCGCGGTGTGGATATGATGGATTGTGTTCTCCCCACAAGGAATGCCAGAAATGGAACACTCTATACACACTCCGGGAAAATGAATATAAAAAAAGCAGAGTTCAAGTTGGATTTTAATTCACCGGATCCGGAATGTTCATGTCCCACGTGCAAAAATCATTCACGTGCTTATCTGCATCATTTGTATAGAGAAGGTGAAATAACAGGTCTGAGACTGAATTCTATTCATAATATCACATTTTTTCTAAATCTTGTTGCCGATGCTAGAAAAGCAATATTGGAAGAACGATTTCCTGCTTTCTATGAAGATTTCTGTCGATCATATCCCATTGAAAAAGATCACAGTGAAATCAATGCGGTTCACCGGGAACGAAGACGAAAAGACTGAGCATTACCAGGGTTTCGATTTGTAAAATAATTGATTAAATTTAATTGATTCAAAGTTATAAAATTCGAGACTTTGGAGATGAGATGACGAAGAAAATCAGGAAAATGTATGAATGGCTTTTGGCTGATGAATGGGAAAACCGTGATCCTTCAAAAACCCCTCAGGGGAAGGGTGAACCGGCTCCTCCCATTCAAAAACTCTTGTCCGTTTTAACCCAATGTGTCAGCCTTCCTCCGGTTGCAAATCTTAATCTGGGTAATGTTTCGGTGAGAGACGCTATCCTCAGACGTTCAAGCAGGCGTGTTTTCAGCAATGAACCCCTGAGCCTGGAAGAATTGTCTTATCTTCTCTGGGCTACTGCCGGTATCCGGGGAATTCGGAAAGAGGGAGAATCAGCGTTTAGAATGGTTCCTTCAGGCGGTTGTCGCCATCCCATAGAGACATATTTGCTCATAAACCGGATTGATGGTATCTCTCCCGGACTCTATCATTTTCAACCCTTTGAACATGATTTATGTTTTATCCGTGAAATCCCCAATCAGTCAGAACAAATCAAAAATATGTGTTTAGGGAAAGTTTTTTGTGCAGATGCACCTGTTTTATTTGTCTGGACTGCTATCCCGTATCGAACAGAATGGCGTTTCGGTTCTGTCAGCCCAAAATTAATTGCTCAGGATTCAGGACATATCTGCCAAAATCTTTACCTTGCAGCCGAATCCATCGGATGCGGGACCTGTGCTGTCGGTGCTTATCATCAGCATCATGCAGACCGACTGATCGGTCTGGATGGCATTAACGAATTTGTCATTTATATGGCTCCGGTAGGAAAACAAATGTGATGTTGGTTTGCCGAAAGCCGGTAGAATACGGTCGAATGAAAGTGAACGGTTTATAACCGTTCCAAAATAAAAGAATAACGGAAAGTATTACCATGGATTTTCAGAAAAAATTTTGTGAATATAAGCAAAAAAACGCCAAACCTATCGCTCCAACTCTCAATTGTTTATGATTTTGCCTGAACTGATACCAGCTGTTTTTATGGAAAGGCCTAACCGGTTTTTGATTCGATGTCAAATAGATAATAAAATAATTGACGCCCACCTGCCTGATCCGGGAAGATTACAGGAACTTCTGCTGCCGGGTGCAAGCTTGTTTGTTGAATACACCCCCGATTCCTCAAGAAAAACTCAATATACCGTTCATCTTGTTAAAAAAGGGAATGTCCTGGTTTCAATCAATACAAGCCTTCCAAACAAACTTGTTCACATGAGTTTTGCCAATAACCGGTTGCCGGGATTTGAAAAGTATACGCTGGTCCGGTCTGAAGTACCGGTTGATCGCCATCGGTTTGATTTTGAGCTTTGTTCACCTGAAGGCAAACAGGTTTTTGTAGAAGTAAAAAGTGTTACATTGGTAGAAAATGACGGGACAGCCCGGTTTCCCGATGCTGTAACAAGCCGGGGAAAGTCTCATGCAAAGCTGCTTGCCGAATTGAGTAAAACCGGAATTGAAACGTGGATTATTTTCGTTGTGCAGCGCCATGATGCCATATGTTTTACACCGCATTGGGAAAGGGATCCGGAATTTTCACAAGCATTACTCACGGCATCCGTTTCCGGGGTCAATTTAAAAGTGGTTTCATGTGCAATAACACAGGAATCAATGACTATAGGAACTCCCCTTCCTATTTATTTAGAGGATTACAGGGATGCTTAAAAACGTTTATCTCATATTGCTTTTTATTATTTTAGCCGGATGTGCTGCGCAGGCACCTCCCGGGGGCGGTCCGGAAGATAAAACACCGCCGGCTATCCTTGACGTATACCCTCCGGTTAATACAGTAAATATGGGTTTGAATGAATCCATCATTATCCGTTTTTCAGAACCGGTGCAAGCAGCGACAATTCGCAGAAGTATCACCCTTTTCCCGTTGAATACAACCGCGATTAATCTAAAAATCAGACGAAATCGCATTGTTGTCAGCCCTCAAAACAGTTGGGAAGAGAATACGGTTTATTCGCTTGTTATGGACAGAAATATACTTGACATGCGAGGGAATGCCATCGAACAGCCTCTTGTTTATAAATTTTCTACAGGATCAAAAATCCCTGTCGGTGAAATTCAGGGCAATATTCCAAATTTTACGTTAAAAGACAGGATCCTGATCGGGCTGGCACGCGGTATTCATGATCCTGATTCTGTTTTCAGGCACCTCAGTTATTTGACAGAATCGAATGTAGAAGGCTTTTATCGTTTCACTGCCATACCGCCCGGGACATATACCCTTGCCGGTATCGTTGACCATGACCGGAGTAAAACATATACACCGGACTTCGACGATCTGGTTTTACCGGAAATTTTATCTGTTGACATGACCGATTCGGCGTCGTTTACTATAGATCTTGGGATAGTAAGGGGACATTTCAAACCGGCGAAATATATTCGTGGCGACAATCTGTATCCGGGAATGACTCGTCTGATATTTTCTAAACCCTTGAATAAGCAAACATCCGGCGATGATTTCCTGATTAATGGAAAACCGGCGGATACACTCAGAATTGTAAAAAATGATGTATATCTTTATCATTCCCCGGTTGAAAATTCCATCATAATGAATACAAAGGTTTTAAGGGATACATTGTCTGTCCAAACAGGACCTTTTTCAGATACATTGTCGGTAAAAGCCTTTCGAGATACAACCGGTGTAATACGTTGGGAAGAAAACCGGCTTATACTTGAACCGCCCATTCAACCGGATTCATTGACTGTTGTTGCAATGACTGTTGCAGATACAACAGCCCGGATATTATTTTCTCATATACCCGGCATATATGGACCTGTTGGAAAATGGAAAGATAAAAATTTCAAAGGGAAACTATGGGTCAAAGTCCCTATTCCTGATGAATTGCCTCAAATACGCGTATGGGAGGATACGGTATCTGTTACATATAAAGCGGACAGTGATTCCGGACGCCTGATTATTGAAATACCGAATAAAACGGATCAAAATATTGGTTTTATCCTTCAAGGGGGAAAAAGACGGTATGAAAAGTTTACCGGATCATCGTCCATATGTGTTTTTGAGAATGTGTTTGCAGGTGAATATTCTTTGTGGTATTATCTGGACAAGAATGACAATAATCGGAGAGATGCCGGTTGGCTATCACCATATATTCCTCCGGAGATTCTAAGGAAAGCTGCAGATAAAATTCAAATCAGAGCACGTTGGGATACAGAAATAACATTTATGTTTGATTCAGATAACAGAATTAAAAGAGATTCTAATCAATTGGGAGAGAGATGATGTCAGTCAGATATTACAGCGTAATTATGGCCGGCGGCGTTGGGAAAAGATTCTGGCCCCGGAGCCGTAAAAACAGTCCGAAACAGCTGTTGGATATTGTCGGTTCCGATACTATGATAAACCTGACAATAAAACGGTTACGTCGTGTTTCTCCTCTCGAGCAATTGTTGATAATTACAAATTACGAACAGGCAGAAATGATTATTGATCAATACCCCGGGTTGACATGGAATAATTTTATTATTGAACCATCCGGAAAAAATACGGCTCCTGCCATTGCCCTTGCGGCTGCGATTATCCATAAAAAAGATCCCGGAGCCATCATGGGTCTTTTTCCTGCCGATCATCTTATACGAAATGATGATGAATTTATTAACTGTCTCAATGAAGGTATAAGAATTGCTGAAAGAAAAGATGTTCTGGTTACTTTCGGCATAGAACCGACACGTCCTGCGACAGGGTATGGGTACATTCAGGTTGAGAGTGAACCTTTACCTGAAAGCAAGCTGGTATATAAATCAAAAACATTTGCTGAAAAACCTAACATTGAAACAGCTCGGCGTTTTCTGGAGTCCGGTGAATTTTTGTGGAACAGCGGTATGTTTATCTGGAGGACTGATATTATTCTCAAAGAAATTGAACGCTTTATCCCGGAATTATTTGAGATAATTGAAGCAATCAGCAGAAAAATCGATACTCCCGATTATGAATCAACTCTCCAGGAATTATGGCGGACAATAAAACCAATTTCCATCGATTATGGTGTTATGGAAAATGCAAAACACGTAAAAGTAATCCGGGCAAAATTCGGTTGGAGTGATGTGGGAAGCTGGGACGCTGTTTATGCTTTGGAAAATAAAGATAAATTCGGAAATGTCCTGAGAGGGGAGGGATATCTCCTGGAATCATCCGGAAATTATATCTACTCTTCTGATTATCAGGTCTTTGCCAGAAACATACATAATTTGATAATCATTGCAGATAAAGGGGTGATTATGCTCATTCCCCGGGATGAGTCTGAGCAAATTAAAAATATTGTCGATGCGCTGCCTGTCGTAGGAAAGGAAAATCTTCTTTGATGAAACCTCAGCGAATTCTTGAAGAACTTGAAAAATTTCTCAATACATTTGGAATCCATCTTGAAAAAGCCATGGGAAATGTCAAAGGCGGTTTCTGCCGTATACATGAAGATTCAGTGATTGTTATTAACAGACGTATACCCGTGGAAGAACAACTTACGATCATTGCTTCTGCGATACATCGCCATGATCTTGATTACAGCTGTCTTAAACCAATGGTCAGAGAATATGTGGACAGGTTTAAAAATCAGTAGCCGGTAGCCGGTAGCCGGTAGCCGGTAGCCGGTAGCCGGTAGCGATCAGTCGGCTGTCATCAGTGGTCAGTCAACAGGCAATCAGTCCTCTTGAACTCATGAGCCCATGAACTCTTGAGCCCATGAACACCGAACAACGTGAGGGGATTGTCAGTGTTCACCGGGACAGGAAAATCTCGCATTACAGGGATAAAAATGAGTATATTAAATGCTGAAACGTAAAACCAGTCAGAGGATTGAAATGGAAAAAATTTCATTACTGCAGAAAGAAAGGGCCGGATACAGGCCGAAATTGCCTGCAATTTTTTCAGATGGAAAAAATATTGTTGCCGTGGACGGTAAAAAAACCGGATCAGTCGGGAATCAAAAAGAAATCGAAGCCATGTTTCCGGAAACTTACGGTTTGCCGCTGATACATTTTGAAAAAGGAAAGACAGATAAATTTCCGTCTATTAATGTGGGTGTTATTCTGTCAGGCGGCCAGGCACCCGGCGGTCATAATGTTATTTCCGGTTTGTTTGACGGGTTGAAAATGCTCAATGTTGATAACAGATTATATGGATTTTTAGGCGGCCCCGGCGGTTTTGTCGATAATCACTATAAAGAGCTGACAGCGTCTCTGATCGACGAATACCGGAATACGGGCGGTTTTGATATTATCGGTTCCGGAAGAACCAAGCTGGAAAAACCGGAGCAGTTTGAAGAAGGGTTAAAAAACCTTAAAGCTCTGAACATTCAAGCCCTGGTTATCATCGGCGGTGATGATTCCAACACGAATGCGGGTGTTCTGGCGGAATATTATAAGAAAAATAATGCAGGGATTCAGGTAATCGGCTGTCCGAAAACCATTGACGGCGATCTGAAAAATGATATGATCGAAATTTCTTTCGGATTTGATACGGCAACCAAAGTCTACAGCGAATTGATCGGAAACATTGCAAGAGATGCCAATTCTGCAAAAAAATACTGGCATTTTATTAAACTCATGGGGCGTTCTGCTTCTCATATAGCTTTGGAATGCGGACTGAAAACACAGCCGAATGTTACCCTGGTTTCAGAAGAAGTGGAAGCAAAGTCCATGCCGTTATCCCGCATTGTGGATGATATTGCAGATGTCATTGTAAAGCGCGCTGAAAACGGCGATAACTTTGGAATTGTGCTGATTCCCGAAGGATTGATTGAGTTTATTCCTGAAATGAAAAGTCTTATTACAGAACTGAACGATACACTGGCCGGCCGGTCCGATAAACTGGAATCGCTGAATTCCCAAAAAGAAAAACGGGAGTATGTTGGCTCGATCATATCAGAAAAATCTGCCGAATTGTATGCGTCTTTGCCGGAAGATATTGCCGATCAGCTTATTATGGACCGTGATCCTCACGGAAATGTTCAGGTTTCCCGGATTGAAACAGAAAAACTGTTGATTAAAATGGTTACGGATGTTTTGAAAAAGCGGAAAAAACAGGGAATCTACAGCGGGAAGTTCTCCGCCTTAAGTCATTTTTTCGGCTATGAAGGCAGATGCGCCGCCCCGTCCAATTTTGATGCGGATTATGCGTATTCCCTGGGATATACTGCCGCCGCTCTGGTTGGTTCAGGCAAAACCGGTTATATGTCTTCTGTGCGGAATCTGATTAAAGAACCGAAAGACTGGTCAGCCGGGGGTGTTCCCCTGACTATGATGATGAATATGGAGAGACGGCACGGTGAAGATAAACCGGTGATTCGAAAAGCGTTGGTTGATCTGGAAGGACTGCCTTTTAAAAAACTGTTGGAGAACAGATCAAAGTGGGCTGAAAAAACGTGTTATCTCTATCCGGGTCCTATCCAATACTTTGGTCCGGACAGAGTGACAGACCAAAAAACTGAAACATTAATTCTTGAAAAAAATAAAAAAGAATGAAATTTAACGAGGAGAATAAACATGTCATTACCTAAACCAAACCTGGAACCGGGTGTCATCACCGGTAAGAAACTGATGGAAGTTCTTGCGTATGCAAAAGAGAATAATTTTGCATTCCCGGCAGTAAATGTGGTGAGTTCAAATTCCATCAATGCTGCGCTTGAAGCGTCCCGGCAGGTAAAATCCATTATTATGATCCAGTTTTCTAACGGAGGAGCCCATTTTCAGGCCGGAAAATTTTTAAACAATGAAAATGAAAAAGCAGCCATTGAGGGTGCTGTTGCAGGAGCCGAACATATTCACAGACTCGCAAAAGCCTATGGTGTCCCGGTTATTCTTCATACGGATCATGCAGCCAAAAAGCTTCTTCCGTGGATTGACGGTTTAATGGATGCCAATGAAGCGTATTACAAAACCCACGGCAAACCGCTTTACAGTTCGCACATGCTGGATCTGTCAGCTGAGAATTTGCAGGAAAATATCGAAATCTGTAAAAAATACCTGAAACGGATGAAAGAAAGCGAAATCCTTCTTGAAATTGAATTGGGTGTTACCGGCGGCGAGGAAGACGGTGTGGATAATACGGGAATTGATAATTCCCAGTTATACACTCAGCCTGAACACGTTTCCCTGGCATTTGAAGAATTAAGCAGTATCAGTCCCATGTTTACGATTGCTGCGTCGTTTGGAAATGTTCATGGCGTTTATAAACCCGGCAATGTTAAACTCACGCCTAAAATCCTTGATAATTCCCAGAAGTACATTGAGAAAAAACACAAAACCGGCGATAAACCCGTTTATTTTGTGTTCCATGGCGGTTCAGGATCTACACAGGAAGAAATCCGCGAAGCTATTTCGTACGGTGTTATTAAAATGAATATTGATACTGATACCCAGTGGGCTTTCACCAAACCCATCAAAGACTACATGGACGAAAAAGATGCATATCTTCAGGCCCAAATCGGGAATCCTGAAGGTGAAGACAAACCCAATAAAAAATATTATGATCCGAGAAAATGGCTTCATGAGGGTGAAAAAGGATTTGTAAAACGATTGATTCAGGCATTTGACGATTTGAATTCCCTCAATGCCTTTTCATATTTGTATGAATAGAATCAATAAAACGTCTCTATTCGAAGTTTTTGCATTTTTTATCGTTTTCGCCTTACCCGTGATGCATGAAACGGGTTATAATGTACGAATCATACGATCCCCGGGGGTTTTAATCACTCCGGGGATTTTGTTTGTTTTGTCAGGATTTTTCCCGTCAAATAAGGCCTGTCATTTCCGGGATCGCTGCTTTGCCCTGAGTCTTTTTCTTGTTGCCTGGACAGGAGGGGGGATTTTGTTGCTGATTATCCCCGGTTTCAATGATGAAATCGCCCTGACAACACTCTTTCTGATTCCTGCCGTCCTTATCTTTATTTTACATACCTGCCGGATACTCCGTCATCAGGATCTGAGAATTCTCAATGGGTTAGTCTCTGCCTTATTTGTTCTCACTCTGATAAACATGACCGGTTTGAATGCGTTCCGGAATATGGATATCCCGGGACTTTTGAGAATATTTGCCGATCAGTATTCAACCACGCTTTTTTTTATTATCCTGTATTTGTTTTTTCCGTCGCTGATTATCATCATGGGACGGGGGTATTTTAACAGTTCCGATACACGCCCGATGAAAGATTATCTAAGATTGTTTATTCCTTTCCAGATTCTTTTTTACATGTTTCATACGGTCCTGATTGTTAGAAAAACCGCATTAAGTCATTCCTCCATGATCCTGCATCTGCAGATTATTTTAATTCTTTTTCTGTTATTTCAAATTTTAAACGGAATCTTTACCATGGGGAAATCATTTAAAAAACCCATGACAGTGTCAATTCAAAAAAAACGGTTACACACTCAAGACCTCACAGATCCCTATCTTACGGGAATCGGTCTGGTTTTCCTGACAGCCGGATTCTTTTTTTCGGAACCGGTTCTTTATAAATCTGCCATATTAACCGTCATGTCATTTTTTATTGTATATTTAAAGTGTAATAATAAGTTTCAAGGAAGCTGACTCATGAAAAAAATCTTCATTCTTGTGCTCATAATCGTTTTGTCGCAATCCTGCGGAAGCATGGAAAAAAAGGACAGTCATACAGTGAAAGCCATATTTTCCGCCGACAACAGGGGTGAACTTGATCCATGCGGGTGCCGGATCCCGACCGGCGGACTGCCCCGTAAAGCCGGTTATATCCGGGCAATGGAAAACATGTACGATCACGTTTTGAAACTGGAAGGGGGGAATTGGCTGTTTCCCGCTTTCAATGCTCCGGGTACCGCTCCTGTAAAATGGAAAGGCGCAGCTGACCTTCAGGCTCTTGCCTATGCCGACCTGAAATATGATGTGATCAATGTGGGGCATACCGATTTATCATTTGGATTATCCTATCTTGACAGTCTGGAAAAAACGCTGAAACTGCCCCTGATATCAACCAACATTACGGATGAAAACGGCAATCCTGTTTTTACACCGTATAAGATACTTCGTATTAATAACGTGAATATAGCCGTAATGGGAGTCACTCATTTATTGGGGGAACATGCAGCTTATGTTCGTCTGAGTAAAATTGACGACAGCATTCGTAAGCAGCTGCCAAAAATACGAAAACAGGCAGATATGATTATTCTACTGGCAGATGTTCCTGATATTGTCATGGAAGATATTGCCAAATCTTTTCAGGAAATCGATTTTATTATGAATTCCCGCCTGAGAATACGGACCCAGATGCCTCGCAAAACAAGCGGCAATGCCTTATATGTTGCCTTAGGAAATGAAGGTCAGAACTTAGGTATTCTGAATATTTCTAAAACGGACAATTCTTCTAAAATAACCGATGTAAGCACGCCGTATCAGCGCTTGCATTTCATTGAGACCAGGCTGAATGAATATAAAAACCGGGCAGGAGAGACACCTCTTCATGAATACTATAAAGATAATCCCGGTTTGTTGAACACTATCAAACGATATGAATCCGAATTTGTCCGGCAGCAGGGTATCTTTGACACAACAAGCAATAAGATGTACTGGGAAATGAAAGCTCTGGATCCGGATGTGGTATCCGACAGGAAGTGGGATGACGCCGTAGCAAAATTCCTGGCTGATCAGGGTAACTGAAAGAAATTCCCGTGAGTCATTTTAATTCGGTAAATATCTGTGTATATTTTCATGTTTTTTGAAAAGCGGGTGGAACCAAATTTTTGCGATCTAATGTGAAAGGTAATTTTATGAGTGATCAAACACCTGTTATCGAACTTCAGGATCTCCAGGTGAAGCGCGGTATTCAGAAACTCGAAATTTATTCCATGAAAATTTATCCCGGTGTTTGTTATCAGATATTCGGTCAGAATGGTTCGGGAAAATCGTTACTTCTGGATGTTCTGGCCCACAGACAATCCCTTGATTCCGGGACGCTCTTTTTCCAGAACAAATCCGGTTCAAAAAAAGAGTATTCTCCGTCTGTTGCAAAAAAACGCATTGCGTATTTTCGACAAAAACCTGAAGGATGGATTCGTGGAACTGTTCTTTCTTATTTGGAGAAAACACTGAAAGAAAGAAAAATATCATCCGGTATAGCTTATCAGCAGGCTATGTCACAATTGGATGAGTTTGATTTGAAAGACTATGCAAATATTAAAAGAAAAGATTTATCTCCCGGTGTTTTTCAGAAAGTTGAACTGGTCAGATGCCTGCTGGAAAGCAGTGATATCTTAATTTTTGATGAACCCTATGCACTTCCGGATGAAGCTTTTATAAAAAATTTCAACAATCGTTTACGGTCAATGATCCGTAATGAAAAAAAGGCAGTTATTCTTGCCTCATCTCAGAGTCTGTCACGATTCAGACTCGTGGATATTGTAATCAATCTGAGTCACGGTCGCATTGTCCGGGTCGAAAAGACCCGCAGGCCGCCAAGAACAGATAATCGAAACAGAAACAGGCCAAAACCTGTCAATAAAAATTAAAAAAACGGTTCCACCCTTATTCATATCTATGAAAAAACGGTCGATTCAAACATATTCTGAGTATGGGAGGTTTAGTAAACGTCAAAAAATGACGGATACGCTGCGATTTTATGGTATCCGGAATCCTGAAGTTCTATCGGCTTTTCAAGCAATTCCGCGTCATCTTTTTGTTCCTGAAGAATATGACGATAAAGCGTATGCAGACACGCCCCTTCCCATCGGATACGGGCAGACAATCTCACAGCCGTATGTTGTTGCCTTTATGTTGGAACATATGGATCTTAAACCCGGATCAAAAGTCCTTGAAATCGGTTCGGGGTGCGGATATGTAACAGCCCTTTTATCGCGTCTGGTATTTAACGTGATCGGCGTTGAACTGGAAAAGGCTTTGGCTGACAGAAGCCGGCGTCTCCTTCAGGAACTGAAGATTAATAATGTCCGCATTGTTTGCGATGACGGATATAAAGGGTTTGCACCTTCTGCACCGTATGATTCAATTCTTGTATCTGCTGCACCGCCGACGGTCCCGAAGGCCCTGACTGAACAGTTGAAAGAGAACGGATCACTGATTATCCCTGTGGGAAAAGAATCCCAGATGCTAAAGAAAATCCAAAAGAGGAACGGGAAAATTATTGAAAATGATCTTCTTGATGTCCGTTTTGTCCCCCTGCGGCCATCCAACCATATAGTTTAAATACGATATGCTTTTTATCATGGCCTGATACGCTTAAATTTCACGTTGTAAAACAGGAGTATCGTATTACTAGACAATTTACAGTCTATCTTTTTCTCATACTGCTAATTCCCGTTTCCGTGTTATGGTCACAGGAATTGGAATTGGATGCAGTTTCCTATAAAAACCCCCGGACGGCTGTGGCCTTATCGGCTGTTTTGCCCGGTGCCGGACAATTATATAACGGAAAATTGGTAAAAGCAGCCGTGATCATGGGCGCCGAATCGTATACACTCTATAAAGCAAGGGAATATCACAGAATGTTTGAGAAGGACAGAACGGATAAAGATGTTCAGATTAACCGGAACAAACATTTATGGTATACTGCCGGTATCTATGTATATGCCATGCTGGATGCGCTGGTTGATGCCCATCTGAGCAGTTTTCCCGAGGGAAGTCTTGTTTTGGACCCGGAGAGGAGAGGTGTCTGTTTCGTCCTAACAATGGAGTTTTAAAATGGAAGTAAAAAGAGAACACTGGGGAAGCCATATTGGTTTTGTGCTTGCCGCCGCAGGCAGTGCCATTGGTTTGGGTAATATCTGGAAATTTCCATATGTGGCAGGTAAAAACGGCGGGGCAGCATTTATTCTGATTTATCTGATCAGTATCCTTTTTATCGGTTTATCTCTTGTAATCGGTGAAATTTTGATTGGAAGGAACTCACAGCTGAACCCTGTCGGTGCATTCCGGAAAATTTCAAACGGGAACCGTCTTTGGACACTAGTCGGTTATCTGGGTGTTTTGACCGGTTTTTTCATCCTGTCCTATTATAATGTGGTAGCAGGGTGGTCTCTCGGCTATTTTGTAGAAGGATTCAGGGGGACTTATCACACATTTACAACCTCAGAAAGTGCGGCGCTCTTTTTTGAAAATCGCATAACAAATCCCGTTTGGATCATGGGATTTCAGGCGGCTTTCTCCATTCTTGTTCTGGCAGTTGTCTATTACGGCGTAGCCCGCGGGATAGAACGATTCTCACGGATCCTGATGCCGATCTTTATCCTTATCCTCCTTTTTCTTGTGGTTTGGGGACTAACGCTTGAAGGATCCGATGACGGCCTTGCTTTTCTGCTTAAACCGGATTGGTCGAATGTGACCGGCAAAACGGTTTTGGAAGCTTTGGGACAGGCATTTTTTTCCCTGAGTCTGGGAATGGGAGCTCTCCTGACTTACGGAAGTTATTTGAAAGAAGATGAAAGTATCCTGAGCAGTTCATTGATGATCGTTGTTCTGGATACGGTTATTGCCCTTCTTGCAGGCGTGGCAATATTTACTTCAGTTTTTGCCATGGGATTCAGTCCGGATGCGGGGCCGGGACTGGTTTTTTGCGTATTGCCGGCTGTTTTCAGCAAAATGCCCGGAGGAAATCTTTTTGCGTTGATGTTTTTTATCCTGCTGGCTATTGCTGCTTTAACTTCTGCCATATCCCTCCTGGAAGTGATCGTATCCTATTTTGTGGATGAAAAAAAATGGTCCCGTCATAACGTTGTTCTGGGCTCCGGTTTTGTTGTCTTCCTTTTTGGAATTCCGTCTGCCCTTTCCTTTGGGCCCCTCAGTCAAACAATCCTTTTAAAACGGACATTTTTCGATTTGCTGGATTATTTGAGTTCAAATATTCTTCTGCCGCTTGGCGGACTCTTTACGGCTTTGTTCATTGGATGGGGGGTGAAGAAAAGCCTTTTCTTTGATGAGTTTCGAAAGGGTGCCGGCGGATGGATTGATGTTCATGTTTTTCATCATTTTTCACCCGTAAAAAAGAAGTTCTCTTACCTGACCATTGGAAATGTTTGGTACTTCGTTGTGAAATTCATTGCCCCTGTCATCATATTACTCGTTTTTTTGAAATCCGTCGGGGTTATCTGAATGAAACGGTTTACAGTCTCTATCATGCTCCTTTTGATTTTATGCTCTGCCGATCTTATGTCCGGGACTTTTTCACTAATACAACCGGATGATTCCTGGACAAGTTTTGATAAATGGCAGCATTTTTCATTCAGTCTTATGCTCACGGTTCAAAGCGGATATGCCTTGTCTCATAACGCGTGGGTGCATACAGATCCCGATAAAAAAACATTGATGTATTCAGCCGGTTTCAGTCTGTCTCTGGGAATGATGAAAGAGATATATGACAGCCGAAGAAAACCAAATGGGTTATTCAGTTGGAAAGACCTTATATATGATATAGGGGGAACCGCTTGCGGCGTATTTATCCTGAAGGCTGCTTCATCATGACGGATCGTATTGATTTATTGAGAAAAGTCCCTGTGCTTCTCTATCACCACATCCAGCCGGGTGGATTCAATACGGTTAATCCCATATTGTTTGAACGGCACATCAGTTACCTCAAGGAGCAAGGCTATACGGGGGTTACTTTCAGACAAATTTTGTTTGATTCGAATCTGCCTGACAAACCTGTTGTTATTACATTTGACGATGGTTACGAAGCTGTTTACCGCTTTGCCTTACCGATTCTTGAAAAAGCGGGATTTAAGGCGGTTATTTTTATGCTTGCCGGATATGTGGGGAAAAAAAATTCCTGGGATTTGTCTCTGGAACCCCGTTCAATAAGACATTTAAATGAACAGGAATTGACAGATCTCAGTCTTAAAGGATGGGAAATTGCATCCCATACCATGAGCCACAGACCGCTGACTGCACTCTCAAAAGAAGAACTGAAACGGGAAGTGGAAAAATCCTGTGAACGCCTGGAAGACATTCTGAAAAGCAAACCCATAGGATTTGCCTTTCCTTTTGGATGCCATAATGCTGAAGTAAGGAAAGCGGTTGAACAAGCCGGTTATCTTTATGCATGCGGTGCTTTGAAAAGACATCAGTTGCCTGAATCTGAATTTCAGCTGGTTCGTATACCGGTTTATCGGTTTGACAGCGTGTTTGCCATCCGCAGAAAGCTCTTATATCCTGAAATTCCCAGATTGGAATATTATAAATTGAAAATGGTCAGTTACCTTTCCCGGCTGACACCTGTTTATCAGACGCTATTTAAAAGAAGCAGGTTAAAAGATAAAGGAAATGAATAGGGATTTGAGTCGTTGTGAAAAGTGTGACCATTAAAATGATAAGAGATAAGGAATAAAATGATTGAGGATGGAGGATATGATGATGATCCATTACCCCGATTTATTTTTCTCAAACACCCGTCTGAAATGTCCGGTCAAGCGGGTATAATTTTCAGGGCTTAATTGTTTGGAGAGGAAAACATGATAAAAATTGATCAGGCACTTTGTGATCTTTGCGGGACCTGTGTCGGTGTATGTCCCGTTGATTGTATGGCTATGTCGGATAAAATCCTGGAAATTGATGAGGATACCTGTATTTCATGCAAATTTTGCATACAGGTTTGTCCGATGGAAGCGTTGAGTGAAGGAGAATCTCATGAAGCATAACTGGGATATGATCGTTGTTGGCGGCGGCCCGGCCGGTACAGTTGCAGCCCGTTATGCTGCTCAAAAAGGTGTATCTGTGCTTGTGCTGGAAAAAGATCGTGAAATTGGTCTGCCCGTACGATGCGGTGAAGGGGTAAGCATACGCGGCCTGGAAATGTATACGCCTGTTAATCCGAAATGGATTTGCCGGGAAATCAGTTCTGTTGATTTTTATGCCCCGGATGGGCGTCTGGTTGAATTGGATTTCTCGTTAAAAGGTGCAATTCTTGACAGGCGGCTTTTTGACAGGGATTTGGCCGATTTGGCGGTTCAAGCCGGCGCTGTTGTTAAAACACGGGCAAATGTGACAGGTCTTCTGCTTGATAACGGGATTGTAACCGGCGTAAAAGTACAAATCCGTCATGAAGAATATGTGCTCAGATCACGGATTGTCATTGCTGCCGACGGTGTAGAAAGTCGGATTGCACGGCAGGCGGGTATAAAAACCGCCGTTACCCCGGAAAATATGGACTGTTGTGTTCAGGTGACGGCACACGGTATAAAATTTAATCCGGATGCCTTGTCCTTTTATATGAAACGCGAATATGCACCGGGCGGGTATGTCTGGGTTTTTCCAAAAAGTGAAACTTCAGCAAATGTCGGTCTGGGTATCAGCGGAAATAATACCCATTTGATCAGTCCGTACCGTTCCCTGATGAAATTTCTGGGGGACACATTCCCGGATGCTTCATGGTCCGGACTGGTTGCCGGCGGGGTGCCTACGGATAAAACATTGAAACAAATTACTGCCCCCGGTTTAATGGTTGCAGGCGATGCGGCAAGAATGGTCAACCCTCTGAGCGGCGGAGGCATTCATGCTGCAATGAGCAGCGGGAAACTGGCTGCGGATACCGCCGTGGAAGCGCTTGAAAAAAATGATATTTCCCGGGAATTTCTGCAGCGATATGCCAACGCATGGCACGAAAAATCCGGTAAAAATCACGAAGGACTCTTCCGGCTAAAAGAAATTGTAAATAAACTGACGGATGAGGATCTGAACAGTCTTGGTGAAAAAATGGCGGCAATTCCAAAGGAAAAAAGAAGTCTGACCAAGATTTTTAAAGCAGTTGTCTGGAATAAGCCCAGGCTTATCCTTGATGTCGCCAGGGCTTTTTCAGGAATATAATAACCCATTGGAGTTTTATGAGATATCCCCCAACTTTTTTAAAGGAAATCGGACTTGATCGTTTTATTGCCTTTGATTTTGAAACGACCGGACTTGAACCGGAAAACTGTGATATTATCCAATTTTCCGGATCCCTTTTTGTTGATGGCGTATTAAAAGAAACCAAAGCATTTTTCTGTAAACCCAACGAACCGATTCCGGACTTTATCCGGCAATTAACCCGGATAACGGATGATATGGTCATCAATGAGAAACACTTTTCGGAACGGGTACATGAAGTTCTGGACTTTTTTGGGGATGTGCCGTTGGTTGGACACAACGTAAAATTTGATCTGGGATTTCTTATTCCTCATCTGTCAGAACCTTTGACCAATTCTATCCTTGATACAGTAGAGTTATCTCGGATCTTTCTGTATTATCTTCCGGACAGAAAACTTGAATCCCTTGCCGCTCATTTCAACCTGCAAACGGAAGGAGCACACCGGGCTGATGTTGATACGGAAAATACCGGCCGCCTGTTGCTGAAACTGTTGAATATTATGTATTATTACGATTACCCCATATTTGAACAGCTTGCAATCATTTCCGCACCGCTTCCCCAAGCACCCAATACCTGGCTTTTTCATCGCTTTCTTCAAGTCTATAAGGAACATGGACGGACGAAAAAAGAAACGCTGGAACCCCTGGTTCCCGTGCCTCCCAATGCCATTGGCGATTTTAACAAGAAGGATGATGAACCGTTAGAAGACATTGATAATTTCACCCTTCAAAAAGTAAATCCCCGGGACATACAGGATGTTTTTGGTATGAAGGGCATATTATCCAGAAAATTGCCCGGTTATGAATTGCGCCTGGGCCAGATCAAATATGCCTCGGATATCGTGACAGCCCTCAACAAAGGGGATAGTCTTGTAGCTGAAGCGGGAACTGGTGTGGGAAAGTCGCTGGCTTATCTGATTCCATCAATAAAATGGGTCCAAAAAAACAGGGATGCCCGCTTTTCTGTTGTCGTTTCCTCCAATACAAAAGCGTTGCAGGAACAGCTTTTTAATAAAGAAATCCCCTTTATCCGGGATCACATAGATAAAGATTTTACCGCCAGTCTGTTAAAAGGCCGAAAGAATTATATCTGCCTGACCCGGTGGGAACAGTTTTTTGCCAATATGGGCGGCGCCGTTGATGTTTTCGAGCGTCCCGATGTCCTGCCACTGATTGTGTGGTTAAGGGAAACAAAAACCGGTGATATTGAGGAAAACAGCGGATTCAGAGCGTCGCGTTTTACCACAATCTGGAGTAAGATATGCAGTGAAAAGGGGTATTGTACAACCAAACGCTGTTCCTCACACAACGGATGCTATTTGGGAAAAATTCGATGGAAAGCACAGAAATCAGACCTTGTGGTCGTTAATCACTCTCTGCTTTTAAGTGACGCTGCATCCGATAATCAGGTTCTTCCCGATCATCCGATTCTAATTATTGATGAAGCCCACAATCTGACCAAAAGCGCGTATAAATATTTTGCACTTGAATCGGGACAATGGGTTATTGATCAGGTTCTGGAAACATTTTTTAAGCCCGGCAGAGATAATTTTGGACTCCTTGTCCTCCTCAACAGGATGATTAATAAATTGTCAGTTTCCGATTCGCTGATCGAATCGCTGATCAAACGTATCACTGCACTGGAAAGCGAAACGGCTGCTTTACAGAAAAAAACCCGACAATTTTTTGGTTTATTCCTTGATTATGTGAATACCAATGTGCGGAATCCGTTTCAAAAGTACAGTCTGAAAGTTCGTTATAAACCCGATAACAATCCCTTTTCCGGGGAAAGTATGGGCTCGATTACCGACAATTTGATCCGGGATATGAAGAAAGTATTGAACAGTTTCCAGTCATTCAAAGAGATTATTGATAAACTGAGTGCGGGTGAACGATTGAAACTGACGACTGTTTTGGATGATTTCGGCACGGCGCTGGAATCATTCCAGGAGCTCATTCTCAATCTTGAAGTTATTTTGAAACCGGATCAGGAAGACTGGGTATACTGGTATGAAGTGCCCGTGGATCAGAAAAGTATCAATATCGGTCTTTATGCTGTTCCCCTCTCTGTGGACGCCTATATATATGAAAGAATTCTCAAGACAAAACATACCGTAATTGCCACATCAGCAACCTTGACAATTGCCGGTTCGTTTGATTATTTTGTTAACAGCACGGGTTTTTCCCGAATGGATCCTGCGTGTCTCAATACACAAATTTATGACAGCCCTTTTGATTATCCTGCCCAGTGTGCTGTTTGGGTTCCAACATTTTTGGGAGATCCGGGCAATCCGAAATTTGAAGAAAATGTAGCCGGTTTATTGAACGAAATTGCTGCCCGTTATCAACCGGGAATGCTTGTCTTGACCACATCATATCAATCGATTAAAGTCCTTAGCGAATTGATGCACGTTCCGTATAAGGAGGAAAATGTTCCATTGATTTATCAGACGGGATCTGCGTCAAGAACGGCTCTGTTAAGCCGGTTCAAAGATATGGGGAATGCAACCCTGATCGGTACCGAATCCTTTTGGGAAGGTGTGGATATTCCGGGGGATGCGCTGGAGATGCTTGTCATGTTAAAACTTCCCTTTGCCGTGCCGACCGAGCCCATCATTGAGGCGATTACGGAAAAGATAAAGGCAAGCGGAAAAAATCCGTTCCTGGAATACTCTGTTCCGGAAGCAGTGATCAAATTCAAACAGGGTTTCGGTCGCCTGATCCGTAACCGGAATGATACAGGCATCGCATTATTTCTTGACAATCGTCTGAGTTTTAAACAATACGGACGATTATTTATGGAATCTCTTCCCGGACGGTATTCTTATGTGAAATCCCCGGAAGATCTCTTTAAAAAAATGCACTTCTGGTTTACCAGAAAACGAATGAATCGATGAATAATATCAGCCGGTCGAGACAAAAAATGGTATACGGCTGCAAGTTTCGCCGCATGAAAAAGTCCGGGAACTTTTTGCCAACTATTTTGTGAAAAAAACCGGTTCAATATATTGCCATTTTATATTTGAATGACTGTAACTGAGAGGAAACTATGATCAAAGTTGAACATCTTACAAAGAACTACGGAAACCTGACGGCTGTTGATGATATTTCGTTTGAAGTCAGGGATGGAGAGATCCTGGGTTTTTTAGGCCCGAACGGAGCCGGAAAATCCACGACATTACGCATTATGACTTCCTATCTGACGCCAACGGCAGGCAACATTTTTATCAATGATATGAATGTTCTTGATGATTCGCTGAATATCCGGAAAGTAATCGGATATCTTCCGGAAAATAATCCCCTGTATCCCGAAATGACTGTCTATGATTTCTTGCGCTTTACAGCGGCTGTCCGGGGTATCGAAGGAAATGCGTTTACGATTCGGCTAAAGGAAGTTTCAGAGTTGTGCGGTCTGAAAGGTGTTATACAAAAAAAGATATCTGAACTGTCCAAGGGTTACAGACAGAGAACCGGCCTGGCACAGGCCATTTTTCATAATCCTGAAATTTTGATCCTGGATGAACCCACAACCGGACTTGATCCCAATCAGATTGTGGAGATCCGGAATCTGATCAAACAACTGGGAAAAGAAAAGACAGTTGTCATTTCATCGCATATTCTTCAGGAAATACAGGCAACGGCAGATCGGATGATCATTATCAATCAGGGAAAAATTGCCGCCGATGGCACCATCGATGAAATAATGGGCAGTTTCATGGGCTTAACACGGCTGCACCTCGAAGTTGAAAACGCAGATGATGTCAGTCCCTTGTCAAAACTGCACCCTGATTTAAAAATTGTAGAAACTCTTTCAAACGGACCGGTCCGAAAGATTGTTCTTGAATATCCCAACAAACTGGATTTGAGAAAGGATGTTTTTAAATGTGCCGTAGCCCGAAAATGGGAAATTTTGGAAATGACCCGGCATCGCACATCCCTTGAAGATATGTTCAGAATACTCACCGTGAAAGAAGGAGGGGAGGCATGAGTAATATCCGTCTAATTTACCGTAAAGAATTGAGCGCATATTTTGACAGTGCTGTTGCTTACATAACCTTTATCATTTTTCTTCTCATAACCGGATGGTTTTTTACCAGTTCCTTTTTTCTGGTTGGTCAGTCCGATTTAAGAATTCTGTTCAATACGGTTCCGGTTGTTTTTCTCTTTTTTATTCCGGCAATCACCATGGGGTTGCTGGCAAGGGAGAATCATGCGGGAACGATGGAATTTCTCACAACTCTGCCTGTACAGGAGGCAGATATTGTTTTGGGGAAATTTTTTGCTTCCGTTGTCTTGATCAGTATCGGTCTGTCTTTTACGCTGGTTCATTTTATAACCCTTTTATTTGTAGGTACGAATCCTGATCCGGGTGCTTTGCTGGCCGGATACGCGGGATTGGTCCTCGTAGGTGCCGTTTATGCATCGATCGGACTCCTGGGCAGTGCTGTTTCAAATAATCAGATAACGTCGTTCCTTATCAGCTTTGTCATTATTTTTATCCTCTTTCTCCTGGATAAAATTCTCCTGTTTGTTCCTTCTTTTATGGCGGGAATTCTGCAGTTTTTGAGTATAGAATATCATTTCAGCAATATTCGGAGAGGTGTGATCGATTCAAGAAATCTGATCTATTTTTTCTCGATGATCTTCTTTTTTCTCACACTTTCAATACGAGTGCTTGAAATTCGGAAATGGAGGTAACCATGGCTCTAATAACCAATAAAAAGCAATTTGTTCTGAACATATTCCTCTTGGCTCTGATCCTGATCGTGATTAACATAATTTCCCGTTCCCTGTTTTTTCGATGGGATGTCAGTCAGGGAAAAGTGTATTCCCTCTCTGAATCCAGTAAACAGATCATTGAAAAATTGGATGACAGGATGACTGCCCGGGTCTATTTTTCTGCTGATCTGCCGGGAGAATATGTGAATTCAAGACGGTATCTGCAGGATATCCTTGAAGAATACAGAGCATATTCCAAAGGAAATTTTCATTTTGAATTTGTCAATCCCGATGAAAGCGAAAAAAATAAACAGGAAGCAGAATCATATCGGATACCTCCCGTTCAACTCAGGGTTATTGAAAATGATAAATTGGAAATTAAAAATGTCTATATGGGATTGGTTCTTCTCTTTCAGGATAAACGCGAAGTTTTACCGTTCATACAGTCAACAGACGGACTAGAATATGATCTGACAGCATCCATTAAAAAGATCTTGGCAAAAGATTTGAAAAAAATCGGTTTGATTGCCGGGGACGGTATAGATGCTTCCGTAAAGAATGTGAGTCAATTTCTCAAACAGACGTATATGGTCACGAATCCGGTTTTGAATAAACCTGTTCCCGGTGATGTAAATCTGATTCTGATGAACGGAGTTTTAGATTCCCTGACGCTGGAAGAACTTTTTAATCTGGATCAGTTTCTCATTCGCGGAGGAAAATTATTTATATCCCAGGCTCGACAGGAAGCAAAAGTTCAGGAAGGAATCGCCGAGTCTGTAGCTTCAAATATCTTTAGCTTTTTGGAACACTATGGATTGCAGATTAATCCGGATATCATTATTGACAAACACTGCAGCCAGATACAGATTCAACAGCAGCAGGGAATTTTCCGGTTTACCAATGCAATTGATTATCCTTTTATCCCAGTCATACGAAAATTTAATGAGACCAATCCCATTGTAGCCGGACTGGATGAAGTTAGGGTCTTTTTTGCACATGAAATATCACCTGCCCGTGAGGGCATCGGATTTGAGCCCCTGCTGTGGACATCCGGCAGCAGCGGTTCTATTCCCGAAGGGTATTTTCCTGTTCCCGGGCGAGGAGAAAATTATTCACTCCGTCAGGGGTACAATATTTATCCTGTGGAAAATGAACAGATTAAGAAATTTAACAGACAATCAGCTGTTGTAGCCGTGCTCCGGTCAGGTCGTGCAGAAAGTTTCTTTAAGGATATTACGGATTTTTCATCCCGGGAGGATTTTCTGCCCGGTACCGACAATGCACAAATCCTGCTTATATCTGATAACCGGTATTTCGATGATAAACGGGGAGGGGGCAGTCCTGAAAATCTGGCGTTCATTTTGAATGCAACTGATGTTCTGTCCGGAGATGAAGAATTGGTGACCATCCGCAACCGGGGTATTCGCATCCGTCCCCTTAAACAGGAAGTCATGGCATCTGAAACTGCCCGCAAATTCTGGAAATGGCTCAATATTATTTTGCCGTCTGCTTTAGTTCTTGTGTTGGCCATTATCATGTCAGCCCGTAAAAAGAAAAAACGCCGTTTACTGGAGGAAAACTATGGATAAACGTTTTAACTGGTTACGATATGTTGTGATTCTTTTAACAGGACTGATCATTCTCTGGGTTATTCAGAACCGTGAAAAGCGATTTGAAGCCAAAACAATACCGGTTTTTGATTTTAACGTGGAGGATATTCATGGTTTTACCCTGACCAGGGGGATTGAAAAAGTAACACTCGGATTGGACGATTCGGTGTGGGTTTTTATTGAACCGGATTCCGGCTGGGTTGATCAGGAAAAAGTTGAACGATTTCTGAATGTGATCACCCGGATGAACCGAGGAGACTTTCTTTCATCCAATCCTGACTTTTATTCTCAGTATAATATTACGGAACAGCGGGCTTTCAGATTAGTTCTTACAGACAAGGACAGTGACGTTTTAGGTGATGTATATGTGGGGATATCCAACACATCGCCTCTCAGAGATAATCTCCGCTATGCGCATGATCCCAATGTTTATCAAGTGGATTTAAAACTCAGCCGCGAATTGTTTCCGTATCCTGAATATTGGTTTGAGGAATAATCATGCCATCCGTTATGATAAGGCAAAACAGTTAATTGATTGCTGTAATTGTCTGAAAAGTTTCGGATATTATTGAGTTTTGATTCAGGAGGGAAGAAGAATGGCAAAAATTGAAGTGACCATTGATGAAATTTTGGACTTGTATACACGATATTTCGAAGCAGAGAACATCCCTGTCAGAAATATTGTTTCTGTTGATGAAAAAACGGCTAAAGGGGAAATTAAAATTCCCTCATTATCCATTGATATACCTGTGACACTGACGTTTGATTCATTTTTAAAACCCAATGTAATATTCAAAGTTCTGTCCAAAAGCAATATCCTGAATAAAATATTACCGGTTTCCGGTCATTTTATTAAAAAATACAGCAATAACATTCTTACCATTAAGATGCCCTATTTGATACTTGATACGGAGGCGATGATCGAAAAATATTCTCAGGCCGTACAGGTTCTTGATGTACAACATGATGGCGAGAAATTTATTATGGATATTGGGATAAAAAATCTCTGATAAACAGAAGGATCAACTTTATGAAAAAAATTCTTGTATGTGCCGTGATAATCATATTTGCAGTTGGATGTGCCGTTAAACCTACAGAAAACAAAATCGAAAAAATTCTGGATTATGAATCGGATTCCCTGTTTGTTGCAAATGCGTTACCAATCATTGATGAAATTGATTCACCCGAGTTGAAATTCCGCATAACGGACAGACTTTTTCCGTTGGTTTGGGGAACAGATAATGAAACATATCAAAAAGTGCTGGACGCAACGCGTCAGACGCACAATGATTTGCAATTTTCCCTCTTAGCCAACAACATTGTATGGAAAAACAGGGATAATAAGGTAATGGAAGACCGCCTTTTTTCTCTGATTCAGGAAGCGTCAAAAAAATGCCGGACAGATGATTTTATTGATGCTTTGTCAATCCAGCTTAAGAAAAGGGGATATTCACCGGCTGACATTATTGAAGCTGAACCGCAGTATCGAAGTATGATACTCGATACGTATGCTTATTATCTTGTTAAGAAAGATATGGTGGAAGAAGCTTTAAAAATATATAATGAAATCCTTGAAGAGTATGAAGATCCGGAGATTCTCATAAACCTTTCAAAAGCTCAGGCTTCCCTGAATCGGTATCAGCAGGCGTTGGAATCGGTTGTTCAGGCCCTGAAACATGCTCCAAACCATGAAGAAGCTCTGTCCCTGGCCTATGAATACGGGGATAATCTTGTTTATCCCACAGCTGCTGTTGACAGCATGGTTGAAGAGGCGGTAGTTCGTGCACGAAATCGTGTGATAGACAATTTGCCTAAAGTTCAGATCAACGTACCGTTGCCGGATTTCACAATAGAAAAACTGGACGGCTCAAAATTCAGCTCTGATGAATTGAAGGGGAAAACGGTTGTTATGGACTTTTTTGCAACCTGGTGCAGCCCGTGCAGAAGGGCTTTGCCAAAAATGCATCAGATGTATCATGCCTACAAAGAGGATGAAAATGTGGTTTTTATGTTTATTTCCACTGATAAGGACAGATCAAAAGTGAAACCTTTTGTGGAAAATAATCAATATACATTTCCGGTTTATTACAGCAGCGGCTTGTCTGAAACACTGGGAGTAAAGGGTGTACCCTCATTCTTTGTGATCGACCCTTCCGGGAATATTCGGTATGAAAAAATCGGATATTCCGAAGGCGAAGATTTGGAATATATGCTGATGGTTTATATTAATTCAGTAGCCGGTAGCCGGTAGCCGGTAGTCAGTAGAAAGCAGTTGACAGTCGTCAGTTGACAGTCGGCAGTCCGGTAGCCGGTGGAGGGGTGGACCTATGTGTCCACCCGGTAGACAGTCATCTGTGGTCAGTCAACAGGCAATCAGTCTCCTTGAGCCCATGAACTCTTGAACAGCGAGCNNNNTCAACGTCTCAACGTCTCAACCTTTGAACTTTTGAACTCTTGAGCTCATGAACCCTTGAGCTCATGAACTCATGATAACAGGATTAACGAAAGAATAAAAGAATTGTTGAGTCTTATAGCCGCGTTCCCGTTTCTGAATTAAAAAGATGGATTTTATCCATATCAGGGCATAGGGTAATTTCATCGAATACGTCACTATCTGGATTAAAATCATGAATAATACAATGAAGACGGGTATCCTGACGGGTTACATAAAGAATTGTTTCATTTCCCAGAGGTTCAATTAAGTCCAGACGTGCGGAAATGGAAATACTTTGACCATCTATACAATTGATGGAAAAATTTTCCGGTCTTATTCCGATTGTAACGGCTTTTTTGCCGGCATTCATAAATTTGGATTTATATTGAACCGGTAAGGGGAATTCTATATTCATGTTTTCTGAATACAGCGTGTTATTTTCAGAAATAACGGTTGGGATGAAATTCATGGCTGGACTGCCGATAAAACCGGCGACGAAAAGATCGGCAGGTTTGTTATAAATATTCATAGGTGTATCAAGCTGATGAATAATCCCGTCTTTCATGATTGCTATCCGGTCACCCATAGTCATCGCTTCAACCTGATCATGGGTAACATAAACCATGGTTGTTTTCAGTTTTCGATGAAGTTTTTTAATTTCTGCCCGCATTTGCACCCGCAATTTTGCATCCAGGTTTGAAAGGGGTTCATCAAAGAGAAAGACTTTAGGTTTTCTGACAATGGCTCTTCCCAGAGCAACCCGCTGTCGCTGGCCTCCGGACAATTGTTTGGGCTTTCGTGAAAGGAGTGAATGAATCTCCAGAATATCTGCTGCTTCCTTAACCCGTTTTTCAATCTCAACTTTCGGATATTTTCTTAATTTTAAACCAAAAGCAATATTATCATGAACCGTCATATGCGGATAAAGGGCATAATTCTGAAATACCATAGAAATATCACGATTCTTTGGCGGGATATCATTAACTCTGTTTTCTCCGATAAAAATATCGCCGGAACTGGCAGCTTCAAGTCCGGCAATCAAACGAAGCGTAGTACTTTTTCCACAACCTGAGGGACCGACCAAAACAAGAAACTCACCGTCATGAATACTCAGATTTAGATTATCGATGACTTTTTGACGTTCATCGAATGATTTGTCAATATTTTTCAATTCAATCTGAGCCATACAAACACCTTCTTTCTTTAATGTTTATACATAAATTATTATGCTTCTTCAATAAATCGGCTGTCAAGATGAGTAATCCTGCAAGCAAGATCCAATTCACCGGAAGCGAGAATGATCCGGTTATCCAGGATTTCCGCTCCTGTTGTAAAGACTACATCCGTCAGATAAACCAAATCCGACAGATGTTCCGTTAAAGAGGGATTTGCTTCCAAAACAGGATTTTTATCATTTAACTTCAATATTTTTTCCGGATTATCTTTGTCCAGAAATGCGTAGAAAGTCCGGTATTTTCCCACAGTTCCGAATTTTCCCACGCCATGAAAGAAACATAGCCAACCCCGATCTGTGAGAAGGGGAGGGGCACCTCCGCCCAGTTTGTATGAAATCAGGGAATTTTGGCGTGCACGGATTAAAAAACTTTCAACAGGCTTCCAGTGAAACAGGTTTGGCGATTCAGACAGATTAATTGAAGGACCGGGCAGATCAGTGCTGTCTGATCCGGTTGTAAAATACAATTCTCCTAATGGCCGAGTCAGAGCATAATACTTTTCATTGATTCGCTGGGGGAACAGTATCATATCCTTGTTCTGATGATCCATGATTATACCGAGAAGCGAGTAATGAAGACCGTCTTTGGATTGATACAGAGTTGTTGAATGACGCTGTGAACTGACAGAACAGGTTGTCATGAAATAATCATCACCAATACGGGAAATTCTCGGATCTTCAATTCCGTATTCCTGATAGGATTGGGTCGGTTCTATGATTTTATCGTAATGAAGTTTTAGAATATTAAGTCCGTCCGGTGTCAGTTCGACCGGAAGCAGCCAAGAAAAGGATGTTAGCCCAAAAACGCGGATATGTTCATGTTCCAAAAACCTGAATTTTCGGGGATCACTGGTATCCAACTGATACGTGGGATGTTCTTCAATCTCGTATGTATTTCCGGGAGCCCACCGGATAAACCGGAATCGCCCCTCTTTGATCGGTTCTTTGACAGCTTCTGCAATGCGAACCATAAGGAGCAGATTTCCATTGGGCAAACGTGTCATTCCGGGATTGAATGCTCCGAGAATAAATGTCTCAATTCCAGTTTTAACATGTATGGGACATTGGTTCAGATCAATATCTCCGGGCGATAAAACCAGTTTATCATACAGTATGTACGGTTGTTTCATTTTGACAAGCCCCGTTCATTTATTGCGTTCATTCGTTTTTTCATATCAATTTAATTGAAAAATATTTCCTTACCCATAATATAATGCTTGACAGGGATTATATTATAAAATAAATTAAAACGTTTCGATAAAAATAATGAGATAATTATGGCAACAACGATCAAAGATATTGCACGGAAAGCCGGTGTTTCAATATCAACGGTTTCTTTGGTATTGAACCGTAAGGGATATGTAGCAGATGAAACGCGGGATAAAATTTTATCAATCATGGAAGAGATGAATTATAAACCGCTTCATTCTGCCCGGAAACTTGCCACACAAAAAACTGGTAATATTGGATACATCCTGTGGGAAGGTCACTTTTCAGAAGTAGAAATGTTTTACAGTCAGGTATTTCTTGGTATGGAATATGCTGCCCGTCGGGATGATTATTACATTTTACTTACAACAGTCAATGATCATTTTGACCCTAAGGAAGACCTCCCGCGTTTTCTAAAATACAAGGATGTTGATGGTGTAGCCCTGGCAGGTAGAGTACCGCTTGAATTGGTTAAATATCTTGATGACAATAATATCCCATTTGTTCTCATTGATTATGAAATCCCTGGCCAGAATTACAATTCTGTAAAAATTGATAATTATAACGGTGCTTTCAGGGCTGTTGAATGTTTTGTCAGACAGGGAAGAAAAAAAATTGCTTTTGTAGGGGGAACCTTTTTTCACCCTTCAATCAAAGAGCGATATCGGGGATATATTGATGTGCTTAATAAATACAATCTCATATCCAGAAAAAATCCGGAAATATACAGTTTTTGCGAAGAATCGGAAACGTCCCGTGCCATCGGGGAAAAGGGCATTAAAAGTCTTTTGTCATCCTATCCTGATATCGATGCCGTTTTTTGTTGTAATGATACAACTGCTTTGGGTGTTATTTCCGGAATTCAGTCATTGAAAAAACGAATTCCTGAAGATATTGCCGTTATCGGATTTGATGATATTCCTCCTTCCGAATTCAGCTCTCCCAAACTTTCAACACTTCAAGTCCCTAAACTGGATATCGGAAAAGAAGCTTATAAACTTCTTTATGAAAGAATATGTCATCCCAATATAATGCCGCAGACGCGTATCATACCCGTCGAACTAGTTATTCGGGAAAGCAGTAAATGTTTAAAATAATGTATAAGGAAATATGCCGGGTTGATGCAACGTCTCTTTAAAACTAAAGACCATAAGTCCTTTTTTCTTCTGGGTGTAAACTACTGGCCTGCTTCATCAGCTGTTCATATGTGGACAAAATGGAATCCTGATGAATTGGAAGAAGATATTCTCCTAATGAAACATCTTGGTATGAATGTATGCAGGCCTTTTCTGTTTATGCCGGATTTTACGGATGATAAAGGTTCCGTCCGTCCTGAAATGCTAAAACGTCTTGGAGAATATCTCTCTTTGTGTGATAAGCATAAATTTTACTGTATGATCACGTTTATTGTTGGACATATGTCCGGTGAAAACTGGGATGTTCCATGGAGAAATGAGAAAAACTTTATTAGCGACAAAGATGTTGTTCGCCTGACACTCAATTATATCCTGACGGTTGTTAATACCGTTAAACATCATTCATCCATTTGTTCATGGCTACTGTCCAACGAACTTCCCAATTATATTGATGAAACAGATCCAACCATTATTACAAAGTGGACAGGTATCGTTATTTCTGCAATTAAAGAAGCCGATCCCCATCGTCCGGTAAGTGTGGGAGATGGAGCATGGTGTCCTGAAATAATCGGTGAGAAAACAGGTTTTCACCTCCGCAAATTAAATGTACATCAGGATTTTGCAGGATTGCATTATTATCCGAGGGGAATAAGTCCCTGGCATCATACCTATACAACTGCTTTTCGTCTGGCTATGGCTAAAGAGTGGGGAAGACCGGTAATTGTGGAAGAATTCGGCACATCCACAACTCTCTGCTCAGAAGAAAACCAGGCATTATATTATCGCAGTGTTTTTTACAGTTCTATGATAAATGATGCACAGGGGATCCTCAGCTGGTGTCTGAATGATTTTGATTTTATCGATGAACGGCCTTATTCCCATCACGCCTTTGAAGAACACTTCGGTATTGTCAGATCAGACAAATCCTTGAAACCGGCAGCGAAAGAATTTCCTGCATTTCAGGAAATAATCACTGAGCTTTCCGATTATGAAAAATCTTCCGTTCAAAAGCCCGCAGGATTGTTTGTTCCATCCAATTATTATTATGAATATCCCTTTCAGTTTCAACCCGGATTTAATAAATGGTACGATTTATACATTGAAACATTTTCTTTGATGAAACGGGCAAATCTAGATATTAAAATGATTTTTGAACCGGCACAGGAATTGGAAAATCAGGGACACTATTCACATAACTTGTCCCTGAATCCTGAAGAAATCCCGTTTATTGTTATTCCGCGCATGAAACTTATGACTAAACAAACCCGCATTGCACTGGAAACCTATCTTCGAAAAGGCGGGTCTGTGTATTTTAGTTTTGCTCATGACAGCTGGGTCCCTAAATGGCATGAACTGGCAGGAATTGACATGGATTGCAAATTCGGGATACCGGATTTTTTTCCGGATGAAACATTAAACGTCAGTCCCTCTGAAATGCGGGAAACATTCCCAATAAAAGAAAACTTTGAAATTCCTCTTAACAATACTGATCCAGAATACGGATACTGTCCCATTCTGAAAACATCAGGGGAATCAATATTATTATGTAATGGCTCTTATCCTTTTCTTCTCAGGAATGATGTGGGGAAAGGGTCTGTTTGGTTTAGCCCCTTTCCCCTTGAAATGCTTTCTTGTGCAAGTCATTCAGATGAGTGGAAAAGTAATCTAAGCCGAATGTACAGGTCTATGTTTGAATCTCTGACTCCAAAACCGCAGTTTTCCCTGGAAGGAGAAGGATTAGAAACGGGGATCTGGAAAAAAGCCTCAGATTATTATATTCTGATTTTCAATCATAATTGGACAGAAAAAAAGGGGAATCTTACTGTTTCACTGCCTGTTTGGGAATTTAATTCGGCATCCATTCCCTGTCAGCGTCTTAATTCAGAAACCCTGACATTTACTCTAAACAAAAAAAGCGGATGTCATATTAAGATATCCGCGATCAGTTAGTATGAAAAGGTAATCAAACTAAAAAGGAGGAATGATGAAAAAGGGGACATTGTTACTTATGTCGATTTCCCTGATATTTTGCGGTATGGTTTACGCGCAAAACATCATAGGAAATCCGGGATTTGAAGATCTGACTCCATCGTTCTGGAATCCCCTGAACGGGACATTTGGCGAGGAACTGGGTGTTGGTCTGGACACGGAAGCGACAGTTCGGACAGGATTTCGGTCTTTTAAGATAACGAAAAGTGCCGCAACCAGTGATATCGTAGGCTGGCTGTCAGATGATAATGCCAATAAGTATTGGAATAATGCCGGATCCGGAACATTTTCCATACAGGCATCAGTCAAGACAGTGGGTGTCAATACCAATCCTGCCGATGATGATGCCAGGATTGGCGTACAGTTTCTTTTCAAAAGTGCAACCGGGGCAGAATTGGCCACAGCAACAATATACGCAGATCAAACCGTCGCTGATAAAGACTGGGAAGATCTGAGCGATGTTGTGATTCTTGGCAGTGAAACACCGGAAGAGGTTTATGTAACACTCTTTATGGGTAAAAATGCCACAGGGACGGTCTATTTTGATAATGTAGACTGCAACACGGCCGATACCTGGACAATGGGTATCTTTAACAGCGGAGCAGAAGATGTCGCCGGATGGATGGACTGGTATGGCGGCGATGGAAACTATACCAAGGTTACGGATGACGTTGCTCACAGCGGTAATTATTCGGTTGTGATGTATCAGGATGATGACCCGGAAACCAACCAGAGCGAACTGGTATATTATTCACAACCGTATCCTATTGAATCAGGCGAGTGGTACAAAATCAGTGCCTGGGTAAAAACAGAAAAAGTACCGGATATTGGTAAAGGTGAATTTACATATGCCAGCGGTGATTATTTTGACGGCGGTATCAACTTGTGTTTCTTCACCCACGGTGGAAATATTGAGACCGAATGGAGCGCACAGGGTGACCGTTTTATTTATGTAGACCAGAGAGACAGTACCACTGAATGGAGACTGTACGAAGCTGTTCATAAAGCTTCAGATGAAGCGACCGGCATATCCGTCCGTGCAAGATTCAATAATCATGTAACCGGTACTGCCTGGTTTGATGATTTCAGCGTTGAAAAAATTGTTGCAGTTGGCGACAATGTCATAGGAAATCCGGGATTTGAAGATCTGACTCCATCGTTCTGGAATCCCCTGAACGGGACATTTGGCGAGGAACTGGGTGTTGGCCTGGACACGGAAGCGACAGTTCGGACAGGATTTCGGTCTTTTAAGATAACGAAAAGTGCCGCAACCAGTGATATCGTAGGCTGGCTGTCAGATGATAATGCCAATAAGTATTGGAATAATGCCGGATCCGGAACATTTTCCATACAGGCATCAGTCAAGACAGTGGGTGTCAATACCAATCCTGCCGATGATGATGCCAGGATTGGCGTACAGTTTCTTTTCAAAAGTGCAACCGGGGCAGAATTGGCCACAGCAACAATATACGCAGATCAAACCGTCGCTGATAAAGACTGGGAAGATCTGAGCGATGTTGTGATTCTGGGCAGTGAAACACCGGAAGAGGTTTATGTAACACTCTTTATGGGTAAAAATGCCACAGGAACAGTCTATTTTGATAATGTAGACTGCAACACGGCCGATACCTGGACAATGGGTATTTTTAACAGCGGAGCAGAAGATGTAGCCGGATGGATGGACTGGTATGGCGGTGACGGAAACTATACCAAGGTTACGGATGACGTTGCTCACAGCGGCAATAATTCGGTTGTGATGTATCAGGATGATGACCCTGAAACCAATCAGAGCGAACTGGTATATTATTCACAACCGTATCCCATCGATGCGGGAGAATGGTATAAAATTGGTGTATGGGTAAAAACAGAAAAAGTACCGGATATTGGCAAAGGTGAATTTACGTATCCTTCCGGTGATTATTTTGACGGCGGCATCAACTTGTGTTTCTTCACCCATGGTGGAAATATTGAGACCGAATGGAGCGCACAGGGTGACCGGTTTATTTATGTGGACCAGAGAGACAGCACTACAGAATGGAGACTGTACGAAGGCGTTCATAAAGCTTCCGATGAAGCGACCGGCATATCCGTCCGTGCAAGATTCAATAATCATGTAACCGGTACTGCCTGGTTTGATGATTTCAGCGTTGAAAAAATGGTTGTTGTAACCAGCTCCATAGAAAATCGCGAAAATGATGATATTGAAATTCCCAAAACATATACATTGCTCAGTAACTACCCGAACCCCTTCAATCCTTATACGACAATTGAATACAAGTTACCTGCCCAGACGAACGTTAATATGATCGTCTATAATGTTATGGGTCAAAAAGTAAAAACACTTGTTAATGCAGTACAAAATGCCGGAAATTATTCAATAACCTGGGATGCCAGAAATGATCACGGCGTTCTTGTCCCTTCAGGTGTATATTTCTGTGTTCTTATGACAAATGAAAAAAGACTCACCAGTAAAATGATTCTGATGCGTTAATTCTCATTGTAATACAAATCACTCCGGGGGTTGCAAAGCCCCCGGAGTATTGTACTTTATTATGTGAAGAAGGATAATAAAATGACACGTATGATCCGGCTTATCATTATTAGCATGTGTCTTTTGAATTCGATTGTTTATGGTGCGACAGCAGGTAAGATATCCGGTCGGATAACCGATGAAGAAACAGGTGAACCGCTCATTGGAGTAAATGTTATTCTTGAAGGAACAATGCAGGGAGCTGCCTCAGACCAGGATGGTTATTATTCTATTCTGAATGTTTTTCCCGGTGAATACTCCTTAAAAGCGACAATGATCGGTTATCAGACGGTTGTTGTAACAAATGTAAAAGTCATGATAGATCTGACAACTCAGGTAAACTTTACGATGACAACCAGTGTTTTGACCGGCGAGGAAGTTGTTGTTGTAGCAAAAATGCCTACAGTAAGAAAAGATGTTACATCCACGTCATACCGGATTAATGACGAGCAGATCAAACAATTGCAGGTCCAGAATCTGAGTGATATTGTAAATCTTCAGGCAGGTGTTGTAGACGGGCATTTCCGGGGCGGCCGCTCCGGTGAGGTCATGTATATTGTAGATGGAATACCTATGAATGATGCTTATTCCGGAAGCCACCTTTTTGATGTGGAAAGTGATATGATCCAGGAGGTTGAGATTATCAGCGGCACGTTCAATGCAGAATACGGACAGGCAATGTCGGGTATCGTTAATATTGTAACGAAGGAAGGTCAGCAATATTATTCCGGTAAAATTACGCTGTATTCAGGAGATTATTTCAGTAGAGATACGGATATCTTCATGAATATTGACGATGTAAATCCAAATTCAATTTATAATCTTCAGATGAGTTTAAGCGGTCCGTTTCCTGTCTTTAAAGAAAGAATATCTTTTTCAATATTAGGCCGCATTTACAATAATGAGGGCTGGCAGTACGGCCGGCGAATTTTTATGCCCGGAGACATGTCTTACTTTTCCCACGATCCGGGTGAAATTATTATTCAGTCCACCGGGGACAGCAGCTATGTCCCAATGAATCCTGAAAATAAACAGACGATACAGGGTAAACTCAGTTTCAAATTAACACAGAGGGATAAACTGAATTATACGTATTTTTATGAAAATGAAGATTACCGGTACTTTGATCGTCTTTTTAAATATAATCCGGAAGGCAATTACTATCACGAAAGCAAGAGTTATCAGAATTCTGTTCAATATACTCACATGTTTGGGAAATCCACATTTTTGACGGCCAATGTATCTGAATCATATACAGAATACGGCCAATATGTATATAAAGACCCTTATGATGCACGATATTATCCCATGGAATATCTAACTCAAAACAATTCTAACGGATTTGCTACAGGCGGAATGAGAATGTGGCATCATTTCAGGGATAACAGGACGCGCATATTCAAGGCTGATTTAAGAAGTCAGATTACAAGTAAACAAACGATCGGTCTTGGATTCAGTTATAAAAAGCTCCGGTTATGGCTTCAGGAATATCAGATTTATTTCAATGAAAATAATGAAATTAAAATTCCTTCAAAAGATTCATGGTATCATAACAGTTATATTCATGAACCGGAAGAGATCTCAGCTTATATCCAGGACAAACTGGAATTGGGAGAAATGATCATTAATCTTGGGTTACGATACGATTATTTTGAACCGGATGGTGTTGTTCTCGAACAGTTTTACAACACGGTTGAAGCCGTAAAACGCAAGGCAGAATCATCGAGTCAGTACAGTCCGAGAATCGGAATTGCTTATCCTATATCAGATCAGGGTGTCATCCATTTTTCATACGGTCATTTTTTCCAGATTCCCAATTATGAACACTTATACATCAATCCTGATTTTGAAGTGAATCTTGTTCAGTTAAAAGGTGATAATCCGCCCCGGGGAAGTTTTAATATTATGGGAAATGCTGAATTGAAACCCCAGAAAACCGTCAGTTACGAAATTGGCATTAAACAGGCAATTACACCAAACATGACCATTGACATAACGGGCTTTAACAAAGACATCCGTGATCTGATCGGCCAGATAACCATGAGAGATATTTTCGGCGGAAAATTCTGGTATTTTATCAATCGAGATTATGCGAATGTTAAAGGAATAACTGTTGCACTGGAAATGCGTGCCTTGCCAGGTTCGATGGGTTTTTCCGTTGATTATACATATCAGTCAGCCACGGGCAATGCATCGGATCCCTTGGATGAATCCAGAAATCAGGAATCCGAACCGCCAATACAATCGGAAAAAAAACGTCAGCCGTTAGACTGGGATCAGACTCATACTCTGAACTTGACGGCCACGACGTCTCAAATGGGATATCATATCAGTGTTATTGGAAAAATCGGGAGCGGTACTCCATATACGCGGGAATCACCCTACTATAACAACCGGATATTAAATGGTGAACGTAAACCGATGACGCTGACATTTGATATGAATATTACAAAGGATTTTTACATTAATACATTAACCCTTTCTCCCTTTTTGAGAGTCTCGAATTTATTTGACAGACGCAATCACCGGGAAGTCTATTCTTCAAGCGGTTCTGCTGATCATAATTATAACATGGTCTTTGAAAATTATATCGGGTACAAAACACAAAAAGAATGGTATACCCAACCCAATTTTTATGATGAACCCAGAAAAATCATTATAGGTTGTTCAATTAGTTATGATCAAAATAATTGAGATATAAAATGAAGATATTCACAATGAAAAAGAAACTGTTATGTATTCTCTTTATCGTCGGGATCATGGTTCTGCAGGATGCTACTCTGCAGGCACAAACGCCGCTGAGCATGCGGGGCCATCGTAAATACAGGCGCCGGGGGTTAATGAATGGAAACCTGGTTCATACATTATTCTGGAATTATTGTGAAGTGGGCAGTTATCCCGATGATCCGTCCGGATGCTGGCCGTCCCCGGACCGGCACTATCTGGATGATATAACACTCATCGTATCCGTGGAAGCAATAAATGGAGACGGTCAAATTATTCATCCCATGGAAACGCAATACAGAGAATTTGTTGACATGTCACCGGAAGGTGTTCCCTGGGGATTTGAGGCCAGACCAAACTGGTTTAATATGGATGAACAATCCAATACTTCACCGGCCATGAGCAATAATCCCAATACATGGCCTGATTATTGGCCGGACAAACCCATTTCATGGATAGGATACTGGAATGGATATTTTGGGAAAGGCATTCTGAATGCAGATCTTGAAACAGTTTTTGTTTTCGATGATGATCAGGATAAAGAACCCAACCTTGAAATGAATTTTTATTGTGATCCTCTGGATTCTACGAGGGGAGGGGTCGGACTGGTTGTTAAAGCCCGGGGTTTTCAATGGAGTCAGGTGCTTGCCGAAGATTGTATTTTCTGGCTTTATGATATTACAAATGAATCCCCCACGAATTATTTGAAAAGTTATTTTGCTCAATATATTGACTGGGGAATCGGCGGAATCGGGGGAAATGTTCAGAATATCGGGTCATACGAAAAAGAATTTGACCTGGCCTTTGCTTATGGTCCTCCCGGTGCTGTGGGATATCCCGGGAACTGGTACCCGATCGGCTATGCGGGGTATGCATTTCTTGAAAGTCCCGGTATTGATACGGACGGTAAAGACAATGATAATGACGGGCTGATTGATGAGTCCCGGTATAGTGACGGACCGGGTATTTGGCTGGATCAGTATCCATACGGCATTAATAATGTAGAAGCGTTTATTCGCCATTATGGCTATGAACCCCGGCCGCACTGGTCCAATGATGAAGATTGTGACTGGACGTCTTATGTCGATGCAAACGGAAATGGTGTCTGGGATCCGGGTGAACCGCTGAATGATGATGTGGGTGCAGATGGCGTGGGACCGAATGATCCCCATTATGACGGCCCTGACGAGGGTGAAGGCGATGGTATACCTACTGACGGTGAACCAAATTATAATGCTACGGATCCGGACGAATCAGATCAAATCGGTCTGACAGGTTTTGAAATATTCCCTACACACAGGTATGAACTGACAGATGATGAAGAAAACTGGGGCGTTTTCAGCCGAATGCTTCCTCCGATTGATAAGATTGTTCAACCCAATAATCTTAGCATGTTTTTTTCTTCCGGTTCATTTCCTCTTATGGCCGGACAGACAGAACGGTATTCCATGGCTCTGCTTTTCGGGGAAGATAAAGATGACCTGATAAAAAATAAAAAAGCTGTACAACAAATTTATAACGCAGACTATCAGTTTGCAAAACCCCCGCTAAAACCTACACTCCAGATCTATGCCGGTGACGGTGAATTAACTCTGGTCTGGGATGATCTTGCAGAAAGATCCTTTGATCCCTTTCTGCAGGAATTCGATTTTGAAGGTTACCTGATTTATCGGGGAACAGAACCCCAGTTCCTTGAAAGTAAGATTATTACTGATTCTTACGGTAATAAAACATACCGAAAACCGATTGCACAGTTTGATTTGAAAAACGGTAAGACCGGTCCCCATCCGGTTGATGTCTACGGGGTGAAATTCAATCTGGGAAATGATACGGGAATCCGTCACTCCTATACTGACAAGGATGTTAAAAACGGTCAGACTTACTATTATGCCGTGGTTTCTTACGATTATGGGTTATACACATACAGCGAATCAGGTGTGGAAGGAATTCCTCCCTCAGAGTGTTCAGCAATTATCAATATGAATTCTCTTGGACAGGTTACCTTTACTGATATCAATTGCGGAATTGCCATTCCCCGACCTGCATCTGCCAATTATATTGCACCAAAAATGGATGGAGATATTGATCATGTGGGACCTGCAACCGGTCGTGTTACCATTGATATTGTAGAAAAACATAATATTCCTACAGGATTAACAACCTATGAAGTGGAATTTCTAGAAAATTCAAAATTTCATACCGAAATATACCCATACTATACCGTTCGAAATGTTGCTGCAGATACAATGGTTTTAGACAGTATCTACATGGATCAGCAAAATGTGGAAAGTCCCCTATTCAACGGTGTTGTCCTGTCTCTTTTTAACGAATCATCAATTGAAGTGGATGATCATCGCTCAACTATTCTAAATGGAGATTTTGATTATTTACCCAGAATCCGGCTTAATCCCAAAAATGAAAATGTTGGCGGATATCGTGTAAATATTGAACAACCTTCCGATTATATTATTACGTTTTATGATACGATAGTCACACATACTGCCAATGTATTTGGCATGAAATCCTATCCGTCAAGCGTGAGAATCTATAATGTAACTGATTCAATGAATGCATTATATGCCATGCAGGATGTGGATAAGGACGGAAAATACAGTCATGGCGATGAAATGATCATTATTGTACCTGATAATGACTTCTTCTATAAACGGTATACTTCATGGTATATCCGTTTTACCCCGCTTTTTGATATTGATACCATTTTTGTAAATGGGGTTCCGTATGCTGATACTACCTGGCTTACAACCCGTCCGCCTGAACCGGGTGATCAATATTTTCTGGCGACAAAAAAGCCGTTTCGAAAAGGGGATATTTTCCGTTTTACAATGCAGGGTGCTGATTCAAGCGATACACAGGCAAAATCAAAACTCGATGATATCTATGTGGTACCAAATCCGTATGTAGTTACCGCTTCATGGGAACCTGCAAACCTTTATAAATATGGACGGGGAGAAAGACGACTTCATTTCTTCAATCTTCCTAAAGATTGCACGATCCGGATTTATAATCTGAGAGGATATCTTGTTGATACAATCGAACACCACAGCACGGCTGATGATGGTATGGTTGCCTGGGATTTGCTGTCAAAAGACGGCAATGAAATATCCTACGGTGTCTATGTTTATCATGTAGATGCACCCGGCGTCGGTGAAAAAATCGGGAAATTTGCTTTGATAAAATGAGAAGTTCAAAATACATAGGGATAAAAATTGTTCCAGTTTTATGGGTGATTTTAAACCTGTTACTGCTTAGCTGCAGTCCAAAAAAATCTGAAAAGCAGGCGGTTGCCATTGTCAATGACAGGGTTATTACTGCTGATGAATATGCGTTCTTTTATGAACTGTCTCCCCGGAATGATACATCATCCGAAAAATCCGATGCCCGCATGACTGTTCTCAATTCCCTTATTGACAGGATTATACTCGCGCAGCAAGCTGAAGCGGCAGGACTTGCAGATTCTGATTCTACATTGCAAAATGCTCTTGATCTTTACATGAGACAAGCTGTAAACCGAGAACTCTATATGAAACATGTAAGAAAACGGGTAAATGTACATGAAGATGAGGAAAGAGAAGCTTTTAACCGTTCTAAAAAAACATTATTTGTTAAGCATTATCAGTCAAAACATGAAAATATCATTCAGGATGTTCTGGCAGGTGTGGCGCCATTCGACCATATACCCATGTTTGCCGGCATAAGGACTGTCAATCTGGATGGTTTTGGTTTTACAGATGCAGTGAGTTGGAATGATGTTCAGGGGGATCTGGAAGACATTTTATTTAATCTGCCTCTGCATGATATATCCGAACCCGTATTTGACGGATCACAATTCCACATCTATAAGGTCGTTGATTTTGAACAGGAAGTGATTATTCGCGATAATGATTTTCAGGCAAACCGACAGTCCATTCATGGGATTTTGCGAAAACGGAAGGAAGCAAAAACTGCTGCAGCGTTTGTTTATTCTGTAATGGAACCCCAAAACCTTATCATAAGAATGGGCGTACTGAATCAACTGGCTGATCATATTCATGCATATCTTCCGTCACAATCTGATCCTCAGGCTCAATACATTCCCAATGAAGAAATCCGTTTTTTAGAAAATCATGAAAAGATATTGATGAAGCAGCCCCTTGCATTATTCAGAGATGGGACCATGACCGTTTCAGATTTCCTGTTTAATTATAAGGTAAATCCGCAGAAAATCAGTTATGACGACAGGGATCTTTTACAAATTAATCTGCAAAATGCCATTGGTCTGTATGTCAGAGACAGGGTCCTTTCGGAAAAAGGTATCCATGAAAACCTTCATCGTTTACCTTCCGTTTATGAAGAAGTTCAGACCCGAAAAGAACACATGTTAGCAGAAAAAATGATCCGGAAACTGTATGCAGAAAACAGGAGTGATTATAAAGCAGATAGTATGTTTTCCGATTTTCTGAAAAACTATCTTACCGATTTAAGGGAAGAGGCTGACATACACGTATTCAATGAAAAATTAATGACTGTAAACACATCAGATGAAGGCCTATCACGAAAAATTGATTTCATTGTTGTTAACACACAATGAGCAGGCAGGAGATTTTCATGAAATTTCATCAATTGAATCACACAATATTAAAAAGAACACTATTGGTCGTTTTACTGATTGCAGCCGAAGCCTTTGCTGCATCGGGCCGGTTGACAAACGTAGGCACTACCGCCGCACCCTTTCTCGAAGTCGGTGTTGGATCCCGCGCAATCGGTATGGGAGGTGCTTTTGTTGCAATTGCCAATGATGTTTCTGCATTACATTGGAATCCGGCAGGACTATGCCGCATCGAAAACAGCGAAGCAGTATTTGAACGTGTGGACTGGCTGGCTGATATCCGATTCAATTTTCTGGGTGCAACCATACCTTTTGGCAGTTTGGGATCTGCCGGCTTTTTTATCAATACCATGACTGTTCCCAAAATGGAGGTCCGTACTGTGGATTTCCCCCGGGGAACCGGTGAAGAATTTGATGCCGGCAGTATTGCTGTCGGATTATCCTACTCATACGGATTGACGGATCGATTTTCTATCGGTTTAACCGGAAAATTTGTTTCTGAAAGGATCTGGCACGAAAAAACATCTACTGTTGCCGTGGATATCGGGACACTCTATCATACAGGTTTTGGAAGTTTGCGAATCGGTGCGGCTATAACCAATTTTGGACCTTCCATGCAAATGGATGGAAGCGATCTGATCATTTATTATGATGCTGATGAGTCCATCACAGGAAACAACGACCGCATCATGGGCAAACTTATGACTGATGAATGGCCTTTACCTTTGAATATGCAGTTTGGACTGGCTTATGACCTGATTGATAAATCTAATGTACGATTTACGGTCGCAGCCGACGCCTTTCATCCAATTAATAATTCTGAAAGCATTAACATAGGGTGTGAATTTCTATTGCTGAACATGCTGTTTGTCAGAACAGGCTATCAGGCTATCGGTCAAAAAGATACGGAAGAAGGGCTGACACTTGGTATGGGAATACAATATAAAATGTTTGGTCAGTCCAATATTAAACTCGATTATGCGTATGCCGATTTTGGCAGACTAAGAAATGTAAACCGCTTTACTATAAGACTTGATTTATAAAGTTTACTGGTCCAAATGAAATGCTGATAACCAATCGGAAGTGAGACACGTATGCATTACCTCAAAACGTTCATATTCCTGATCATTCTTATATTCTTATTTGGTCATTCTGGTATTGCAGAACAAATAAATATTCCCCGGGTCGAACAGATGCCCAATCTGCCCCAGCCATATCTGATGCGGGACTGGAAACAGGTAACGCTGGACTATGATAATCTTGTCTTTGACCTTGACCGGACTGGCCAATACCTGCCATTGGTATGGATAAACAACAACACGATAAACTATCCCAATCACAGCAGTTTTGGGTTGCATACGGTTGTTGGAACTCCCTATCCGGGAAATGCGGAAGCTATTAATGTTCTGCCGGCTGTCATCGGTGCAACTCTTGTGGGGCTGGATAAAAGCAATCAGAACGGGCATAACTGGGTTCTTGGTTGTGAGGAGTGGTTTAACCGCAGGCCGGAAGAAAATGTCTACCTGAACGGACCTGCAACACAAAGCGGGGATGACTGGTGGTATGCCATGATGCCCAATGTGTTCTTTTATCAGTTATATGATCTGTATCCCGGAACCGGAGATTTTGATTTTCAATTTACTTCTGTCGCTGACCAATGGCTGAGAGCAGTAGAGGTAATGGGCGGTAAGGCTACACCCTGGAAAAAGCCATCCATGAATTATCGGGGATGGTACCTGTCCACCATGACACCATATGCTTCAGGAGTTACAGAACCGGAATCCGCCGGATCTATTGGATGGATTTTATATAATGCTTATGTGAAAACCGGAGATCCCCGTTATAGAATGGGGGCGGAGTGGTGTCTGGAATTTCTAAGCGGATTTGGAAGTAATGCAGCATATGAACTCCAGCTTCCATATGGTGTATATACAGCTGCACGAATGAATGCAGAATTGGGAACAGTTTATAATGTTGACAAAATGCTGAACTGGTGTTTTGACCCGGAAGGAAATGCGCGGCAGTGGGGAGTAACTCTTGGAAATTGGGGCGGTTATGACTGTTACGGTCTCGTTGGGGAAGCCCTGAATGACGGATATGCTTTTGCAATGAACGGTTATGAAATGGCAGGAGCGCTTGTCCCTATGGTGAGATATGACGATCGTTACGCCCGGGCTATCGGAAAATGGGTTCTGAATTTGGCTAATGCATCCCGTCTCTTTTATGTCAATTATCTTCCTGCAGAAAATCAGGACGGTGAAGCCTGGGCATATGAATATGACCCCACTGCGTCAATTGCCCATGAGTCTATGCGGCAATATGCCATTGGATCCGGTATAAGCCCTTTTGCAACAGGCGATGCGATGTCCGGCGGATGGGGCGCAACCAATTTTGCCTTGTACGGGTCATCCCATGTGGGTATTTTGGGAGGAATAATCGACACTACGGAATTAGCCGGGATTTTACGCCTGGATTTATGCAAAACAGACTATTTCCAGAATGATTCCTATCCTACTTATTTGTATTACAATCCTTACGAGGAAAATAAAACGATTACTCTGCATGTTGAAGCCGCTGCTGTGGATCTTTATGATGCTGTGTCCAATCAGATCCTTATGACAAATATCAGCGGCGATACACCGGTCACCATTCCTGCAGATGGCGTTGTTATTGCAGTTTTAATCCCGGCCGGGGGAACCATTACCTATGATGAAGAAAAGATGATTGTGGACGGCATCGTTGCGGATTATCGTTCGGCACGGGCTGTGTCAAATCACCGCCCCCGTATAAAAGCCCTGGCAGCGGATTCTACGACTGTAGTTTTTAACCAGACAGTTACTATTTATTGCACGGCATCGGATCGGGATCTGGATCAATTGACTTATGTGTGGTCTGTCGGGACAGATACGCTGAACAATGATTCGAATATTCTAAATTGGACCGCACCGTCTTTAGACACCAGTATCACTGTTTACTGCAGCGTCAGCGACGGTACAGCAGATCCGGTCAGTGACAGTTTGACAATTACTGTCATTGAAGCATTTAATCATGATCCCGTCATTGAAGAACTGACAGCATCACCACGAATCATTGATAAACAGAACACCACCCTTATAAAATGTGTGGCATTCGACCCGGATTCAGATCTTCTGAATTATGAATGGTCTGCACGGTTTGGTACAATAGCAAATGGCGATTCTGTAATTACCTGGATTGCACCTGATTCATCCGGATATTTTTATATCAGATGCTCAGTCAATGATAATCGGGGCGGCTATGATACCGATAGTATCGGGATTGTAGTCCGTGATTCATCCGGTGCAGGGATAGGAGATCCGGTTGCATGGTATCCGTTCAGCGGAAGTGCGCAGGATTACAGCGGGCTGAATAACCACGGTACGGTGAATGGTGCCGTATTGACACCAAATCGTTTCAGTAATGCGGATTGTGCATATTTTTTTAACGGTCTTAATCATAATATCAGAGTCCCCAACAGCAGCAGTCTGAATTTTACAGATGCAATTACTGTCAGCTTCTGGATGAATGCCGCTGAACTGTACTCCACACGGGAATCCTACCCGATCTCTCACGGAAACTGGGAAAATCGCTGGAAAATTTCGATTATTCCCGATAAACGGATACGATGGACTATCAAAACTACAGATGGCATCAAAGACCTGGATTCAGAGCTGAAAGTCAGCACCAATACGTGGTATCATGTTGTAGGACTCTATGACGGTCAAAATATTGATATTTTTATTAATGGTGCGCTCAATGCACATTCAAATTACTCGGGAAAAATTTTAACGACAACCATAGATCTTATGATCGGACAGGTTCTGCCAAATACTACAGCTTATAATTTTAAAGGTTCACTTGATGATATTGTAATTTATGACTATGCATTATCCCTAGAGGAAATAACAGAACTATATTCTGTTACAAGCGCAAATCGGGATAATAACGGCAACATGCCGACTCGTTTTATCCTCTCACAGAATTATCCCAATCCTTTTAATCCGATGACTACCATTGAGTATTGGGTTCCGCTTGCGGGGAATGTAAATCTGCAGGTTTTCGATATCAACGGAAGACTGGTCCGGACTTTGGTTAGCGAAAATAAAGCACCCGGCCGTTATTCGGTCATCTGGGACGCACAAAACGTAAGCTCAGGAATATATTTCATCCGCATGAACGCACGTGATTTTATCATGGTAAAGAAATGTGTGAAACTGAAATAAGGATTAAAATCAAATAATGAAATACATCTGTTCATGCATAAGGAAATTCTTATATTTTCTCATTTTTTCTTCAAAACAATCTATGTCATTTTTCTCCGATGGTTCTTATTTAAAATGTTTCGATAAATCAGGACTCATTTCGCTGAGCTTAATCTCAGTCTTATCGATATTTGTATTTTCATGTTCCGCGAATCCTGATATGAACCTATCCGTCAATTTTAGCGGTGATGCAAAAATCGAGGTTGGCGGATCGTTTGCCGGTATTTCTTTCCACCACAGTACCATGATTCCGCAGCGGATAAGTTTTTTCTATCCTGTTGCAAACAGTATTGATCACAGTAAGGATTACTGGACCCGGGATACATCTTTTATTGCAGACTGGACCCTGAAGATCGGAGACGGACCAGCTCTGCCTGTAGGCAAAGATCCTGCACAGTTTGAACTATCACCGGTTTCTGTCTCATTTTCACAGAAAAAGGATAAATACAGTATTCAGGCTGACTATCGATTTTGTCAGAACAAACCTGCCATGGTTCTTTCAATACAGTTAAAAAATACTTCGGATATAGCTGAACGGTTTGAATTCAGCAATCTGTTAAAAACATCCATTCGTACATGTCATACATTTCGCCTGATTGACCAGGCAGAAACCACATTCATAGAAAATGCGGCATTTTTCCATTTTCAGCAGAACGATGCAGATAATGCAGTCGTTTTTGTTGCCAATGCCGGGTATAAAGCATCCGAGAGTTATGTATCTGAACCATCACTCCCGCCGGCAATACAATATGTTTATACAAAAGATCTAAGACCGGGCGAAGCCCTGGATATTGTGCTGATTATTGGTTCAGCCAAATATGAGGAAAGCAGGGAAATCGTTGCGTATTTACAGGAAAATTTTCTGGAGGAAATCAGTCTTAATACAGAAAACCTGTATTTTAACGTTAATCAGTCTGTTTTCCGGACTGGTGATCCCAAGACGGATCATTCTGCTGCTTATGCAAAGGCTGTTATGACGGCCAATGCTCATTATCTGGACGGCGATATTGTCCCAATGCCCTGTCCGGCTGAGTATAATTTCTATTTTACCCATGATGTGCTTGTTACCGATCTGGCAGCGGTGAATTTTGATTTAACACGCGTAAAAACGGATTTAGATTATATTATTCGTCATGCCAATGAAAAAAATATTATCCCTCATGCATATTACTGGAAAGATGGTCGTTATGTCACCGAATTTGCCGACTCGGACAACTGGAACAATTTCTGGTTTGTGCAGGTGGCTGCAAAGTATCTCCGGCATTCAAACGATCGTGCTTTTGTGGAAAAATTATTCCCGTATATCAATACAAGCGTTAAAAATTCCCTTCTTACACTTGAGACGGACAATTTAATGTGGTCATACCGACCGGACTGGTGGGATATTGGCCACAATTACGGACCCAGAACTTATATGACCATTCTTGCCATAAAAAGTCTGAGAGATTATGTGTTTCTGGCAACTGCTCTGAATAAGGATCCTGTTCCAGTTGCAAAATATGCCTCATTGGCTGATAGTATGCAAACAGCTTTAACAGATAAACTGTGGCATGAAGATTTGGGCTACCTCATGAATTACCACAATGACGGTTCATTGGATGAACACTATTATATCGGCTCCCTATTAGCGGCTCATTACAATCTGCTCCGTGAAGAGAAACAACATACGTTGGTTCAAACAGCTTCATCAGTAATGGTAGATCCGGCAGTGGGTGTAAACAATGCTTTTCCCATGGATTTTGAGTCATGGGGTGATTTTATGAAATTTTCCGGTAATGAAGCCGGTGCTAAATATTATTATTTTAATGGGGGCATCTGGCCGCAGGGAAATGCATGGTATGCCCTGGCTCTAATTGCAAACGGGGAAAAGGCAAAGGCCGCCGAATTTATTAACAATACCATGTCACTTCATGGTATCATGACGGGACCAAATGGTCAACCGGCGTATTACGAAGTCCGAAATGCAAACAACGAAAACCCTGCTCAATATGGTACGGTGGATAAACCCCAGTTTTTGTGGGCCGGTGCCTGGTATCTAAACTGCCTATATCAACTATACGGCGTTATTGACAACGGGTGGAATATTGCTTTGGATCCGTATCTCAATGAGAATCAAAAAACATGCAGTTTCAGTCTTTATGTTAACGGAGATCATTTGCTGATCACAATGAAGGGCAGAGGAGAGGTAATCCGGGAAATAAAATATGGCAAGTCTGCTGTTAATACAGCTGTTTTTACCCCTGATCTCCCAAAATCAAAAAACGTGCAAGTTGTGCTGGGAGCGAAACCCAAAACCCCGATTTTACTGAGTACGCAATCTATCCTTGAATCATGCCGTTTTAAGAATAAAAGGCTTGAACTTACTCTGAAAGCTTATCAGGGTCATGTAAGCGAATCGGTTATCATTTCACAGGAAAAACCAATATCAGTAATTTTTAATCGTGAACCGTTCACTGGATCGTGGTCTTGTAAGGATGAAGGAGATTATTTTAGGATTTCTGTTTATACTGTTCACACTGACCAAGCCGACCAACTTGTAATAAACTACAATAATTATGAAAATGAATAGAATTCTTTTGCTTGGAATTGTTTTGTGTATTACAGGTTTCCTGTCCTGTGACAAGGATTCATCACGTAAAAACGATGAAAAAACGGGAGTGATCCTTCTAACGTATTGGTGTTCTTCCAACCAGAATGAAATTAATCTGGCACAAGAACTGGTAGATCAGTGGAACAATAAAAATCCCCATATTCAGGTGCTTTTACAACCCATTCCTGCCAGTCAATCCTCAGAAGAAGTGCTGTTGGCAGCTATAGCCGGAAAAACCACGCCTGACATCTGTTCAAACATCTGGCCCGGTGCCTTGGATGATTTTACCGGTGCAGGAGGACTGATCCGCCTTAATGAATTTCCGGATTTTTTTGAAGTCATGACATCCCGAATTCCGCAGGAATTATTGCAGTCATTCCAATCTCCGGACAGTCACTACTATCAGATCCCCTGGAAAACCAATCCCATAATGATGATGTATAATGTTAAACTCTTTCGGGATGCAGGGATTGCAAATCCGCCGAAAACATTTAGTGAATATCTGGATGCTGCCCGTATGATTACAATTGATCTGGATGGAGACGGCGATTTTGATCAGTGGATGGGTTACCGGGATATCCGCCCCATCTGGTGGCAACGGTTTTTTGATTATTATACCTTTTATATTGCAGCCTCAGGGGGTAAAACACTGTTTGACAAATCCAATATCATTTTCAATAACCAGGCATCGACGCATGTATTTCATTTTTTTCAAACATTGTATTCCAATGGCTTTTATCCGCGTACCACGTTTCAGGGGGACCAGTTTATAGCCGGAAAACTGGCCACACAGTTTACAGGACCCTGGAATGTTATTCATGTACAACGTTATGCTGAATCTGGGTTTGAATTTGATATTTCACCAATCCCAGTCCCTGATGAATATGAAGGCCCGGTTTACACATATGGCGATCATAAAAATATTGCGCTTTTCAGCACAACAAAGCATCCTGAAGCTGCATGGGAGTTTGCTAAATTCCTCATAAATCCTCAAGCCGATTTAAGATTGCTTGAAATATGCAGTCAGATTCCGTTGCGTGAAAATCTGACTGAAGATTCACTATATCAGGAGTATTTTTTACAAAATCCCAAAATGGCAACGTATGCCAGACAGGCTCCTTACACGCGAGGTGTGGATGGGGTATCTGATCTGAAAGAAATCTTTGACGGAATATCACAGGAGTACGAAGCCTGCGCTGTTTTCGGATTAAAAACACCGGAAAAGGCCGTAAACGATGCCGCCGACAGAGCACGTGTTATTATTGAATGGAACCGGTCACGATGAAGAAAAAACAAAGAAATGCAGAAAAGAGAACAGGCTACTTAATGAGCCTTCCCTATATTCTCTATTTCCTGCTTTTTGTTGGATTTCCCCTGGTTTTTTCCTTTATTTTGATTTTTCATAAATGGAATGTTATTACTCCCATGGAATGGATCGGTATGAGAAACTTTATTCGCCTTTTTCAGGATAAACTCTTTTTCCAATCGATTCTGAATACGCTCAGGTTTCTCATCATCCATATACCTCTTCAGATCGTTGTAGCACTAATATTGGCGGTTTTGCTTAATCAGAAGATCAAAGCTCGGGGTTTTTTCCGGGCAATTTATTTTTTACCGGTGATTGTTTCTGGTGTGGTCATTACGCTTCTGTGGCGGCAACTTTATGCCTATGACTCGGGATTACTGAACACGCTGTTAAAAAGTATTGGTTTTTCACGCATCCCCTGGATCACCCATCCTGACTGGGCCATGCCCTCTATTGCTATCATGGCAACATGGAAAAATGTAGGATTATATGTCGTTCTCTTTTTAGTCGGACTTCAGGGAATTCCACGATATTTGTATGAGGCGGCAGATATTGACGGAGCCGGTGCGGTTCAGCAGTTTTTTCATATTACATTGCCTGCTTTAAACAGCACCCTCGTATTGGTTATAATTCTTTCCACCATCGGCGGTTTTTCACTTTTTATTGAGCCGTTCGTGATGACCGGCGGAGGACCCGTAAACAGCACCCTGTCAGCGATGCTTTACATTTATAATCAAGCTTTTTATTTCGGACATATGGGGTATGCCGCTACATTGGGATTTTTCTTTGCCGCAATAGTACTTATGGTTGTGTTAATCCAAAAGAAATGTGTGGAACGGAAAGACGGATGAAAAAAATCTGGATTTACATTTTTTTGATAGTAGGCGGTCTGATTTTCGCCTATCCCTTCCTATGGATGATTTCTGCCGGTTTCAAACCGGAAATGGAAATAAGCCGGGTTGGTTTGTGGTCATCCAATTATACTATGGACAGCTATAAAGCAGTTGTTCAAAAAATTCCCATTTGGAGGGCTTTGTTTAACAGTCTCTTTGTCTCTTCCTGCGTAACAATATCTGTTATATTTTTTGGATCTATTGTAGGCTATGCTTTGTCACGCCTTCGCTTTTTTGGCCGGGATTTTATTTTGGGAGTCATCCTTTTTACCATGGTTATTCCTTTTCAGATCACACTGATTCCCATGTATATCCTTATGGTAAAATTCGGTTGGGTGGATAGTTATGCAGCTCTGATTGTGCCAGGGATGATCAGTTCATTCGGTATACTCCTTTTCCGGCAATTTTTTCTGGATATCCCTCAGGACCTTATTGATGCCGCCCGGATAGACGGGTGCAACGATTTGATGATTCTTTTTAGAATTTTTTGGCCTCTTTCACGACCTGTGATAATAACGGTGGGTATTCTTTCTTTTATGGGGAGCTGGAACGATGTGCTGTGGCCATTAATTGTAATTAGGGCAAGAGAACTGATGACTATGCCGCAAATGGTAACACTTTTTGCCGTTGGCGGTCAGGCAGAAGCACAGTTAGGGGCTGAATTGGCAGCAGCAACACTCCTGGCAATTCCCATTATTCTGGTCTACGCCTTTTTCCAACGGTACTTTATTGAAAGTATGGCAACAACAGGATTAAAAAATTAAATGATGAGAGCAGTTCAATTTGATGGAAAGGGGTTAATTCCCATTGAACGCCCCCTCCGCAAGCCCCTGTCACATGAAGTACTGATACGGGTCCAGGCCTGCGGGATTTGCGGTACTGATATCAAAATTCTTAACGGTGAATCGGATGCACGACCCCCTGTTATTCTTGGGCACGAATTTTGCGGTATTGTAGAGGATACAGGAAGCAATGCTGCATCATTCAAGCCCGGCGATATTATATCAGTAGATCCCAATATTGTGTGCGGAAAATGTCTGTTTTGCCGGAAAGGGAAAGCGAATCTTTGTAAAAATCTTACGGCACTGGGTGTTGATATTGACGGCGGGTTTTCGACTCACTGTTATATACCCGATGGGCAATGCTACACACTTCCCGGCTTCCTGAGACCTGAACAAGCCGTTCTTATGGAACCCCTGTCCTGTGCTCTGTATGGTTTTCAAAAAACCGGTATAAATGCCGGTGATTCAGTTGCGATTGTAGGAGGAGGGATTATTGGTATCATGATGCTTAAGCTGGCTCGCCTGTCTCCAGCCAAAATGATTATACTACTTGAACCTGATGAAAATCGAAGAATGGCATGTCTGTCATTGGGGGCTGATGCTGTTTTTGATCCGAATGACTCTCATAGTATTGATACGATTAAAGACGTAACTCAGGGTGGTGCTGATTGTGTGATTGAATGTGTGGGATCGATTCCTGCCGTTAAAACCGCTATAACTCTTCTGAACAGGGGGGGGCGCCTGGTTCTTTTCGGAGTGACTGATCCTGAAAAGCAAATTATGTTATCCCCGTACAATCTGTTTAAAAATGATATATCCGTGTGCGGTTCTTTCCTGAATCCGGCCACATTTCAATCCGGAATCGATTTAATTCAAACAAAAAAAATAAGCTTCGATGATGTTGACATTAAAACATTTTCTCTGACTGAAATCGATCATGGCATAGATAATCAACGAAAACGAAAAAGTCTGAAAACAGTTATAACGATGAATACATAAATACAGGAAACAGTTACGATGATCACACTGCACAGAATTTCAAAAAAACCGGTATTCTTACCAAATCCGCAGAATGAATGGGAGCGGGCAGCTGTTTTTAATGCCGGGGCTGTCTATGATAAGGGTTGTTTTCACATGATTTACCGTGCAACCAATATTGGCGGGCACGAACGCTTCGGTGAATATATCAATCAACTCGGTTATGCTGCCAGTATGGATTTGCTTCACTGGGAAAGACGGAATGAACCCATAGTGAAAAATGATGTTCCCCAGGAATTACGGGGACCGGAAGACCCGCGGATTGTGAAAATCGAAGATGTATATTACATGACATATACCGGATTTGGAAACCGCTTTCCGGGTGATTACCGGATTTGTCTCGCTACAAGCCGGGATTTGATTCATTGGGACCGAAAGGGTGTTCTTTTGGATGAAGAAAATAAAAATTCAGCTTTTTTTCCAGAAAAAATTAATGGAGAGTATGTTTTACTTCATCGCCGGCACCCTGATATATGGCTTTGTTATTCCAAAGATTTAAAAAATTTTCATAATCATACAAAAATTATGTCTCCAATAAAAGACGACTGGCAAAGTATCCGTATCGGCATTGCCGGTCCGCCGGTGAGACACCCGGAAGGCTGGCTTCTTTTCTATCATGCCGTAGACGAGATTAATGCGTATCGTCTTGGTGTGGCATTATTGGATTATAAGGATCCCGCAAGGATATTGGCCCGTCAGTCCCGTCCGGTCATAGAACCGGAATTGGATTGGGAAATCAATGGTTTTGTTCCCAATGTGATCTTTAGTTGTGCCACAATGGAAACAGAAAATCAGTATGTTGTGATTTATGCCGGCGCTGATACGGTTATAGGGGCGGCTGTTGTGGATAAATCGGAGCTTGTTTTTGATGACAAAGACCGGATTATATCATGAGAAAAAGAATCACTATTCTATGTTTTGTTTTATTATTTCTGGGATGTGGATCTCGTGACGGTACCATCAATTCTTTCGTAAACCTGAACCATGCTTTAAGCCTGACAGACAGTTTGACAGTAAACGGTGAATCACTCGCATTTATCTATATTTATGCTGATGCATCTTCTTATGAACCGGTCATTGCTCCCGGTGAAGGGATAACATGTGTGGATGATGTGGGTCGTTTTCTGGAGGTTCTGGAAACAGAAATTGTTCAGCATAACAGAAATAACCTGCTGCCGGTTGCCGCCGGGATGACCCGCTTTCTTCTCTATATGAGCCGGGATGACGGACTGTGGTATAATTTTATGAACGAAGATGGCTCAATTAATACAACATACCAAACAAGCACTGCAGAATTTCAATGGTGGGCAATAAGAGGTCTGCGGGGATTAACTGCTGCATACTATATTTTTGGGAATAAACCGGAATTTGCTGATTTGATCGATAACGTGAAGAATCGCATCATTTCAATGGAACTGCATCTTTCAGATGCTTTATCACATTATCCCGAAAAAGAAGAAACCCCTTTCGGCATGCGTCCCTTATGGCTGGTGAGAAATGCTCCCGATATGAATGCAGAACTTCTGACGGTGCTCATCCGTCTGACAGAAACGGGAGCTTTTAATTATCGATGGGAAATAGAAAAAATTGCAGAAGGTTTGATGCATTACCAGTATAAAAACCCGGAAAGTGATCTTCATGGCATGTATTTTTGCTGGCAGTCAATCTGGCACAACTGGGGAAATACACAGGCAGCATCACTTATGGCTGCATACCGGTTGACTCATAAACCTGAATACATTGAAAGTGTCCGACTCTGGGCAGATAACTTTGTTCCCTTTTTGCTTTCAAATAATTTCCCCTGGGAAATCTCATTATTGTCAGATTCCTCATATTCACTAAAATCCTTTCCTCAGATTGCTTACGGTATTAATTCGATATTTCAGGGTATTTCAGCTCTTGCCTATGAAACAAAAAGTAAAAAATATCAAAAAATTTCTGATGAAATTTATGCGTGGTTTATGGGACGCAACGTATCCGGCATATCCATGTATGACCCGGCAACCGGTCGCTGTTTTGACGGGATTGATGACGACGGACGTGTTAATTATAACTCCGGCGCTGAATCAACGATTGAGTGTCTGCTGGCAATCCAAAAGTCTGTTTCAGGTGTAAGGGAATAGTTTGTGTAAGAGTTGGAGATTTTATAGTAAAACTAATTAAACAGCAGAAAATATTTATAGTTCTTTACTCGTTGTAATATGTTTCAATTGCTTTACTTAACTCTATCAGTGTTTCTTTATGAATGTCCAGGATTCTTTGCTCGATTTTCAGTGCCTTGGCTTCAATGACCTTATCTTTTTCCTGTAATTCATTCAATGCCTTGTTTAATGATACTGCGTTCTCTTTGATTTTGTCCAGGTTTGTTAACAAATCCTCCTTTACCAGCTTTAATTCATTTTTTGAATCAGCTGTCATAATCCTGACCTGATCAGATAAATTCTGGATTTGAACAATACTGGCTTTTGCCTCTTCCATGCTTTTTTTCTGGCTTTCAATATCAGAATTCAGCACTTCAATCTGTTGGTTAATCTCATTCATTATTTTATCAGAACTTTCCTTGTATTCTGCTAACGCAGCCTGAAGGTTTGCACCGACTGCATTGTTTACATAGTCAGTGGTTGCCAGGGAATATTTTGGCGGAATAAATCCCATGGAAGAACATCCAACCAGCATAAGTGTAGCCATAATTAAAATAATAAACCGAATCCTCATGATCTTTCTCCTTATTCAAAGTTTTTTTATCTGATAATTTATAGTAAGTGATTAAGTTTAAATATTCTAGTATTTATAAAAATAGTTTCAGATTTTAAAATAAGGATATGGTGCTTCTGATAAGTAAAAGGGAAGTGGAGATGAAGAATTAATTGGCTAAATTAAATTGTTTCAATATACACATAATTAAAAGGTGATCCGTAACCGTCATTCACAAAAAAAAGGTACTATGTATGAAATCTAAATGGAATATGCTCATTTTTTTTGTTTGGTTTTTTATTGCATCCTTTGCTTATGGGATTCCCTCTCAAAAGGTTTCCGGCGGGCTTCCCGGGTATGCAGTCAGTCCGTATTATGATGAACAGGTTATCACGTTTAAATATTCTTCGGATATATTAATCCATATCAATGCACCGTCAGCAGACAAATTTGATGGCAATAAACCGGTAGGTCTTGCTTTGTATGCTTTACCCAATGGAAATACGACAGAGCAAACGATAGGTAAGGTCCTGGAAGCCGGTGACGACTGGCATTTTGATATTCAGCACATTGGAGCACAAACTCGCTTTTTAAGAGGTGAAGTTTCCGATTACAATCTTGTGGTCGTTTATCTTGAAACAACTCAGAAAAGCTGGCCGTCCTGGAAAGGTCAGCATACCAACCATGCATCTATAGTAAAATCTCTTGTGGAATATCTCAAATCAACGTTTAGTGCTTATGATCCGTTTATTATTCTCACAGGACACAGCGGCGGCGGACGGTTTACATTTTCATTTATGGATGCCTTCAGTGATATTCCGGATTATGTTGACAGGATTTGTTTCTTAGACAGCAATTACGGATATGAACACAGTTACGGTGATAAAATGATCCGATGGCTGAATGCATCGCCTGATCACTATTTGTCTGTTATCGCTTATAATGACAGTGTAGCGCTGTATAACGGTCAGCCTATCGTTTCCGCTACTGGCGGAACCTGGTACCGAAGCCGAATCATGCAGCGGTATTTTTCAAACAACTTTACTTTTACACATGAAGAGAACGATGCGTTTATCAGGCATTCCGCTTTAAACGGACGAATCCGGTTTGAACTGAAAAAAAATCCTGATAAAAAGATACTCCATACGGTACAGGTTGAAAGGAACGGTTTTATTCATGGAATGTTAACCGGTACTGAACGGGAAAATGTGACATATACCTATTACGGAGATAGAATTTACACCGATTTAATTCAGACAGGGATTTATGTGCACACTGGTATGATAATCCCTCCCCGGTCATCCGGTGCCGTGAGCGGATCGGAATTTATGCAGTCTGTGACGGATATGAATTTTGATAACCGGGAAGCCGCTGTTTTCAATGAAATTTCTGCGGGAAACATTCCCAATTTTCTCCGGGAATTAAAAACTCTGGAAACATCGTTTTTAGATGCAAACGGGTTTTCACATCAGATCTCATATGAAGTTATGCCCGATTATCTGGCCATTGGCTCGGATAGTGATTATTGCCGTATTCCCATGGGACCGTTTACAGCCCAGAAAATTGCTGATCTGTTCGGTGCTACGATGCCGACAAGAAAATTGGTCAATCATATTTACGTGAATTCTGGCATCAAACTCGAACCGGTAACATACCCGTGGTCTGAAGAAAGTACAAAAGTCCCCCGTTTTATACAGCACAATGCAGATATTGAAGCGTTGCGATTGGCGGCAGGCGGTATTCCGGGACAGCTGATGGGGGGCTTGAAAAAGGATGTAGTGATCAGCAATAAGATAGCCGAACTTCCAAATAATGTCGTGATTTACGGTTGGCACAAACTGGATGGCACGCCGTGGCAGCCCCTCTATAATGGACATATTGCTTCCTATGTAGATTACAGTCATGGTATCCGTTTGCTCAATGTTAAGTTCATGATTGACGGACAGGAAAAGAATGTAAGAGATGTTCTCAGAGATCCGGTGTTATATAAAGTACTGAGTGATGAAACAGGCGTCATGTCTCAACCGACCTATATTGCGGATACAACCCTTCCTGCCAAACCGAAATCATTCGGGGTGAAGACAGAACATGACGGCTCGGTGAAGATTATGATCAAACCCGATCCTTCAGTGGATTCATACCGGCTTTATTTGAGTCCGGACGGACTGACTTTCAATGATCCCGTGAATTTTGAAGGCAGTGAATTTACTCCCGAGCTGACTGCTGATGATTCCATTCTTTTTTTTAAACTTCAGGCTGTCAATACGGCAGGTTTTTCTGCTGAAACGGAAGTGCTGGCTGTTCATGTTAAACAGGGTGAAATGCCTGAATCTCTTATTGTTTATGGGTTTGACAGAGCTTCAACGGGCAATACGTACAATTTTATTCGTCAGCACGGTAACGCCATGTCGGCCAATGATATGGCCTTTGATTCTGCTACCAATGAAGCCATAACTGACGGACTCTTTGATCTGCAGGATTATAGAATTGTAGATTATGTTCTGGGTGATGAATCCACGGTTGATGAAACCTTTTCTGCTGCAGAGCAAACACAAGTAAAAATCTTTCTCAAAGGAGGAGGGGCATTATTTGTATCCGGTGCTGAAATTGCCTGGGACCTGGATTATAAAGGTTCTGCAACGGATAAAGATTTTTTTCACAATTACCTTAAAGCACAGTATACAGCTGATGCTCCCGGAAATGTATCAGCAACATACTATACGGCTGAAGGTCTTGATGATGGGTTATTTGAAGGATTAAACAGTATCAGTTTTGATAATGGCACTCACGGAACTATTAATGTCAAGTGGGCTGATGCAATTACCGGAGTGAATGGCGGGAAAAACGTTGTAAAGTATAAAAATGTCAGCACTCATACTATAGGCGGTGTGAGTTACGAAGGATCCTTTCCGGGAGGAACGGCCACGGGAAAAGTTGTGTATCTGGGATTTCCATTTGAAACTGTCTATCCGGAAGATACCCGAAATATGATGATGATGAAAATCCGGGATTTTTTCCGGGCGGAACCCTCATCTGTTCATGATTTTGAAAATCATTTGCCTCAACACGTTTATTTATCCCAAAACTATCCGAATCCTTTTAATCCCGTCACAACCATAGACTATGGCATTCCTGAAAACACCCGGGTTACTGTAAGCATTTACGATATAAAAGGACGTTTAATAAACACACTGATTGATGAATATCAGCAACCCGGTTCATACAGCATACAATGGAATGGACATGCTGAAAATGGCTCAACAGTCAGCTCCGGAATGTATCTGTATCAATTACAAACCGGGTCTTATTCGACATTTAAAAAAATGATGTTTATTAAATAGGGGATAATTGATTCATTAACAGAGTGTTTGTGATCGTTAAATTCACAACTGATCGGATGATGATCAGAAAAACGGTCAATCTATGATCCGTGATTGTTCTGATGACATCTCTATAGTAAAATAATCAACCTGAAAAATATTGTCATTTCTCTTGATTCTTTTGAGAATATTATCAGGACATGTGATATGAAGCATAAAAAAATATTTTATATTGATTAACAGTCTCAAAGACTTTATTATGAAAAAAGATACAGTCATAATCATGACATGATAAAGGTTTTCTAAAGAATGAAAAAGCAAAAAAACATTTGATTTATCTGTGGCATTTGGGGATTCTTTGACTTTTTTTTCAATATTTGAAAAATGGTAACAAGACCTGAGAGTCATTTTCTCATATCAAAGGACGGAAATGACATGAATTCACCCTAAAACGTCTGACATGAGAAAACAGGACACATCAATCAAATTTTATGGGGGTAGAGATGAAAAAGTTCGTTTTGCTTGTATCATTGATTCTTTTTGTTTGTTCACTGGCCGGGCAGACAGCCGGCGATTTCCGCTCGAAACAGAGCGGTAACTGGACATCGGTATCCACATGGGAAACCTATAATGGCAGTGAGTGGGAAGATGCCAGTTCGGCACCCAACAGCTCTAACGGGGTTATTACCATACGGAATGGACATACGGTAACAGTGAATACAATTATTACCATCGATGAAACCATCGTGGAAGCCGGGGGAACTTTGACGGTAGATTTTAGGGGTCATTGGAATTATTATTTAGATATCAATAACGGCAGCGGCGATGATTTGACAGTCAATGGCACATTGAACCTGGACGGGACACCTGATGGCAGTGGTCAGGGACTGAAGGGTTCGGGAAAGGTTGTCATCAACGGAATCTGCAACTGGAACAGCGGACACATCACCAACAGCAATTTCTGGGTGGAAGAAAACGGCGAACTGAATATCGGCGCTAACGGTGAGACCAGACTGAATACCAACAATGCTACCATTAACAACGCCGGTAAAACGACTTTTTTAGCACCCAACAACGTCTTTGCCATGTATAATGCACCCACCTTCAACAACCTGAGCGGTGGTGTTTTTGAAGCGACTACCAATCAGTCCATTTTCACTACTGGAGATTACGGAAATAATCCCATATTTAATAATGCCGGCACGTTTAAGAAGACAACCACCGGCACAACGACGATCAATCGGGTAAAATTCAACAATACGGGAACGGTATTGGTCGAAAGCGGCACCCTTCAATTATATAATTATGTGCAGGGAACCCATAGCGGCACCTTTACCGTTGCTTCAGGAGCAAAGATATTATCAACAAATAATTGTACGCACACTTTCCAGGAGGGCACTGTCATCAACGGGCAAGGAGAATAT
>NPIE01003741.1_pt1 | contig 68438 bp, 66 predicted proteins | sample 8637661 | NCBI WGS metagenome assembly NPIE01 (sample SAMN07420842, study PRJNA396082) | bioreactor metagenome | isolation source: sample BA12 brine-fed electro-methanogenic bioreactor BA | place: Japan: Kochi | collected 2016-12-09 | reverse complement strand
CTCACTGATGCCGTTGTTGATGGCCGGCTCGTACATGCGGGTCATGTACTCGGTCACCATACGGCACATGCTGAACTGCCCGCCAAGGGTGCGGATGCTCTCTTTCATCCAGGCAATCCAGTCATAAGGCAGGTTATCAGCCGAGCGCTGCTGATAATACAGGGGGATGATTTCATTTTCGAGGGTATCGTACAGGGCTTTGGCATCAGCCTCATCCTGGATCTCCTGGGCATCTGAGCGGGTCACATCCTCGCCAATGGCCCAGCCGTTATGTCCATTGTAGCCCTCACGCCACCAGCCATCCAGCACCGAGAAGTTGAGCACGCCGTTCAGGGCTGCTTTCATGCCTGATGTACCAGAGGCCTCGCGGGGTCGGCGCGGGGTGTTAAGCCACACATCCACACCCTGGACCATATAACGGGCGATGTTCATGTCGTAATCTTCCAGGAAGGCCAGCCTTCCGCCGAAACGGGCATCTTTGACCGCCCGATACACTTCCTGGATCATCAATTTCCCGGGTTCATCGGCAGGGTGGGCCTTCCCGGCAAAGACAAACTGCACCGGCATGCGGGCGTTGGTCACAATGCGCATCAGCCGGTCGTAATCGCGGAAGATCAGGTTGGCCCGTTTGTAGGTGGCAAAACGGCGGGCAAAGCCGATGGTGAGGGCGTATGGATCAAGCAGAACACCGCTGGCGATGGTTTTCACAGGGTGCACATGGTTGCTGGCCCATTTTTTTCGCCCTCGGTCGATGATGTAAGCCACCAGCTTGCGCTTCAGGTGCCGGTGGACGAGCCATAATTCCTCATCGGGGATATTCTCCACCTGCGCCCAAAAATCGAGGTCGCAGATGCGTTCTGTCCAGTCCGAACCCATATAGCGCGAGAACAGGATACCCATACGCCGGGCGAGCCAGGTTTCTGTATGGATGCCGTTGGTGATGTGGTCGATCGGGACTTCTTCATCCTTTTTATCAGGCCACAGGAAGGTCCACATTTCCCGGGCAACTTTCCCGTGAAGTTCCGACACGCCGTTACTGAATTCAGACAGTTTCAGTGCCAGAACCGGCATGGAAAACGCATCCCCGCCCCAGGACTGGTTGATCTTGGCGATCTCAACGAATTCATCCCTTGAGAGCCCAAGCTCAGGCCACACATGGGAGAAATATTTATCGATCAGCCATAATGGGAATTCATCGTTGCCAGCAGGCACCGGAGTGTGGGTGGTAAAAATATTGGTCTTGTTGATCAGGTCCGCCGCTTCAGCGAAGGTCATCCCTTTACGGATGTATTCCAGCGCCCTTTCGAGGGTCAGGAAGGCGGAATGCCCTTCGTTCATGTGCCAGGCGGTGGGTGTATATCCCAAAGCCCGCAAGGCCCGTACACCGCCCATCCCCAGCAGAATCTCCTGGGAAATGCGCAGTTCCAAATCACTGATGTAAAGCCGGTCGGTCAACTGGCGATCGTTGGGGTTGTTATCCGGGATGTTGGTGTGAAGCAGGTACAGCTTGACCCGCCCTACATTCAGCTCGTAGACCCGCGCATACACCTTGCGCCCGGGCAGGTCAATCGAGATCTTCACGGGCTCGCCGTCCGCATCCAGCAGGAGGATCAGGGGAAGGTCTTCAAAGTTGACCTGGACATTTTCAGCCTCCTGCCAGCCGTCTTCACTGATGCGCTGAGAGAAGTAGCCGTAGGTGTATACAAACCCCACCGCCACCAAGGGGATTCCCAGGTCGCTGGCTTGTTTGAGGTGATCGCCGGATAAAATGCCCAACCCACCGGCATACACCATCAGGGATTCGTGCAGGCCGAACTCAAAGGAAAAGTAGGCGACCAATTCGTCAGTCAAGGCGGGGTAAGTTTCAGAGAACCAGGTGTCGTTCGCTTTCATATAGCGGTCAAACTCACGCATGACCCTGTCGTACTTGTCGAGGAAGTAGCGGTCGTTGATCATGGCGTTCATGCGGGTACGATCCACATCACGTAAAAACACGACCGGGTTATGGTAGGAATCCTCCCACAGCAAATCATCAATTTCTTTAAATAAGCGTTGCGCTTCCGGGTGCCAGACCCACCACAGGTTATAAGCCAATTCTTCCAGGCGTTTGATCCGCCTGGGCAGGCTGAACTTCACCGGTTTTTCTCTCACAATCTCCGTCATAATTAATGTCCTTATCTTAAACACAATACCTGCAGAAACAACCTGATGCGGTTTCTGCAGGGTTAGATCTTATCGTTTTCTTACGGTTTTTTCATTCACGCTAGCGGTCATTTTTCAGCCGTTAATCATACCACAAAGCAGATTTTGCGCGCTTTTGAAAGGAAAAGGCGCAAAAACCACCTGCCGGCTGATATGAACCTTACCTTCCCTCAAGATTGGATCGCTTTGACGATCTCGATCGCGTTCAATGCCATGTGATACAAAAACGTGGCGTGCAGCATATCCCCGTGATGCGGCATGGCGGGCACTTTTTCAGCCGCGTTCACTGAAAGATGCCAGGTCTGCACACAATTCTCCGGGACAATCACACGGCGCGCCTTGTGATAGGCATTGGCACGCAGCTTGAGATAAGTCGCCAGCTGATAAACGCATAAGTCGGTCACATCGCCCACCACGATGAAGGTGTCGATATGGTCGCGCTCCTCCAGCCAGGCATCAAATTCAGTGTTAAGCGCCGGGTGGATTGAATCCTTGTAATAGGTCGTCAACTGGTCGTAAAAAGGCAGAGATTTGATCTCGTCCACAGCCTCTGCCTGGCGGGTGCCCTTGACAACATGTTCTCCATAAGCCTCAAACTCCAGGGAATCAGGCTCATGCGCATCCTGCAGCAACAGGATATCCCGCACACCCCGATCCCAGGCAGCATGCATCAGTTGGGCGATCGCCTTCCCGATGGGCGCCACCCGCGGGCTGGCCAATGGCCCTTCGTACAGAAAGCCGTTAATGACATCCACCGAAACAATCGCGGTGTGCTTGGGATCCCGGATGGCCTCTTCAAGGGTCAGCTCGGGTAGGTCGTTAACAAAATTCTCCAGATACTCGAGGAATTTTGTAGATTTTTGGGCTAAAGACATGGTTGCCTCCGGTAATTTTCTTGTTCTTGCTAAATAACTATACCGAATGCATCTCAGAGAAGTATTAATGCCAGGGAAGGGTACCTTTTGATGTTGAAAGCCATTTACTGTGTGCCTGCGCCTTTACCATTAAAATTTAGGCCTTCACCAGGCCAAAATTACTGAAATTTATTCAGGAGCAGGTTATCAGGTCTGCCCCTGTTATCATGAATCATCCTGGATGTGCGCCGGCTTCGGGCGGACTATTCACCTTCAGTAGGCTATTGAGCTGATAGCCGTCAGGGTACCCAAATGATGATGGGAGAAAATCTCACGCACGGTGCAGGTCAGCCCGCGGGCTACCAGGCTGTGGGTATGGGCAAAACCGCCTGAATAGCTGACCCCGTCCAGAAGCGGCCCATCGGAAATCCCGGTGGCTACAAAGAAAGTGTCATCCGAAGTGACCAGGTCATCCAATGTCAGGACTCGAGTCAAATCGATGCCTGACTCGAGAGCCTGCTGGTGATCCTCTGCATTGCGAGGCCATAATATGCCCTGGATCGCACCGCGCATGGCGCGCAAGCCGCACGCGGCCAGCACAGCTTCAGGGGTCCCGCCGATACCCATCAGGACGTCGATCCCCGTTCCAGGCCAGGCAGCCATCAGGGCACCGGCGACATCGCCCGCAGGGATCAGTCGGATGCGCGCACCACAGGCACGCACATCGTGGATCAACCGCTCGTGCCGCGGCCGGTCGAGGATGACCACCGTCAGTTCGTCCAGGTCCATCCCTTTGGCATGGGCAATTTTGCTCAGGTTGACCTCAACCGGGGCTTCAATATCGATCACATCCCTGGCTTCAGGACCCACGGCAATTTTGGACATATAGAACATCGGCCCCGGGTCAAACATTGTGCCGGAGGGTGCTGCTGCCACCGTCGCGATGGCATTAGGCATGCCCTTGGCGACCAGTTCTGTGCCCTCAATCGGGTCCACGGCGATATCCAGGGATGGCGGCTCGCCGTTGCCCACATGTTCGCCGTTGAAGAGCATGGGCGCCTGGTCCTTCTCCCCTTCGCCGATCACGACCTTGCCGGTCATGTCAATTTCGTTCATCAGCAAGCGCATGGCATTTACGGCGGCACCATCCGCGTCAATCTTTTCCCCGCGGCCAAAAAAGCGCCCCGCAGCCATTGCGGCGGCCTCGGTCACACGTACCAGCTCTAAAGCCATATTCCGGGTGGGTTTTTGTGCAGTTGGGGTATCCATCTCTGCTCCTTCCACTAGGTGGTAAGTTAATTGTACCAAACTCCCCTGAACGGGTCACCAGCGGCCAGTCCTTGTGTTCGGCGGTTAAACAGCCAGTATAATGTAAACCAGCCACAAGTTTGCGAGGTGTGATTAATGAAAATTGACCTGATTGGGTTTGATGCCGATGATACCCTCTGGCATACAGAAACCCATTACACCCAGGCCCAGGATGATTTCAAGCGGCTGCTCAGCCCCTGGGGGACGCCTGAGGGCATTGACAAGGCGGTCAATGCGTGCGTGATTGAGAACCTGGACAGGTACGGCTACGGGATCAAAGCGCTGATCCTCTCCCTGGTCGAAGCCGCCATCCACATCTCTGATAGTGAGGTTGACGCCGAGCGGATTGCGCAGATCCTCGCCATCGGCAAACGGATGATAGCGGCAGAGGTCGTCCTGCGCCCGCACGTCATCGAGACCCTGCAAAACCTGACCCCGGCGTACCGCACGATGATCATCACCAAGGGCGACCTGCTGGACCAATCCACCAAGGTGAAACGCTCAGGCATCGGGCATTTCTTCTTCAATGTAGAAATCGTCAACGATAAAACACCGGAAACCTACGCGGCCATCCTGGAGAAATACCATGTCGGACCGGAAAATTTCCTCATGGTGGGGAACACGATTCGGTCGGATATTCACCCGGTGCTGGCTTTGGGCGGGACTGCGGTGCACATCCCTGCTGCCTCAACCTGGGAACACGAAATGGTGCCGAACTTTGACACCGCTCAAAATGGTTTTTATCACCTGGAACATATGGGTCAGCTCCCGGAATTGATCCGGGAGATCAGCGATGCTCACTAAAACAGCGTTTCTCGCGTACCTCGAAGCCCCCATGCACCTGTGGGCCCTCTCTCACCACCAGATTGAGAGCCTGACACACTCAGCTTACGACGAATTTCTCGCCCAGCAAGGCCAGGCGGTCGAGGCCCTTGCCCGCCAATACCTCGAGAGGGTCATACTGGCCGAAAAGGATCACCTGCGCCTGATTTGGCAGCCTACCTTTGATGATGGCCGGTTCCAGATTCGGGCAGATGCCCTCGTGTGGGACGAAAAAGAAGCGGCCTATGACCTGTACGAGATCAAATCAGCCACGTCGGTACAAAAGACCCACGAGTACGACCTAACTTTTCAGGTCTTACTGCTCGAAACCCAGGTCCCGCTGCGGGATGTTTACCTGCTTCACATCGATAAAAGCTACCAGCATGGCCATCAACTCGATCTGGCGCGCTTTTTCACGGTGGAAGAAGTTGCCGCCCAGGTGGCCGCCCGTCGGGATGAAGTTGCCTTTGAGCGCCAGGCTGCCTGGGAAGTCACGCTGAGTCAGACGCCAGATCCTGCCTTTGCATGCACAAAACCCGGCAGCTGCCCCTGCCCTGAACTGTGCCACCCGGACCTGCCCGAAAATCCGATCTACAACCTGCCCCGTATTGGCAATAAAGCGCACACATTGCGGGATATGGGCATATTGGCCATGGAGGATATCCCCGGCGGGTTCGCGCTCAGCCCGAAACAGCAACTCCACCTTAAGGCCGTGCGCGCAGGTGAATCGATTATCCACACCCCGGCGATCGGGGAAGCGCTGGCGGCAATGCAGTACCCGCTCTACTTCCTGGACTACGAGACGTTCAACCCGGCCGTACCCCTCTTTCAGGGGTATCGGCCCTACGAACATATTGTCTTTCAGTATTCGCTGTTCGTGGTTCCCGAGCCCGGCGCAGAACCGCGCCACCATGAAGCCCTGTTTGCTGACGGCCAGGACCCAGCGCCAAAAATCGTGCCCGATCTTCTGAGCCATATCGGCCCAACGGGGTCGGTGGTGGTCTGGAACCAATCCTTTGAAGCGGGGCGCAACCAGGACCTGGCCCGTCACTGCCCTGCCGACGCCGATCGGCTGCTGGATATCAACGAGCGGCTGTATGACCTGATGCTCATCTTCAGGGACGGGCATTACGTCCACCCGCACTTCCGGGGGAGCGCCTCGCTCAAGGCGGTCCTGCCGGTGCTGTGCCCCGAGCTGGCCTATTCCAACCTTGCCATCCCCAACGGCGAAGCGGCCATGCTGACCTGGTACCAGCTGCATACCGGCGCCATACCCCCGGAGGCCAGGGCTGAGATCCTCGATGCAATGAAGGCTTACTGCAAAATGGACACATACGGCATGGTTGCCATTTGGAATCAACTCCGACTGCTGATAAGGAGATAAAATGGACCTTCACCAAGCTGTGACGCAATTACGACTCCAGGGGCAGGCCATCACCTACCTGGGGCGCGGTTTGTCCGTGGTGCAAGCCCGCTGGAAACCCGCGCCTAAAACCTGGTCTGTTCTGGAAGTGCTCAACCACCTGGTGGATGAGGAGATCTACGATTTCCGAGCCCACCTCAAACACATCCTGTACACGCCCGACCAAACCTGGCCGCAGATCGACCCCATGGGCTGGGTCACCCAGCGCCATTATAATCAGAGCGACCCTGATGAAACCCTGCTGCGCTTTGAAGCCGAGCGGGAGAAATCCCTGGCCTGGCTGGCGGGACTGCCCGCACCCGATTTGGACGCAACTGTTACCCAGGCGTGGGGAACCCTCTCGGCCGGGGATATGCTGGCCTCCTGGCTGGCGCATGATCTGCTGCACCTGCGGCAGCTGGTCGAGCTGCGCTATCAGGTCACCAAAGCTGCCAACCAGCCCTATCAGGTGGATTATGCCGGAAAGTGGTAAAAGGGGAAATTCACGGTTCGATCTTCAGCTGATGCGGTTTGCGCTGCATTATTTACATGCCGGATGAACCCATCTCACCTGGCCAAGGCAACCAACACACCACAAGCGGATTAACTATCCCCCAATAAATACACAACGCTTGAGGACATAACACGTCCAGCCGCGTGTTTATTCCACCTTTAAATTGCGCACCCCATCGATATTCGAAATGATCTCAATCAATTCTTCCAGGGCCTGGTCGCGTGAAATCCGGGCTACTATCTGAATGCGGAGCCGTTTGTTTTTTACATGCTTTTGAATTGTGAAGCTCAGCAGCGTATCGGCAAATTGCTGCATGGCTTTGCGAATGGACTTGACCACGCCTTTGTGGTAATCGGCCTCAACCTGGATGTAGCGTGAAACAGAGGTCCTGACAAACCGATTCTCAATGAAAGAAAACAAACTCAGGACAACGAGCATCAATATCGTGGCCACCACACCGATCAGGTAGTAGCCCGCGCCGACGGTCATACCCACGATCGCCATGGTCCACAGGGAAGTCGCCGTCGTTAAGCCCTTCACGTTGAACCCAAAACGCAGGATCGCGCCTGCGCCCAAAAAACCGATGCCAGAGATCACCTGGGCTGCCAGGCGGGCTGGGTCTGACGGGGTGCCTTCCCGGGCATACAGGTACCCGATGTTGACCGAAAGCACCATGGCCAGAGTCGCGCCGATCACCAGGATCATATGGGTACGGAGCCCTGCAGGCTGGTCGTGCCGTTCACGTTCAATGCCAACCGCCGCGCCCAGAACCGCCCCCACCAATATTCTTAAAATGATTTGTGTTTGGGAAATCATACGCTTTTCCCTTCTTTCGATAAAATAACCACTGCAACCGTCGCCATGCACCGGGGGACGCCCTCACCCGATCCTGAGGTCTTTAACTGTACCATTAACCCACTCGCCCGAGGTCGTCAGGGCTGCCCGCACAGCCGGGGTAGACCGCGGCCATCAGCCAGATACGTTGGGCCGTGTTGCGCTGTGTTCAGGTATTTAATTTTAACACCAACTTGCCCGATTGGACAAAACCCATCAAAGAAGGCCATGAATAGCTGCGCAATTATTGAATTAATTCTAATGGATTGATATTAAAATGATTGTGGAGCCTTATTACGACTCTGCAGGCTCAAACATGGGGTAATTCAAGCAGAAAAACACACGTAACAAACGTAAAAGCCTGGTGGCCTGAGCAAACCCCTTGTTTTCTATTCGCCAACGCCCAATAACCGCCCTATCAGAGGTGTTTCATATCCAGCAGCAACCTAAAGCCGACAAAATCGGTGTGATCCTCGATCCGCAGCCATAACCAGCGTCCTTGCGGCAGAGCGGAAGGCTGGTTCAACAGTTCGCGGATCCGGGCGTTGAAATAGTTAATCTTCTCGAGGGCGGCATCCTCCTCCTCCGGTGTGAGGGCAATCAGCGCGGTGAAGCCGCGACGCTCCGGGAACAAGATACACAGCCGCTGAGCGGCTTTGCGGTAATGCAGTCCCCAGCCATGCTGGGCATTATAAAAAATCAGTTCAGGCTCAAAAGCCGGGTAGGTGCCCTGCAAAAAGCGGGTCACATCTTCCCATACCGGGTAGGCTTCCCTGCCGATGAGCTTGCGAATCTGCTCTGGGGTGGGTTCCGCCTCGCGATCGAGCATTTGGTCATCTGTCATGCTTTGATCTTATCATAACCTTTCGATTAATTAAGGTTTTTTCTTACCTCAGGAACGATGAGACAATATCAATCTGCTTTTCCCGGGGCTATCTGCACAGAGCAATTAAGGCTGACCGGCTGGCTTTACATTAATTCCCTTTGTGTGTTTTCATCTCCCCAGAAAGCGAACAAAGCCAGCACCTAACTTAAAAGGGGTAAGTTTTGAATTTCGCCTAAAAATAAGACATCCCGAGCGCACAGAGACCACTTCTGTAACTGGCAAAATAAAACATCTGCGCCTGGTTATCGTCGCCAAGTTTGGCTGCGGACGATCCACCCGGGAGGCGGAGAAAATGAAACAGCTCGCCCAGCGTTATTTCCAGACCTGATGATAATATCGGTTAAGTTTCTTGCCTAATTCAATCCTGACGTAAAAACGCACTCTGGGTTGACCGTGTGCATACACGCGGCGGTCAGTCTTCCGGCCCTTCCACCACATCCACGCCTAAAATGCGCAGCAATTTGATGACGGTGAAGGGATTGCGCAGATAATGGCCGTAATACAGTGCTTCGCGCACATCCTGCGCGGTCAGCCCGATCTCGTCAGCCGCTGTTGGCAAGCCAGCTTTCCTTATCAAATCGGAAACTTCTCCCGGGGCCGGCACCCCAGCCGCGATGGACTGGATCTCCGGCCAGAACGCGATGATCCGCTCTTTCATCGCCTGGTACTCCTCCGGGGTCATACCCAGAAAAAATTTCTGCGTGCCGATCACGTCTTCAGCAATCGTCCCATAGATTCGCCGGATGGTGGCCACTTCCTCATTCACATCTGGCATGGGGGCGGCAGCCAGGCGGGCCTTCACCTCGGGCAGATCCATCTTCCTGATCCACGCGTAGCGTTCCGCGATCAGGGTCGATGCAAAACCGACCTTCGTGCCGTGGAAGGCCACATGCCGGCCTTCAGTCATCAACTTCATCTCCCAGAAATGCGAACAGGAGTGTTCAGACCCAGAAGCCGGCCGTGAATTACCCGTCTCCAGCATGCACAGGCCAACTTCGAGCTGGGCATCCATCAACGCGTGGATGTTTTTCTCCCAATTCTCCTCAAGGTGGTCAATCAGCCGAGCACACTGCTCCAGTCGCTGTGAAACCCGGTCAGCAATCTCCGGCACATAACGGTCGTTGATGATCAGCCCACCCATAGCCCAATCGGCCAGGGCGGTAAACTTGCCGAATACATCGCCGAAACCCGCTGCGATCATATCCTGCGGCGCGTGGGCCAGGGTCGGCAGGTCCGCCAAAATGGCGATCGGCGGGCGGCTGTTCACGGTCTGCTTCATACCATTCAAAGTCAGCGAGCTGCCGGAGGCGGCATACCCATCCATGGAGGGCGCACTGGGCATCGAGATGAAGTCCGATTTGGCTCGGTAAGCCACAAAGCGCACCATATCCGTGAGCGTGCCCGACCCGACGGACACAAAGGTGGCGGGCTGATCGTCCAGCTCTGCCAGGATTTTGATCAAGTAGCCCTCATCGGGCCTGACCGGATCGCCTTGCAGGACAATCGTTTGTACAGCACAGCCGTCAGCCAGCAAGGCCTGTTCAACCTGCTCACCCCACACCGGGTAGATATTCTGGTCTGTCACCAGGCTAAACCGGGTCAACCCGCGCTGATCGCAAAACTGGCGCAATACGTTCAGTGTGTCGGAACCGATGTAAATAAACGGATATTGTGCGTTCATTTTGCTCCTAAATGCTCGTGAATAACAGGTGCACGCCATAAACCAGCCTTAGCAGGGCGCAGGGCCGCCTGTTATCTGTGGTTACAAAGAAAAGGGCCCCGGACGCCCTTTTTAACCCGCTGCAGGGACATCCATCAGCGCGCAGACCCACTCCAGCAGCTTGACTTGCGAAATAGCTTCGAACAGGGTGGGTGCATGGCTGAACAACCCAATTTCGGGCATCAAAACCAGGTGATGTCCTACCACAAGGCCCTCAAACTGCCCCTGTGTGCCCACCGCCACTTCCCCGATCTGCTGTTCAAACGCAGGCATGAGGCTGAAATCCAAAGTTTTACCGCCCCGCCAGAGTTTATACAGGTTTAAGGGATGGCAAAGCAGCACCGCCTGGGAGGATGTGGCGGTATAGATAAGCGCATGCCACTTGAAGTGGGTCGGCTCGGGTACATCAGTAAAGGTCACCGCTTTATTCAACACAAACACCCCCAGGTCATCGGCGGTGACATCGGTCAGCCGAACGCCGGTGCCGACAGCCAGGACCCGGTTTTTGGCGTAAAGCTGGCTGATCTCCGCCATCGGTGCCAGCACAAAAGGCTGACTGGCAGCGTATTGAACTTCGGCGATGAATTGTTCTTCAATATGCCGGGGCGTAATAGCATCACGGGTCCGCTTGTTTGGCAGGCGGACCCTGTTGACTCTGTTTACAATCGAATTTGTCAGACGTTTGTAAGCCTCGAACATCGGTAGGGTCTTACGAGTAGAGTAAATTATCCTGTTCGCGGCGTAGTTTGCAGATCAGATCATCTTCCCTGAGCTGGATATCTTCATAACGGATCGCCTCGCCCATCTTCACCGGCTTCAACATCGTGCCGCCAACGGCCAAACCCATGGGCACCAGGTTCTCTTCACGCGCGACGGAGGCTTTTTCGATCATGCCATAGATCGTGAACATACCCAGCCCATCAATCACATCGCCGGGCTGTAAGTCCTTCTTGGCTACGGTGATGGTCTCCGCAACCGGCGGAATCTTGTGGTTGAGGGTCTCTTTTTGGTGCAGAACCACGTTGGCAATCGTGATCGGCGCTTCCAGGTTCGCCAGGTGATAGGGACGGTATAGGCTCCAGAAATCGCCATGACCGCTCAGGCCCAGATAGTTGAGGTCTTTCTTGATCTTCGGCTGGTCTGTTGTGATGATCACAAAGACACCCGGTGCGGGGCCAATGGCATAGTCAACCGCACCCGGGGCTTCAAAGATCCCGCCTGCCGATTTCGGAACAAACACCTTGGGCAATTCGTTCACGGTGCATTTGGGGCCATAGGCGCCGCGCACTTCGGGGGCATATCCGGTGGCGTTGCCGATCGAGGTCATTTCAACCATCGTCTTGGTGCCATCCACGAAGGAGCACAGCATCTTTGCGCTCATTTCCCGTTGCTGGGCTGTTTTTGCCAGGGTTTCCGGGGTGGCCGTGCGGTCCAGGGGGTTGTTCTTGCCTTTACCGATGGTGACGATTTCAAACCCCAGGGCATCGGCAAAGTCAAACAGCTCTTTAATCGAGCCGGGTTCATCTCCTGCCACCAGGGAGTAAACCACGCCCTTCTCCATTGCCATCTTTGTCAGGATGTAACCGATGGTGGCATCCGTTTCGACATTCATATTGATAACCGGTTTACCCGCATGAATGGCTTGATAGCAGATTTCAGCACCGATATTGGGAATGCCCGTGGCTTCTACAATGGCATCCAGGGAGGGAATTTGCGCTAAGAACTCGGAGGAGTGGGTGGCAACCCGCTGAGCCTCTTTGATGAGTTCATCAGCTTTTGAAATATCATCATCAACCCAGTGCACAAGCCCTTCATCGACACTGGATTCAATATAGGCATCCTTTGCCCTGGTTGGCATGATGTCCGAGACCGCTACAATTTTCAGGCCATGCATTTTTTCAATCTGCGAGATCATCCCTGTGCCCATCTGGCCTGCTCCAACCAGCCCGATACGGAATGAACCTTTCGTTTCCTCTGCCGCAATCAGTTCTTCTTTCAAGGTTGCCATTCTAAACTCCTTAAATAATTAAGATCATTTACTTCCAATGATCTCAAAGACAGTTCCAATTTTTACCTGGTGAACAGGTTTCTCCTCCACGCACACATCACCAGGCAGCTGAGGTGTGGTCTCGCCGTTGAATTTGATGATCAAATGCCCCAGGTTGGCAAGGTTGGTATTGGCAACCTCACCCACAGCCAACACGGTATATTTTTTATCATCAATGATGAGGGTATCTTCTGGCGCCACATCAGCGGCCAGGGTTTTGCCGTCATGGATGATTGAAAATTCCCGCAATTCAGGGGGGGCATCGTCACCAAAGAAGACCAGGATGCCCTCTGCGATAAACTCTGTTACCAGTTCACCGATCTCAGTGACTGTGGCTTTATACTTGCTGATTGTTTCGCTCACATCAACCATCCATTGAACGCTATGTACTGGCGTTTCTAAAGGTCATCAATCCGCACACCCGAGACAAAATACTCAGGGGTGATGAAGCGGAAGAGCGGTCCGGCTGGCTTGGTAGGATAAATATCAACGGTGGGCACTTTTTTCATCGGGTATACGCCAACACGGGCTGTGCCGCCGCAGTCGATCACTGCGCAAGCAATCTGGTCGAAGGGCACGCCGCCGCGAAAGCCGTCTTTGGCCTCCCCGCCGGTCAGTTCTGCAATTTTTTGTGCCACGGGATGAATACCGCCACCGGTGATCGAGGCAATGACGCTTCGGCCTTCTTTAGGTTCAACAGTCAGCGGGCCGCCCCAGCCACCTGGGCCAGCTTCGATAACGATTTTCTTATATTCAGGCATTTTTTCTCACTTTCATACTTGTAGACAACACATTAATTTAATGATACCAGGGTCACTTGGGGCAGTTGAATGAATCTCACACAACTGCCCCAAAGTTTACTGAACAAACGAACTAGCTGAACAGGCCAAAGCTGGCTAAATAAGCAAGGACCACAGACACAGGCCCGGTAATGAACCGTGAGAAGAGCACCGCAGGGACACCAACCTCAACGGTTTCAGGTTCTGCTTCACCCAACGCCAGGCCAACCGGGATGAAGTCGCACCCAACCTGGGGGTTGATCGCGAACAGCGCCGGCAGGGCATACTGCGCGGGGATGGCGCCGACGGCAAACTGCGTGCCCAATAACGTACCGATGATCTGGGCAATCACTGCGCCGGGGCCAAGCAATGGCGAGAGGACAGGAATGGCGATAATGATGGAGAGCAAAATCAGACCAACCAGACTTCCAGCCAGAGGTGAAATAAACCTGGCAATCCAATCACCGATCCCGGTCGCCAAAATAATACCGATGATCAGTGAAATGAAGGCCATAAAGGGCAGAATGTTGGTGAGCACCTGGTCAACGGATTCACGGCCTGCCTGGTACATGGCACCAACAACTTTCCCAACGCCTCGACCAATTCTTTCTAAGAATTTATTTATACCTTTCATCTTATTCCTCCAATCAAGCCGCTGCTTCTGATTCGGCGCGCTTCCACATGGTGGCAGAAATACGTTCTGTGACGATGCCACGAATGAGGATCACAACAAAACCAACCAGCAGATAACGAATTGCCAGATCACCAATAGCATAACCTGCATCGGTGAGGCCCGCTGCGATACCGCCCCACACAAAGTACTCACCCGGGTTCACATGGGGGAAGATACCCAGGGGGGGGTGAACCATGGAGACTGCTGCATCATAAAAAGCGGGTTTATACTTTTCGGGCAGGAAGCGTCCCATGGTGTACGCCATCGGGTTCGTTAAGAAAAAGACTGCCAAGAAGGGGAAGATCATATAACGAATTGGATAATAGATCACGCCCTCCTTTGCCGCCGTCTCGCCGAGTTTGTCAATTTTCTCTGGTCCAATTAACGCGATCAGAGCATTAACAAAGGTCATCAAGACGATCAGCAATGGCACAATACCAACGACGAGGCCAACGAATGTGTTACCGCCCGCAATGAAAAGGCCGATAAACCATTCGGCAGCGCTTGCTAATGCTTGCATTTTTTAATCCTCCAATTTATTAGAAATAATCGATACATTTCACACAATAAACAATGCGGGAAAACCATTTGATCCACTTCGATAAACTCTCCTTTCTCTAAGACAGGCTTTGGCAAAATAAATGGGTGCATGATGGCTTTTCACGAAAACAACTTCTAAGCGGGTATGCAGGCCGTCCACCATGCCCTTCATTCCTCAGGATTTCCTTCTTCACTCACTTTGTTATCCGTTTTCAAGATATCCTTGGCCGCATTCCGAAAAGCTTCCATTAATTTTTTCTTTTCCACCAGGCTGAAATTTTCATCCAATAAGTCCCGGGCGTTGACCCCGATCAGCGCGTCGACTGGTTTAAGCGTGGAGAAGATCGTCATTCCTGAAAGCCTCTCAGCGTGCAGGATGTTTTTATCCTCATCAACCACCAGCACAGCGTAGGTCCTGCCCGACCATTTACCGCCTGAGAGGCCGATCGAGGTCAGCCCGTCCTTGCGGATTTCCTTCAGCCGGCGAAAAAACCGTTTTGCCTGCCAACTGGTCAGCAGCAGCTGCAGGGCATAAGCCGCCGCTATGAAGAGAAAAACATATGCATAATTGAACTCGGGCATTTAGTGCCTTTCTGTGTTTCTACAACACATGTAGTGCTTATATCCATTCCGATCAAGCCAGATCGTCTGCATGAGCGCAGCCATCGAACCGCAATCGCTGGATCAGATCAATAACAACTCCGGCGTCTCAATCGCTTTGACGAGGTCGGCCAAGAAACTGGCCGCAACCGCGCCATCCACAACACGGTGATCGGCGCCCAGGGTCAGCATCATCATCGGGCGGACCATGACGGTGTCGTCTTCGTCAACCACGACCGGTTTGCGCCTGATCGTCCCGACAGCCAGGATAGCCGACTGCGGCGGGTTGATGATGGCAGTGAACGCATCCACACCGTACATACCCAGGTTGGAGATCGTGAAGGTGCCGCCCTGAATTTCTTCTCGGGTCAGTTCACCCGTCCGTGCTTTCTGCGCCAGCTCGCGCATGCGCAGGTTGATCTCGACTGCCGAAAGCTGGTCGGCGTGATGGACAACCGGCACAATCAGGCCTTCATCGAGGGCTGTGGCGATGCCGAGATTGACCTCTTCCCAGAGCTTGATCTGGTCATCTTCCAGCGTGGCGTTGAGCAGCGGATGCCGTTTGAGCGCCCAGGCCACAAGCCGCACCAGGTAAGCCGTGATCGAAATTGAAGGCTCTCCAGCCAGTTGATTCATGCGCTTGCGGCTTTCTTCGGCTTCGAGCATATCGACTTCGACGGTCAGGTAAATATGAGGGGTGGACTGATAGCTGGCGGTCATCCGCTCGGCAATCCGCTTGCGGATGCTCGAGAGCGGCAGAGTCTGACCAGCAGACAGCTTCGGCTGGGGCACAACCTGCGGTGCTGTCAGGCGGGCTGCAGACTCCCGAACATCATCAGCCTGGACCCGACCGCGCGGCCCGCTGCCCTGGACTTCTTGCAAAGGCACGCCTTCCTCAGAAGCCAGCCTGCGGGCAGCCGGTGTGGCAGGAACCTCCACCCGGGGTTCAACCCGGTCAACGCGCTCCAGGTAAGCCTCCACATCATCTTTGGTGATCTTCTCGCCCAGGGCGGGCACTTTGTCGAGGTCAATATTCTCGGCTTTGGCCATCCTGGCGGCGATCGGTGTGGCGGTTTTTCGGGGTTTCTCAGCAGGCACAGCGGTCACGTCCTGTTTAACCGCTTTTTCAGCCTTTGGTTCCGATTCCCCGGGGGCGTCAGGGAGGTCTGCTTCGGTTTCACCCTCTTCAAGGATATAGGCAACCACCTGGGTGACTGGGGCTTCTTCGTTGTTCGCATACAAAATGCGCGCCAGGGTGCCCGAGGCCGGGGACTCAACCTCGCTGGTGATCTTGTCGGTCTCAATCACGATGACCGGTTCACCTTTCTCAACGAAATCGCCTTCTTGTTTCAGCCACTCATTGATGATGACTGATTCCTGATCCATGTCCATTTTTGGCATGATAAAGGGCGTTGGCATTGCTTTAGTCCTTTCAGTACTGGGTATTGACGATCGCCCGCACCTCGCGCACGATATCATCAACCTGGGGTACAGCTGCCGCTTCAAGGTGTCGATTGTAGGGGATCGGCACGTCTTTGCCCGTCAGACGCCGCATGGGGGCATCCAAATAATCCCAGGAAGGCGTCTCCGAGATAGAAGCCATCACCTCGCCAGCCCACCCTGCGGTCTTGACCGCTTCGTGCACCACCAGGAGCCTGCCCGTCTTCTTGACGGACTTGGCGATCGTGTCGACGTCCAGCGGGCGCAGGGTGCGGGGGTCAACCACTTCCACGGAGATCCCATCCTCATCTGCAACGGTCTGCGCCGCATCGAGGGACTTGTGCACCATGATCCCGGATGCGACGATGGTGAGGTCGCGGCCCTCCCGCTTGACGTCTGCTACGCCCAGGGGGATGGCATATTCTTCCTCGGGTACCTCGCCTTTGGATTTATACAGGAGTTTATGTTCCACAAAGCAAATCGGGTTCAGATCACGGATGCTGCTGATCAACAGACCTTTGGCGTCATAAGGGGTGCTTGGCGCCACCACTTTGATGCCTGGGATGTGCATCAGGATGGTTTCAAGGGACTGAGAGTGCTGCGCTGCCGCGCCCGTCCCTGACCCACCGGGCATGCGCACCACCATGGGCACCGTCGCTTTGCCGCCAAACATATAGCGCGCTTTGGCAGCCTGATTGACAAGGGGTTCCATGGTCAGCAGGATAAAGTCCATAAACATCATTTCAGCAATCGGCCGCATGCCCACCATAGCGGCACCCGCGGCGGCACCAATAATCGCTTCTTCTGAGATGGGCGTTTCGACGATGCGCTCAGGGCCAAACTCCTCCAGCATGCCCGCGCTGACGCCAAATGCGCCGCCATACGTGCCGATATCCTCGCCCATCAGGAAGACACGCTCGTCCCGCCGCATCTCCTCCACCATGGCATCGTGGATTGCTTGTCGATAAGTAATTTCAGGCATAGACCCACTCCGTGACTTCTGATACATCCGGTTCCGGTGAATTTTCAGCAAATTCAACCGCTTCATCGATCAGTTGTGACATTTCTTCGTAAGTTTTTTCAATGTCATCTTCCGAGATGACATCTGCATCCAGCAGCAGTTTCTGGAAACGCTCAATCGGATCCCGGTGCTTCCATTCTTCGATCTCATCCTTGGTGCGGTACAGGTTCCGGTCGCTTTTGGAGTGGCCAAAATATCGGTAGGTTTGTGCTTCCACAAACACCGGGCCTTTTCTCGCTCGGGCGTGTTCGACCGCATTGGCCATAATCTCGTAAACGGCCAAAACATCGTTGCCGTCGATGTAATAGCCGGGAATGCCGTGCGCTGTGGCCCGTTCCTTGAAGGGCACCTTTGAACTGACCCGGGTCACATCCGCCGACATGCCATATTGGTTGTTTTCACATAAATAAACCACCGGTAAGTCCCAGATGGCGGCCATGTTGAAGGATTCGTACAGAATACCCTGGTTTGCCGCGCCATCCCCAAAGATGACCAGCACTACCCGCTCCGCCCCCATCATCTTGATGGCCAACCCAACGCCAGCAGCGAGCTGGACGCCGCCCCCCACGATCCCGTTGGCGCCCAGGTTGTTGGCTTCCACATCGGCGATGTGCATGGAACCGCCGCGCCCTTTGCAATAGCCGGTCTCCTTGCCCAGGAACTCTGCCATCATTTTCCTGATATCCGCACCGCTGGCAATGAAATGGCCGTGCCCCCGGTGGTGATTGAGCAGGTAATCTTCAGCGCCCATCACCATGCCTGTGCCGACGGCAACACCTTCCTGACCGGCCGATAAATGCATGGTGCCATGCACCTTGCCCAGGGCGTACAGTTTGTCGGCCATTTCCTCAAACAACCGGATTGAGATCATCGTCCGGTACATCTCAATCAGGTCTTTTTCCGATAATCCCAACTGCCTGGATTTCTCCAGCACGTCGGTAGTTTTTTCATTGTCAAATTTAATAAGATGATTGTTTGACATAATCTCCCTTCAATTCAATACCGTTATTATGTTTAGCGTTGATCCGCCTGGTCGAGCACGGCTAAGGCGGTGGTTGAATCCGTTACCAGCACATTGATCAACCCGCCGCGCAATGCGCCGAGAATCGGGTTGATTTTGCCGGTGCCGCCAGCCACGCCGATGCGAACCGGGATGCTGACCAGGTCATCCATCGAGAGTCCGATCAATCGATCCTGGTAATCGTCAATGATCAGCTCACCGTCAAGATTGAAGAAGCGGCCGCACACATCCCCCACCGCTCCGGAAGCGCGGATGTTGAGAATTTCATCCTCAGAGACATAGCCAGCCAGGTAATAACTGCAATACATCAATTCGATGCTGCCCACACCAAGCAAGGCGACATCGGCCCGCTTTCCCATGCTGAGCGCTTCTTTGATGCTCGCCGTCTCCAGCAATAAGCCTGCCGTATGCGCATCGTCCACCAAGTACGGCGCATTCAGGTAGATGCCCTCTGCATCCAGCTTTTCTTCCAGGCGCCTGACAATCCCATGGCCGTCATATTCCTGAATCCGGGAGCCCAGGGCGCCCAACAACTGCACCACTTTAATGCCTGGAATGCGGTTTTCAACCTCGAGGTGTTCAACCGTGGCGCTGATCCCCGTTCCCCAGGTCGTCCCTAAAACTTTGCCAGGCTGAAGGTGGCTTAACAACTCGGCCGCGGCAACACTGCCCAGTTTGGATAAGAGATCGTTGGAATGGTCAACCTGGATAATGTGGGCGTCTTTTAAACGAAAACGCTCAACCAAAGCCTTGGTGAGCGCAGAATTTTCCTGAATCGGGCGGTTAATCTGAATTTGAACAATGCCCTGCTGACGGGCTTCCTTCAATAAGCGGGAAACGTTGGAGCGTGTCATACCCACCTTCCTGGAGATCTCATTTTGATTTTTCCCCTCCAGGAAGTACATCTCGGCGATATCAGCCAGCAGAGAAGTGCGGTCAGGGTGGCGGGATTTCTCGTTCACACGCTTCCTTTTCACATTTGTCAACTAAAATTCATATATGTGAAATATATCATTATCACCCGCCCTTGTCAAGGGTAAATTCGCCCCAAAACGGGTCACAAGCACCGCTAACGGCGCTTTACGAATTGCGCCCAGGCAGCAGGACGGCCCAGGCTGCCATCGGGCCGGAGCTCCTCGCTATCCTGGCGCCACACCAGGCTCAAGCCGGACGAGAAAGCAGCAAAATCCGTCTCGCAAACGCCATGGGCCTCGTCTGGTGATGTCTTGCGATGCGCATAGAGGAGGTACACCCCGCCGGGGTTCAACCAGGCGGCCAGGTTGCTGCGGTAATCCGCCCGTCCGGACGGTGACAGGCTGTGATAGCAGCCAATATCCAGCACGAGGTCAAAGGGGGCGCCCAGGTCAATCCGGCCGGTGACATCGCCCCGCGTCACGCGCGCCTGGACTCCTGCCCGTTTCATACGCCTGCGTGCCCGCAGGACGGGCAGCCAGGCCAAATCCACACCGGCCACCTCCCAGCCGTTGGCGGCCATGGTGAGCAGGTTCGTACCCGTGCCACAACCGACATCCAGCGCCCGGCCGGGAACGGCATCCTCCAGGAAACGGACCAGCTCGGGCGGCGATACGCCGCTATCCCAGGGCGGCCGGCCGAGGTAGCGCAGGCTGAAAAATAACCGCTGAATTAATTTATGTAGCATAAGTCTTGAAATCCTCAATCAGCCAGAGATGCATTGACTGTGTTCACTTAAGTATACCGAGGATATGACCGAACCGATGCGCCACTGCCCCAAACGGGAAGCACGCTTCGGGGCGACTGTAGCCCGCTGCACCCGCCCCAATCCCGCCGGGTTTTTGCGATCCGATTGGCAACGGGTAAAATAACCTTAACCTATTACATCGAAAGGAGCACCATGAATAAAATAACAACACTGAACAACGGCGTTGAAATGCCCTACCTGGGCTTGGGTACCTTCCTGGCCCACGGCAACGAATGTGAACACGCCGTTGAATTTGCCCTCAGGCATGGCTATAACATGATCGATACCGCCCAGGGTTATCGCAACGAACACCAGGTCGGCAGTGGCTGGAAGGCCAGCGGCCGCCCCAGGGAAGATATTTTCATCACCACGAAAATTTCCTACGGCAACCGGGGCTATGATGAGGCCCTTCAATCCTTTGCGGCGAGCCTGGAAGACCTGCAAACCGAGTATGTTGACCTTGTGCTGATCCACTGGCCTGATATTCAGAACTTTGACCGCACCATCGACACCTGGCGCGCGCTGGTCGAGCTGCAAGAACAAGGCAAAAGCCGCAGCATCGGCGTGAGCAACTTTACCATCCCGCTGATCGAGCGGCTGCTGGAGACCACGGATATCGTGCCGGCCGTCAACCAGGTGGAGTTCCATACCTTCCTGTACCAGCAAGAACTCCTGGCGTATTGCCAGAACAAAGGCATCCAGATTGAGGCTTACAGCCCGGTGGCTAAAGCCAGGTTCTTTGACCACGAAGACCTTCAGAAAGTTGCCCGGAAGCACGGCAAAACACCCGCCCAGGTGATGCTGGTCTGGCTGGTCAATCACAACCTGGTAGCGATCCCAAAATCCGTCAATGAAGCGCGGATCTTAGAGAACGCGGAGATCTTTTTTGCGCTGGACGACGAAGATATGCAGATTTTGGATCACATCGAGCCACAAACGCGGCTGGTTAAGGAATTGGGCGTGTTTGACGATTAGTTTCCAGCCCCAGGATGGGAACATCCCCCTTCTGACCGGCGATCAAGACGACATCCTGCACGCTTTGCGCGAAGATAGCATTAAAACAGGCCGTGAGCATTCACGGCCTGGTGTTTTTTATACAGATCGGGCAATGCCGAGATCAGCCATCTTGCGCAATATCCACCATTTGGTCGAGGACCGTTTCGAGTGCCATGGTGTGGCTGCAGCGGCCGCGGGAGTGGAAGAAGTCACAGGTGCATTGCCATTGCCCTTCGTGGTAGATGACCACATGGTCGCTGTGATTTCCCGTGAACAGCACCTCGAATTGTTTGAAAACAATCCGGTCCCGTTCGGTCGCATAGCGCTTGGCTTTCTCAATTTTGCCGATCATTCCGTAGTCCATAGTGCACTTTTCCTTTCTATACAGGTGGGCAAGATAAAAAAGAGCACGCGCGGTGTTCCCGGCGTGCTGTAGCTTCAATTTTTGGTTTTGCGCTTTGCATATGTACCTTTTTGGGCACTGCTTTTATACTTTGAGTATAAACCGAGTCAGGAGCAAAGTCAACGGCGTTTTTCCAGGACCAAAGCGTCCTCACCACCGGCATAGTACTTCGGCCAAGCCTTGATGATTTCATATCCACGGCCCTGGTACAGGCTGACGGCCGCGTGATTGGAGGCGCGCACGCACAGCCGGATGGCTGGCATGCCCAAACCCTGCTCACAGCGCTCAAGCAGGGCGTTGGCGATCCCGCGCCGGCGATACGCCGGCAGCACGCCCAGGGTCGTCACCCAGCCCATTCTGCGGGCGATATCGCGCTCGCCGCCGATGAACCCGACCATTTTTTCGCCTACCACCGCCTTCAAGCGCACCAGCCCGGGGAGGGTCAACGCGCCGATCAGATCCCAAAACGGCCACAGGTCTTCAGCACGGAAACAAGCCCGTTCAAGCTGGTTTAACTGCGTGAAATCGCGCCAATTGGCGTTTTGGATCAACCACTCAGAACCGGTCGGGCTGGCCTCTTGCTGTGTGTTAAGCCGTGTCATCCACCACCTTTGCTAATTTAAACCCGTCAAACATCACCCGGTACGGGTAAACCCATTATACTAGCCTGTTCGGGCTTATGTTCCCGCGTTTTGTTTGCATTCAAAAGCAAGTAAAATACTTAGTAGACATCAATCGCTGCGGAGATTGGCTGACCCATGAAAATTAAAATCGCGCTGGCTCAATTCAACACTAAACTGGGGGATGTGCGCGCAAACCTCAAAAAACACCTCGACCTGATCGACGAAGCGCACCAGGGAGGGGCAGACCTGGTGATCTTCCCCGAGCTCTCCCTGACCGGTTACGCCCTGCTCGATCTGGCGGTCGACACGGCCATCCGCCCCCATCAGGAAGACCCGGTATACAACGAATTGCTGGCTGCCAGCCAGGATCTGGACCTGATGTTCGGCTTTGTCCATGAAGACCGCCGCCACCGCTTTTTTATCGCCTCGGCTTACCTTTCGGGCGGCAAGACCCGCCACATTCACAACAAGATCTACCTGCCGACCTACGGCATGTTTGACGAAGGGCGCTTCTTCGCACCCGGGGATTCAGCCCGGGCATTCGACACCCGTTTCGGCCGGGTCGGGATGCTGATCTGCGAGGATTTTTGGCATGCCTCGCTGCCCTACCTGCTCTGGCTGGACGGCGCGGATATCCTCCTGTTTGCCTCAGCCTCTCCGGGCCGCGGCCTGACCCAGGACCCGCGGTTGAGCAGCTCGGGGTGGGTGGAGCACACCAACCGCGCCTATGCCGGCCTGTTTACCAATTTTGTGGTTCACGCCAACCGGGTTGGCTACGAAGACGGGCTTAACTTTTGGGGCGGATCGACCATTTTTGACCCCAATGGCGATCTGATTGTACGGGCGCCCGATTTCCAACCCGCCCTGATCATCTCAGAGATTGACCTCAATCAATTGCACCGCACCCGGGCGCGCTTGCCCCTGCTGCGGGACGAACGCACAGGCGTTGTGCAGCGAGAGCTGGAAAGGATCCTGGGTGATTCATGATAGACCTGACCATCAACACCGCATTGACAGAAAAAATCCTCACGGGGTTCATTCGCAGCGAGCTGCACCGGGTGGGGTTCAAACGGGCGTTGTTAGGCGTCTCCGGCGGGATCGACTCGGCCGTCAGCCTATACCTGAGCGCCAAAGCCCTCGGCCCAGAGAACGTGCTGGCGATCCGCATGCCTTATAAGACCTCCCCGCAGCACACCCTCGATGACGCCCAAACCATGATCGACGACCTGGGTGTGCAGTCGATGACCGTCGAGATCACCGACATGGTAGACCCCCTCGTGGAAAAATTCGATGATATGACCAAGATCCGCGCAGGGAACATCATGGCCCGCACTCGGATGATCGTGCTGTTCGACCAATCCATGGCCTTTAACGGGCTGGTGATGGGCTCAAGCAACAAAACCGAGTTGCTGCTGGGCTACTCGACCATTTTCGGCGATTCTGCCGCCGCACTGCAGCCTATCGGCGACCTGTACAAGACCCAGGTGCGCCAGCTGGCCGGCCATTTGGGCGTCCCTGAGGAGGTGATCGCCAAAGCGCCCTCTGCAGACCTATGGGAAGGCCAAACCGACGAAGGCGAGCTGGGCTTCACCTACGAGTCCGTGGACCAGCTGCTGTACCTTTTAGTCGATCAACGTTACCGGCCAGAAACCTGCGTTGAGGAAGGTTTTGAGCAGGCATTTGTGGAGCGGGTGGTCAAGCGCATGCGCCAAAATCACTTCAAGCGCGTCATGCCGCCGATCGCCAAGCTGTCCGAGCGCACGATTGGGTATGACTTTCTCTACCTGCGGGATTGGGGGACGTAGCGCGTAGGGTGGGTTGGCTGGCAGGTTTTCATTTGTTGATGCCGGAAAAGTACGGCGTGATACAGCCTGATGCAGAATACAGAGCCAACCCACCATAAAACAACATTGCTACCTGATGGTGGGTTGGCGGGAGGGTAATTGCTTAAGACCGTCTTAAACGTGTGGCTGGATTGAATCTCCTGCCAACCCACCCTACCACTTTCTCTACCTGCGGGATTGGGGGACGTAGAAACCGAAGTTTATTAAATTAAACATGCCAATGGGTAAGAATTTAAGGCAAACCCCGGCAGGTTTACCGCTCAGGTGTGTGTAATCTCCGGCGGGAACAGGGAATCGAAAGCCGAAACCGGCGCAAAACTGCGCCGATGGGCATCACACGGCCCCAGCGCCCCGAGGGACTGGCGGTGCGCTAATGTGGCGTAGCCCTTGTTGCTGGCAAAATGGTAGCCCGGGAAGGTTCCTTCAAGGTCAACCAGCACCGCGTCCCGCGCAGTTTTCGCCAGGACGGATGCCGCGGCGATCGACAGGGAGCGCGCATCCCCCTTCACCACCGGCGTCTGCGGCAGGTCGACATCCGGGAGGGTCAGGTAGTCCACCAGCAGGTGCTCAGGGGTCAGCTCCAGTTGCTCCAGCGCGCGCATGGCGGCCAGGCATGTCGCCGGGACGATCCCGAGCCGGTCGATCTCTTCCGGCCCGGCCATGCCCACACCCCAGGCTACGGCCGCCGCCTTGATCTCCCTGGCCCAGGCCTGGCGATCTGCAGGCGTCATCACCTTGGAATCCCGCACGCCGTTGAGGCAATCCATCAAATCATCTTGAGCGTGCGGCAACACCACCGCCCCGGCAGCAACTGGCCCGGCTAATGCACCCCGGCCGGCCTCATCCACACCCGCGATCAACCGCACCCCTTGTCCCCACAACGCGCATTCAAAATCCAGGTTTGGCCGCACAGGCAATGCAGCACGGTCAAACTTCGCTCTAGGCGTCATACCGCCCCTGCCTGGCATACTTTCGGATGGCGAGCAGGTCAAAGGCCATGCGCAAAGAATCCTGCACAAGGCGCACGCGGCTGTCGGGGTCAAAATACCAGTCGATGGCCACTTCTTCCACGCAGTAGCCCTTTTGGCGGGCAACAAACAGGACTTCGGCATCAAAGGACATCCCACCCATGGTCTGAAAAGGGAACACCGCTTCAGCCGCCTCTGCCGTGAAGCATTTAAACCCGCATTGCGAGTCCTGAATGCCCGGCAGCACCAGCCAGCGCACCATCGCGTTGAACACCCGCCCGATCAGGTGGCGGTAAGCGGGCTCGCCATGCCGCTGCGATCCCGGTAACTCACGCGAACCGATGGCCACCGCCACGCTTTCCAGCGCTGGGGGTAGAAACCGGTTGACCTGCTCGATGGGCATCGAGAGATCAGCGTCGCACAGGAACCGGAAAGCGCCCTGTGCCTCCAGCATCCCGCGCCGGACTGCCAACCCCTTACCCCGCGCCGCCTCGGAGAACACCCGTAAATACGGCATGCGCGCCTGGTGGGCCTGGGCAATGGCCAGGGTGCCATCGCTGCTGCCGTTTTCCACCACCAGGACTTCGACAGCATACGCCTGCTCTCTTATGAACGCGTCAATGGACGCCAGAGTCGGCGGCAGCCTTTCGGCTTCATTGTGTGCAGGGATGATGATGGAGAGGAATGGGTCAGTCATTTTTTTTACCCGATGTTCAGCAGGAGGGTTGAGAATAAAAAATGGCAAGGGAACGATGGTTGCCGTTCGTTCACCTTCCCATTATTTGCCCAGTCGGGGTGGGCGGACTTGAACCGCCGACCTCCGCGTCCCAAACGCGGCGCGCTGGCCGTCTGCGCTACACCCCGGCAGATAAGAGTATAATCCGATTTATGGACAAACGTCAAGATGCCCGGCCCCGCCCTGCCCGTGCAGCGGCGTGGCTGATTTTGTGCCTGGTGATCGTGCTGGCAGCAGCCGCCTGCCAGGCTGAACTAAGCCCATCCCCGATTGAGCTGAACCCGCCCGCCGCACCCACGCCAACGGATACACCGGTAAGCACTGTAACCGCACCCAGCACCCCGCCGCCGGACATCTGGGCTGTGACGTCCACCCCGGATTGCCTCTCCCAGGGCGGCACCTTCGAACGGGACTCCCTGTTCAGTGACCAGCTGGGCGAAAACCTCTTCTTCCGGGTTTTCCTGCCGCCCTGTTACCAGGCCAACCCCGAGCAGCGCTACCCGGTGGTCTACTTGCTGCACGGCCTGACCTTTACTGAAAACCAGTGGGCCCGCCTGGGGGTTGCGGAGCAGATGGACAGCCTGATCGCGGCGGCAGAGATTCCCCCTTTCATCATCGTGCTGCCCGGCGAAGCCCGATTCACACCGCCGCAAACCTCGCCCTTCGATGAAGCCCTGGTGCAGGAGCTGATTCCATGGATCGATGAGCATTACCGCACCCGGGCCGAAAAAGCCTATCGGTCGATCGGCGGCCTTTCGCGCGGCGCGGCCTGGTCTGTACGCATTGGGTTTGAAAACTCACAGCTGTTCAGCAGTGTCGGCGCGCACAGCCTACCCTTGTTTGAAGCCGATGGCAGCAGGGTGGACGCGTGGCTGGCAGGCATACCTGGGGAAGACGTGCCCGAATTCTTCATCGATATCGGGCGGAACGACCCCGAAAGGCAGTCTGCACAGGCTTTTGCCGACCAATTGAACGCCCACAACATCCCCCATACCTGGTACCTGTTCAATGGTAGCCACACAGAAGAATACTGGTCTGCTCACCTGGCGGATTACCTGCGCTGGTATGCACGCAATTGGTGATAAAATTTTCGCAATAATCCAGTAAAATAAGAACAAATACCACCATCCAAGAAACGGAGTAAATATGTATCATCAGATCACCATCGTTGGCTATTTAGGTAACGACCCTGATATGCGTTTCACGCCCAACGGCCAGGCAGTTACCAGTTTCTCGGTCGCTTCCTCTCGCAAGTACACCAACAACAGCGGACAGCAAATTGATGAAACCACCTGGTTCCGCATCTCCGTTTGGGGTGCGCAGGCGGAGTCCTGCAATCAATACCTGGCAAAGGGACGCCCTGTGCTGGTGATTGGCAGGCTGCGCCCTGATCCGCAAACCGGCTCGCCCAGGATTTTCACCCGCCAGGATGGTTCGATGGGCACTTCTTACGAAGTCACCGCCATCACGGTTCGGTTCCTCCCGGGCGGCAGGGGCGGAGGCAGCTACGAAGAGGACCTGGGTGATGAAGCGGGAGGCGTTGAGACGGACGACATCCCCTTTTAACCCGGAGAGATCATGCCCCCAAAGAACATACCCCAGATTGAATTGCCGGACGATCTTGCATCTCAATATGTCAATTTCGTGCGGATCTCTCATACCGCGTCGGAGTTCATCCTCGATTTCTCCCTGCTGTTGCCCGGTGTTAAGTCACCATCCGTGGAGTCCCGGCTGGTGATGTCGCCCACAGCGGCCAAGCTCTTTTTGCGCGCGCTGACTGAAAACCTCAAACGCTACGAAGGCAATTTCGGTGAAATCGCTGTCCCCGGCAGCCATTCATTGGCGGATGATCTATTCCGCCCCAGCGACCAACCTGAAGAGAAGTAATGGAAAATCACCTCGATTCCCTCTCCGACCGGATCAGAGAGTCCTTTGATCTGCAAAATGAAATCAGGGACAGAGCACTGGCGCAAAGCCGCGACCTGACCCGCCATGCCGCGCGGGCCATCCGTGCCATCCACCGCGACGATACAGCCCTGGCGCAGGAATTTCTTGCCAAGGCGGACAACCTGGCCGCCGAACTGCGCACCGGGCTGGCTGACGAACCTGACCTGTACTTCTCAGGGTATACCCAGGATGCCCTCAAGGAGTTTGTCGAAGCCCACCTGACCGTAGCCACGATCCTCAACCAGAACTGGCCAACACCGGAAGACCTGAAGGTTGAGTATGCCACTTATCTGAACGGCATGTCTGAGGTGGTGGGCGAGCTGCGCCGCCGGATCATGGACCTGATGCGAGCCGGGCATTCCCCTGAGGTGGAGCGCCTGCTGGAGGTGATGGACGACATCTACGCCTTGCTCGTCACCATGGACTACCCCGACGCACTCACCTACGGCCTGCGCCGCCGAACCGACATCGCCCGCAGCATCATCGAACGCACCCAGGCAGATGTGACCGTCAGCTACCGCCAGCAACTGCTGGAGCAGCGCATTGCGGATCTTTCTGTACAGCTATCACAATTTGACCTCGACCAGGAGCACTCCTAAGGCGCCCCCACAGATGTGTTGATGGGAAGAGAACAACCCCGTCCCGGGCTGGCCAGCCCGGGACGATTCGCCTTTCCGTAAAAAAAGTGCTAGACTCTTAGCGGAGCAATGTATGCTTGACAAGAGAGACCCCTGGCAGCGACCGGAGCCAACCCCCGACGCTGAACAACCCCCACCTAAGGAACCCACCCCGCCAACTGAGCCCCTTTACATTCGGTTTTGGGAGCGCTTGCGGCATTGGGGACTGGGTGATTCCGCCCTGCGTTTCGCCACCACGCTGATCACAGCCGTGCTGGTCCTGCTGGTGGTGTGGGTGATGCACACCTTTAATGACCAGGAACCCCTCCCCAATACCGAAACCAGCAGTGTGGCCATGGCCGATGCCCTCAGCGCAGCGACGTCTACCGTGGAGCCCCCCCTGTTCAGTGCCGGCGGTGCCAACCCTGAGGGCATTGCCCACGACATCGGCATGAACACAATTCTTCCCGTCCGCATCCCTCGGTACGAAGTCGTGGAATATACCGTAGAATCCGGCGATTCCATTTTTTCCATTGCCGACAAATTTAACCTGAAGCCCGAAACCATCCTGTGGGGCAACCGCTACACACTGGGTGACGATCCCCACTTCATCCTCCCCGGACAGACGCTCAATATCCTGCCTGTGGATGGCGTGTATCACCAGTGGAGCGCCGGTGAAGGCCTGAACGGCGTTGCCGCATTTTACAATGTGACCCCGGAAGATATCATCAACTGGCCCGGCAACGGACTCGATCCGGAGCAGATCGGCGATTACGCCAACCCGCGCATCCCCCCGGAAAAGATGCTGGTCATCCCTGGCGGCGAAGGCATCTTCACTGACTGGCGTACGCCGCGCATCAGCCGTGAGGAACCGGCCACAGCCAGGCATCTCGGCCCGGGCGCCTGCAGCGCAAGCTTCGACGGCGTGACAGGATCGCTCACCTTCATCTGGCCCACCACCGAACGCTACCTGTCAGGCTTTGAATACACACCGGAGACCAACCACTTCGGCATCGACATCGCCGGCCGCACGGGCAACCCCATCTTTGCTGCCGACCACGGTGTGGTGGTGTATGCCGGGTGGAACGACTATGGCTACGGTGAGATGGTTGTTATCGATCACGGTTCAGGCTGGCAGACCCTGTATGCGCACCTCAGCCAGGTGAATGCCTTTTGCGGGCAGGAGGTCTACCAGGGCGACACGATCGGTTTGATGGGCAGCACGGGCAAGTCCACCGGGCCGCACCTCCATTTTGAGATGCGCAGCGACGACTTCGGGCGGGTTAACCCGTGGAATTTCCTTAATTAAGCCCAACGGGTTAGCAGGAATCCCGCTTCACCCCCAAACCAGCAACATTCACGATAAATACTCGTCATGCTGTGATATTTCGGTTAACTGCAGTGCCGCTGTAAACCAAAAACAGGCAGGTGTAAACACCTGCCCGTTTTGTTTGTTTGACAGTTATCTTTTACCCACCAGGTTGATGCCCCCGGTGGGGCGGGTTTAATCCTCCGGGATCTCACAGTTTAAGGCTTTCAGGGCGGCGTGCCACTCCACTTTTGAGTGCGGGCGGCGTGCGCGAAAGGTGATCCCCAGGGTGCCGAAATTCACGGCACTGCCCTCCTGGGCCGCACCGCTAAAAACATCCTGCTTTCTGGTGATCTTGAAATCCACAAATCCGGCCATCACCACGGTCATCTGTAATTCTGCTTCCAGCAGACCGCCGGCAATTCAGCCAGACCACAGCGAAATATCCTGCTTGGCACTCAGGGGTACCTCTTTTTGCACGAGGATATCGCCAATTTGAATGCGTCCATCGGGTTTAAGCACCCGGACCATCTCCTTCAGGCCGGCGTTCTTGTCCGGCATCAGGTTGAGCACGCCATTAGAGATGACCACATCCGCCCAATCGTCATCAACGGGCAGCTCTTCGCCAAAGCCCTGGCGGAAGGTCACATTATCAAACTGCGCCTCTTCGGCAGCCCGGCGGGCTTTCTCCAGCATGGCGGGTGTCATATCCACGCCGATCACCTGCCCATCGGGGGCAACCATGCGGGCAGCGATCAGGCTGTCGATTCCGGCGCCGCTGCCGATATCCACCACGTTTTCGCCCGGCTTTAGCTCGCCCAGGCTGAAGGGATTGCCCGTGCCTGCAAAAGATTCGATCGCGGTTTCAGGTATGCCTTCCAGCCATTCTTCCTGGTATTCAAGCATTCCGGCCAGCTTGCGGCCGGTATGAAAGTGAAAGCCGAGCTCCGGCTCCAACGCAACGCCTTCATATTCACCCTGGATGGCCAATCTGAGTTCATTGATATTCAGGTTTAAGCCCAGATCAGAATTAGGTTGATTTGTCATTACCAAATACCTCCTTACCCGGCGTGTGCGCCGGTCTACCAATAATAAGTACGGTCCTGCCCGCAGGGGCAACGCAGCCTTGGGGGGTGTATCGGAGCATGTAACCAAAGTTAAATCCTGCGCACCCATTCCTGATTGCCAGGAATGGGTGCGATTTAAACCTGCAGTTGAGTGATGCGGGCTGGAGTGCCAGAACCTGGCTGACCTAATGATGATCTGATCATTGCAGATGATCATCACATGTACATCAAAACATGAAACAATTGATTTAATTATACTTATTTTATCTTATTTATCTTGTTTATTCAAGGGATGGTTGTGGCGCGTGCATTCGGACTACCCATCAGTGTGGGCCCCGATCAAAATAAGGCACTGCTGGTGCATACAGAAAATGGCCGCAGAGAACAGCCCGGTTCACACCTTTTACTGAGAACAACATGAAAGACCGCGGCTTTGGCCAGGGGTGATTTCTCTTAACGCCTGTAGGTGGGTATAATGCTTTCTTGCAGATCGAAAAGACAAAAAATCAAAACGCCGGTTGCTCCAATGTGCAATCATGCTCAGTGCACATGGAAAGCCATCACTCCCCGGCAATCCCGGTGGTGAAAAGCTTTCACAAACGCTTGCGACCGGCCGCGTGGGGCACGATAATAAGCCCCATACAATGAGAACCTAATGGAGGATAAAGTTGGCAGAATCAAGACAGAAAAAGAGTAAAAGCAGACGAGGTTTATGGATTGGGCTGGTCATCGTGGTGCTGACCGGGTTGTTTATCGGTTGGCGGGTTCTGGAATCCCGAAGCGAAGCAAGCCAGGTGTTTGCCAACATCGAGACCGAACCCTACCGGCGGGGCAGCTTGAGCGCATTCATTTTTGGCACCGGCACCGTCCAGCCCTCACAGACAGCCGTGCTGACCTGGTCTGCCAGCGGTATTGTTGGCGAGGTCAACGTTTCTCTGGCTGATACGGTTGAAAAAGACCAGGTGTTGATGTCCCTGGAAACCGACTCCCTGGCCGTGGATATCCTCCAGGCCGAGATAGACGTGATCAACGCCCAAAAAGCGCTGGACGAACTCTATCAAAACTGGGGGGCAGACCTGGCTCAGGCCCGGCTGGACTTACTGAACGCAGAGGAGCGCCTGGAAGACCTGGAAAGCCAGCGCGTGGTGATGAATTACCAGCGCTGCTCTGATGAACGCATCGAAGAATTGGAAGACGAACTGGAACGTGCAGAGCAAGTCTACAATTTCCAGCAGACCGCCCTGAACCTTCAGCGGGTCAACACCGCTCAGGCCAACCTCAATTACTGCCTGGCAGACTATTCAGAGCGCGAGATTGCCGAAGCAGAGCTGGAGATCGAGCTGGCGGAGGCCCGTGTGGCCCGCCTGCGAGAAAGGGTCGAGACCCTCACCAACGGCCCGGACCCTGATGACGTGACCATTTTAGAGACCCGGCTGACCATCGCCCAATCCCGCCTCGACAGCCCCACCATAAAGGCACCCTTTGCCGGCGTGGTCACAGAACTGCCTGCACAAGTCGGCGATGTGGTCCAGATGGGCGCCCGGGCCCTGCGCCTTGATAACCTATCTGACCTGCGTTTGGCGGTACAGATCTCAGAAATTGACATTCCCCAGGTGCGGGTAGGACAGCCCGCCCAACTGGTGTTCGACGCCTATTTCGAGAGCACCTTCAACGGTGAGGTCACCGAAATCTCCCCTGTGGGAACTTCTGCCCAGGGCGTGGTGGAGTACACCATCACTGTGCAGATTTTGGATGCGGACGTGCGCATCCGCCCCGGGATGACCGCCGCCGTGACCCTGGTGGTTGAGGAAATCGAGGACGTGTACATCATCCCCAATGACGCCATCGTCAGCTCAAACGGGCAGTCCCAGGTGTATGTCCGGCGGGGCGGCGACTATGTGGCCGTACCGGTTACCCTGGGCAGCTATTCAGACTTTTACAGCGAAGTGATCGAGGCCGACATCCAGGAGGGTGAGCTGATCGTGCTCAACCCGCCGGCAGAGATCACCGGCGCGATGCCTTTTAACGGCCCGCCCGGGGGCGGCGGGTTTGGCGGATTCGGGAATTAGGCCACATGATGACTGAAGGTGATTTTGTAATTCGAGTAGAAAACCTGACCAAGGTCTACCACATGGGTGAGATCCAGGTGCATGCCCTGCGCGGCGTCAGCTTCAACGTGCGGCGCGGTGAGGTGCTGGCGATCATGGGGCCGTCGGGGTCGGGAAAATCCACGCTGATGAACATGATCGGCTGTTTGGATAACCCCACCGCGGGCGATTATTACCTGGATGGCGAGCTGGTTTCCACCCTGATTGATGACGAGTTAGCCGATGTACGCAACCGCAAAATCGGGTTCGTGTTTCAGCAATTTAACCTGCTGCCGCGGGCTTCTGCCCTGGCGAATGTAGAGCTGCCTCTGCGTTACTCGGGGTCCAATGGAAACCGTAAAGAATTAGCCCTGCAAGCGCTGGAAGCCGTCGGATTGGGTGATCGCGTTAACCACCAACCTAATGAACTGTCAGGCGGTCAACAGCAGCGAGTGGCAATTGCCCGCGCCCTGGTTAATAACCCGGCCATCATCCTGGCAGACGAGCCCACCGGCAACCTCGACACCGCCTCGGGTGATGAGATCATGAAGCTCCTTCTCTCCCTCAATGAAAGGGACGGCACCACCTTATTAATTGTCACACACGACCCTGAAGTCGCAAATCTCGCTGAGCGCGTCATCTACCTTCGTGATGGTTTGATCGAAAATGAGGAGGTGCGCACATGAACTTTTTACTGAACCTTAAAGAAGCCTTTATGAGCCTGAACGCTAATAAACTGCGTTCGGCGCTCACCATCCTCGGTATCGTGATCGGTGTAGCCTCGGTGATCGCCCTGCTCTCACTGGGTGAGAGCGCTGGCGCTTCGATCACCGGCGAGATCGAGAGCATCGGCACCAATGTGATCTACATTTTGCCCGGCAACAACTCTGAAGACGTCAGCAATCCCAAAGACCTGACCTTGCGGGATGCCCAAGTGCTATCCTCATCGACCCGCGCCACCGAGATCGACTATGTGGCTCCCGTCTTTTCGGGTTCTGCTGAAATTACCCATTCTGCCCGCAGCATCACCAGTTCTATCCTCGGAATCACCCCGGATTACCAGTTTGTGCAAAACATCACCATGGCAGAGGGAACGTTCATTGACCAATCCCAGGTGGAAGGGCGCAGCGCTGTTGTCGTTCTGGGGCCTTCCAGGGCTGAGCAGTTGTTAGGCAGAAGCTCAGGCGTGGTTGGGACCACGGTGCGGATTGGGGGTTACCCATATCGCCTCATCGGCGTCGCTGAGCCTAAAGGCGGCAGCGCTTTTAATAACCCTGATAACAATATTTACATCCCCATTTCGACCGCCCAAGCCCGCCTGCCGCGCAGCGGCGCACCAGACCGCGTTCAATATATACTGGTCTCGATGGTGAATATCGACAACGCCAACCTGGCGCTCCGGCAAATCCGTGAGGTCTTGCGGATGACCCATCGCATTCCCCCACGCAGCCCCGACGATTTCACTTTGCTCAACCAGCAAGACTTTTTGGCGGTTGCTTCCTCGATCACCAACATCATGACCATTTTCCTGGGAGGTATCGGGGCGATTTCCCTGTTGGTGGGCGGAATCGGGATTATGAATATCATGCTCGTATCCGTCACCGAGCGCACACGCGAGATTGGGTTGCGCAAGGCGCTGGGGGCGCGCAAGGCGGATATCCTGCTTCAGTTCCTGACGGAATCGGTGCTGCTCAGCCTGTTCGGCGGCATATTTGGCATTATTTTGGGGTGGGTCATCTCAGCCGGTGTCAGCCAAATCGCCATGCGCAGCGGTGCGCCCCTGGAGGTCGCCGTCACCGTGAATTCTGTGATTTTGGCTACGCTGTTCTCCGCTGCAGTGGGTGTTTTCTTTGGCTACTATCCTGCCAATCGGGCAGCCGGACTGGCACCTGTTGAAGCACTGCGTTATGAATAAACCCATGCGCAGAAAAACTGCACTAATACATTAAAATAAGTGTTTATTAGGCCCCCCAAGGCAGTAACCAGCGCATTTAATGGGCGTGCGTAGGGTGATCGTAGGGTAACCGTCAAGTAAACAACCCCCTGGGGTGCTACAATTGGAACATCTAAGACACTTTTCTTCTCCTTCTGATGAGCGCCAGGGTCGGCGTCCCTGGCGCTCAACAATTTAATGGCCTAAACAGGCTTTTTCCAGGCGTTGATGTTCATAATCCGAATAGTTGCCCAGGTAAGAGTCGATCCCCGCCCCATGCAGGTAGAGGATTCGGTTAACGATCCTGTCCAGGAAATAGCGGTCATGCGAGATCGCCAGGATGGTGCCGTCGAAGTCAAGCAGGGCATCTTCCAAGACTTCACAGGAGGGAATATCGAGGTGATTGGTCGGCTCATCCAGCAGGAGGAAATTCGCCCCTGTAAGTGTGATCAGGGCAATCTGCAGGCGGGCGCGTTCACCCCCTGAGAGCCCCCCGACGGGCAGATCACGCTGCTCGTAAGCGAAGCGGTACTTCTTTAGGTAAGCCACGCCGCGGTTTTCAGAAAAATTTCCCGTCTTACAAATCGTTTCCAGCAAGCCCCATTTCGGGTTCAGCGTTTCGAACTCCTGGGCATAGTAGCCAGGTTTAATGCTCGGCCCCAGGTAGACCGTCCCGGAATCCGGGGGCAGCGTACCCAATATCACGCGGATGAGGAGGGATTTACCCGCTCCGTTTGGGCCGATCATCCCCACCCGGTCACCGTACCGCAGCAGCAGGTTGATATTTTCAAGGATTGTAACGGTTTGGCTCCCGTCCTCAGAAGGGAAGCCTTTGCTCAGCCCGTCAATCTCCAGCACCTTTTCACTGCCGCGCCAGCCCCCAAGGTTGATGGCGATCCTGTCATCATCGGAGGGAGGTGAATCAATGCGATCCAGGCGGTCAAGCCGCTTGAGGATGTTCTTGCCGCGGTTGGAAAATTTGGGGTTGTCATAAACTTTGCCCCACATCAACAGGCGTTTGGCGGCCTGCTCCAGGCGCGAGATTTCCTTTTGCTGAGCCTGGAACAGTACAGCCTGGCGCTGCAAGCGACGCTCTTTTTCAAACACATATTCAGAATAATTGCCTTTGAACTGCTCGATTCGGCCGTTATCAACCTCCAGTATCTCGTCCACGACCATATCCAAAAAGTAACGGTCGTGGGAGACGATTATCACGCTCCCCGGGAAAGTTTCGATCAGCTTGCTCAGCATGGCTTTGCCATCCAGGTCCAGGTGGTTGTCGGGCTCATCCAGCAGCAAGATGTCGGGCCGGCCGACCATAATGCGCGCCAACCCGAGGAGCTTTTTCTGCCCGCCGCTGAGATGTTCCACCGGCAGGGTGATCTCATGGTCATCAAAGCCGATAGCCGTCAGCAATGCCCTGACCTGTCCTTCCAGCCCGGGACCACCGAGCTGGTTGTAGGCATCCAGGAGCTTTTCCTGCTGGTCAAGCAAGCGGGCCAGGCGCCCGGGTTGGGTGTAATAAGCCGGGTCGGCAAATTTGGCCTCCAGGGCGGCGAGGTCACCCTCAAGGGAGAGCACGCGCTCTGCGCCGTGGCGGACGTACTCACAGGCGGATTGCTCAGGCTCGAAGGCTATTTCCTGGGCCATATAGGCGATATGCAGGTTTTTCTCCCGAACAATGAAGCCTGAATCCGGCTTAAGTTCGCCCAGGATCAGCTTAAGCAGGGTGGTTTTGCCGCTGCCGTTGGGGCCAATCACGCCGTAACAGCCCGCCTGGATCGCACAGGAGGCATCCTGGAGAATGAGATTTGCAGGGTAAGAAAAGGTAACTTTATCAAGGCGAAGTGTGATCATGGTGGAATAGGGGGTCAGTCGGTGAATGGTGAGAGATAAATAGTGAACGGTGCACAGGCATTCCGTCCTGTGCCGCCAGGGTTTAAACGCAATTCAAGGTGGATTTTTTCACACTCGTAACGCACAATTTACCCTTCACAAAGTTCAACCGCTCTTTCCCACACCGCGTTGAACATGGCGGGGGTCAAACGGCCGGTGAGGGTGTTTTGCTGGCTGGGGTGGTAGGATGCCAGCAGCCAGGGCAATCCATCGCCAAGGCAATAAAGGGCATTATGCTTGAATGGTGGTCTCCGCGAGTGGGGCATTTGGGGCTGAAAAATTCGTAAAATTCCCTCAAACGCGACCCTGCCAAGGGCGACAAAACCCTGCAACTCTGGCAGCAGGCTGATCTCAGCTTCCAGCCAAGGCAGGCAGTTCCTGATTTCGGCGGCTATTGGACGGTTTTGGGGCGGCACACAGCGGCAGACGGCGGTGATAAACACATCGGTCAGGGCTAACCCATCATCACGGTGATCTGCGCTATCCTGGTTGGCAAAGCCTACCTGGTGCAGGGTGGGATACAGGAAGGAACCGCTGGAGTCACCGGTGAACATCCGGCCGGTGCGGTTGGCGCCGTGAGCGCCGGGTGCCAGGCCGACGATCATAATTCGGGCATCCGGGTCGCCAAACCCCGGTACGGGTTTGCCCCAATAGGTCTGATCGCGGTAGGCTTTACGCTTGGTGTTGGCTACTTCCTCCCGCCAGGCAACCAGGCGGGGGCACCTGCGGCAGGTGATGATTTGATCTTCCAATGCGGGGAGCGTTGTGGCCATAGACCTATTCTAATGGAAATTCACCTTTCGGGAGTGCTCGCTCGACCACCTGTGCTCAATAAAACCGTCGGGATGCCCGGGCATCCCGACGTAAACTGAAATCCTATTCCGATGGCACCGAGTTCAAAGCGCACAAGATGCGTTCCGTGGGACGCCAGGCTGTTTACGCTACGGGATCGCGTCCGGCGGAATCAGGAAAGAAGCCATCATCTCATCCAGCGGCAGCAACACAGGGTAGAATGCATCCGGCGACTGTGCGTCCAGCTCGCCTTCGATGTTGCTGAGGTAAGCCTCGAAATTGTTCGCAAAAGTTTCCCAGCCTTCTGCAGGTTCTGTGTACACATCGGGGTAGAACAGGGGATGGTTCACTGGCATCACAGCCGAGATGAGATGAGCGCCGTCATCCGTCAGACCGATGAAGGCATAAAAGGCGCTGTCGTTGCTGATCGGCGCGGCCGCCTGGCTGTAATGGGTGACAAACCGCACACCACTGCCGCCGCGAAAATTGATGTAAGCCACCTGGGCTCGCAGGATTTGGGCGGCGTTGAAGACAGGTACAAAGGGAATGCTGTCCGGGTTTGGATTTTGGCTTGCCAGCAAGGCCTGCAATTCGGTGACCAAATTCTGATAGAGCGGGTCCAGGGCGATAAGCTCGTCCAGCGGATAAATCCGGACAACAGGGTCGTGGTAGGCGTTTTCAACGGGGTAACCGGCCAGTGTGATCTCAATCATGTCCGGGTGAAAACCCCAGATAGGCAGGTCTGCCGTGGGCGGCTCAGCAGGCAGCATGACTTGCATAAAACCCTGGCTGTATTGATCCGGGTAACAAAATTCCACGTTGAAGGCTGAGGCAGTGACCATCGCTGCCGAACAGGTGGATGGTTCCTCGGTCGGCTCAACGGTCGGCTGAACGGGCGGTTCATCGGTCGGTTCCGCTGTTGGCTCCTCAACCGGAAGTGTGACCACCTCTTGTGTGGGTTCCGGTTCAACCTGGCGGGTTATCTCAGCCTCACCGGGTGGGGGCGTTTCTACTGCCGGCGTCCACGGAAGCCCACAAGCCAGCGAGGCCAACAGCACGATCATCAGCATAAGAAGAAAAGATCGGTGTTTCATTTCAACGCCTCCTATCCAGCTATTAATCGAAAAAACAGGTCAACACCATAATTAAACGTCTTGGCAAGACGAACGGTTCCAGATCAATATTATCCATTGATCAAGGTGATTATTTGTTATTCCTTCGGCTTTTTAGTATATCATATAAACCAGTGGCGAGAATCTCGCCACTGGTGTGCCTGTGTTTACAATCCTGGGTACCCGCTCAGGTGACGGTTATGGTATGTATAAGGTGATCGATGTCTCACCCTCAACATATCCATACCCTCCAAGGCTGATACCGGTCACATCAAAGGTGATGCTGCTGGTCTTTGTGCGGACGTTAAGCGAAACCGTACATTGACCCGCCGTATCGGTCGTGCAGCTCGCCGAACCACCTGTACCCCAGATTCCGCTGACCACAGCCCCGGGCAAGGCCGGCTCAACGGTGAGGGTTACTGATGCCTTCCAAAAATTTTTATTCATTAAAACACTGGACCCCGTCAGCGAGGCGACGGTGATTGTCTCTGCGCCGCTGCTCACGGTCACTGGCTTAGCTTTCGTGCCGGTTGCGCCCTGATCGTCGGTCACCATCAGGGTAACCTGGTATGTGCCCGGGGCGGCATAAGTATGGGATGAATGCTGTTCTGTAGAACCTGCGCCATCGCCGAAGTCCCAGCTCCAGGCCACAATGCTGCCATCGTCTGTGCTGGTATCGGTGAAGTCCGCCGTAAGGCCATTGGTGGTGAAAGCGAAATCGGCATCTGGCGGCAGATTTCCAGGCCCTCCGGCAGAGATTAAAGCCGGTTTGAATGTGCGCACATCCAGCAGAGGCTCCTGGCCGCCGTCACCCGAATCATCAATCCAGGCAAAATTGCCGGCGAGTTTAACCTGATTGTACAAACTGTACACATCAGCAGCGTTGGCGGGGGCGTTTGCACTGGCCAGCAGCGCTAAAGCGCCGGCCACATGAGGGCTGGCCATCGAGGTCCCGCTGATAGTGCCGTATCCGCCCTTTTCCAGCGGATAGGTGGAAAGGATGCACACCCCTGGTGCAGCAATATCCACCGCCGGACCCCAGTTGCTGAAGTCAGCCAGGGTATCATCCTGGTCTGACCGGCAGGTGGGGCTGCCCAAACCTCCGGGGATGCCGTCAAAGTCGGCCAAGGCGCTCACCGTGAGGACGTTATCGAAGGCTGCCGGTGAATAATCGCGGGCATCGGCATCCGAGTTACCTGCCGCAACGGCAAAAGCCACACCCAGGTTAACGGCGCCCTGGATGGCATCGTATTCCGCCTGGCTGTAACCGCTGCCGCCAAGGCTCATATTGGCCACCTCGATGGTGTCGGCGTGGGCAGCGACCCAATCGATGCCTGCGATGATCCACGAGCTGTAGCCGCTGCCGTTTTTATTGAGCACTTTAACAGCCCAAAGCCGGGCACCGGGTGCCACCCCGACAACCCCATCACCATTATCGATCGCCCCGATCGTCCCGGCGACATGCGTCCCGTGGTAGTGATCATCGTCGCCGCCCTGTTCGCACTTCACTCTAAAGAAGTTCCCCAGGGTGCAGTTAATGCCGCCCATAACATTCAGGTCGGGATGCTGAAAATCAATCCCGGTGTCAATCACAGCCACATCGACATCCACACGCCAATCGTCAACGCCGTCAATGTCGATATCCCCGTTGGTGTCAGCAAAGATACGCTGGATGCCCGTCGGCACCGTTTGAGCGCTGATGGCGCGTTCCATATCCTCCACCACGTAGGCAACCCGCGGGTCCTTTTGCAATGCAGCCAATCGACCGGGTGGAACGATAGCGGACATACCCTTCAGCGCATGTTCGTAGACGAACCCAGTCTGCAATCCATAGGCTTTGGCTATGCTGGGGACTTCAACCTGCGGAACCACTGAATTCTTAAAAACGATGATATAAGACCCATCTACGGGAGGTTTGTTTTGGGCGTGATTTGTTGCCAGGGCAGTGCGGGGCGTCACCAGGCTCAGCAGGATCATCATCAATAGACAGACGGCGGTAAGGCAAACGAAACCCCTTTTGTGGGGCAAGTAACTAAACGTGCGCATATCTACCTCCTGAATTGTTCAATGGGTTGGGTATTTAAAATGGAATAGCAGGATGAATTTGGCCTTGCACTGATAGATTAGCACTTTTAGGGGCAAATTTCAATACACAAACCCAGCATCCTCTGGGGTTATTAGGTTCCCAAAGGCCTGGAAGTGATCACCGGTTCAGACGATGCCAGTTTGTTAAGGCGGCTTTTTGTTTTGTCCTTGTGATTAAACCAAACAGGGACTGCCGTGTTTGACAGTCCCTGTTTTTTTGATCAGCGTGCCTGGTTTTAGCGTTTTAAGGCTTCCCAGCCGGCATAGTGGGCGGTACTGCCCAGTTCAGCTTCGATGCGTAGAAGTTCGTTGTATTTCGCCACACGGTCTGAACGGGCAGGGGCACCTGTCTTGATCTGGCCGGTGTTCATCGCCACTGCCAGGTCAGCAATGGTGGCATCTTCCGTCTCGCCAGAGCGGTGAGAGGCAACCGCCGTCCATCCATGTGCCTGGCACATCGTCACGGCTTCGAGGGTTTCGGTCAGCGAGCCGATCTGGTTGACCTTGACCAGCAAGGAGTTGCAGGCTTTTTCCGAGATGGCCTGGGCAACCCGTGAGGGGTTTGTGACCAGCAGGTCATCACCCACAATTTGGATGCGATCGCCAACCTGCTCGGTGAACCGCTTCCAGCCTTCCCAGTCATCCTGGGCAAAACCGTCTTCAATCGAAACGATCGGGTATTTATTGACCCAATCCACCCAGAAGGCAACCATTTCCTGGCTGGTGAGTTTACGATTCTCGGTGCGCAAGTGATAAACGCCTTCTTCTTCGTTATAAAACTCGGAGGCTGCCGGGTCGAGGGCGATGGCGACATCCTCGCCTGGCTTGTAGCCAGCCTTTTCGATCGCTTCAAGGATGGTCTCAACTGCCTCTTCATTGGTCTTGAGTGCAGGGGCGTACCCGCCTTCATCACCGACCAGGGTGGCATACCCTTTTTCCTTGAGGACCTTCTTGAGGGTGTGGTAAATCTCTGCACCCCAGCGCAGGGCTTCAGAGAAAGTGGGGGCGCCCAGGGGCATGACCATGAATTCCTGGGCATCAGTGGTCTGCCATCCGGTGTGCGCGCCGCCGTTCACGATGTTCATCATCGGCACGGGCAGCTCGTGGGCGTAAACGCCGCCCAGGTAGCGGTAAAGCGGCAGGCCAACAGCAGTCGCGGCAGCTTTCGCCACGGCCAAACTGGTCCCCAGGATGGCGTTGGCGCCCAACGCGCTCTTATTGGGTGTGTTATCCAGCGCCAGCATCGCCATATCGATGGCCATCTGCTCGGTGGCATCCGCGCCGATCAGCGCCTCTGCGATCCGGGTGTTGACATTATTGACCGCAGTGAGAACGCCTTTGCCAAGATAGCGCTTCGGGTCGCCATCGCGCAGCTCCAGGGCTTCGTGAACACCGGTCGATGCGCCTGAGGGCACCGCTGCCCGTCCCCAGCTCCCATCTGCCAGGATAGCTTCCACTTCTACGGTGGGGTTGCCCCGCGAGTCGAGCACTTCGATGGCACGTAAAGAAATAATCCTTGTATCCATAACTTACCTCCGAACTTTCTAATGACTTGGTTTCATCGCAATGTTTATATAAACCTGCCGTATCAATCTGCGGGCAGGAATATTTCTTCAAGTTCAATATTATCACGCCAGGTGCGTAAAATGAGCTCGTCTGGCTCCAAGCTTACAATTTCATATTCCTGAATGCCGCCGGGCTCCAGGTCCAGCACCAGGGCGAGTTCAAGCGCCTGCAAATTGACTGACCAGGTGCCAGTCTGAACACCTTCAGCCGTGGTGAGCGTGATTGGCCCATCTGCAGAGAAGGTGAGGGTTTTATCGGCTGTTTCCTGTTCGACTCCGCTTTCAAGATAGGCAGACAACCGCCAGGTTCGCAGCAGCAGTGATAGGTCCGCCTCGACTATCGGGTAAGCAGTTTCTGGGGAGGTGCTTTCTGCCAAGGGCACAGCCGGGTAAGCCTCAGCCCCCGGTTCAGCCTCGGTCAGCTCGTCAGGACACGGCTCTTCACTCTCGGCGCCGGTCAGGTCGATGGGGCACAATCCCTCAACCGGCTCGTCCGGCTGACAGGCCGTTAAGGCCAGCACCAGGAGTAAAATGACGATCAGGATTAACTCTCTGCGTTTATTCTTCAACAGTTTACATCCTCCAAACAGCGGATTTGCTTTAAGGTCGTCTACTCGGTCGATCTTTCACGCACGGCTGCCACAAATGCGACAAACAAGGGGTGGGGACGGTTTGGCCGTGAAAGGAATTCGGGATGAAATTGGGACCCCAGCATAAAGGGATGGTCCTTGAGCTCGGCAATTTCAACCAGCCGGTTGTCCGGTGAGACCCCGGAGCAAATCATACCAGCCTCTGCGAGTGCCGGCCGATAATCGTTGTTCAACTCAAACCGGTGGCGATGGCGTTCATCCACCTGGTCCGTTTGGTATGCCTGCTGCGCTTTTGTGCCGGGGATCAATCTGCAAGGATACAAACCCAAGCGCATTGTGCCGCCTTTATCGGTTATGTCGTGCTGGTCGGGCATCAGGTCAATGATCGGCGCCAACGTTGCATGGTCAAATTCAGACGAATTGGCCGTCTCTTCCTGCAGCACGTGCCTGGCAAATTCAATCACCATCACCTGCATCCCCAAGCACAAACCAAGGTATGGAATATCGTTTTCGCGTGCAAATTGTGCCGCCTTTATTTTACCTTCGATTCCGCGACTCCCAAATCCGCCCGGCACGACAATGCCATCAACCTGCTTGAGGATCTCCAAGCCTCCTTCTTTTTCGAGGTCGCTGGAGTGCACCCAGGTGATTTCCACCTCCACACCATTGGCAATCGCAGCGTGCTTGAGGGCCTCCCGCACGCTGATATAAGCGTCATGGAGCTCAACATACTTGCCGACCAGGGCAATGTTGACCGTGGGTTTGGGTTGTTTAATCTTGGTGATCAGGTTTTCCCATTCTTTGAGGTCGGGTTGCTGCTTTGCCTCCAGGTTGAGGCGTTTAAGCAATAAATCCGCAATGGAGGTTTCTTCCAGGAGCAGCGGAATTTCATACAAGATCGACGTGGTCACCATGGGAATGACGGCATTGGCATCCACATCGCAGAACAGGGCGATTTTCTCCCTGATATCCGCGTTGACCGGGTAATCTGAGCGGGCGACGATCAAATCCGGGATGATGCCGATCGAGCGCAGCTCACGCACGGAGTGCTGTGTGGGTTTGGTCTTGATCTCACCGGTGGCGCCGATATGGGGCAGCCAGGTCAGGTGCACGTAGGTCGTGTTCTCCCGGCCCTGGTCAAACCGCATCTGGCGGATCGCCTCAAGGAAGGGCAGACTTTCAATATCGCCGACGGTGCCGCCCACCTCAACCAGCACAATCTCAGCGCCCGTTTCTTTACCCACCATGCGCACCCGGCGCTTGATCTCGTTAGTGATGTGGGGGATAACCTGGATGGTGCCACCGAGGTAGTCCCCGCGCCGCTCCCGGCTGATGACCTCAGCATATACCTGGCCGGTGGTGACGTTGCACACCTTGCTCAGGCGGATGTTGATGAAGCGTTCGTAATGCCCGAGGTCAAGGTCGGTCTCAGAGCCGTCATCGAGCACAAACACCTCGCCATGCTGATATGGGCTCATCGTGCCAGGATCGACATTGATGTAGGGGTCCAGCTTTTGAACTGCGACGGAAAACCCGCGCGCTTTCAATAGCCGGCCAACCGCTGCCGCAGTGACCCCCTTGCCGACCGAACTCAAAACACCCCCGGTGACAAAAATATACTTGGTTTGCATTTTGCCTCCATCACCCGTCATCTGACCGTCCATAAGTGCTACCGAACCTGGCAGTTTACTATTTAAAAGCTAAGGGGAGGGCCGATGGTTCCGGCACCTCCCCGGGATTTTCTATCCAATCCTTCTAAAACCCACGCTTGTGGGCGAGAAATCTAAATTATGATTCTTGACCAATTTTCTTCTCCAGAGTGCGTGAGAGAATGTCATCCTGCTCAGAAGAGGAGTCCTTCTTTTTGCGGGGTTTTTGTTTTGACGCAGCAGCCTCTTCACCCTCAGACTTTTCCATCGCCTGGCGCATGGCAATCTCCATGGCGGTCAGATCGGGTTCCTGGGCCTGCTCCTCTTCTTCTTTCACACCTGCAGCCTGGCTGAGCTGTTCGGGAAGTTCCTGAAGGGCCTTAATGCTGAGCTTGATCTGTTTCTTGCGGCGGTTGACCTCCAAAACCTTGGTTTCAACCTCATCACCCTCACGAACCACTTCACTGGGGGTGCGCACATAGCTGTGCGAAAGCTCGCTGATGTGGATCAACCCGGGGCGCTCAGCGCCAATTTCAACGAAGGCGCCAAAGGTCTCCAGGCGAATCACCGTGCCTTTGACCGTCATACCTGGTTTGATCTCACGCCACTCCAATGCGAGGGGCTCTTTCATGGTCAGCTCGATGCGGTCTTTGCGCACACGTTTGACCCAAAAGTCCAGTTTTTGGCCTTTTTCTAACACCTCTTCAATGCTGTTGAGCGGTTTTTTTGGATCACCATCTTTGACAGCCTGTGAAATATGAATGAATGCAGGGACCTCACTACCAATATCCACCAACGCTCCCTGCAGCGTTGTCTTCAGCACCGTCCCCGTATAGCGCTCCTTTGCTTTGATATCTTTTTCTTGTTCCATGGTGCTTTCTTCTCCCAATAACGATACAATTTTACGAAGGATGATTATACTTTGCGGGGATGTTTATGTCAAACCAGGGTCATACGGCGCTGAGAACCGGGAGGAACAAACCCAGCCTGAGCATGTCAGCCCTCAGGCCGCCTTAAAACATTAATTAATCAACAAAACCAGATTGCTTTACAGGGTTCGTTTGGTTGCATCAGAAAATGTGGTTATTCAACACCTTCGGCTGTTGCCAAGATGCGCCCAATTGTGCGTAAATCAATCCCCCTAGGGCTATTCCGCTGGTTTAGGTGCGCTGGCGCAGCAACCACCAGGCCAGGCCGCCCCCAAGGGCAATCACACCCAGGGCAATCTGCACGGCGCGCAACGCACTGCGCCATGCGGGTTGTGCCGGCTCTACGATGGCGGAGTCCGTGCTTCGGCTGATGATCTCGCCGCCCTCTTCAGGATTTATGCCAAGAATGGGCATGCCGTTTTCGTCATCCATGGGCATTTGCAGGGCATAAGCTTCCTCTTGCTCTGCCGGTAAGGCCTCAAGGACAATTTCCGGCGCCTCTACAGGCGTATCCTCCGGCACCTCACCAGCGACGGGCTCTTCCTCTACTGCAGCCTCAAGCTCAACGGGCATGGATTCGATCATCATTGGTTCTTCCATCAACTCAACACCCCCGCCCATACCGTTCGCTTTCGCGTCAGCGCCACCTGAGCCAGTCTGCCCCCACAGGATCAGGGGTGCTGGTTCACCCGAGTCCATCATGGCTTCCTCCAACATGGGTGCCGTAGCCATCTGGGTGCGGGCCAGGGGCCCGCTGGTGAACAGGAACTCCACGCCAAACAAGACCATCAGCATAACGGCCGCCAGTGCGGAGGCCAGGCGCAAGGTGCCCACAAAAGGCTGTTTCTTGGGTTGACGCACAGAGACCATTTCGGGTGACAGTGTGTAACGGCGCGGCGCACGCATGCGCGGCAAGTCAGCCAGCATCCGTTTGGTTTGGCGCAGTTTCTCCAGCCTGACCTGCAGGGCAGGCTTCGATTGGAGACGCTCGACAAACACCTGGCTTTGTGCCGGGCTTAATTCGCCGTCCAGGTATGCGGAAAGTGTTTCTAATTCCTGGGTCATTTGCCTTTCATGCTTCATAAGGTTTCCTCATCCCTTAGACGAAAGGTCTCGGGTAAAAGTTCCCAAAAGCCCTGAAGACATTCCTGCACCCGCTCGCGAGCCCGGGCCAGGCGGCTTTTGACCGTCCCAACCGGTGTGCCGGCCGCTTCTGCTGCCGTCTGGTAATCCAGTCCCTCCACATCCACCAGCACCAGGATGATCTTGAACTTGCGGTCCAGCCCGTTGATGCAGTTTTGGATGGCATCCTGCAGCTCGGCTTGTTCGGTGCGCGCTTCAGGCAGTGGGTCATCGTCTTCGAGCCAATAGGGGTCCTCGACCCTTTCGCCGTCGGGCATCTCAGGTCTGAGCGGAGCAACAGGCTGCCGCTGACGCCGGCGCAGCTCATCGTAGCAGTTATTGGTCACGATTCTCAGCAGCCAGGCTTTAAATGACCCACCGCGGTACTGATTCAATTTTTGATAAGCCGAGATAAAGGCTTCCTGTGCTGCGTCATCCGCGGCACCATGTTCCCCCATAATGCGGTAAGCGACATTGTAAGCCATATCCTGGTAATGCAAGACCAGGGTGTTGAAGGAATCCAGGTCGCCATCGAGTGCGTTTTGAATTAGGATTTGCTCGTCCATTTGAGTCTTTCGGCTAAGTTCGCTTCACAAGGACAATCACAAGACCGTTGTTAAACCATACCCGATTCAATCCTTATCCTCGTCGGAAAGGCTGCGCAAGTGGGGGAAGAGAATCACCTCCCGGATGCTGCGCCTGCCGGAGAAGAGCATCACCAACCGGTCAACCCCGATCCCAAAACCGCCCGCCGGGGGCATGCCGTAACTGAGGGCATTCAGGAAATCATCATCCATGGGATGCTGCTCGTCATCGTCATCTGCGTAAGCCCGGCCCATTTCGAGGAAGCGCTGTTCCTGGTCCAGAGGGTCGTTCAACTCTGTAAAGGCGTTGCACAGCTCCATGCCGCCGACAAACCCCTCAAAACGCTCCACTGTGGCGGGATTATCGGGTTTGCTCTTGGCAAGGGGTGAGATATCGCGGGGATAATTATACAGGAAGGTCGGCTGGATGCAATTGGGCTCTATAAAGTCGCTGATCAGGGTGTCGATCAGCTTGCCGCGGGTTGACCCGGGTTTGTGCTTAATCTGCTGTGCTTCCATGGCCGTCTGCAGTGATTCTGCCGTCGGGTGCAGGTCGAAATCAATGCCGGTTGCATCCAGGATCGCCTGGCGCAGCTCAATCCGCTTCCAGGGCGGCGAGAGGTCGATCTCCTGCCCGTCATAGGTGATCTTGGTGGTCCCCAAAACCTGCTGGGCGGCAAAAGCCACCATCTGTTCGGCGAGGTCCATCACCTCCAGGTAATCGGCGTAAGCCCAGTAGAATTCGAGCTGGGTAAACTCGGGGTTATGCTTGTAAGACACGCCCTCATTGCGGAAATCCCTCCCGATTTCGTACACCCGCTCCAAACCGCCGACCAGCAGCCGTTTGAGATACAGCTCGAAGGAAATCCGCAGGTACAGGTCCTGGTGAAGCTGGTTATGGTGCGTGATGAACGGCTGGGCGGCCGCCCCGCCATAGATAGGCTGGAGGATGGGCGTCTCTACTTCGACGAAATCATGCTCATCCAGGAACTTTTGCAGTGAGCGCACGGTTTTCGAGCGGATTTTGAAGATCTCCTGTACATCGGGGTTGACCGCCAGGTCAACATAGCGCTGCCGGTAGCGGGTTTCGGGATCGCTGAGGGTGGCATGGCGCACCACCTCGCCATCAACAACTTCATCTTTGGCGGCAGGCAGAGGGCGCAGGGCTTTGGCCAGCATTTTAAAATCCTCTACGTAAAGGGATACTTCGCCCCGTTTCGTCCGGAATATATACCCGCTGGCCTGGATAAAATCGCCTAAATCGAAGAAACCGGCCAGTTCGGCCATCTTTTCTTCGCCCAAATTATTGACCCTGAAGAAGAGCTGCACCCGCCCGTCGCGGTCCTGGATGTGGGCAAAGGCGATCTTCCCCATGGGGCGCAGCGCCCGAATGCGTCCAGCCAATGTGACGTTCACGGGAGCCTCGTCATTTTCGGCTTCCGAGCGCAAGAAAGCATCGATAGCTTCCTGGCTGGTGTGGGTTTGCTCTGCGCGGGTGGGATAGGGTTCAAGACCCTGTTCCTGCATAGCCCGCAATTTTCTCAGACGCCCCTGTTCCAATTCAGAAAAGGATTCTTCCAGCATAATACCTTCCTCTAACTCATAAATAAAAACCCCGACCAGTCAGACCGGGCGGGGCTGTTTCATCCATTGATGGAATATTATCCGACCGAGAGAATCTCGATCTCGAACTCTCCGCCAGGGGCTTCAACTTTAACTTTATCACCAGCCTTATGATTAAGCAACGCTCTACCCAGCGGTGACTCATTAGAAATACGCCCCAAACGAGGGTCTGCTTCGGCAGCCCCAACGATCGTGTACTCTTCCGGCTCCAGGCCTTCTTCCTGCACCTTAACCCGGGAACCAACCTGGATATTCTCCGATTTGGTCGATTCTTCAATCAGGTGCGCATTGGAAAGCAGGATCTCAAGCTCTTTGATGCGCCCCTCGACAAAAGATTGCTCATTTTTTGCTGCTTCTAATTCGGCGTTTTCGATCAACTCGCCGTCTTCCAATGCTTCACGCAAACGGTCAGCAACCTCAATGCGTTTTTCCGAGCGCAGGTATTCCAGCTCTTGCTGCAATCGTTCAAAACCTTCACGTGTTAAATATGAACTGGGCATAATTCCGATTTCCTTCCAATATTGCTTTCTTTCTTACGAGAGGGAAACCCCCCTCAGGATGTTAAACAAAAAAACTCGCTATCTTCTCGAAGTTTTGTGCGCATCGCCCTCTTGAAAACAGTGGTTGGTCTTTGTAGGCAGTTATCATATCACAATTATCCCCCATGTGCAAGCGCGAAGCATGATTTGGTGCGAAATATATGTAAGAAATGCAATAATTTGAAAATTCTTATCGTAATTTAAAACCAGTATTAAGATTATTAAAGAGCATTCAACTGGCCCAGTTAAGTGGGCGAGTCTATCAACCGGAGCTCATGCGAAAACACCGCCTTGCTCTGCTATAATTCAGCCTATGATCGCGCGGCTTGACACCCTCGTAAGCAAACTGTGGCCCAAACTGGATGAGCGCCCTGCCCCGACCCGGTATCTCCTCCTCAGCAACCTGGTAGGCCTGATTTACAGCCTTCCCCTGGTGTTGTTCGGTTTGGGTTGGCTGGTGATCAACAGCGACTGGCCCCTCTTTATCAGCCAATGGCCTTTGTTTGCACTGATCCTGGCGGTTATTTTCATTTTCGGCCGGATGCGCTACTATATCATGCACTCGCTGCACAACGGTCATGTGATCGGTTCTTATGGCGATTTCACCTGGGTGATTTTATGGGCGAGCCTGCTGGTTGTGGGACATGCGGTCATCTGGTTATTCCTGTTTCGTATGCTGCTGGAGTTGATCCTCTCCTTCCGGCGCGCGGTTAACAAAGATGCGCGGCTGGAAAGCTTTCGCACCGCTGGCTTGAGCTCGGCGGGCTTACTGATCCCCACCATGCTGGCGCTGGAGGTTTTCCAAAGGTTGAACGGGGTCATCCCGCTGCCAGGATTGAACCCCGGTAGTCTCTGGCCTGCTTTGGCAGCGGTCCTGGTGTTTGCTGTCAGTTACTACTTGGTGTGGCTACCTTTTATTGCTTACGTGAGCTGGGTGCAAACACAAAAATTCAACAACCCCCATGCGGGCAGCCTGATGTGGTTTGCCCTGGCGACGATCGGCATCCCCTTTCTCACCCTGCCTTTGGTCGTTTTAGCCAGCGGGATCTTCATTGAGCATGGCTCGCTGGTGTTTGCCGTGTACTTCCTGGGCCTTTTTCTGGTGGCCGCCCTGGCTTACCAGCTCAGCCGGTCCGCGGAAAAAAGCCGCAGGCAGTCCGATCAATTGAGGGGGTTGGAAAGACTGGGGCTTGACATCCTGGCCATGCCGCCTGACGCGCGTGAGCTGCCGTCCTTGCTGAGAACTCACATCCCGAACATGTTTCCCTGCCGGCGGGCTGCCGTCTGGCTGGCACCGGAAACCTACCTGCTGCGCTTTCCTGGCGCGCAGGACAAGTACACACCCGAAATCTGGGATTGGCTGATGACCCAATCGGAGCCGATGGGTTTTCTTGAGCATGAACCCCTGCCCTGGGCAGAGGCACCCGAAAACCATCATGCCCTGCTGTCCGCCCCGGTGATCGACCCGCTTTCAAACGAAACTATCGGGGGCATTTTCATCGAGCTTCTCACCCTGCCGGAGCGCTGGAACCAACAAACGCTCAGAGATCAATTTCCTGCCGTTCACAACCTGACGGCACAAATCGCCACTGCACTGCAGCAGGCACAAACCTACCAGGATACGCTTCGCAACCAGCGCGTTTCCCAGGAATTGCGCCTGGCAGGTGAGATCCAGGCCAGCTTTTTACCGGATAAACCGCCGCAGGTCCCGGGATGGGACATTTCTGCCAGCCTGAAACCTGCCCGGCAGACCTCGGGGGACTTTTACGATTTCTTCTGGCTGGAGGACGGCAAGCTGGGAATCGTTGTTGCCGATGTCGCCGATAAAGGGCTCGGTGCAGCGCTGTATATGGCCCTGGGGCGCACCCTCATGCTGACCTATGCCCAGGCCTATCCCGATAATCCCGCGGCCGTGATGCATGCGACCAATCAGCGCATGCTGAGTGATGCCCGCGCACAGATGTTCATCACCGCGTTTTACGGCGTGCTGGACCCCGCAAACGGCCGCATGATCTATGCCAATGCCGGCCACCACCCGCCCATCCTGATCAGCGACAGGGTTCAGAAGTTGAACCCCAACGGGATGGCCCTGGGCATTGACGAAAATGCCGCCTGGGTGGCGGTTTCGCAATCGATCGATGCAGGCCAGCTGTTATTACTGTATACCGATGGTGTGGTGGAAGCCAATGACCCAGCCGGTCGTCCCTACGGGATAGAACGGCTGGTCAGCACCCTGGCCGCCGTGGTCAGCCACCCCAGCGAGTGGGTTACCCGGGCAGTGTGGGAAGACCTGACCGCGTTCCAGCAGGGGGATCTATCGGCAGACGATGTCACGCTGGTGTGTATCAAACGCCGTCCCCAGGTGCCCGAGTCCTCACAGGACTCCAGCCCAGCCCGGTAAGCCGGTCCAAAGAGAACGCATATCCCATCCAAATAAAACCTGTCTCGATATCAACGATTGAGACCCATCCGAATGGCACAAATGTTGCAATCCTAAGATCGCTGTGCATGAAACACATAGGTTGATCTCAACCACGCGACCAACGAATCAGCACGAAACAAGATGATAAGAGACGGATCTAATGAATAAATCACTCAAATTTGGCATATTTGCCCTCATATTATTAAGCACGATTTTGTTCGTGAGTATCCTGATTGAGGTGCCGATCGGCCAGGGCGTATCCGAATCGCCAGATTTACCGGTTGAAAACGAAGATGTGGACCTGACCACGGCCATTCAATCCACCCTGGAAGAAGCCCGGGGGCAGTGGCAGCTGTTCGATTACCGAATCGACCATGTCAGTGTGCAGGAAGACGGCCAGATGGCGATCATCTGGTTGGCAGCGATCGACACGGAAACAGGGGAGATCCTGGCGCGGGAACCTGAGCTGGCCCTCGGCACCCTGAACGAAAAAGGCCGCTGGGAAGTGATTTTAGATGACGATCCGAAATTCGTCGATGCGTTCATCGCTTTCCAGGAGACTGAAAAGAACGTCCAGGGCGACTTTGTGCCGCCTTCGGACGCGATGCCCAAGTCCGAAACGGTATATGGGGGCTATTACCTGCCCTGGGCTGAAGGGCTTGAGAAGCGGTTGACCTGGTCTGTGGGCCACAACTCCTGCTACCCGAAGTATTACTGCACCTATGCCTTCGATTTTGCCGATGGCACCATGTTCCCCCTCGTGGCAGCGAAAGGCGGCACCGTCTTTCACTGGCGGGATTCATGCCCCAACAACACCTCAACCTGCACGAACAGCATCACCCTGCAGGACCGCTCCACCACGCCGTGGACATACCAGATCTATCTGCACATTGCCCAAAACAGCGTCCCCGCTAACCTTAAGCAGATCGGAGCGCCGGTGCTCCAGGGGCAATACATTGCTACGGTGGACAATACCGGTTACAGCACCGGGCACCATGTGCACTTTATGGTGGTCACTGAAAATACACGCTATTTTTCCTCGGGGATGCAATCCGTGTGGGGTGTGGCTGAGGATATCACCTTCAGGGACGTGAGCATCAACTGGCACGCACCGACACAGGGCGGCCGGCCGAGGCTGGCCTATGAGGCTGACACCTTCGGCGGGGAAGGGCAAACCTTTTACATCTCTGGGAACAAGCCAGCCTTTTCACCGACCGGCGGGTTAACCGCACCAGCGACGAAAACCTATGTCACCAACCACAACCTGGCCGTTTCAGGCTGGGGCGAAGACGATATAGGGGTTGTAAAAATGGAAATATTGGCCAACTACGATGGCGCATGGGTACAGATTGGCAGCGAACAAACAACCAACCCCTTCACGACCACGGTGAACCTGTGCAATACGCCCATCCCGAATGGGCCGTTCAGGTTGGCATTACGGGTATGGGATTATGAAGGGAACCCTTCAGGCATCCTTACGCCCCGCAAGCTGATCAAGAATGTTGAATGCAGTACGGTCGGCACGAACCCGAGCGTCAGCCTTGTGAAAAATTCCGGAGCAATGGTCCTGCCTGAAAGCGGATTTGTGAGCGCCGAAGTGACCAAGGGTATTACAGGCAGCAATATCACGTCCGTGGAGTTCTGGTTTCATGGCACCAGCTGGTCATCAAATGACTGGGTGTACCTGGGGGAAGACACCAATGGCGCCAACGGCTGGCAAGCACCCATCGTGACCAGCGGCATGACCGAAGCCAGCAATTACACCATCTTGGCGGTGGCTACGGATAGCGCCGGCAGAAAGGGCGTGGATGTGAGCTTCAATGCCATTGTCGACCGCACCGCCCCCTGGGCGAACATCAGTCCCGTCAGCTCGCCCGTGACAGGCAGCCAGGTCACCATCAACTGGACGGGCGGGGACAGCCTCTCGGGTTTGGACTATTACACCCTGGCGGTGAACGTCAACGGTGCGGGCGATCAGCCCCTTGAAAGCAATCTCCCACGGACAACCACCTCGTACACGCATCCTGTTCAAAACGGGCAACTGCTGATCTTTACCCTGACAGCCTATGACAGATCAGGCAACAGCACCATTCAAAAAGTTGCTTTGCACACCCAGGGTTACGAATTTGAATTCGAGTACACGGTCCCCCTCTTCTTCAACAATTAAAGCAATGCCTGTCACGCGATATCACACTGCTTGACAGGCTTCTTTTTTCCCCACAAAATACATTCTTTGCATTCCCGCCCGGTAAAAGGCTTTACTTGGTTTCGCGCCGCTCCGCATCCTTCACCAGGAAGCCGCCGCCGAAGCTAAAAAACACCATCCCGGCAATACCCAGCCATCCTACCCAATCGCCTAAGCGGGTATTGATGGTTCCATTGCCCGAACCCAGGAGCACATCAGCGACCAGGGTTGCCTCACCGCCTTCAGGGAACACCGCTAAGGCATTGATCCGCCCGTAGGGGTCCACAATGGCGGAATCATACCCGCCGTCGGCTTTGACCATGGCAACCCGGTTCTCGATAGCCCGAAAAACCACATGGGTGTAATGTTTGTCTGCGATCCCGCCCCAGTCATTGGAAGGCACGCCGATCAGCTGGGCACCCTGCGCCGCCAGCTTACGGGCGGTATCCGTGTAGTCCAGGTCGTAGCAGATGATCGTTCCCAGGGTGCCGATCGGGGTTTGGTACACAGGGTATGTCCCCCGGGTCGGGCTGGTCTCGCCGCCAAAGACAACCGGGTGGTCCTTGCCAAACACGCCCAGGAACTCACCACCGGGATCGATGACCGTCGCCTCGTTGCGGAAGGTGCCGTCAACCAGGTTGACCACATAACCGACAGCCAGGTGGCTGTTTGTATCCTGCGCCAGGCCTGCCAGCCCCAGGCGGTCGTCCACCTGCGGATCAAACAACATGGCCCCCTCCGGCCACACGATGAACTCAGCGCCCTGGGCCGCTGCCCGCCGAGTTTGGCCGATCATTGCGCTGTGGATACTCGCCAAAAGCGCCTCATCGTCCTGGTTGGCGGTGATGATGGGTGAAACGTCCGGCTGGATTGCGGCCACTTTGACCTGCGGACCGTCTGGCGGGCGGAAAAGCGCCAAACTGAGCCCTGACCACACGATCACCGCGATCCCGGTCCCGTAAGCCCAGCGTTTGAAGGTTTGGTCAGGGACGATGTCTTTGCCGGCGGGGTTTTCACGCCGGTCAAGCCAGCGAATCAGCCCCAACGCGGCCACCAGGTTGACGGTCATGATCAACACGCCCTGCCCGATGATGCCGAAGATACTTGCCGGCTGGATGAACCACAGCTGGCGGTAAAGCGGATAGGCGATGAAGCCCCAGGTGCCGGCAATCGGGATGAACAGGCGGATCATCTCAATCCCGGCCCACGAGAGGGCGCCTTCGAGGACGAACCAGCGGTAACGGGTCTTGAGGTTGAACTTACGCTTGCTCATATCGACCAGGAGCGAGATCAGCGCCGCCACCATCGGGAGGTAGATCATGTAGGAGCCGGTCGGCCTGAAGATGGGGCCCATATAGCCTTCCAGCCAGATGCCAATCGCCAGGGCAGAAGGCACACTGGAGAGTTTTGCTGGCATCACCCGCTGCTGAGCAACCAGCGCAGGCACCCACCCGAAAAAGATGAGCGGCCAGATCTCGTAGGGCGGAAAAGCCAGCCAGAAAGCCACCCCGCTGAGGACGCCCATTAACAACCCAATGATACTGCGCACAATGAATTCTTTTTTAGACATGTTACTTATCCTGTTCTCCCGACGAGCGCTTCAGGGCAGCCAGGTTCAAATTTTGATATTCGCGTGAGCTGATCTTCGCCAGGGTCGCTTCAACCCAATCGATTTGGGACCGGAGCTTTGTTTCGCCATAATCGATGGTCAGCATCCAGAAAAACACGTCCCGGGGGTCTTCATCCTCATCGAATTGGCTGGCACTGATCGCCCGGGAGGCGCTGATTCTCTGCAGGCGCTGGCGGAGGTTGGCCAGTTTCTTTTCGAGCACAGACACGATCACCTCATCGCTGACCTGCCCGGCAAAGAAAACCTGGATCAGCCAGGGAATGCGCGGGGGCAGCGGTTTGTGAAAGGTCGCGATCCAGGATTCCAGCTCGCGGCGCCCAGCCTCGGTGATGTGATAGACCTTTCGAGACGGGCGGTCGGCTTGCATGATCACCTCCTGGGCCACCCATCCGCGCGATTCGATTTTGGAGAGTGTGCGGTAGATCTGGCTCTGGCTGGTCGACCAAAAATGCTGCGTTGAGATCTCGATGACCTGATTGAGGTCATATCCGGTCATGGGTTCCACATTCAGCCAGCCTAAAATGGCATGTGCAAGTGACATCATATCTCCTATCGCTAATATATGCGTATGCATATATTAGCGTATAAATACTACCCTGTCAAGCGGGGATTGAACAGCAAGATAAAGGGGAAACGGTATCGGAGGTCTGCCAAGGTCTTAAATACTCCGGTCAAGCCGTGAGGCGCGTGAGGTGACCCTGACATTCAGGTTAACTTGCACCAGCATTGTTTATTGGATAGAAAATGGGATTATCTAACTAACGGCAGGCCTGCACAAAGGCGGCAAACAATTTTTGTGACCCCTCATCGTCGGGCAGGCATTCAGGATGCCATTGCACGCCCAGAGCGAACTTGGCCCCCGTCACTTCCACGCCTTCCACCAGCCCGTCAGGGGCAAATGCCGTGGCTTCCAGCCCGTCGCCCACCCGTGAGAGGCCCTGATGATGCAGGCTGTTCACCCTGATCTCATCCTTGCCGTAGATTTGGTCAAGTTTACTGTCACATTTCAGGCTGACCGTGTGCGCGATTTTGTCGCGAGGAAATTTGGGATACCAATCATGCTTTAGGGAGTGCGTCACCTGGTCCTGGATGTGGGTGTACAGGTCCCCGCCCAGGGCAACATTCAGCACCTGGATTCCCCGGCAGATCGCCAGCAGCGGTTTTTCCATTTCAAGGGCCAGGTTCACCAGGGCGAACTCAAGCTGGTCGCGTTCCAGTGAAACCCCGTATACCCTGGGGTGCGGCATGCCGTTAAAGCGCCCCGGGTCGATATCGCCCCCACCCGACAGCAGCACACCATCCAGCCGGTTAAGCAGGGCAGGCAGGCCCGTAACATCGAGCCCGATGGGGATCATCACGGGCAGGCCCCCGGCACGAGCGACAGCCGTCATGTAGGCCTGCCCCGCCTGGCAGACCGTCGAACCAGAATCATTTTGGGCTGAGCCGCCGGTGATGCCGATCAGCGGCTGGTGCGTACGGGACATATTTATCTCCTCAAGAGAAACACCCCATCAGGATCCAACCAAGACTGTTATGTCTGCTGAGTCCAGATGAGGTGATTCACCGCCAGGCAGGGGTTAAGCCAGGCGGCAAGGTGATTTTCCGATTAAGGTTTAGAAGCGCTGTTTTAGGCGGGCTGCCTTGCCAGTGCGTTCCCGCAGGAAATACAAGCGCGCGCGTCTCACCTTGGTGTGACGTTCGACCTCGACCTTTTCGATGCGCGGCGAGCGCAGCAGGAAGGTGCGTTCCACACCGATACCGTTGCTGGCGATGCGCCGCACGGTGAAGGAGGCGTCGTTGCCGCTTCCTCGGACATACAGGACGGTACCTTTAAAGATCTGGATGCGTTCCCGGTCGCCCTCTTTGATTTTCAGGTGGACGCTGACTGCGTCGCCAGGGGACAGCTGGGGAATGTTTTCGTTGACGGGTGCTTCAACTGATTTGATGAGTTCAGCCTTGTTCATATCTCGTTCCTTGCCTTTCAAAAATAATGCCACGCCCATTTGCGGACGCGAAAAAAGATTATACCACCCACATTCAGAGTCAGCAAGCGGGAAATACGAATTAAAGTGGATCGTGGATGGTGATTGGAGATTGTCATAAAACGCCCATCGCAATTCACAATTCAGCAATCACCCAGGTGCCGTAACTGACAATCAATACAGATTGAGGATTTCCATCACCCGCTCAACATCGCCCAGATCATCCAAAAGGAAATCGGGTTGGTGGCCTGCCAGCGCCTGGCGCGGGTAGGTGCCCGATGCCACGCACAGCACCTGCACACCGGTGTGGCGCGCACAGGCGATGTCGTACGGCGTATCGCCGATCACCAAAACCGATTCGGGGGGCACAGAAAAGCCCAATTGCTGCCCAAGGCGGTACAGCGCCAGGGCAGGCAGTTGATTGCGGTCCATATGTTCACTGCCAAAGGCCCCAAAAGTGAAGATGCCAGGGTCCAGTCCCGCCGCCCGCAGCTTGAAGGGCACAGCTTCGCGCACATTGCCAGTGACCAGCCCCAGCAGGAAGCGCGGGTCGGCGGTCAACTGCGCCAATAAATCCATGACACCCGGTAAAACCCGCATTTTCAGGGTGGGTGCAGCCGCTTCGACATGCCTGGCATAAGCATCAAATGCGTCCGCCCGGGCGGACTCGATGTCCGCTTCATCCAGGCCGGCCAGGCGCATCACGTCGGTCAAAATCCGCCAGTCGGTCTTGCCGGCCATGTCGTAAGTTTCAACCGGACCTGAACGCCCGTACACATCTTCAAGGGCACGCCGGAGGCAAAGCGCCCCTTCGCCGGCCGGGTCAATCAAGGTGCCGTCGATATCAAATAACAGGATTCGGTGTGAATTTTTATGCATGCCTTTTATTCTAACCGCGGAGTCAACCTAAAGGAGGATCGGCATAACTTTTACTGCTCAAGCAGGACCAGCTTTCGTGATTCTGTGGTTAAATTAGAATGATTGCAGAAACTTTGAAAGGAATGCATTATGACCCATATCCACCGTCTATGCCTTGCGGGGTTCGGCAATGTAGGCCGGGCGTTCGCCCGCCTGCTGCTCAAAAAAGCGGACGAACTATCCGACCGCTATGGGGTGGCGGTCACGGTGACCGGCATTACCACCGGTTCCCACGGCGGTGCTATCAACCCGGAGGGAATCGACCTGGAAGCAGCCCTGGCCCTTGTTGAATCCGGGGGAAACCTTGGCCGCCTGAGCGCCGTTGACACCCCGCACGGCACAGCCGATTTCATCCGCGCCTGCCCCGCTGACGTCTTGTTCGAGACCACCCCCGTGAACCCGCAGACCGGCCAGCCAGCCCTGGACTACATAGAAACCGCCCTCAAATCAGGTATGCATGCTGTCACCGCCAACAAGGGGCCGGTCGTGCACGGATACAGGGCGTTGAGCGAGCTTGCCAAAGCCCAGGGGCGGCGCTTCATGTTCGAATCAGCGGTGATGGACGGCGCGCCGATCTTTGCCCTGTTTCGTGAGCCCTTGGTGGGCGCAAACCTGATCGGTTTCGAGGGCATTCTCAATTCCTGCACCAACCTGCTGCTGGACTTGATGGAGGAGGGGCAAACCCTTGAGGACGCTGTGGCCTACGGGCGTTCGATCGGCATTACCGAGACGGACCCGAGCAACGATATTGACGGCTGGGACGCAGCCATCAAAGTTGCTGCGCTGGTCACCGTGCTGATGGGCGAACCGCTGACCCCCCAGGGTGTCGATCGCACCGGAATTCGCGGCATCACCCCACACATGATCGCTGAGGCCAAGTCGGCTGGAGAACGCTGGAAACTGGTCTGCACCGCTGAACGCCACCCGGAAGGGATCACTGCCAGGGTCGCCCCCAGGCGGGTCGGCCCCGAATCCCCGCTCTACACGGTGAGCGGCACCAGTTCCTTCTGCCAGTTCCGCCTTGATGTGCTGCCGGGGTTGGGCATCCTGGAAAGCGACCCCGGCCCAGAGACCACAGCCTACGGCCTGCTGGCGGACTTTTTAAACATCCTCGAGGTCGTATGAACGCGGTTTCCCCGGTGTATATCGCCCTGGGCACCAATCTGGGCGACCGAGAGCAGAACCTGCAATCCGCCAAAGCGCGCCTCAGCCGCAAGGCGGCTATCCTGCGGGAATCCTCAGTCTACAGCACCCCGCCGTGGGGATATCTCGACCAGCCTGATTTTCTCAACCAGGTGATTGAGGTCAGCACCCGCTTGAAGCCCCTCCCCCTGCTGCGCTTCTTAAAACGGATCGAGCAGCAGATGGGCCGGGTAAAGCGCATCGTAAACGGCCCGCGCCAAATTGACCTGGATATCTTGTTCTACAGCGATGCGGTGGTTGAAACCGATGAACTGCAAATTCCGCACCCCCGCATGGCAGGCCGTGCCTTCGTGCTGGTGCCCCTGGCCGAGATCGCCCCTGACCTGGTCCACCCGATTCTTCACCTCAGTGTCAGCGAAATGTTGTCCACAGCGGACACCAGCGGGGTGAGGCGGCTGTGATCCTACTGGCTTTTGCCGCTTTACTTCTGCCCGGGCTGGCCTGGTGGGCCTGGCTGGGACGCCGCGGCGAAGACCCAGCCGTCTCACTGGCGCAGATTACGGGCGTCGGGCTGGCGATCATCATCCTGGTGGCGCAGGGGGGATTTTTATTAGGGGCAGGCTTCTCAACTGTCATCCTCTACATTTTAATGGCGGTTTTCGCGCTGCTGGCGGCAGACGGGCTGGCCAGAAAGGGCATTCGAATCCAGCGCCGGCACATCCCCCATGTGGCGGTCGGGCTGATGCTGATCGGGTTGGCTGTTGCCTGGCGCCTGCTGCAAGCGCGGGACCTGTTGCTGCCCAACTGGGTCGATTCGCAGCACCATTATTTGATCATCCGGGCTATCCTGGAAGGGGGTGGCCTGCCCCGCGACCTTTCACCTTACTTGCCGATGCCGTTTTTTTATCATTACGGCTTTCATGCCCTGGCTGCGCTGTTTACCGCCGTCAGCGGTTTAGCCATCGGCGAGGCGATGCTCATCCTGGGGCAGGTGTTGAACGCCCTGGTGGGCTTATCGGTGTATGCATTGGGGAAATCCCTGTGGCGCCATTGGCGCCCTGCCCTGGCTGCCGCCCTGTTGGCAGTTTTTGCAACCCGAATGCCAGCCTACTACCTCAGTTGGGGGCGTTATACCCTCACAACGGGATTAATCCTGCTGCCCCTGGCCATGTCGCAGGCTTATGACCTAATTTGGCGCAAATCCCGCTGGCAAAGCGCGGTCACTTTGGCCGTACTGACTGCCGGCCTGCTGCTGACCCATTATTTCGCTGCCTTGCTGCTGGCCGCATTCCTGGTGCTGCTGGTGACTGTTCATCTGGTTTACAACCGGCACCGGTGGCAACTGGCCTTTATCCAGATCTCTTCCCTGCTGAACAGTGCCGTGCTGGGCTTGCTCCTGTCCGCGCCCTGGCTGCTGCGCGTGGCCAGGTTTACCCGGGCCAGCCCGAGCATCGAAGCCAGCATCCCCGAAAGTATCGACGCCGTCTTAGCCAGCGGAAGGTGGGATTATCTCTGGCAGCTGTTGGGTCCCGCCAGCAACCATTGGCTGCTGCTGCCGGCAGGTCTTGGCCTGGTTCTGGCATTGACCAAACGCCGCAGCCTGAGTTTTGGCCTGTGGAGCCTGGCCCTGGCGCTGATGTCCCTGCCCTGGGGGATCACCCTGCCGCCATTTCGGGATGATCACTTTGTGATCGTGCTGTTCCTGCCCGTCACCTTGCTGGCCGGCTGGCTCACCTGGCAGGCAGCCCGCTGGGTCGGAAAACGGCTCGGTCGACGCTGGGCTGCCGACCTGTTGCTGGCTCTGATAGTGCTGGCCTTCATCGCCTGGGGGTTCCCGCACATGCGTGAGATCGTCAACCCGGCGACGGTGCTGGTCACCCAGGATGACATGGAGGCATTGAGATGGGTGGAGCAGAACACCCCGCCGGATGCGCGCTTTTACATCAACACCGCCTACTGGATGGCTGGCGTCCATCGCGGCGTGGATGGCGGCGGCTGGCTGCTTCCGTATACCGGGCGCTGGGCTCTCGTCCCGACTGTATTCTATGGCTTCTCGCCTGATACAGCCTGGGTCGGGGATCTGCAAAGATGGGGGGAGACGGCCAGCCGCATCACCACTTGTTCAGCGGAATTTTGGTCCCTGGTCGACGAAGCCGGGATGGATTGGATCTACCTGCGGACCGGCGTTGGGAGCTTGCAGCCTGCCGGCCTGGCCGGGTGCGAGGGGGTCGAGCATGCTTATTATAATGATAGCATCATGATTTACAAGATTTATCATGAGTAACCCTCATCGGGCTCAGGGTATTTCGTTAATATCTGAACAACCAATGTGATATAAATAATGAAGATATTTTAATAATAAAATCAAAACAAAAATTTCTGTAAGAATTATGGGATTGAAATTGATGATTCATAAAAGCGACAGCAAAAGGTTTTACATCTCCCCTACGTTCAAAGAAATATTACTTTTAATTTTCATTTTTATTCTTGCCTTACTAATTCGATCAATCGGCTTAAAACATGGTTTCCCCTTGTTACTTCATCCTGACGAAGGTGTTATCCTCGATCTGGCTTTTTTCAAGACCAAAGAAGGTTATTTCTACCCTGGAAATCCGGGCAACTTCATCCGACCTAACCAGATTTTATACTCACTCAATTATTTGTTTCTCAATGTCATGAGCTATTTGCGATTTGGTGAGAACTTCGCAGCAAGGTACCAGCTCTATGAGCTTAATTTTTATCATTATGCACGCTTATTAATCGCCTTTATGGGCGCGATGATTCCTGTAATTACATATCTGATTGGAAAATTATTCAAACCGTCATTTGCTCTTGCAGCGAGTTTCGTTTTTCTAGTCTTTCCATCCTATGTCTTACACTCGCATTATATCACCCCAGATATACCCATCACATTATTCACCCTGATTGTGATCTACTTTACGCTTCGCTACCTGATAAAAAATGAAAACCTATCGCTTTACGTGGCGGTCATATTTGCAGCCATAAACACGGCTGAAAAATATCCGGGGTTATTATCCCTGATAATAATTTTTACCGGAATTCTTATCAAAGCATTCGAAAAATCCGATCCAACTTCCAAGCAACAAATCAGGCTGGTAATAAAGCAGGTATTAACCGTCTCACTTGTTTTTTTATTGACCCTGTTGCTGGTTGCGCCAAATCTTTTCCTCCACTTTCAAATGGTAAAGACAGGCTTTTTATTCTCATCAAGGACAACACATGCCGGTGCTGACTATCTGGATTTTTTTGGCCGGCTTAGATTTTATATCAATTCCTTCGCTTCATGGTCAAATATCCTCGCCATCTTTTGGCTTGCTGCTGGTTGCTTTGCATTAATTAAGTGGCGTAATAAATACACCTTGCTCTTTTTCTATGGTGTCTTTTACTGGATTTGCCTGAGCGTCTTATCTTTGCACTGGGAGCGTTGGGCACTCCCTATGTACATCACCCCGCTTTTTCTCATTGCAATCGGCATTAGTTTCTTGTGGAACAGGTACAAAACAATCCCAAAAATGAAATTGGTCACAGTCATTATCATCTCTCTATTTTTTGTCCAACAGGGAATTGCTGCACTTTATACCTCAATAAGCCTGGGATACACCGACACGCGAATACTTGCGCTAGATTATGCCCAGACCAACGGAATTACACCTGAAAACAGCCTTTATGAAGGTTACACACCCTTCCAAAAACGACAAGCTCCTAAAACGATTTTTTCAGATTACGAAGACCAGAAAAATGATTACAAATATATTATCTTGTCCTCAAGAATGTATGATCGTTTTTTTCAAGAACCACGCAGGTATGCTGAAGAAGTCTCAGTTTATGAAAGGATTCGGAAGAACCATCGCTTGTTAGCAACATTCGAACCAGACGAAAACGCAGAGTGCCTAATAGAGCAATTTGAAGAGATTGTTAACTTTATCAGAAGGTCATTGAACAAATCAGCCATCCAAAATTATCGAGGACCAATCATCGAAATTTATCAGGTCAACAAATAGCAACTCAGATAGCGCTTGTTATTTAATTCCAATCCAGATAGATTCAAGATCACTGCCTTGCTATCCACCCCAAGGGTATAAAAAGGAACGAAGACAGGGGATGCAAAGGACCAGGCTATAATCCAGCCCAGCAAAATTGCCATTCGTTTTGCCATGCACACTTTTCGCAAAAAGAGATATAACCCCAACCAGGCACCAAACATGACAAATAATGAATTTATGCGTTTTTTCCCGAAAATAAGAACCCAGAACCGTTAAGCTTTGTGGCATTGTTTGTTTTCTCTCAAGCCGCCAGGCGCAGCGTTGTCAAGCTTAGCTTTCCACCACAAACTCATCGTTATGAGGATGCGTTTTTTTATCCGTGTTCGAGATGACCTGTAAACCGGTCTTGAATTCGGGGTCTTTACTAAAATGACGAAACAAAATACTCCGACCCTCTTTTACAGCGTGCTCTATTGGATAATCCTGAGTACGGTACCCCTGCATTGAGAAAGTAAGTCGCTGCTTATAATCATTACACCATTATTTCTCTCAGCTTTCGGGCAGACTTTTTTCTGGAACTTGATTAAATCGCTATGCAAAACAAAGCTCTTGGCATTGATCATCAACACAGTGGTATCATCACTGGTGTAAAAGGGACTAAGCATCCCGCTGAAAGATTATTAATGGCATTTCTTTAGCAGATATTGAAGCGATGAAGACGACCACACCAAAACCGAGAATTTCCATAATCATCCCCAACCTGCACTCGCCCATCGTCGACCAGACGATCGAGTCGGTGCTGAACCAGGAGACCGACCTGCCCTTTGAGGTGATCGTGGTTGGGATGGATAAATTCAACCTTGTGGAACAATTTGAGCACGTTCACTTCATTCAAACGCCAAACCCGGTCGGCGCGGCCGAAGCCCGCAACATCGGCATCCAGGCTGCCCGCGGCGAATGGCTGCTGTTCATCGATTCGGACTGCATCGCCCAGCCCGGCTGGATGGAAACCTTCGCGCAGGCGTTTAGCGAAGGCTGGATGGTGGTGGGCGGGGGCGTGATCAGCCCCAGGGAGCCGTTTTGGCTGCTGGTTTATAACCTGTCCATGTTCTACGGTGAGCTGGCATCACAGGAACGCAAAGCGCGCAGGTTTTTTCCGACCCTCAACCTGGGCGTTCAGCGCGAGGTGATCGAAGCCGTGGGATGCATGGACGAAGCCCTGCCCCGTGGCCAGGATATTGAATGGACCGCGCGCATGACCCAGGCCGGCTACCGCTTGCTGTTTGAACCCCGGGCTGCCATCGAACACCGCCCGGAGAGAAAGGAACTGGCCACCTTGCGTGAATATGTCCGGAAATCGGGCTATTATACGATCAGGGTCAGGCTGCGCCACCCCGAGGTGTTTAAAACGCCCAAACCCTTTGGCTCGCCTCTTTTTTTACGGGTGTTTGCCCCTGCCATCGCCGCGCTGACCACCCTGAAGATCGCGCTGAGTACCAGGGAAGTGCGCCAGCATGCCAGGGTGATCCCCTTTATTTATTTGCAGAAGCTTTCCTGGTGCCGCGGGGCTGCTGAGAGCCTGGAGTCGTTAAAACGGGAAGAATCGTCCACCTCAGCCGCATAAGATCCGCTTACCCGGACGCCGTCAAAATGCTTCTCGCCGTAAAAGGGGCTATAATGGTTTTGCCTATCATGAAGATTCAATTGTCAATCCGCCCATTGGCCCCTGCAGGTATCCCGCAGAAAGAGGTAAACCTGTGAAGATCACCTTGATCGGACCGGTGTACCCCTATCGCGGCGGCATCGCCCACTTCACCACACTGCTGGCAAAGAAACTGATCGAAGCAGGGCACGACCTGCAGGTGGTTTCTTTCAAGAAGCAGTACCCAGCCTGGATGTACCCGGGCGAGAGCGACAAAGATCACAGCCCGGGCAGAGAAAAGGTGGCCGCCAATTACCTGCTGACACCCCTCAACCCCCTCTCATGGCGCAAGACGGCCAGGGCAATCGCCGCGTTCCAGCCCGAGCAGGTCATCGTTCCGTGGTGGGTGACCTTCTGGGGGCCGGCATTTCGGTCCGTAATCACCCGCCTGAAAAAGAACGGATTTCCTGTGACCCTGCTGATCCACAACACGATGCCCCACGAAGCGCGCCCCCTGGACCGTTTATTGGCGCGGCGCACCCTCGAGCAGGCTGACCGTTACATTGTGATGACGGAAAAGGAAAAGGGACGCCTGCTGGACCTGCTGCCGGGGGCAAGCAACATCCTGGTAGCGCCGCTGCCGATCTTCCATGCCTTCAAACCCACCCCGCTGACACGGCAGGACGCCCGTCAGAACCTGGGGCTGCCCCCTGACCAGCCGGTGCTGCTCTATTTCGGGTTTGTGCGCCCCTACAAGGGGCTGGCGGTGCTGATCGACGCGCTGAAAATCCTCTCAGATCGGGGCAGTAAAGCCCACCTGCTGATCGTGGGCGAGTTTTGGGAAGATAAAACCCGCTACCTGCTGCAGATCCAGACCCTCGGGCTGAGGCAGCAGGTCCATATCCACGACGCTTATGTTCCGGATGATAAAATTGCACCTTTTTTCAAGGCTGCCGACCTGTTCGTGGCCCCCTATATTGACGGCACACAGAGCGCAGCCCTGAAAACCGCCCTGGGCTTCGGGCTGCCTGCCGTGGTGACCGACGTGATTACGGACGGCACCGTCCAGCGCCTGCCGGACCGCTGCCGGGTCGTGCCCGCCGGGGATGCTGGCGCGCTGGCAGAGGGCATCCGGGAGCAGCTGCAGAATCCCATCCTGGAGGCGGGTCGCATTGAGGGCTTGATCGACCAATCCTGGGATGCCATGCTGTCGGCCGTTGCGCAAAGGCCAGGTGCGGGATGACAAAGGGTGTGAGCGTATCGGTCATCATCCCCAACCTGCACTCGCCGATTGTCGACCAGACCATCGAATCGGTGCTGGGCCAGAACACCAACCTGGCCTTTGAGGTGATCGTGGTCGGTATGGATAAATGGGGGCTGATAGATCGATATGCCGAAAGGGTCATTTTTATTCAAACAGCTCAACCAACACCACCAGGCGCAGCAAGAAATATCGGCGCAGCTGCTGCCCAAGGTGAGTTATTTCTGTTTATCGATTCAGATTGCATCGCATCGCCTGAATGGATTGAACACCACCTAACCTGTCATAAAGTAATAGGCCAGGAATTAATTGTTGGCGGTGGCGTTACATTCCCGGCTGATAATTATTTCACCTTGGCGGATAATATTTCTTGGTTTCATGAGTTTATGGTCCACATGAACGAAGGCGAAAAAAGTTTCCTCCCATCATTGAATTTAAGCATTTCCAGGGCAACCTGGGAAATGGTCGGCGGATTCAACCATAATCCTGCTGGGGAAGATACCGATTTTTCATTAAGAGCCAAATCCCTGGGTATTCCCTTAGTTTTTAATACAGGGCCATCTGTGCGGCATTTTCCCAATCGCAGAAATTTAAAAGCGCTTTTCAATCACGCGTTCGTATTTGGTCAATACTCCATCAAAGCAAATCCAACCTATTGGGAAATTCTCAAGGTGCCCTACCCACTGAAAAAAAGTTTGCTGACTCTATTGCTATCACCACTCCTTGCAATTGGCGTTATCATTAACATGATTTTTCATGAAAAACTGCCCATTAAGTATTGGCACACTTTGCCAATGATCTACCTGATTAAGATTGCCTGGTGTTTCGGCTTTTCAAAACAACTAAGAACAAAGCGAGGAAATGCTCTGTGAAAGGAAGCGAAAAGCTGGTATGGATCGTTATCCCGACCTGGAATCGGCATGACGACCTGCTGGCGTGTTTACATTCTCTTCGCAAGATGACCTATCGACCTGTGGAAATTCTTGTTGTTGATAACGCGTCCGAGGATGAAACTGCCGCTTCGGTCCGCAATTTGTTTCCTGAAGTAAACATCCTCCAGTTGCCGGAAAATCTGGGGGCACCCAAAGCATCCAACATAGGCTTTGAACATGCGTTAGCACAGGGCGCCGATTATGTCCTTCGCCTGGATTCAGACACAATCGTATCCCCTGGTTTTCTGGAGCCGCTGGTTGAAAAAGCGGAAGAAGATCCAACCATCGGCGTGGTCAGCCCCAAAATATACTATTATGATCCCCCGGATCTAATCTGGTATGCTGGTGTTGATGCACATCCCCGGCATTTTGGCTCAGTCAATGATCTGAACAATACACGGGACTCAGAAGCGAGCCGTCAATCTCGTGTTGTGGATTACGTTTGGGGCGCAGCCATGTTGATCAGCCGGGAGGTTCTTGAAAAAACTAAGGGATTCGACCCGGATTTCTTTATTTATTATGAAGAAATTGATTTCTGCCTGCGGGTGAAGGCTTTTGGTAAAAAATTATGGTTCGTTCCCGATTCATACATCTTTCACAAGGTGGGCTCGGCAGCGAATAATGCCTGGACGGCTTATCATTGGAATCGTAGTAAGATGCTGTTGTACCGCAAACATGCGGGAAATCCATTTCACCTGATGTATTTGTTTTGCTATGCCTGGCTTTACACCCTCCTCTCGCCGTTAGTTATGGGGAAGACGGGTAACCGGGGGCCGCTGCAGGACGCCATCAAAGGTTTACGAGCAGGATTAAAAATCAAGTTCACATAACGCATCAAATCACGCGAATATTCGCTCTCTCCTGCCATTAAGAACAAAATAATCCAAACATACTATGGTGAACGGCATGAAAAACTGATA
>NPIE01001524.1_pt1:12500-57500 | contig 68496 bp, 80 predicted proteins | sample 8637661 | NCBI WGS metagenome assembly NPIE01 (sample SAMN07420842, study PRJNA396082) | bioreactor metagenome | isolation source: sample BA12 brine-fed electro-methanogenic bioreactor BA | place: Japan: Kochi | collected 2016-12-09 | reverse complement strand
ATAACTGTGTGGGACGTTTGTGGTACTTATCTTCCAGGCCCATTTTATCCAGGATCCCCATGGCCTTTTCAGAATCCTTGTTGATCATGGGGAGCATGACATTCTCCAGGGCAGAAAGCTGGGATAGTAGGTTGAATCTCTGGAATACGAAGCCAATTTCATTCCTCCTAAGGAGTGCCTGTTCTTTTAGGGATAGTTCACTGGTTTGCCTGCCGTTTATCCGGAACAAACCCCTGGTAGGGGTGTCCAGTATCCCGGACACGTGGAGGAAGGTGGATTTACCCGAACCTGAAGGCCCCATTACTGCGGTGAAGGAACCTTCCTTCAGGACCAGATTTAATCCGGCCAGGGCGTTTACCTCGGCATCCCCCATGGAATAAGTTTTCCAAACGTTTTCAAATTCAAGTACATGGTTAGTCATTTCTTAACGCCTCCACTACTTCCAGTTTTGAAGCTTTCATGGACGGATAAAGCCCAGCCAGTATGCTTAGAACGGTAGCACCACCAATAATACCTAAAACCAGCCAGACAGGCATCATCCCTGCCATGTAGTCTTCCAGATTCAGGACATTAGCAATGGCTATGATTCCTATAATTCCCAGAGTAACTCCGATTAATCCTCCTATAAATCCCAGAATACCTGATTCAAATAGGATGCTTCCCTTTATTTCCCAGTTAGTGAATCCTATTGCCTTTAGAACCCCTAGTTCCCTGGTTCGTTCCATAACACTGATGAGCATGGTGTTGATCACACTGATGATTCCCACCAGGAGGGCCATGCTGGCTATGATTCCCATGAATATCAGGGCTTGGTTGGTCATTTCTTGAACTTCTTCCACTTTATCTGATTTGGTTACTGCGGAAACTCCAGTTACCTGTTTTTCCACCTCGTCAGCTACGGTTTTAGGGTCTCCATTGGTCTGGGCGTAGATGGCACCCACCCGGTTACCGGCGATCTGTTTGGCCCGGTCCTGGTTTATGTGAACGTAGAGGGCTGTAACTTCTTTAGATACCCCGGTCACTGTTAATTCTTGATCTTTAACCTTTATTTTACTCCCAATACCATAACCAAATTTATCAGCCACTGCCTGGTTGATTACTACTCCTTCAGTACCGTTTATGATCTTAACATCTTTCCAGTTGTTGGTTCCTTCGAAGAATAATCGAGTGCCATTTATTTCCTCGGATAAGAGGGTTACCTCCCGGAAGTCATACAGTTGGGGCATATTTCGGATCTTGGATATCGTGTCTGTATCCATTAATAAGGTTCCCGTGGTTGATTCAGGAGAAATAGCTATATCATACATATAAGAATTGGTTTCATCCTTAATAGCCGTGGTTGTACCTGCAGTTACTCCCAGAAGCACCATGAGAGTGGCCGCGCCAATGATTATTCCCAGCATGGTCAGGGCACTTCTGAGTTTTCTTCTTCTAATATTGTTAAATGCCAGTTTGTATAGGTCCATTTTCTTTTCACTCCATTTCATCTAATAATAATTTTAAACCAGGGGGAGGAGGATTAAACCCCCCTCGTATTCATCGGGTAAATTTTAAAATCAGGTCTGAATTTCTCCGTCCAGGACCTCAATGGTTCTCTCGGCCATGGAGGCCACCTTCATGTCGTGGGTTACCATGATCAGGGTTACTTTTTCCTTTTCATGGAGTTCTTTAAGGCGTTGAAGGATCATTTCCCCGTTTTTTGAGTCCAGAGAACCGGTTGGCTCATCAGCCAGTATAATGGAAGGTTGGTTAGCCAGGGCACGGGCAATGGCCACTCTTTGCCTTTCTCCCCCGGATAGTTCCGTGGGTTTTCTGGAAACTTTATCCTGTAATTTCACGTATTTTAGAACCTCCATGGCCCGATCAATCATCTGATTGTTCTTGCGTCCCGTTCCGTACATGGGGATGAGTACATTCTCCAGTACAGTGAGGTTGGGGATGAGGTTGTGTAACTGGAAGATGAAGCCCATCTTCTGGGAACGGAAGGCACTTAGATCCTTCATTTTTCTCAGATCATTCCCGGCAACATTTATGGAACCAGCATCGGCGGTGTCCAGTGCACCGATCATGTTGAGCAGAGTGGATTTACCTGAACCTGAGGGGCCAATGATGGATACAAATTCTCCCTTTCCTATTTCCAGGTCAATTCCATTCAAAGCCTTTATCCTACCTTTATCGTAACTTTTTTCCAGATTTTTTATTTCCACAATGTTTCCATTATTCATAGCGCAAGGCCTCCGTTGGTGGTAGTCTACTGGCCCTTATAGCAGGATATAATCCTCCAATTACTCCAACAAATATGGCGATGCCCAGTGCCTTTAAAGCCAGGGCAGGAGTGAATATTAGTTCTAAAGGAGTTGCTGAAAGGTTTATAATGACTTCAATTCCAATAACTCCCAGAATTATTCCTACAATAGCAGCTAGTATGGTCAGTACGATGGATTCTCCCAGTATCATGGAAAGAATTCTCTTGCTCTTCCATCCCACGGCTTTAAGGACTCCTATCTCCCTGGTTCTCTCGAATACAGACATGATCATGGTGTTTATAATACCTATTCCACCAATTACGATAGCCAGGAGGGAAATTGCCATTGATGCGGTTTCTACCATTTGTAAACTGTCATCAGCTTTTTGGAAATCCTCAATTGATGATATGGTGGTTAACTCCCCAGGATATGCTTTTTCCACTGATTGAGAGACTGTTTTTAAATCAGCACCACTGTTGATCTTCACGTAGATCATGTCCACTTTTCCTTCATTTTCATCCAGGGCCTGGAGTTTTTCCAGGGACAATCCACCCACAGAATCCAGATCCTTATTTCCGGTTTCAAATATTCCAGTTATGGTGTATTTATTGCCGTTAAAGGTCAATGTGTCTCCTACTCTCTTGTTTAACTTCTCAGCAGCCAGTTTACCCAGTACTACTTCATTTTTATCATCTGAATACGCAGTTCCCCCTATCATTTTAGCCCCCAACATGTTCAGATCTTGGGATCTGATTCCCGCCAAACCCAGTTGAGTACCATCTATGGTTCTGCTACTAATATAAACGCCTGCTGCCTGTTTAACTCCATTTATTTTACTTATTTCATCTACTCGACTGTTTTTTATGGAGTAAGTTCCTGATGATGATTCTGAAGTGGTGTTTTTCATAACCACGAAGTCGGCCCCACCAGTTTTCAACTGTTCTTCAATACTTACCTTGAGTCCTTCCGTAACCATTCCCAAAGCCACGATAGTTGCTATCCCAATAGCAATCCCTATAACTGCCAGTGCCAGGCGAGCTTTATTCCTGAAGGGATTTTTGGCCATGAGTTTAATAAATGACAAATTAATCACCCGTTCTATACGATAAATTTCATTTTATACAAATAATTAAATCAATTTAGCAAAATAATCCATTTTAATCTTTATTTTTTCATATTAATTGAATTTAAGCCTGCAATCTCTATGTTTATTATTAATAAAATGTCCCTCCAGTTGGAATAGTGAGGCGGCATAATCGGAGTTGATTTTTTTCACTTATTTTTAACCAACTTTCATCAGGACATCTGATCTTTAAACTCACTGTTTAACCATTAACTTTTCAAACTACCTCCTTTTAGATAACTTCATGCTATTTGTAATATAACAGTAGTTTAAACCTTTAAAAATAGTTATTCCAGAATTTAACCTCATTTCCCCCGTTTTTTATTCCACTTCTCCCGGAGTTCCCTAAAAATTACACCCAAATTCACTCCTAATGTAGATAAAAAAAATGCAGAAAAATAGCCTAAATAAAATAGATTACCTAAAATGATCAATCCTAATTTATAATCCGTTTAAAAACACCATTAATAATGATTTAAGTAATCAAATGCAGAAAAACACATAAAAATAAAAAAAAAGAATTAAAAAAAATAAACCAGGCTGAATGGAAAGATATGTGAGTTTAACCCCTCAAACCACCATAAAACATCTCTAATTTCAGTGATGAGCTGCTTCTACCGGGACATTATTCGCCAGGTAATAAACGTTGCTGCTGCTGGATACTCTAAATTCGTCCCAGATCTCCAGGAAAATATCGAAGTTTTTTTCCATCTTGTCCGATAGGAAATACAATGCCCCGTATCCTTTTCCGGTTGAGGTCACTATGCTGTTTTTCTCTAAAACCTCAATGTGGTATTTTATTGTTTTGTAGTTTAGAGACAGTCTTTCTGCCAGCTGATTTGCATTGTAAGGACGGTTTTTTAGTTCATCTATTATTCTGGCACGGTTTAATCCGCCCTTGGTACCGGCCAGTAATTTCCATAGGAATTTTCTCAACTTACAAACCCCCTATATATTAAATATCTTTTTTACGTCCTTCTATAATTCTTAAATTTAATTTCAGGTATCTGATCATTAATTCGTAGAACCATTTAGACACGAACACCATGGCCACCACCAGAAGAATTCCCCCGATGGTTACCGCAAATCCACCCAGCATGGTGAATAGACTATCCATCAATACACTAGTGTTTGGACCAATCGACGGTGCCAAAAGCAATTTTGGGAAAATGAAGCTCAACAACGGTAACAGAACCCAGTAAATTCCTCCAAATATCATTACAAAACCAATCACGAACAGAGTAATTATGATAGCTACAACCACCAGAACGGGCACAGCCACAAATATCAGATTAAAAAGACCTAATCCCATTATTGCCAGTATTGCTTCTATTATGCTACCCACTGAGGGTTTATCCTCCGCCTTTTTGACCATATGATCGGCTTTGATCTGCTTGGCCACGTTTTTGGGATTTCCCAGGGCCTTTGAGATTTCTTCTTCAGTTCTGCCCTTTTCCATACCAATTGTAAAGTGCTCTTCGTAGTCAGAAATTATGTCTTCCCTGTCCTCCTTTGGAAGTTTTCTCAGGAGTTTTCTAAGTTCCTTTAGATATTCATCCTTATTCATCCTTAATGGCCCCCGAATCATTCGTAATTTCAGAGTATAATAAATTATTAACACCTACGGAGAAACTCCGCCATTCTTTAACTAATTCTTCTTTTTTAACCTTACCCAACGTAGTCAACTGGTAATATTTTCGAGGAGGGCCCCCCTGGGATTCTTTCAAATATGAATCCAGGAATCCCTCCTTTTTCAACCTTTTAAGAAGTGGGTAAATGGTTCCTTCAGAAATGGAGATATTTTTGGAGATTTCATCCACCATTTCATAACCATAACAGTCTTTTCTGTCAAGAAGGACCAGAACACAGAGTTCTAGTACCCCCTTTTTAAATTGAGTGTTCATGATCATCACTGCATCTTACAAGGTACTGTATAATGCAAGGTACTATTTATAGTTTAGGACCAGGTGTTGATCACACCACTCCCGATATTAAAAAACCACAACCTATTTGAAAAAACCATATAAATTGATAATGTGATAAAATAAAGAATTTATGGATATTTTATCTTTTAAAAAATGATTTTAATTCATATTTTATAAAAATCACTGCCTAAAAAATATAAAAAAAGAAAATAAGATCAGTGCTTCAAGTAATCTGACGTGGAAGACAGTGATTTTACTGTTACCTCTGAATTTTTCCGGATTACGAATTCACTGAGCCCTACCTTTGACTCCGGGTTTTCCCAGTGATAAGTGTACCCCAATCTTGTCCAGGGTAATCTTTTGGTAAAATAGGAGTAGCGGGTATTGTTCAGGAACCATATTTTGTAGGAGATATCTGTGTTATCCGGGAAGTATAACTGGGCCACTGTATCATTTATCTCATTATCAGCCGAAGGTCGGAATAAATCAACGGGTTTAACCCATAACTCCACAAAATAGGAGTTATTTGTATCCGGGGGTAGGCCTAAAAGCTGGGCAACCTCTAATCTAGGATCCCCACCAGAAGGGGGATGAGCGGTAAAATAATTTTTCACCTCGGGATAGGCCGTCACCCAGGTATCACCCCAAGAGGTTTTGATACTTTGCCCTATCGGATAGCTAGACGGATACTTAGTCCATGCAACCATTAGAACCCTTTTATCCGCACCCTCCACCTGCCAGGATAGATTATTATTGGATTCAACAATGGGAGTGAGATTATTATAAATATCATCCCCATCGGGAAACATGGCATTAAATACCGCCCCTCGATAGAAAAAATCATAACCAGGGCAGTTACTAGTAGTGTATACACCAGCAGTTAATATCAAAACCGATAACAACACCAAGAACAGTGCAGATCTTCTTATTTTCATTAAAAAGCCCCATTATCTTAAATTCATTTTAAATAGATTTACAATCCATTATTTACATTTTTTAAGCCCTAATCATTAATCACTTTCATTTATTAAATACTCAGCTACAACCAGCATTTCATAGTCTTCCGTGGTTAAAGGATCGTTTCTACTGAATTTGCCGAGTTTACACCCGTAAATATCTACAGGGTTGAAGTTCAAAGATTTTAACAACCAGGTTATTTCGGAGGGAACGTAGTATCGTTCATTACAGTTTAAATTAAGGACCTTACCTTCATCATCTTCTATTTCCATCTGGTACTCATCCCGGAAGGTCATTAAATTAAATGAGTTCTCCCTATTGGTTTGAGATTCAGAATTAGAGTTTATGAAATCTTTAACTGAATGGAATAAGGGGAAAAGCCCATTTAAGGTGGTGAATATTAGTTTACCTCCCTTCTTTAATGATCGGCTGGCACTTTCCAGTATCTGGAAGTTCATTTCATCGGTTTCCATGAGGGGGAATCCACCCTCACACAGCATGACCACCAGGTCAAACTCTCCCTGGAAGGGAAGTTTTCGAGCATCGGCCTCTATAAAATCAATTACCACTCCCGATTCTGCTGCCTTTTCTCTGGCCTTTTTGAGCATTTTTGCAGATAAATCAACACCTGTAACCTGGTAACCTCGTTTAGTGAGTTCAATGGCATGTCGACCTGTTCCACAACCCACGTCTAATATTTTACAGCTTTTATTATGGTTTATTTCTGATTCGAGAAAATCGACTTCTCCAACTGTTCCTTGGGTGAATGATTCATCTTCATATTTATCTACGAAATTTTTGAAAAGTTTTTGGTACCATTGTTCCATAATATCATCCTTAAATAAGATTTAACTGTAATATAGAATTTAGATCTCCTTTTGTATTAATTTTAACTTTACCCTGTTTTAAAATGGACATAGTTTACCATACGAATAGAAAAGTTTAAATAATTAAACTTTTACATTTACTATTAACAGTGTAAAGTGAATTGCTAAAATAAGTAAAGTAATAGTGAAAAGACGGAAAACCTTAACATGTATTTTTATTGGAAGATCTACGGCCTAAACAGGTGATCCTCATAAGATACAAACACAACACACACCTTTAATGGCTACTAAACCACACCTTAACTGTAGATCTTCCATTACCCCTATATTTTTAGTTTTTTTATAAAGAAAGGTTAAGAACTAATTTTGTGATTATAATCAACTCTTAAAACAGTTCATCACCACTACGGTGGTCAAAAGCAGGGTGCAGATCAAAACGTACTGCTCCTACCACTGCTTTTCCCTTCACTGCCCGGGCAATAAGAGCAGTTCCTTCACTCCCAAACCCGGCACATAGTTCAATGGCAGTCACACCATCAGCAACCAATTTTTGGGCAGTTTCTTCTGCTTCCTGATAATTTTTAACACCAACCACCGAAAGTTCAATTACTGGTGATTCAATTACTGCACAGTGCTTTTGCGGATCAGCTTCCGGAGCAACAAATATAAATGCGGCTTTAGTTGTCATGTTTTTTATTTAATGCCCTAACCTGTTATTTAATACTATCATACGCTAATAATTAGATCCTGATTACGTTTTAATTAAGGAAAGGGTATCTGCATCAGGAAGAACTAACTAAGCATGATAAATATTGTGTTATCCGCAAGTATTTGAGGTTATTTTATGACCCATCTGATGACTAAATTTAAATACAACCCATTAAAACCACTTTTAGAATCAGATGACCCGGCAGTTGCATATTTTACCCGAAGAGACATTCTGGAAGAATGGGTGGATCCAGTCACTAAATTGTGGAATTTGCCCCCGATCCAGAAACTCCTAATAAAACAGCTTGATGACGGTTCATGGCCAGCCAAAGGCAAAACTAAACATACCGGCGTTAAATATTCATTAATTGAAACCTGGAAAGCTTTGAGATTCTTAATCCAACAGTACCAGATGAACAACACCCATCCTGCCATCAGGAAAGCTTCGGAGTATGTATTTTCCTGTCAAACTGATGAAGGAGACATCCGGGGAATTTTAGCCAACCAGTATGCCCCCTATTACACCGGGGCATTGATGTACCTACTTATCCTGGCAGGCTACGCAGATGACCCCCGTATTGAAAAAGGGTTCAGATGGCTCCTCAAAATGAGGCAGGGTGATGGGGGCTGGGTAATTGGCAGCCCGGGTATCACTGGTATTACCCATCTTAACCGCCAGGAACTTTACGATTTAACTTCCAATGAAAATAGGGAAACTGCCCGGGCCTTGGATAAATCCCAGCCTTTCTCCGCAGCAGGTACAGGGATGGTTCTCCGGGCATTTTCTGTTCATCCTTCTTACAAAAAATCCAAGGCAGCCCGGACTGCTGCCCTGCTTTTAAAGTCAAAATTCTTTAAAAAAGACAACTGGACCTCTTATCAACATCCAGATAACTGGTTAAGATTCCAGTATCCATTCTGGTGGACCAATCTGGTCACGGCCCTGGATTCACTTTCCCTGATGGGTTTTTCCCCCGAAGATTCAGACATTGAAAATGCATTGAACTGGTTAGTTAACCATCAGGAATCGGACGGTTTATGGAAGGTGTCCTATTCCCGAATTCACAAAGAACCGGATAAAAAGAGAACGTTAACATCCCGATTATGGGTTACTCTATCCATCTGTAGAATTTTTAAAAGGTTTTACTCGGATTTTTAATCACTCTTAATTAAAGATGGGAAGGGTAACCACGGAGAAACTGGTTGATTAATATTTCCGAACTTACAAAAAGAAATGTTCAGAATAGATTGAATAACTTGATAAATCGAATATCTTACGTTTACTGGAGGATTATCTCAAATGTTATACAGAAACTTTGGAAAAACTGGCAAGAAAGTTTCCATACTTGGTTTTGGATGCATGCGCCTTCCCATACTGGATGGGAACCCGGAAAGGATAAATGAACCCCTGGCAACAGAGATGCTGCACCACGCCATAGACCAGGGTGTGAATTATGTGGACACTGCTTATCCCTATCATGGCCTCGATGCCACCCAGGGTGGTCAGAGCGAGATCCTACTGGGAAATGCACTGAAAGATGGATACCGTGATGAGGTGTACTTATCCACTAAATTACCCAGCTGGTTGATAAACAAAAAGGAGGATCTGGACTATTATCTTAACGAACAGCTCCGGAGGCTTCAAACTGACCGTATTGACTTTTACCTCCTCCACGGCCTGGGACAGAGAACCTGGGAAACTTTGACCAGTCTGGATGTTTTCCAGTTTCTGGACTCAGCCCGGGAAGATGGTCGGATAGGATACGCTGGTTTTTCATTCCATGATGAACTTAAACTATTCAAAGAGATAGTGGACTCTTATCCCTGGAGCTTTTCCCAGATACAATACAACTACATGGACCAGGACTTCCAGGCCGGGAAAGTCGGCCTGGAATACGCTGCATCCCAAGGTTTGGGAACCGTGGTTATGGAACCACTGCGTGGTGGTTGCCTGGTGAGAAATATTCCCTCTGATATTCAGGCTATATGGGACAGTGCCCCGGTTAAAAGAACACCAGCAGAATGGGCCTTAAGGTTCCTCTGGGACCAAAGTAAAGTGAACATTGTTCTAAGCGGCATGAGTACCCTGGAAGATGTTAAAGAGAATCTAAGGATTGCTAATGATGGACAAACCCACAGTTTGACTGAAAGTGAGAGAGATTTGATAGAAAAAGTTCGGAAGACTTATAAGGCCCGGACACACGTTGGTTGTACTGCCTGTGGTTACTGCATGCCCTGTCCCGAAGGAGTGGACATTCCCCTGAATCTAAACCTGTTAAATGATGTTTATCTATATCAGAACCTGGAAAAACCCTCGGGAAATTACAAGTTCCTAAAAGCTAAGGGAGGCAGTGCATCATTCTGCACCCAATGCGGTGAGTGTGAGGAAAAATGCACCCAGAACATAGCAATAAGCAAATATCTCCAGGAAACTGTGGAAACCTTTGAACAAAATAATGAATAAATTGGCAATGGTTGAATCTAAAGTTTTAAGTTCTTTAACATTGTTAATAATTGAAATCCCTTAAATCAGGGATTTTATTTAAAAACCAGATTCAACTGAGAATTAAAAAAAATAAATTCCCATAAATTAACCACGAAACGTATGTTAATACGAAGATATCCCTCTAAAGTAATAAAAAACTAAAAAAAATAAATAAATTTTTAATTTTCAAACTTTAATTGATTCCGCCATCGCAAACCATGTTAAAAATAGTTGAATTGGACTTACTAAAAAGTTAATCCATTAATTAATCACCGGAATACCGTTTGAAACCGCTTAAAATTAACTTTTTACCGAACATTTTTTAAGGTATGCCCAAGAAAAATTTACCCATGCACCCAGAAAATGATGAAAATCAACCAGTAACAATCCGAACCCCCCAAATAAAAGACGGAAATCAAATTTATCATTTGGTAAAAAAAAGCAGACCATTAGAGATCAACTCTGTATACAGTTACCTCTTGATATGTACTCATTTTGACCATACCAGTGCAGTAGCAGAGTGGAATGATAAAATAATAGGTTTCATATCCGCTTACATTAATCCGCACCAGGAAAACAACCTTTTTATATGGCAGGTGGCGGTGCTCCCCACCATGCGTGGTCAAGGCCTGGCCACCCAGATGATAGAAAATATCCTCCACCGAAAAGAAACCCAATCCATTGAATTTATTGAAACCACAGTGACCCCCACCAATGATGCTTCCATGGCTTTATTTGAGAATATCGCATCTAATCTGGATACAAATTTAGAGAAAACATCTTTTTTTACCCCAGAAATCTTTGGCAATCCACCTCATGAAGAAGAGTTACTTCTCCAAATAGGACCCTTAAATAGGTAGATAATGAAGGAAATTAAATAAAATAGATTGAAATCAGCGTGATATGATGAAAACATTCAAGGAACACGAATCACAAGTACGTAGTTATATAAGAAGTTTCCCTGCCATATTCCAGAAAGCCAGAGGTGCCACATTGATTGATGAACAGGGAAAAGAATATATTGATTTTTTTGCAGGTGCCGGGACATTGAACTATGGACATAATAATCCACTGGTTTCAGAAGCCCTGATTAACTATTTAAAAGAGGACTACATTATCCACGGCCTGGATCAGGCCACCACCGCCAAAAAAGTATTCTTAGAAAAATTCTACGACACCATCCTGCAACCAAGACACATGGAGTATAAAATACAGTTTACAGGGCCAACTGGTACCAATGCCGTTGAATCAGCATTGAAATTAGTTAGAATGGTTAAAGGAAGATCCAATATCATTGCCTTTACCAATGCCTTTCACGGTCTGACCATGGGTTCCATGGCAGTAACTGCCAATGAATTCTATAGGGACGAAGCATTCATCAACCGGGCCAATGTGAGTTTCATGCCCTTTGATGGATACCTAGGAGAAGATGTTAACACCGCACACTACCTCCGGAAGTTTCTGGAAGATCAAAGTAGTGGTGTGGACCTGCCGGCAGCGGTACTACTGGAGACCATCCAGGCAGAGGGTGGTATAAATGTAGCCAGTGATGAATGGCTGAGAGAAATCGAGCAGATATGTAAAGATTTTGATATACTGCTAATTGTGGATGATATCCAGGTAGGAAACGGTCGAACCGGGACTTTCTTCAGTTTTGAAAATGCCGGGATCAACCCGGACATTATCACCCTTTCCAAATCAATTGGAGGGGGCTTACCCTTATCCATGGTGCTGATGAAAGGAGAACTAGACCAGTGGAAACCCGGAGAACACACCGGAACATTCCGGGGAAACAACCTTGCTTTTGTGGCAGCCACAGAGCTTTTAAGCTACTGGGAAAATGATAATCTCTCTAATGCTGTTTATAACAAGGAAAAAATTATTAAGGAAAAATTAACGGGAATAAAAAACCAATACCCTGAAATACAGGCAGAGGTGCGTGGTCGTGGCATGATATACGGACTTAAGGTTCCTTTAATGGGTTTCTGTAGCAATGTGTCTGAAGAAGCATTTTCACAATATCTGCTCATTGAACTGGCTGGTGCCAACGATGATGTGCTTAAACTCCTACCACCCCTAACCATTGAAAATGATCTTCTCCAGGAAGGACTGCAGATAATAGAAGATTCTGTACAGGCAGTTATGGAAAGAAGGGAAGCTATACTTGAGGGTTTAAACCATGATAGTCAGAACCATGGATGAAGTTGAAGGCACTCCCCGGGAAGTTTTCGCTGAAAACGGGAACTGGGTTAGCAAACGTTTCCTGCGGGAAGAAGACAATATGGGCTTTTCCCTCAATGAAACCATAATCTACGCCAACACTGAAACTTTGATATGGTACAAAAACCATTTAGAGGCGGTTTACTGTGTGGATGGTGAGGGAGAGATAGAAACCACCGAAGATGGCACGGTATATCCCATCAAACCCGGCACAATGTACGCCCTTGATAAAAACGACCGGCACTACCTCCGGGCTTACAACAAGGATCTGCGGCTTTTATGTGTTTTTAACCCCCCACTGGTGGGGGATGAAGTCCATGACGAGGATGGTTCTTACTGATGCCCCAAAAAATGCCCCCCTAGTGATTTTATCTTACTTACCCGATGATAAACCACATTTTTTAAACAACCCTTAAAGAATGATAACTATAATTCTGGTGTTCTTTTCAAATTCCCCGCAAAGTCCTCGGCGTCTTTAAGATCCCTGGCATTGGGTCGGCCCTTATTCATTCCCCCAAACAGTTTCAAAAAACTATTGGTGTTAAAACCCTTACACTGGAATTCATCAACGATCACGTACCCCTTTGATTCTAGTTTTTCCCGGAGTGCAGCGTGATCCTGGTATGCCTTGGATTTCCCAGTTATTCCACTAGTTGAAAAGAGAAATGCTTTCTCATCCATCACCAGATGTAGTTTATCCGCCAGTTCTAGCAGATATTCATGGTGTTTGGCACTGTAAATCCCGGAGCCGAAACCTACCAAGTCATACTCCAGAAGCGTATCTGGATCAATTTCATTTGGTTCTTTTATCGGTGCATTAAGAACTTTAGAAAAAACTTTAGCTATTTTCAGTGTATTTTGATGATGATATGAATATAAAACCAGTAAATTTTTCTGTGGCAACTGATCCATCTTTCCTTCTTTTTCCATTCTTTTCCACCCCTTACTTCATTCCCCTTTTAAGGTCTTATCCACATCCCCGGAAATTATACAAAAAAATAAAAAAAATCTGGATTTATTCCAGATTTAATTTGATTGAACCAATTTTAGGTGCCAGGTAGTTGTATAGAATGGCAATTAACGCGGTTTCTATGAAGTAGGTGATGAAATTGGTTATAAATTCACCATAGTTTCCAGACAATATGCCTGATATGAGACCTAACAATGTGAAAACAAGGGCTACTGCTAGGGCTGTTGGTAGTACGGGTATGTGTCTAAGTTCATGTAGGCTTCCAGTAATTTGACCGAAGTCCAACTGGATTTTAGCTACTCTGGTGACTATGTAGTTGTAGAACAGTGCGAATAAAGCGTTCCAGATGAATCCAAATACAAACATCAGTATGGGCAGGCCGATTATTAAAACCAGGGCCACGATTATCCCCGCAGCTCCAACTTCTGCCCCACCAGGTAACGCTGCACCCGAAACATTGGTTATGTTGGCGGTTATGTTAGCTGCTGCCGGCATGGTGCTGACTGCACTGATAAAGGATAAAAGAGGTGAAATCACCGCTGCTAATACCAATCCAACTATAAAGGCCCATATAGCCCCAATGGCAGACTGGATCAGGGAAAATGAGATCACTGGAATTTTTTCCACTTCATTACCCTCTAATTCCAACTTAACTCCACCTAATTTAGGCACTAACAGGTTGTAAAGCAGCACTGAGAAAAAGCTTACCACTATAGTACTGAAAAATGCCCCGATGGGTAGGAGAACAATTAAAGGTATCCCCAGTCCAGTCACTAGATTAAACTGCCCTATTTGAGGGATTAATCCTGTGGCCTGTACAATAATCAGGGCAATTAACATCACCACTGCACCAATAAAACCCAAAATTCCGTATATTGAAGCTGACATCCGGGTAAAGGGTGTCAGTTTAATAGATTTAATTTCTTTTACATCTACCATTTCTTAATCTCCTTTTTTTATTTTTAACTCAAAGGTGGTTCAAACCATACCTCCCCTACGGGGAATCCTTTGAATTTTTTTGAGTTCTTACCGTTACTTAATTTTAGTTTAAACACTTAAAAGAACTTTTTCCAAAATTTACTCAGCATTTATTCTTCTTTCCCTCCAAATTCGATCCGAATTAAGGCATCCCTGGATTTTCCAATGATAAAAAATCAGGACACAGACTTCCAGAAAAAATAGGTTTTAATAGTTGGATATCTGAAATAACAAAAAAATATTATTCCCTGGTAATCATTAAAAGTAGTGCCAGGGCCGTGAATTCCAGTCCTAAAAATATTAAAGGTAACAGAGCATTGATGATGGTTGCCGGAGGATTGAATACGAAATAGACTGAGAATAAGATGTTTTGAACCAGGAAGAGTGAGGCAAATAACACCAGGGTAGTGGTGAATTTGGACTTCACCTTAAGGTATCGCTCCACATAGACGTAGAGCATTCCAATTAAAAGGATAATATTGGCAATACTGGTTATCAAAGCAGATGCTTTAACCAAAGCAAGCAGAGTGGGTATTAAATTTAAAATACCATACAAATTAATTTCCATTAACATCTTTTACACCTTATCCTTTTAATTTCGTTTATTGTGGCTTATTCTTCCTTAAATTCTTCCCAAATCGACAGGAATAAGTTATAATTTTTTTCCATCTCATCTGAAAGGAAATACAAGGCACCATACTTTTCTCCAGTGGATTCAACTAAGTTGTTTTCCTCTAAAATATCTATATGGTGTCTGATGGTTTTATAATCCAGGGAAAGTTTTTCAGCGAGTTTATTAGCATTGTAGGGCCTTTTATTCAGTTCAACTATTATTCTACCACGGTTCTCCCCGCCTTTATTTCCCGCAATTAACCACCATAAAAACACTTTCTTCATAAAGGACTCCTGCAAATGGATCAAAGTTATTAATGCGCATTATTATATGAATCCGTGAATAGATTTTTTATCACAATATAGATATAAATAATATTATGAATGTTTTAAATCATTTTTGTCTAGCAATATCCTCCACTGTGGCATAAGGATGGGAATACCTCCCATTAACTTCAGTATAAGTTTTTAAAAATCGTGGGGATTTAATCTGGATGGCTTGCTGTGGGCAATAATTGATACATGCATAACAGGAAAAGCATGGAATCTCTTTCTGCCATAACGGTTCTTCGTTAATTAATTTTATTTTTTCTGAGAGGCAAACCTTTTCACAAGTCCCACAACTCACACACTTTGAATCAGAATAAAATTGTACACTGTAAAATCTATTAAGAAAGGGAAGAAAAACGGATATAATCGAGAATGCAGGCATGTCACTAGTAAATGTTGTATCTTTTTTGCGGCTTTGTTCTTTATTTAAAATAATTTTCTGGATTAAATCCAGACTATTTTGGACTTCAACATCGAGATCAGCTATTTCTTCTTCTGTGGCTTCATGCCAATCATCAAATTTAGGGTCATTACTGGCCATATTGACTGAAAAAAATGAATCCAAAAGTTTACCCTTTTTCTTCAATCGATTCTCTACATCAATAAATGCTCTATGAGGGGTGCCAAACCTAGTTGCTATGGCAAAAATATATTCTGCGGATTTTAAGTCCAATTTATCTATAAATTTTCTTACTGGTCCGGGGGACATTGCCATGTGGATGGGAAAAACAAAACCAACTGTATCAGCACTGATTTCAATCGTTTCTTTATCTAGAAGCCTGATTAAAGGAATTAATTCTGTATCTGGAATTCGTTTTTTCAACTCTCGGGCTACATGAAGCGAATTCCCTGTGCCTGAAAAATAATAGATCTCAACGCCCATGATAACCCCCGTTTAATTGAAAAATTTAAAAAAATTAGAATAATACACTGAATCTTCGAATTAACTCCTCAATCTTTTCATCAACATTGTCTCTCCATATTATGATGTCTGTTCCCACCACAGTCCCTCCTTTGGACTGACAGATTTTTTTCATTTTACTGATGGCCTTATTTCCCCCAGTCCAGTTAAAAGGCAGCCCTTTTGTGACAAAACAGGCAATTTTTTTATCCTGCAGAGATTGAATCTGCTCCAGATAGGCTGCCATAGCCGGTGCAAGGTTAAATGCGTGCACTGGAGAACCGAATACCAGTGCATCATAACTCTGTACATCGGGTTGATTCTGGAAGGTGACGTTCTTGGACCCTGGATTCACATCACCCCCTGTGGTTACCCGTTCAATATCTACCAAATGTCCATTGGCCTGTAATTTTTCCTGTAGTTTTTCCGCCACAGAATAGGTGTGCCCAGTTTCAGAATAGACTACAATTCCTATTTTCATACAAAAACCCCCTTTTTAACGATTTTTTTATTAAAGTTCCTTAAATTCCAACACTATTTCCCCTAATCAGTGCCCTGACCAGCTTTGAAAAGAGATTTATCTAAAAGTGTCTTGTTCGTCTGTATATGTATTACTTAATAATAAAATTTTCAATGGTTTAATCATCTTTTAAAATCAATCCCCGACATTATTTTGCAGCTCTAATTTTTTAATTATAAAATAAACTATTTTATATAAGAGTCTGAACTAGCCCTTCACTGAATTTTAATTGGACGAAATTTGTTTTGATGTAGTCTACAGTAACTTATCAAACGAAAAATCAGAGTTCTACCGTTGAAAAATGATGGAATACTCATTCTACAGTTGAAGTTTAAGAATTTGAAATAGTCTACAGTTAAAGATCCAGTGTCAAAAATAGGTCTTTTGTCAAATAAAGAGAAGCGTTTCTATTTATTTTAACGTTTAGTTAAAGTAAAAAAAGTTAAAATTAAAAAAAAGTTTAAAAATGGAGAATTATCTCCATTCTGTAGGTTATTCCTTGGTTTTATCCTCATCTGGATTGATTTTGATTACTTCCAGCTCATGGATGTACCTTTCACCACGAAGAGCAGATAGTATAGCTGACAGACCACAGAAGAAAGCCCCAATATAGAATGAAACTCTCAATGAGGGCATGAAAGCTTCAGCCAGTGTGGATGGGAACCAGGTAGTTCCAGTTAGGGTAGTTAAGGTTGCCGGAGGTATGTGGCTAACCACTGCTGAGGGTACACTGCTTAAGATGGTTTCAACCGGGTTGTAACCCAGGAATGCCGAGAACAGCGCTCCAGTTGGTGGTATGTTACTGAGGACTGGGGCCAGTTGTACTGCCCCAATATTTACCAGGGAGGAGGCAATGGCATCCGGGAAGCGCTGGGTTATTCCCACAATGACTATGGTGAAGAAAATAGCCATACTGGCAGTGAAAGCCGTGTTCATTATGGTGGTCAGCATGCCGGAAGCTACACCCCTTTCCTGGGGAGGTACGGAGTTCATTATGGATGCGCTGTTTGGTGAACCGAACATCCCACTGCCCAGTCCCATGAAGAACAGGGTTAAACCTAATTCCCAGTAATTAAAGTTATAAGGAAGTGCGGCTAAGGCCAAAAATCCGATGGTGTTCATTACCATCCCTATGGTGGCGATCCAGCGGGGGCCGTATTTATCGGAGAGTATTCCAGAGATGGGCCCCATTATTATCACTCCCAGGGTGAGGGGTAACATGTAAACTCCAGCCCAGAATGGGGTGGATTCATAGCTGTATCCATGTAGAGGTAACCATATCCCCTGGAGAAGAAGTATGAGCATGAACATCATACCTCCCCTGCTCAGTGAACTAAGGAAACCAGCAACGTTGGCGTAACTGAACATTTTTATCTTGAAAAGGTCCAGTCGGAACATGGGGTTTTCCACTTTACTTTCCACCACTGGGAAGAGTGCCAGGAGGATGAATCCCCCTATCATTGAGACCATGACCCAGGGGTTGTTCCAACCCATGGCGTCACTGCCGTAGGGCATTAATCCGTAGGTTACTCCCAGTAGGAGTATGGTTATACCTGAGACGAAAGTGAGATTTCCCCAGATGTCCAGTTTGGTTTTGGGGGCACGGAGTGAGACTTCTTTAAGTTTGAAGGTGGACCAGACTGTCCCTAAGATTCCAAAGGGTACACTTACCAGGAATACGTATCTCCAGTCGAAGACCGCCAGTATTCCTCCCAGGAGGAGTCCCACAAATTGGCCAGACATAAGGGCCACCATGTTTATACCAAGGGCCTTTCCTCTCTCACTCACCGGGAAAGCATCGGTTAGTATGGCCGAACTGTTGGCCATGGTCAGGGCACTGCCCACAGCCTGAACTATCCTGAAGAGGATGATTTCTATGGCTCCGGCATCACCAGTGGACGGGGTAAGGTAAAGCAGTATTGAGCCTACGGTAAATATCAAAAATCCCAGTTTAAAAAGCTTCACCCGACCGTACATATCTGACAGCCGCCCGAAACTCAAAAGCAGGGTGGCGGTTACCAGTCCGTATCCCATCAGTATCCATAAAAGATACTGGAAAGAGGTTAAAGGGTCAATGTGAATGCCGTTGAAGATAGCGGGAAGAGATATCAGGGTTATGCTACCGTTGATGGTTCCCATCATGGAGGCAATTATAACGTTGAATAGTGCTATCCATTTATAATCCAGTCCTTTTTTTCCTTTATCTTCTGATGAGCTGAGAGGCGAATTGCCCCCTTTAGAAACGTTATTATTCATCCAGGTTTTCCTCCGTGCCATGCAGCTTGGTCAAAGCTTTAATGGTTAATTTTTTTAATAATTCACTTATTCTATTCTTTTCAGTGTCAGTTAATCCTTCACTCATTGAATCTTCCCAATCCTGAATTATGCCGAGTATATTGGGCATCAATGCTTTGCCCTCGGGTGTGAGGTAAAGAAGGTATCTTCTACGGTTTTCTGGATCAATCCTGCGGCAGATGAATCCCTTGTCTTCCAGTTTTTTCACTCCCCGGGCCACAGTCCCCTTATCTATAAAGAAGTGGGTGGCCAGATCTTCCTGTGTCTGACCTTCCTTCTTGTAAAGTCCAATTAAATAGAGAAATTGGCTGGCAGTAACATTCAAACTTTTCAGTTCATTGTTCAGATACATCATTCGAGTTCTGTGGATTATGGAGACGAAAATACCCAATGGAACATCGTTAAGATCATTTTCGCATATTTTTTTAATCTTATTCACAATTAACACCAGAAAAAGTGATTTTAGAAAAAATTGATACAATATTTGATGTAATTACAGAGTTAGATCTGATACTATATAAATATGTTGCTTATGCAACAATTGTATAGACAACAAGAATCAGAGTGTGTTTTCATAATGTGAAATAACCCCGGAAGTTAGTAATTAGAAAAAAAGTGCCATATGGCATCAATAAATGTTAAAAAAACCATAAATATTTAGTATTTGAGTAATTTACAGTTCTTTAACCATAACTGTCCTATTTTCATTGTTGTAAAACCCATTTTTAAGATAAAAAGTCTCAGCAGGTATTCCTTTATTGGTTAAAAGTATAACGCGAGTGTATCCTGCTTCACGCAGGACCTTAAACAGGAGATTTACTGTTTCACCACCAATACCATTCCCTTGCCTCTCATTTTCAACAAATAATTCATCCACAAAGAACTCCTTCCCCCTCCACCAGGATCTTTGATGCCCCAGACAGACCGCCACGATTTTAGAATTCTCACCCATTACAAATCCTTCAAAAACCGGGTTTTCCACCAGTTCCTTTAAATATTTTCGGGATTGTTCCCAGGACCCCCATTCATCGTACCAGGGATCAGCAAAAAACACCTTTTTAAAAAGGAGGGCACATTCATCCAGGTCTTGCCGGGTGAATTTCCTGAAATTCAGTTCATTGTGGAATTTAAACTCTTGGGAAATTTCATTTCCTGATTCATCCTGGAAAAAGTAATCCCAGTGACTTTTTAGGGAACTACCTTCAAAATGATCCTTTAAAGGATTGCTGGTAAAATGTTCTTTAACTGAAGATTTTATTGACATTCCATCCACCAATTCACTCAAAATCTATATTGTTAGAATATGAATACTTCACCAGATAGTTCATGGTCCCTTTTCAAAGATCATAAACAACTGGTCCGGTAAAAAATCATGTTTTTCCAGAAGGGAAAATCCAGCCTGTTTCATGACATCTAAAAGAACAATTTCTGAAGTGTAATGTCCAAAAATGCCGGTGAAACTGAGTTTCTTCCTATTGTAATCAATGAATGCTATTTTTCCGTTATCTTTCAGGGAACCCTTGAGGTTCTGGAAATATTCAATCTGGTTAGAGATGTGGTGGAACACGTTACGCAAGAAAAAGAGGTCCACTCTTTTTTCAGGTAACTTTATCCAGTCCGGATTAGCCAGAATAGTTTGTACGTTTTGAATGCCTTCCTTTTGAATATCATCCCCTATATACTCGAGAGATTTTTGATGAGTGTCAATGGCGTAGACCTGTCCCTTACTTCCCACTTCCCGGGAAAATTCACGGGTAAAAAATCCTCCACCACACCCAATATCCCCTACTACATCTCCGTTGTGAATATTAAGGTGTTCTATGATTTCAACAGGCTTATTTTTTGCTGAAGATGCTTCTCTGTTTAACATTTTCAATCGAAACTTAGTTAACATCTTGATCCCTCCCAGTTAACTCCCTGATACTGATTTAATGAGTCTCCCTGATTTTGAAAGATTAAAGAGGAGCATTGGTGAGTATAGTTCCCCAGTTAACCCTTGATCCTACCTCGGGAGTTACCAGCAAGTTTTTCTCTATTTTACCCATATCCGCCAGATAGGCCACTGCCTCGTGGAAGGAAACCCGGGGTCCATCATTTATTTCCCGGGCCTTGGGCATGGACAGTGCCTGGTATCCTTTTTCCTCAATCAACTTGCTTAAATGTGAGGTTATGGATTTTAACTGGCAATTTGTCACATCATAAGGATGTTTTTTACTTCGGGATAGTTCTTCCGGAGTCAAGTAGGGTAAAGTCACTCCAATTGAAATAGCTCGCGGATATTCCTCAATTAAGGAGCCGTATTTCTCAACCAGGGTGTTTTCAACCAGGGAAAGGTCTACCATGCCCAGGTAGTAATCCTCACACTCAGTTTCTATGACATTTCTGATCATGTTTTCACATTTCATGGTTCTATTCACCTCGATTCTATTTTTCTCTGATTAAAAGCCATTATTGGGTTTAATAATGGCAGTTCAGCAGAAGAATCCACTAAACTGCCCGTAACTGTTTAATTTAATTTTTCTCATCATCATCCATACTCTACCACCCGGTTTATTAGCGGGTCATTGACTTCCGGAAGAGTGGCACGGCAATGGCCATGGTAACCACTCCAAATCCAATCAAAATAACCATCTGATAGAGTACATCCCCAATTCCAGCGTTGAGGAGGATTATTTTACGCATGGCATCTGCGGCGTAGGTCAGGGGGATGAACTGAGATATGGTTTGCATGAACCCGGGCATCTGCTGGATGGGGTAAAACACACCTCCCAGGAAGATCATGGGAAACATCAACAGGTTCACGATCATGGTTCCCGATGCCTGGTCTCCCGACATGGAAATGGCCAGGATCCCTAATCCTATGAAGCTAAATATTCCCAGTAGGAGCATGAAGAACGCCAGTAAAAGGCTTCCCTGTACTGTAACTCCAAAGAGGAGCATGGCCAGGCCCAGAATTATGACACACTGCAGGAATCCCCTGATACACAGAGCAGCAGTTTTACCGATTATGACCGAAATTTGACTGATTGGTGCAGATAACATCCCATCAAAGGTTCCTAATTCTTTTTCCTTGGAGATGGCCTCGGGAATACCGGTCATGACCCCCATCATCACGATCATGATCATGAGACCCGGTGCCAGGAAGTTGAAGTAGTTGGTCTCCCCGGGTATGGTGGTTGAAACTTGAGGTACGTAGGGGAATATGATTGCCTGAGGGTTTATCTGCTGGTTGGTTTCTTTGGAAAGTTCTAAAACAGTAGCCTGGGCTTTCATATCGTTAAGACCATTTACGGTGCTGGATAAAACCTGTTGTATCTGGGTAGCACTCTGGGGGTTGCTGTTGTCAATGTATACCGTGAAATCTCCAGATTTGCCCGTGGTTAAGTTCTCAGTGAACCCCGGAGGTATGATAAATGCTCCGTATATTTTTCCCTGGTTGATCTGGGTTTTAGCCTCATCCACACTGGAATAGTTGGTAAAATCCATGAAACTGGTATTTTGATTCATTAAATCTAGCTGTGCTATGAATTCCTGGCTGGCCTGTCCTTGGTCCAGGTTGACTATTCCCATGGGCATGTGCTGCTGGGTGTTGCCGCTGGGGAAGATGAAACCGAACATTACCAAGAAGATCAGGGGCATCATGACCAGGGCTGCCAGTTGCATCTTGTTCCGCCGGAATTCCAGTAGGTCCTTGGCCATCACATGGTAACTGTCCTTCAGTATTTTAACTGCATCCATGATTTCACCTCACCCTCGCTTTGGGTGCCCTTCCATGCCCGTGTTGGACAGGAACTGCTTTTTCATTGGCCTGGTCACGCATCTCTTTACCGGTCACCACCAGGAACACGTCTTCCAGTGTGGATTCATTGCTGTTAGTCACCGAGGCAATGTTTCCTCCGGCACCGCGGATGGTGTCGATGATCTGGTTCAGGGCATCTTCTCCCTGGGCACTGATCTTCAAATTGTAATCATCCTGCTGGGACACCGCCGTGACCATTTCCAGGGAACGGACCTTTCCAATGAGTTCCTTGGTCAGGTTGTCGATTTTAACACCAAAAACCGTGGTGTCCCCGTGGGATATCATATTTTTAAGGTTCTGCGGAGTGTCCAGTGCAGCGATTTTACCGTGGTCAATGATAGCCACCCGGTCACTGAGTGCCTCTGCCTCGGTCATGGCATGGGTGGTTAAAATAACGGTCATCCCGCTTTGATTAATTTCCCGGGTGATGTCCCTTATGGAAAAGGTGGTCTGGGGGTCCAGACCCAGGGTGGGTTCATCCATGAATAGTATCTCTGGTTCCGGTAGAAGGGCCCTTATCACATTGATTCTCTGCTTCATACCCGTGGAAAACTTACTGATCTGGGTGTTTTTCCATTCTTGCATGTCTACCAGTTCCAGTAATTCATCGATCCTTTCTTCCAGTTTCTGTTTAGGCATGGCGTAGAGTTTTCCGAAGAATCTTAGGTTTTCAGCTGCGGTAAGGCGGTCGTACATGATCATCTTCTCCGCCACCAGGCCTATTTTCTGGCGAACCTGGTCTGATTCTTTGATCAGATCGTAGCCGGCAACTGTGGCTGATCCCGATGTGGGCTGGGCCAGGGTGCACAGCATTCTTATGGTGGTGCTTTTACCTGCACCGTTAGGGCCTAAAAACCCGAATATTTCACCTTCTTCTACATTCAGTGACAGGTCATCCACTGCGGTGAAATCACCAAATTTTTTGCTGAGGTGGTTGAGTTCAATGGCGTGTTCAGTCATATTCGCCTCCTTTCCTAACATTTGAGTAATTGAATTCTAATTTTTGAGTTGCAATTAAATTCGTTTTTTCTGTTTTAATCATGAAATTACATAGCTCACGCTAATTAGACGGTTAATTTACATTAAATAATAATGAAACACTGACAAATGCAGTGTTTTTTATTTTGAGTTTATAATTTGTGGTTATTCTAAGTTAAAGTGATAAATTTCCCCTATTCCTTCTGAATGGAATTTTTAATGGCTTCCAATCTCTGACTTAATTCCCCAATTAACTCCCCATGAGGGGCCAGTTTTTCTTCTTTGATATCTTCCAGGTAAGAAACATATCCTTCAATTTCCGTCAAGGCCCTGGTTATGGAGTATTCTCCACGATCCATCTTTTCATGGGGTTTAAAACGTCCGTAGAGTTTTGCCAGAATTTTTTTCCCCTTTTCAGTTAGTTCGTATTTGCCATCTTCGCGTTTTATTAAGAGTTCCTCGTTGACCATCTTCTTCAGCATAGGATATACTGAGCCCGGTGATGGTCGGTAATGCTTGCGACTGGGGCCATGTCCAGGATAGTGCATGGTACATGATTCCTGGTGTGCCTGGATGGCATCCATGATCTCTACCCCATTTCCCGGACCATTTTCGTCCAGAACATGGAGTATTAATACTCTTAACCCTCCTAAACGTTGCATCTGTTCCATTTTTTCATGGAATTCACTGTGCAGATTTCGAAAAGCATCCCACATATTGAATCATTACCTCCTTTAGATCACCATATTTTGTTTATCGTAATATCGATATTAAATCGTTAATTTGATATTATGGAATAGCCTATTTATGATTTAAATGGATTTAATGGCCTTTTTCCAACATGAATATCAAGTTACCGATATCGACTAATCGATATTAAGATGGACCTTATATAAATAGTTTGTGGTTTGAAGATAGTGATCACTATAATCAAGCCCGGAATTTAGAAAGGATGTGAAAAAAATATCCGGCCTCAAGTTAATCCCGACCTAGAAACACTACATCTTTAGATGAGAATTTAACGGTTTAATTTCATCATAAATAGGTTTTCCAGTTAAAAAATTCCTCAAAGTCTGGTTGAAGAGTTTAGGGGATTCCATATTCCACATATGGCCCTTTTTAGGTACAATATAAGCCTGTGAACTGGGTAGAAACCTATCCAAATCTCCAGCAGACTCTTTGATGACTTTGTAATCTTTTTCTCCCACCATAACCAGAACCGGCACATCAATCTTCCCCAATCCCGGCAGGGACCTGAAAAACAGGTTCTCGTGAAGAATTCTACGCAGGGCATCGCCACTGATCTGCAGGGTGGAATTCTGGAACTGGTCAAAATAGTCTTTGGAAATATTATAAGTCCGCATGTAGGCCTTTATAAAGAAGCGAGTATCCTTTACTGGTTCATAAGATCTAAACGTGTAATCCACTAGGTTCAGAAGTGTTTCGTTGTGGGAACTGGTGCGGAGCAGGGTTCCAGTAAGGAGTGCATGGTCCACTACCTCGGGGCGGGTGGCCAGAATCTGGACTGCAACCTGCGCACCCAAAGACAGCCCCACCAGATGGGCTTTTCCATTATGGGCCCTGTTTTGGATGAGATCCACCACCATTTCCGCGGCCCCGGCAATGGTGAAGGGTTTTACCCCGGAACTCTGCCCGTGTTCTGGAAGATCCAGAACCAGACAGTGATAATCAGGGAAGGCTTTCACCTGCTCATTCCATATCCAGCCAGCCAGTCCTTCTGCGTGGAGGAAGATTATGGTTTCAGGGTTTCCCTGACCAGTTTCTACGACATGTAAATCCATAAAAATCCCCATAATCTAATTCCCTCGAGATTAAAGAACATACTCCATGTTATATGCTCCTTTCTTCCAACCAAAGAGAGATATAATTCTTTCCTTGAATTTTTTAAAGCCGGAACGTTCATAAAGCCGGAGAGCGCCCTCATTTTCAATATCCACATCCAAGACTGCCCTTCGGCATCCCTTTTCCCGGGCCATTTTTATTCCCTCTTCCAGGATAAAGGAACCTATTCCCCGGCCCCGTGCACTTTCATCCACGGCTACTATGGCATAGTAGAAGTCCTCCTCCTCCAGATCAGATAGAAAGATGCTGTCTATTATTTCAATCATGGCCAATTTGAAGGCGTCAATTAGGTTAAAATTACCTGCAAAGAACTTAAATTCAGAGATGGTTCCCATTCTTTTCCCAGCAGAACAAACCAGGACCCCCATGATCTCCTGGTCATCATTGGTTACCACATAGGTATGTTCATTTCCAAGGTTGTTTTCCCCGATTTTGACCAGTTTTCCCAGTTTCCGTGAAGCACTTTTCTTGTTACCAAAGAAAAAGTCAAAGGTTTCAGCATCAGCTTCATAGATAAGTTCCCCTATCTTATAGGGGTTGTGATGGTTTAAATCCATTTTTCGAAGGTGCATTTATCATTGAACTCCTTTAAATGTTAATTTTAGTAAAGTAGAAATGCGAATCTTTTTTACGCAAATAAGGCCGGGGAGCACCCCAATTAAGTTGTTGTTCTTTACTAACAATATTTACACTTGAAATATACGGCTGAATTGATCAAATAGTATTATGATTAAATTATGATCATGATCACTATATCTCAGATTTAGGTAAACATGTTTACACTGGCAATGTATGGCTCAACTTGAAGTTTAGTATGACGTGTGGACCAATCATCCACATCCCGGATCCCCGGTTATTATACTCCCAATCTGCGTTTAAGGGTAAATTCTGGAGAATGGGAGAGTTTTAGATTTAACAAATTATATACCCTGATACATATAAATTAGAAGGTGTATGGAAACCAAAAGAATGGTACTCCTGGACATTGATTATGTCACCCGGGACGATAAAGCAGTGATAAGATTATTTGGAAGGGAAAAAACCAGTGCAGAGGGTAAATCCATCATAGTACAGGACAATGGATTCAAACCCTACATCTACGTGGACCCCCTCAACCGGGATCAGTGCCGTGAACAGTTAAAAGATCTGGATGTGGTACTGGTGGAAGAGGTTAAAATGAAGGATCTGGGTCGTGAAAAAGAATTCTTGAAGGTTACCTTCAACCATCCCCAGGATGTTCCCAAGTTAAGAGATAAAATACTGGATTTGAGCCAGGTCAAGGATATTCGGGAGCATGATATACCATTTTACCGCAGATATCTCATAGACAAAGGACTATTTCCCATGGCAGAGGTGGAAATAGAGGTTGAAGAGGCCTCTCCCCAAACCTGTACTATTCCCCTGGATATTGACACTCAGGTCATGGATTTAACAGGAGAAATCCGACCCATAAGCTCTGATTTTCCGGATCTTAAGATTTTAAGTCTGGATATTGAAGTCTACAATCCCGATGGTATGCCCAACTCCGAAAAGGATCCCATTATAATGATCAGCCTTTCCAGTAACCGAGGTCTGAGGAAAGTGCTGGCCACTGCCGAGTCACCCCTGGACTTTGTGGAGACACTGCAAGACGAGGCAGAGATGTTAAGGAGATTCACGGCCATTGTGGAAGAGGAAGACCCCGATATTCTCATTGGTTACAACTCCGACAACTTTGACTTCCCCTACATCCGGGACCGGGCCAGCATCCTGGAGGTTCCCCTAACCCTGGGTACCGATGGTTCGGGGATTAAATTTATGAAGAGAGGTTTCACCAACGCGGCCCTGGTAAAAGGCAGGGTCCATGTTGATCTCTATCTCATAATGCGCCGTTACCTCCAGCTGGACCGTTACACCCTGGAAAGGGTTTACCTGGAGCTTTTCGGTGAAGAGAAATACGACATCCCCGGGGATGAGATCCACCAGTACTGGGACGACTGCGGCCCCAAACTGGAAAAATTATGCCATTATTCCCTGGATGATGCTGTGGCTGTTACTGAAATTGGGGAAAAGATGATACCTCTGACCCTGGAACTCACCCGTATTGTGGGGCAGCCCTTCTTTGACATGGCCCGCATGGCCACTGGCCAGCAGGTAGAATGGTACCTGATTCGCAAAGCAAATCAGCAGAAAGAAGTGGTGCCCAACAAACCATCAGCATCCCAGTACTCCAACCGGAGGAGTAAACGGGCCAGTGGAGGCTACGTGAAGGATCCAGTTAAGGGATTACACGAAAAAATTGTTTACTTTGACTTCCGGAGCCTGTACCCCAGTATCATCATCTCCAAAAACGTTTCCCCCGATACCCTGGTGGATGAATGCAACCCGGAGGAGTGCCATATTTCCCCAGAAAGAGGATACATGTTCCTCAAGGAACCCCCGGGATTTGTTCCTTCCATCATCGGAAACATTCTCACCGAGAGGGTGCGTCTTAAAACCCTCATGAAGGAATCAGAAGATGAGGAGGAGAAAAAAATCCTTAACGTGCAGCAGGAGGCATTGAAAAGATTGGCCAACTCCATGTACGGAGTTTACGGTTACTCTCGGTTTAGATGGTACCGTCTGGAATGTGCCGATGCCATCACTGCCTGGGGGCGGGATTACATCAAAAAAACCATGGCAAAGGCTGAAAATTTCGGTTTCAAACCGGTTTATGCTGATACTGATGGTTTTTACGCAGTTTATCAGGAAGAAGATTAATAAAATTTAGTTTGAGGGTTACCCTTCACCATCCTCATAATCCTGCAAACTCATGGAAACTAATAATTACTACGGAAGTTGGTGGACTCATGTTCCATATAGCTGAAGATAAGGAAATTAAAGAGGGCAAAATCACTGATGTGTACTTTCAGCGAACCCTGCAGATACTGAAAAAGAAAGACATTAACCCCTGGGTTCGGGCCGAGTTCGTGGCCAAATCCCTTCCTGATGAATGGTCCTGGGCTGTGCTGGCTGGTTTAGAGGAGATAATTGATCTTGTAAAGGATTTACCAGTTAAAGTGAGGGGCATGAGGGAGGGTACTGTTTTTTATCCCAATCAACCCGTCCTGGAGATCGAGGGTTATTATCAAGATTTTTGTATCTACGAAACAGCTATCCTTGGCCTGATGTGCCAGGCCACGGGTATTGCCACCAAAGCCGCCCGTTACAAGAAGTTGGCCGGGGAGCGCCTGGTGATGAGCTTTGGTACCCGGAGGATGCACCCGGCTATTGCCCCCACCATCGAAAGAAGTGCCTTTATAGGTGGGTGCGACGGTGTTTCCGTGGTTAAGGGTGGGGAGATCATAGGGGAAGATCCACTGGGTACCATTCCCCACACCCTGGTGCTCTGCACTGGCTCCACTGTAGACTCAGTACAGGCTTTTGATGAGGTTATAGACCCAGATGTTAACCGGGTGGCACTCATTGACACCTTCAACGATGAAAAGTTCGAATGCCTGAAGGTGGCTGAGGCCCTGGGTGAAAAACTGTACGCGGTCCGTTTTGACACTCCTTCCTCCCGTCGTGGGGATTTTCTTCACATCCTCCGGGAAAGTAGATGGGAACTTGACTTGAGAGGATTTGAACAGGTTAAATTCTTTGTTAGTGGCGGTATCACTGAAGAGGAAGTTCCCCATCTGAATCCACTGGTGGATGCCTATGGTATTGGAACTTCCATCAGCAACGCTCCAGTGGTGGATTTCTCCATGGACCTGGTTGAAATAGATGGAAATCCACTGGCCAAGAGAGGCAAGTGTTCCGGGGCCAAAACTGTGTTACGATGTCCCCAATGCCACGAAGATCTCCTTTTACCCCTGGGAAAGGAAGTTAAAAAATGCCAGTGCGGTGGAAGTTATGAACAACTCCTGAAACCACTACTGGATGGTGAAATTCTCTATGACCTTCCAGAGCCAGGTAAAATCAGGACATACACCTTAAAACAGGTCAAAGATTTGCCGGATCTGAACCCTGGCCATTAATACATGTTTACAATTTGATTAGGCAATTGACGTTGTATTTAAACTATGAATTAACATTTACTGGAGAAACGAGATGAAAAGAGCACTGCTGGTGATAGATGTGCAGGAGGAATACTTTTCCGGGAAGTTACCGGTGACCTATCCTCCTGAGAGTTTGGAGAATATTTTAAAGGTCATGGACACTGCCCAGGACCAGAAAATCCCCATTACCATCGTGCAACACACTGCTACTGCAGAAAATGCCGAAACATTTGTTAAGGGAACCCCTGGTTGGGAACTTATCCAAGAGGTTTCAAAGCGTCCGTACGACCATCTGGTGGAGAAAACACTCCCGGGAAGTTTCACCAGCACTGATCTGGAGATCTGGCTCCGGGAAAGGAATATTAACACTGTGACCATTTCCGGTTATATGAGCCAGATGTGCTGTGACACCACTGCCCGGCAGGCTTTCCACCGGGGCTTTAAGGTGGAATTTCTCTCGGATGCCACCGGCACCCTTAACGTGGCCAATTATGCCGGTAAGGTGACTGGGAAAGAATTGCACCGTGCCATTCTAGTTACCCAGGCCATGCGTTTCAGTGAAGTATTAAACACCACAGATTGGATGGCAAGATTAGAATAAACCTTGATAACACCTTAAACATATTATTTCATGGGAGAAGGAAGAATCTGAATAGGAGTATGAATTAAATTATAAAAATTAAATTATTAAAATAGAATTGATCGGGGGGTTGAAAACGGATAATCAATGTTATGAAAGCTATCCGGGGTGGATGGTTGTTCTATCTAATGCCCTAACCATCTCCATCTACATCATTGGTGCTTTCATACTTTACGGTTTGGGAATCATTTTTACGGCATTATATTTACTATTCTGCCTGTTTATGGAAATCAGACTGTTAAAGAAAGGTTGTGTAAACTGTTATTACTACGGGAAAATCTGTGCATTTGGTAAGGGCCGATTATCATCCTATATTTTTAAAAAGGGTGATCCAGAGCTGTTTAGCCAGAAAGATGTTTCCTGGTACACAGTGCTTCCCGATTTCCTGGTGTCTTTAATCCCCATAGCCGGGGGAATATTAATTCTTATCCATGAATTCAACTGGTTGATCCTGATACTCATGGTAATCATTTTTATCCTGTCATTTGCTGGCAACGCCCTGATCAGATCCTTAACTTGCAAATATTGCCGGCAGAGAGAGCTGGGCTGTCCTGCTGCTGAACTATTTAATAAATGAATTAAGTGGTTATATGGCGTTTGATAAGATTAAATTAAAAATCGATCCCACTACTGTTTTACTATCCTGTGGAAATCCTGCAATCGAATATTATGCTCGAAAAGATCTTTTAGATGAAGAAATGGGGACTATAGAAGATTTATGGCAGCTTCCACCTGTTTTACGGATCCTCAGAAAACAGGAGGAGGATGGATACTGGAAATATCCGGGTAAGATACGGGAAGAAATACGTTCCCGAGAGGATTATAATCAGGTGGAGACCTACCGGGTTTTAGGAGAACTTATCTGTAAATATGGATTGAACAAAAGGCATCCGCAAATACAGAAAGCCGCTGAATATTTTTTCAACTGTCAGACCAGTGAAGGGGATTTTAGAGGTATTTACGGTAATCAGTATGCCACCACCTATTCACCGGCAATTATGGAGCTACTAATAAAAGCAGGCTACGAGGATGATCCTCGGATCAAAAAGGGTTTCCATTGGTTGCTTTCTCTGAGGCAGGAAGATGGAGGTTGGGTTATTCCCTTCCGAACTTCTGGTATGAACATTAAAGAAGCATTACTGGCCAGCGAACCGGAAATGCCCGATCAAAGTCGGCCATTTTCTCATTTAGTAACCGGTATGGTTCTTCGTGCATTGGCAGCACATCCAGAATATCGTAAATCCGAGGAAACTAAAAAAGTTGCCCACCTTCTGGCCAGTAGATTATTCCAGGCAGATAAATATCCTGATCGGAAAGGTAGAGAATACTGGGAACGGGTTTCCTATCCATTCTGGTTCACAGATATTGTTAGCACCATGGATTCATTATCACTCATTGGAATAAAAGATAATCCAAATATACAGGAAGGATTAAAATTTCTAATCGAAAAACAAAACGATGAAGGTCTTTTTGATTTAAAAATTGTGAGGGGAAGTGATAAAGACCTTAAATACTGGATTTGTGTTGTTGTCTGTAGATTGTTAAAAAGATATGGTTAAATACAGAATAATAATTGGTCAATAAATAATTTAGATGATTTCATGAACTCGAAAACAATAAAGAATATGGCGGGTGAACTGGGAGCGGATCTCTGTGGCGTTGCCAGTGCAGACAGATTTAATGACGCTCCATCAGGATTCAATCCCCGTGATATCTATTCTGAATGTGAATCAGTGATAGTTTTTGCCAAACGTGTCCCGGCAGGATCTTTACAGGCAGAAAACTGTATCCCTTATACTCATATAAGTGAGGTTATTACTGGAGAAGTGGACCGGTTAGGAGCTGAACTCTGCCGGGAATTAGAAGAATTAGGAATAATTGCCGTGCCCATACCTTCTGATGACCCTTCCGAGTACTGGGAATCTGAAAATAAACATGCCAGGGGTATTTTATCTTTAAGACACGCCGGGTATCTGGCAGGACTGGGTGTTATGGGGAGAAACACTCTACTCACCAACCAGAATTATGGAAACATGATCCAGATCGGTGCGGTTCTGGTCAATATTGAACTTGAAAATGATCCTTTAGCCAGCTACAGTATCTGTGCAGAGAAATGTAATTTATGCCTTGATTCCTGCCCTCAAAATGCATTGGACGGCGTTACCGTTAACCAAAAACGTTGCCGCACCCTTTCCGCCTTCACAACCGAGAGAGGATATATCCTCAAAAAGTGTCATACCTGCCGTAGTATCTGCCCCCATACTCTGGGATTAGCTGGGAAAAAATAAACCCGTTCCGGAGTAGTTTTAATCATCTACCAGTTGAATTTAAAATTTAATATATTATTTAGAGGATTACCCATGGAAAATATGATAATTGTTGAAACTGACGCCCGTGATCTGAATTTAGTCCAGCCATTATGGGAAAAACTGAATCAACACCATCTAAATCAGGAATCAAATTTCAAGGAGCATTATGCTCATTTTACCTTCCAAACACGGGCTGAAGTTCTGTTGAAAAAGTCCCGGGAAGGCGATATGCACATTGGACTGGTAAAGAATAAAAAATCAGGAATTACAGTGGCCTATTGCATCACCACCATCAACCAGGATAAAGAAGGAGAAATTGATTCCATCTACGTTGAAGAGAATTGCCGGGGCCAGGGTTGGGGAGATGAGTTAATGAGACGTTCCCTGAAATGGATGAAGGGAAAAAGTGTGACTAAAAAGAGTGTGCGGGTGTCGTTTGGTAATCAGGAAGCTGTGCCCTTCTATGAACGTTACGGATTCCACCGGCGATCGGTAACCCTGGAGCAAATCCCGGATGAAGAACGGTAATTTAATTAATACTAAAATGATATTTTTATTAAAATACAGCCACTGATATTATAAGCGAAGGAGGATTCTTTTTGGAGGAAAAAAATCTGGGTAAGATATTAAAAGAAAAATTCAACCAGGGAGCTTCTTCCTATGACCGGCAGCGAAAACATGTAATCCCCTGTCTGGAAGATCTCTACGGAGTGACTTCTGATCTGGCCACTTCCCCTAATCCTAAACCAAAAATTCTGGATTTAGGTGCTGGAACCGGGCTTCTTACAAGTTATCTGCACCAGAGGTACCCTGAGGGCTGTTTCACTCTCCTGGATCTGTCAGAGGAGATGCTGCAAGTAGCTGAATCCCGGTTTAATAAAGACCCTAATTTTAGTTACATCGTTGGAGATTACCTTAAACATGATTTTGGAGATGAATTCGATATAATAGTTTCATCACTCTCCATCCATCACCTGAAACACTCCGATAAGAATTTCTTATACGGGAAAATTTACCAGCATCTTGGGCCTGGGGGTGTGTTTATCAACGCCGACCAGGTCCTGGGACCCCATCCTGCCAGTGAAGAGGAGTATCAGCGGAACTGGATGGAAAAGATACACCTGGGTTCCCTCTCTGAATCTGAAAAAAAGATAATACTGGACCGGATGAAACTGGATAACCCAGCCCGCCTACAAGATAACCTGAAATGGCTTGAAGAAATTGGTTATAGGGATGTAGATGTTTATTACAAATATTACAACTTCGTTGTGCTTTATGGCAAGAAATAAGGTTCAAATTAGATTTAAAGATATGAATACCAGGAAAAACTCAAGATCAGGATAATATTGGAGGCGATGGATTTGATTGAAACAAATAGTAACCTGCCGTTGGATAATAAAATCAGAGAAAAATCCCTTGACGAGGGGGCTGATTTCTATGGAGTGGCTGATCTGACTGCGGCCAGGGACTTCATTCAGGAGCAGGGAGGGGAAGAAGTGGCATCTTATCCGCGGGCTATCTCCATAGGAATAAGGATAATGGACAGTATTGTAGACCAGCTTCCCCATCGCCATGAAAAGGGAGTGGCAGTTAACTACCACCACCATGGTTATGACATAATCAACCGGCGGCTGGATCTGTTAGCTTCCAGTTTAAGCAGTCTGATCCAGAGTGAGGGTTTCCGCGCCCTGCCCTTACCTGCATCGGAACGTTACGATGATGAACGGATATGTGCCATGCTGTCCCATAAATTAGCCGCCCACCTGGCGGGACACGGTTGGATTGGTAAAAGTTGCCTTCTGATTACTCCGCGGGCTGGTCCACGGGTACGCTGGATAACCATACTCACTGATGCCCCACTGGAGATAACTGGTAGTCCCCTGGATGAGCACTGTGGTGAGTGCACAGATTGTGTAGACATTTGCCCGGTTTCTGCTTTCACGGGTGTGCCCTTTTCTGAGGAAGATCCGCGTGAAGTGCGATATGACGCCGCTAAATGTGAACAGTACCTCAACTCTGGGGAAGAATGGTCAGTCTGCGGTATGTGTGTTTATATCTGTCCCCATGGATTAAATAAAAAGAGTAAAAAAAATATCTCGGATTAATAGAATAGATGAGTAATTTGTAGATAAGATTAGATAAGTAATATCAGATAAGATTAGATAGATTAGATAAGATTAGTTCCATCCGTACAAACTATCTATTCATATTTTTATCTATTCATATTTTTCATGGCATAATATGTCTTTCATGGCTTTACGAGGCCTGGTTGCCGGATTTTCATCAGCATATCCCATGGTGAACATGGCCGGAACTCTAATATCTGAAGGAATATCCAGAATCTCCTTAATCGCCTCCTCATCAAAGGCACCTAACCAGCAGGTTCCCAGGCCAAGTTCTGTGGCTTCCAGCATCATGAAGGACACAGCAATGGACAGGTCAACGGTGTAGGCGTGCTGACCACAGGGCATGATCCTTTCAGATTCTGTTGAACAGGCCACAATGGTAACTGGTGCTTGTCCCACAAATTTTTGGTCATGGGCCGCACTTACCAACCTACTGCGGGTATTCTCATCCTTCACCACGATAAATTTCCATTCCTGACGATTGGAAGCTGATGGGGATATTCTAGCCGATTCCAATACTTTTATGAGTTTTTCCTTCTCGATTTCCTTATCTTTATATTTTCTAATGCTTTTCCTCTGGGTAATTGCTTCGAAAACATCCATAGAAACACATCTACCTACATTATTACATCTAAAATAAAACTCTCTGATTAAAAATTAAAAAAAATGAGAAAAAAATAGTTTTTTAAACTTGTTATCCCTCTTACTCTGCATCCAGCATTTCGCCGTATTCTATTTCTATCTGACAGCCTTTAGGACCACAGCAAAAGTGTTGTAAATCGAATTGTACTAGCATGTTTTTCACCTCGATAAGTACTTAACAATAATAAGAGTAACTAATTCTATTTAAAGTATGTACTGACAGAGAGAATATATACTTACATATTGTATACTTAGTATCATCTATGATAGTGTGGATTATAAGGGTATCTCGTATTTTACAAAAATTAAATACAAAGTAAAATTAAAAATGAATTCATGACAAGCATGTGAATTGAAGTGGTAATATGGCTGTTAACGGAGATAAAGGGGATTATATCTGTTCTGTGGAAGCTGCCGTTAATGAAATCGGTGGCAAATGGAAATCATTAGTATTATGTTCCCTAAAAGATGGTAAATTAAGATTTGGTGAAATTAACAATAAATTACCAGAAATAAGTCAGCGCATGCTCACCAAAACCCTGCGTGAATTGGAAAAAGACCGTATAATCAACAGAAAAGTGTATCCTGAAGTTCCTCCCCGGGTTGAATACTCATTAACTGCCAAAGGAGAGTCCGTACTACCTATTTTAGATGCTTTATGTGATTGGGGAAAGAAATACTGTGAATACAATGAAAACTAGGGAAATTAGTATATAATATTAATTAATTCAGCTCCCCTCAAATTAAACGTGGCAAAATGAAAATAGATACCCCTACCCCATCAAACTCTGGATTAAATCTATTTGATCTGGGAACCAGGAAAAAATTATTTTTAATTTTATGCACAGCTATTTTGTGGGTAGTAGCCCTAATTGCCTATTTCATTCCGGACTTCAATTACTGGTTAGTGGCCAGTTTTAACACACTGCGTACTGATCCCTTATTTGCAGGGTTCTGGTATTACTACACCAAATACCTGCTATACGTTATTGGATTACCCATTTCCATCCTTTATTTAGCTTCATTCAAACTTAATAATCTAAAACCTTACAGAATAGTATTTTTACTGGCCATAATGACCAGTGCCATTGGTACTCCCTTGGTGGACCCCGTCATGAAAGATTTATTCGCCGTTCCCCGCCCATGGGTACTTTATCCCGATATAAATAGTTTATATTATGTAAACGGTTTTTCTTTTCCCTCAGGACACTCATTCCAGGCATTTGCAGGTACATTACCCCTTATAATATGTTTTCTGACCAGTGATGATACTTTTAAAAGAAATGGGAAAACAGTGACTTTGGCTATTATCTTACTGATTTTTGCCATTACCCTGGCTTTTAGCCGCTTATTTGCAGGTGTGCATTTCCTTTCAGATGTATTATTCGGAATTGGCTTTGCAGTTATTTTAACCGTTATTTTAGCCAGTATATTGCAATGGTTACTGGATACCGGTAGATTAAACCTTAAAAATGAAAAATGGTACGCCTTAATATTTATTATAATGGTGTTCCTTAACCTGGTGCTCATCACCTAATTTAACAGCCAAATGCCTAAATGCCATAGTTCAAGAGTAAAAATTGGCGTAATACAGTTACTGCTCCTTCTGGTTTATTTGCTTAACAATAGTGGAGGCAAACACCGCCGCTCCAAAACCGTTGTCTATGTTTACCACAGCTATCCCCGGAGCACAGGACTGTAACATGGCGTTTAATGCTGTAAATCCTCCAGCCCCAACACCATAACCTACTGATGTGGGTACACCGATTACCGGGACATCCACTAATCCCGCAACCACTGAGGGTAACGCGCCTTCCATTCCAGCCACCACAATAAGGGCCTTTACATCTTCTTCTATCATCCGTCGGATTTGATGGAATAAACGGTGAATTCCAGCCACACCCACATCATAGGATGTTAGAACTTCACAACCTGCTTCTTCAGCCACTACCCGAGCCTCTTCAGCCACTGGTACGTCAGAAGTACCGGCAGTAATGATCCCGATCTTACCCTGCTTTTCAATCTCCCCATCTTTAATGAGTAAAATCCGGGCTTTTCGGTTGTATTCCACCTCATAACCACTATTTTGAATATTATCAAGTTTTAATTTGATATTATTGTATTTAGTTTCTTCCAATCTGGTTATGAGTACTCTACCCCTTTTTGCACATTCTTCAATGATCTTAATTAGCTCCGGTTCATCTTTACCTTCGGCAAAGATCGCTTCCGGGAATCCAGTGCGAAGATCACGGCCAGTATCTAATTTAGCAAAATCCTCCAATTCAACAATTTGCATGGTTTTAAGCATTTTTTCAGCTTCTTCCACTGATATATCGCCGTTGATTAGCTTTTGGAGTATTTTTTTCATACTATCGTTGCCTCATCAAATTTATATATAAAGCTGAAACATTAAAAACAATTCTATAAACTAAATCAGATCTTTACTTTGAATTTTTCTAATATTAATAAAGGGTTATCATATCCAATTGTCCTAAAACCGGTCCTGAAAATTTACCAGAAGAGGCATCAAATTGAAAAAAGCACGAATACTTGTTCAGGGAATAGTGCAGGGAGTGGGATTCCGCCCCAATGTTTATAGGATAGCTAAAGCACTGGGAATGAATGGATACGTGCGGAACCTAGGTAACGTGGTTGAAATAGTGGTGCAGGGAAATAAAGAAGATATTGAAACCTTCACCCATGATCTTAAACTAAAAAAACCACCCATAGCCAAAATTGATTCACTGGAGATGGAGTGGATGGAAAATGACCAGCCAGAGCTGCAAGGTTTCCAGATACTGGAAAGTTCCACCAATTTTTCCGGTTCATCGGTGATTCCCCCGGATGTGGCCACCTGTGACCGCTGCCTGGAGGAAGTTATGAGAGCTGGTGACCGTCGTCACCAGTACCCCTTCACGGCCTGCACTGATTGTGGGCCTCGTTTTACAGTTATCAGTTCCATTCCCTACGATCGCCAGCGAACCTCCATGGAAAAATTCCCTCTGTGCTCGGATTGCCTAGAGGAATATCAGGACCCTGAAGACCGACGTTACCATGCTGAGGCCACTTGCTGCCCGGTATGTGGGCCAGAAGTTTTTCTCTACCATGAAGGTAGAGTTGAATCAGATAATCCCCTTAAGGAAGCAGCCCGACTTCTGGATGAAGGCCATGTTCTGGCCATGAAAGGTATTGGAGGCACCCACCTGGTGGCCAGTACCCTGGAAGATGAAGCCGTCCTGAACTTGCGCAGGAGACTGGGTCGGATGAACCAGCCCTTTGCCTGCATGTCCCCGGATGTGGCCACCATTCAAAGCTTTGCTGAGGTGGCAGACTATGAGGAAGAGGCCCTTTTATCCCGAAACAGACCCATTGTTATCCTTAAAAAGAATCAGGATTACTATTTATCCCCCACTGTTGCCCCGGATCTCCATAACCTGGGGGTTATGCTCCCCTACTCTGCCCTGCACCATCTTCTTTTCACCTACACCGATACACCGGCTTACATCATGACCTCGGCCAACATGCCCGGGGAACCCATGCTCACCCATAACCAGGAAATAACCAGTAAACTGGAGGGAGTGGCTGACTATTTCCTCCTTCACAATCGTGAAATCATTAATAGGTGCGATGATAGTGTGGTACGCTTCCGTGGTGGCGATATGGCATTTATACGTCGTTCCCGGGGTTACGTTCCCGAACCATATGATCTTTCCCGTGTAAGCACTGATCTGAATGTCCTGGCCCTGGGTCCAGAGATTGATGTGACTTTTTCCCTGCTTAAAGAGGGCAGATGTTACGTTTCCCAGCATATAGGGGATACCACCAAGTACGAGACTTTCCTCTATCTCCAGAGAGCCATTGAGTACATGATGGGAATCACGCAGACTGATGATATTGATGTAGTGGCCTGTGATCTTCATCCCCAGTTTTTTACCACCAGACTAGCCCATGATCTGGGTGAAAGGTTTAACTGTCCGGTGCTGCCGGTTCAACACCACCATGCCCATGCTGCAGCATTATCCCTGGATTGGGGAGTGGATGAGTTTATATGCATTGCTGCTGACGGTGTGGGCTACGGTGCAGATGGCGGTGCCTGGGGAGGAGAAATAATCCATTACCACGGAGCAGAATACGAGAGGCTGGCCAGTTTAATTCCTCAAAAGATGCCGGGAGGAGATCTAACCACCCGCTATCCTGCCCGAATGATGATGGCCATGCTCCAACCCCATTACAACCAGGAAGAACTCCAGGATCTCATGAAAACCCACTACCTCGATTACTTCCCCCACGGAGCAAAGGAGGTGGATGTGGTGGCCAGCCAACTGGAGAAAAACTTCAACCTCACTGAAAGCACCAGCACCGGCCGGGTTCTTGACGCACTATCGGCCTGTCTCCAGATATGTGGGGAAAGGACCTATGAAGGGGAATGCGCCATGAAACTGGAATCAACTGCCTATCAGGGGGATGATACCTTCGAAATACCCCTTAAAATTTCACATTACAATGGAAGAGAGGTTCTCGACACTTCCCAACTACTTTTATCTGTTTTGGAAAGGAAACTGGAGGGAGAACCAGTTGCCGATGTGGCCTGTTCCGCCCAAAAAGCAGTTTCCCGGGGTTTGGCTGATCTGGCCATCCGAACCGCACGTAAAAATGACCTAGATACCATAGGGGGTTCGGGAGGAGTTTTCTACAACGAAGCGATTAGTATGACCATTAAAGAAGTTGTGGAAGATGCCGGTTATACTTTTATTCAACATAAAAATAGTTGTGCTGGTGATGGTTCGGTTTCCCTGGGACAGGCTGCAGTGGCTGCTTTAAAATACGGGAAAAAGATTTAAATGAATGAAACTATTTTTAATCAAGAATATATTAAAAATTAGTTATTAAAAACTAGTTTTAACCTGGACAAAAAAGTTTGAGGATTTAAATTTAAAAAAATGAGAAAAAAATAACCTTTTAATATTGATGTTAAAAAACTAAAAATTAAGGTTTCTCATCCGATGACTCATCCTCAAACATGACGGGCAGGTTAAGGGAACGTACCTTCAACGCCCTTTTCCTGGCATCAACCTGTTTTAACAGGAGTTCTGCATGTTTTTTGGCTTCGTCATAGTTTTTGATGAGGTTTTCCAGTTCAGATGAAACGTCTTCACCCATTCTGGCCCTTTCTTCCAGCATCTGCAGTTCCTGGAATTCATGCCCTGGTACTTTCACCCTTATGGTGCCCTGGCTGATGAATATTTGGAACTCCACATCATGGGAAATGTCGTAATATTTCCGAGGTCTTCCCCGCTCTATTTTCTGAAAATTTGAGCTTAAAAGGCCTGCTTCTTCCATGGCCCGCAAGTGTTCAATTATGGCCTTCTGACCAATTTCCAGTTCCCGGGATATCTGGCTGACAAAACGTGGCTCATCCCTTAGAAGGTCCAGTATGTCCCGGCGGGTTTTGCAGCCCATGACATCCAGTAATAGCTCTAAATCCATTTTTCATCCACTTTTTCTCTGTATATTAATTAATGTTGTTGATTTGATTTATCTATTTATCTAAATCAATCTCAGTTTCAATTAGCTCAAGTGATCTTCTATTCATTTATTATCTGTGTTTTAAAACCTCTCGGGGATGCCATTCAAATGAATGTTACCCCAAAAAGTATTATGAATTTTTTTTATAACCCTTGGTTATTATAATACAATTTTTTAGAAAGGTTTATATAACCTTTGGTAACTATAATTTTATATAACTTTTGGTAACTATAACCAGGGTGCAGAGAAAGGTTTATATAACCAATGGTAACTATAATGTTAAGTTGCTCAAATCTTCCCATCCCCGAATAAAGGTGAATAAATGACTGATAAAAAAGACATTGACCAGATGAAGGATGATCTGAATGAGTTAGAGTCAGAGATCCAGAAAAAAAATGATGAAATCAAGGAGAAGGAAGAGGAAATAAAGACCAAGGATGAAAAAATAGAACAATACCATGAACAGCTTTTAAGGCTTCAGGCCGATTTTGATAACTTCAAAAAACGAACCGAGAAAGAACTAAGTGAACAAATCCATTATGCCAATGAAAAACTCATTGTCAAGATACTGGACTCCTACGAGGATTTGGAGAGGGCCCTTAAATCCGGTAAATCCAATGATCTCCACGAAGGGGTGCAGATGATCCACCAGAACCTGAAAAAGATCCTGGAAGGAGAAGGCCTGGAAGAGATCCCTGCTCAGGGAGAGAAATTTGACCCCTACCAGCATGAAGCACTCATGGCCGAGGCTCATGATGACTTTGAGAATGGAGAAGTTATTGAAGAGCTTTGTAAAGGTTATAAATTGAATTCTAAGGTTATAAAGTATTCTAAAGTTAAAGTTTGCAAGAAATAACAAAAATTAGAGGTGAATTTGTATGGCTAAAACCGAAAAAATTATAGGAATTGACCTGGGAACCAGTAACTCTGCTGCAGCAGTGCTGGTGGGTGGTAAGCCAACCATCATACCCAGTGCAGAGGGAGCTACCCAGTACGGTAAATCGTTCCCCAGTTACGTGGCATTCACTGATGATGGTCAGCGTCTGGTGGGAGAACCCGCCAGAAGACAGGCAGTAACCAACCCTGAAAAAACCATCACCGCCATTAAAAGGCAGATGGGAACCAATTACAAGGTTGATATATCTGGTAAACAGTACACCCCACAGGAAATCTCAGCATTCATCCTGCAAAAGATAAAAAAGGATGCTGAAGCATTCCTGGGCGAAGAAGTGAAAAAGGCAGTTATTACCGTGCCTGCTTACTTCGACGACAACCAGAGAACCGCCACCAAAGATGCAGGAACCATTGCTGGACTGGATGTAGTGCGACTGGTTAACGAACCCACCGCTGCTAGCCTGGCCTACGGTATTGATAAGGCAAACGAAGATGAACTGGAAATAATGGTCTTCGACTTCGGGGGAGGTACCCTGGACGTGACCATCATGGAATTCGGAGGAGGAGTGTTTGAAGTTAGATCCACCAGTGGGGACACCAAACTGGGAGGAACTGACATGGACGCTTCCATCATGAATTACCTGGCTGCAGAGTTCAAAAAAGAAACCGGTGTGGACCTTTTAAATGATGACCAGGCCGTTCAGAGATTAAGGGAAGCTGCTGAAAAAGCCAAAATCGAATTATCTACCACCCTGAAAACTGAAATTAACCTGCCATTTATAACCGCCACCCAGGATGGGCCAAAACACCTGACCCACACCCTGACCCGGGCCAAACTGGAAGAACTGGTGGATTCCATCATCAAACGCTGTTCCGCACCTATGGAACAGGCACTGAAAGATGCCAAGATGTCCAAAGGTGATGTAGATAAGATCATTCTGGTGGGAGGACCTACCCGAATGCCCATTGTCCAGAAATTTGTGGAAGACTACATTGGAAAACCTGTAGAACGGGGAATCGATCCCATGGAATGTGTGGCTGTGGGAGCTGCCATTCAGGGAGGAGTACTCGCCGGTGAAATCAAGGACCTGGTCCTTCTGGATGTTACCCCCTTATCCCTGGGTATTGAAACCCTGGGAGGAGTGTTCACCAAGTTAATCGAAAGAAACACCACCATACCCACCAAGAAAAGCCAGGTATTCAGTACCGCTGCGGACAACCAGACTTCAGTGGACATACACGTCCTGCAGGGTGAAAGATCAGTGGCCAGTGGAAACACCACCCTGGGCAGATTCCAGCTGGTCGGAATACCACCAGCACCACGTGGAATGCCACAGATCGAAGTGACCTTTGACATAGACGCCAACGGTATCCTGAATGTATCTGCCAAGGATATGGGAACCGGTAAGGAACAGGCCATTACCATTACCGCCCCCAACAAGTTATCCGAGGATGAAATCGACCAGAAGATCCACGAAGCTGAACAGCACGCTGAAGAGGATAAAAAACGTCAGGAAGAAGTGGAAATCCGGAACAATGCCGACTCCATGATCTACACTGCAGAGAAGACCCTGGACGAACTGGCAGACAAAGTTCAACCGGATCAGAAAACCAAGATCGAAGGACTGGTCAAGGAACTCCGGGAAGTGGTTGGCGGAGATGACCTGGAATCCATCAAGAACAAAACTGAAGAATTAACCAAAGCAGTACAGGAAGTTGGAGCTGCCATCTACCAGCAGGCCCAGCAAGAACAGGCCCAACAGCAACAACAACAGCAGGGACAGGATGCAGACCAGGCTGGTCAGGATCCTCAAGATGATGACACCATCGATGCTGACTACGAGGTTAAAAAGTAAATCCACCCAACCAGAATTTTAGGGTGAGGATTTATTCCTCCCCTACCCCACACTTTTATTATATTTATTTTACTAAAATTGAAATACACAATGATTTAATATACTAATGGAAAATTTCATATAAGAAATAGAAATTTGATTCTAATTCCATTATCAATCAACATATTTGAGAGTATTTGAGGAAGATTAACCATGGCAGATAAGCGCGATTACTACGAAGTCCTGGGAGTGGAGAAGGGAGCCACCAAGAAAGATATTAAGAAGGCCTACCGTAAACTGGCCATGGAATATCACCCTGATGTGAGCGAAGACCCGGAAGCAGGCGAAAAATTCAAAGAAATCAGCGAAGCTTACGCCGTGCTTTCTGATGAAGAGAAAAGAAACACTTACGACCAGTACGGCCACGCAGGAATGAATGGATTCAGTCAGGAAGACATCTTCAACAATATAAACTTCGAAGACATCTTCAGAGGATTCGGATTCGGAGGAAGTAGTGGTGGAGGTGGAGGTGGCTTTGAAAGCATATTCGACCTCTTTGGATTTGGAGGAGGCCGCCGCAACGGACCCCAACAGGGTGATGATGTACTATACGAAATGAAGATCACCCTGGAAGAGGCTGCCCAGGGTCTGGAAGAGGACATTGAAGTCCCCCACAAAAAAACCTGCCCTCGATGTAATGGATCAAAAGCAGAACCCGGTACTGAAAGCCGGACCTGTGATGTCTGCGGCGGAAGTGGTCAGGTGAGACAGGTGCAGAACACTCCTCTGGGCCAGTTTGCCACTATACGCCCCTGCAGTGCCTGTCGCGGGGAAGGGAAAATAATAGACACTCCCTGCCATGAATGCCATGGTAAAGGTATTGTAAGACAAAAAAGCACCATCAACGTTAAAATACCCGCAGGAGTGGAAGATGGCAGCCGCTTACGTGTTCCCGGTGAAGGTGATGTGGGTAAACGTGGCGGACCACCAGGGGATCTCTATGTCCTTATCCGGGTGAAACCCCACCAGTACTTCCAGAGGGAAGGAGCCAACCTCCACTACGAAAAACCAATCAGCTTTGTACAGGCCACCCTGGGAGATAAAGTGGATGTGCCCACCATCGATGGAGAGGTGGAGCTTAAAATACCCGCTGGAACCCAAACTGGAACATCTTTCCGTATAAAAGGTCATGGAATGCCCCATCTAAGATGGAATGGTAAGGGAAACCTTTACGTGAAAGTCAAGGTAATCACTCCCCGAAAACTCAGTCCA